>Ga0081538_10006690_pt1 | contig 10099 bp, 12 predicted proteins | sample TabmetS5T2R1_FD_71022 | JGI IMG/M metagenome (GOLD analysis project Ga0081538, IMG submission 71022) | Tabebuia heterophylla rhizosphere microbial communities from the University of Puerto Rico - S5T2R1 | ecosystem: Host-associated > Plants > Roots > Rhizosphere ... | reverse complement strand
GCCTTCCAGGGGGGCCGGACCATGAGCGTGGAACAGGCCGTGGCCCTCGCGGTGGAGTAGGCCGCCGGGCCTGAGCCGGCACACGGCGCGGCGGACGGCCGGGCAGTGGCTGGGCGACGCCGCCCACCGCCGTGAGCCCAGTCAAGGCACTTGCCGGGACCGCATCCTTTCACGTCGCCTGCCAGCAATCCGGTGTCCATGATGTGGCAACCAGACCCGACCTGCTTGGAAGCTTGAAGGCCCTCCTGACGCCCTCCTGTCGAATCCCATGACCAGACCGGACTGCTGTGCCTGCCTGCCCATCCCCATTCCCGCGGCTGCCAGCGGCCGGCCGCGGATTGGCTGATAGCATGCTGGAGGAGGTCGCCGCGGCCCCTGTGTGGGTTGGAAGGATGGGCGAGGGCATGCGGGTGGTGCTGCTGGGTCCGCCGGGGGCGGGCAAGGGCACCCAGGCGGACCGGATCGCCGCCCGGTTCCAGCTGGTGCACCTGGCCACCGGCGACATCCTGCGGGCCAACGTAGCCGACGGCACCCCGCTGGGCGAGGTGGCCCAGGCCTACCTGGACTCCGGCGAGCTGGTCCCCGACGAGGTCGTCGTGGCGATGATGCTGGAGCGGCTGACCCAGCCCGACTGCGCCCACGGGTTCCTGCTGGATGGCTTCCCCCGCAGCGTCGCCCAGGCCAGGGCGCTGGATGAGCACCTGGCCGAGCTGGGCGCGCCGCTGGACGCGGCCATCAACCTGGAGGTTGCCGAGGAGGAGCTGTTGCAGCGGCTGGCCGGGCGGGGGCGGGCCGACGACAACGCCCGGACCGTCCGCAACCGCCTCCAGGTGTTCGCCAGCTCGACCCGTCCGCTGCTCGACTACTACGCCGGGCAAGGCGTGCTGTTCAGCGTGGCCGCCGCAGGCACGATCGATGAGGTCAGCGAACGCATCCTTCACGCTCCCAGGGACGTCAGCGTCAATGATGCGGGCGGGGGGTCTTCATGGCCGTGACGTTGCCGACGTCCCGGTACCACACGGTGGCGCCACCATCATCGACGGTCCACGGGACCCGCGGAGCTTGGCCGGGTTGACCACGTACCGGCCCAGCCCGATCAGCAGCGCGGCAACGCGCTCTGCTCCCCGCACCGGCTCCGGCGGCGCCGGCACCGTCCCGCCGCCGTCGGTGCGCGCCACCACCTCGGGATCCAGCAGCGTGACCAGGTCGGCCAGCTCGCCCTGGCGCACGGCATCTAGGAACGCGGCGAGCACCCGGCGGTGTTCGGCGGCGTCGACGCGCCGGCGCGGTGGCGCCTGCGCCCCCACCCGCCGACGTGCCCGGGAGGCGAGCTGGCGGCAGGCGGCGGGGGTGCGGCCGACACGCTGGCGAGCCGGTCGAAGTCCATCCCGAACACGTCGTGCAGGACCAACGCGACCCGCTCGGTCGGGGTGAGGCGCTCCATGACCACCAGCACCGCGGTGCGCACCGACTCCCGCAGCGCCACCTGGTCGCCCAGGTCAGTGTCGTCGTAGCCACCAGTGGTTCCGGCAGCCAGGTGCCGACATAGGACTCCCGTCGTGCCCGGGCCGAGCCCAGCATGTCCAGGCAGACGCGGGAGACCACGGTCGTCAGCCAGCCGCGTGGGTTGGCCAGCTCGGCGGGGGCGGTGTGGTGCAGCCGCAGGTAGGTCTCTTGCACCGCGTCCTCGGCCTCGCTGACGGTGCCCAGCAGCCGGTAGGCGACCGCGAACAGATACCGCCTGTGCGCCTGCCACTGCGCATGTCACACGATTATGGCCTGCGTCGTCACCCGGTCATGAACAGCAGCAGCCTGGCACCGAGGGAGCGGTAGCGATGACCTCGAGCCCGGAAGCGGCGGGCTCCATGTTCACCTCCTACCTCGTCGTCACCGTCCTGGCGGCCACGGCCAACGCCGCCGCTGCCGCCTTAGACTTCCGTCGCTCCGAGCTGGTTCTTGCAATATGGCCACGCTGGGCATACCGCAGGGTTGGCTGTTCCCGCTGGGTGCTCTCAAGGCGGCGGGCGCGCTCGGGCTCCTGGCGGGCATCGGCGTACCGCTGCTGGTGGTCGCAGCCGCCGCCGGGCTGGTCCTGTTCTTCGTCGGTGCGGTCATCATCCACGTGCACGCCGCGAGTACCGCAGCATCTCCTACCCGGGGACGTTCCTGCTGCTGGCCGCGGGGTCGCTGGCGCTGCGGCTGGCCTCGACCTAAGAGGCACCCGATGGTCAAGAACTGGACACTGACGCGAACGGAACCGCCGCCGCAGGCGGCCTCGCTTGAGCGGTGGCTGGCCCTGGGCGGTGTGGCTGGCCCGGTCCTGTTCGGCTGGCCTTCACCGCCCCGGCATGCTGAGGCCCGGCTATTCGCCCGTCGACCAGGCGATCAGCGACCTTGGGATCGACGAGGGCGCCTGGATCGTGAACGGCTCCCTGGTCGGCTTTGCGATCAGCTTTTCTCGGTCCATGCGACCGCGGTCCCCCATGGCGTTGCGGGCCGTCGGCGCCGCGCTGCTGGCCGCGGTCGGCCTGGGCTATGAGGTCGCGGGGATCTTCCCCGAGACGAACCCGCTGCACTGGCAGTTGGGCGCTCCCTTGGTGTATGGCGGTGCCATCTTGGGGTTTCTGCTGGCGGGGCTGGGGCACCGTGACGCTGCTGGCCAGTGTGGCGACCCTGGTCCTGGTCGGGCTGACCTTCTACACCTTCTCGTTCTACGAGTTCACCCCGGGCCCGGTGCCGGTCGGCCAATACGGCGGCCTCATGGAGCGGGTCCTGTTCATCGAGATCCTGGCCTGGTATGCGGCCGTTGGCTGGCGACTGTTCCGAGCCTCGGGGCACGGTGGGGCCAGGGATGCAGGTGCGGGGGGACAGGCCCGATGGCGCTGAGGCTCGGGCTGCTGACGCTCGCCACCGCCGTGCTCTCCTTGGTGGCGGCGATCCTGCACCGGCCCAGCCATCGGGCTGGGTCCGGCAGCCCAAGGCTTCCCAGCAGCGATCCCCTGGCGACGCTGGTCGACGCGATCATCGCACTGAGGTACCCGTGATGCTCCTTCATGTGGGACCAGGTGGAGCCAGCGGCCAAAGGGTCGTGCAGACGTACAAGTGGCTCTTCGAGCCTCCGAGCATTCGGCCCGCACGCTGGGAGCAAGGGCTCGCCACGACGGCGCTTCGCCGCGTGATCGCACCGCCCGACGCGGTCGTTCTCGTCGCTGAGGACGGAGAGCTCGCACGCCATCGACCGGTCGTGCGCTCCCCGGCCGCCCACACCAGTCCATCCGGCAAGGAGCAGGAATGATGACCAGCCATCCCGACAGCGTCACGGCCGCCGCCACCAGGCGGCTCGCACAACCCTATGTCGCCACCGTCCTCGCCGTAGCCGGGGCCGGCATGCTGGCCACCGGGATCTGGGCGTGGGCGGCCCCCCGCTCCTTCGCACGCTTTGTGGCCTTCCCCTACCACGAGCACTTCCTGCACGACCTCGGCGCCTTCCAGATCGGCATCGGCGTCACCCTGCTGCTGGCGCTGGTCTGGCGGGACGCCGCCACGGTTGCCCTGGCCGGCTTCCTGGTTGCCAACAGTTTGCACGGCGTCAGCCACGCCATGGACCTGGACCTGGGCGGCCGCGCCAGCGACCCCTACGCCATCGGCGCGGTGTCGCTGCTGGTCGCGGCCGCCCTGGTGCTGCGGGTGCGCCAGCGTCGCACCCCCACCCCGGTCCCCGACAGTCAAAGTGGCTGAACCGCGATGAAATGGCATGTTGCCGGCACCGGGCGACCTGGATATCAACACCTGACTGCCACCGAAGCCCACCCTTGGCGGGCGTCCTGGCGATGACCGTATCGGTCCACGAGCGGGTGTTCGCGAACGGGTGCCTGGTGATCGGCGTCCGCGACGCGCTCGGTGGTTGTTCCTGCACCGGCCGTTGGCGTCGATCACCGGGTCCAGGCCTCTTTGGGCAGAAGGATCAGATCACACAGCACCGTGGCTGGCTTGGGGCGGCGTGCTCGGCCACCGCTGCCCGCGAACTGACCCAGCGCTCGACTCAGGCCGAGCCGGTCAGCCAGCTCGGCCAGCCGCCCGCTCCCCGTGTGGCTGACCGGCCGCGCATCAACAACGACGACCTCAAAAGCATGGGTGGTATCCACAGCCCTCGGCGGCGGGCGACCTTCGACGGGCCGGGTCATCCAGCGCAGGAGGGTGATGCTGGACTCGGCGGCGTGAGCTGACCACACCTGACGACGGGCCGAGGCTCGTGCGTGAGGGCTTGCGCTTGCTCACGGTGCGTCTGGCACGGCCCTGTCGCCTCAGCTCCGCGAGAAGCGCCATGCTGCGACCAGCCCGAACACCACGACGATCGCGGTGGTCCAGATGAGGGAGAGCCCGACGTAGTAGGCGGTGCTGTGGTCAAGGAGTGCCTGCGCCTGCGGGCCTCCGGCGAGACCGCGCACCGCGTTGACCATTGGGGTGAGCGGCTGATGTTCGGCGAAGGGCTGCAGCCAGCCCGGCATGCTCTCGACGGGCACGAAGGCGCTGGAGACGAAGGTGAGGGGGGTCACAAGCACGGAGATCCCCTGGGCCGCCTGGGCGTTGCCGGCCACCAGTCCAATGGTGATGAAGAGCCATTCGAAGGCAAAGCTGAACAGTACGCACAGCCCGAACGCGGCCAGGCCGGCAGCGACGGAACCCTCCATGCGGTAGCCGACGGCGAAGCCGAGGGCCGCGCCGACGACCAGGCTCCAGGTCACCAGGGCGGTGTCGGCCAGACAGCGCCCGGCCATCACCGAGGCTCGGGGGATCGGCAGCGAACGCAGCCGGTCGAACAGGCCCTGCTGGAGGTCCTCGGCCACCCCGGCCGCCGCTCCCATGCCGGAGTACAGGACGGCTGCGGTGACGAACCCGGGCACGAGGAAGTTGACGTAGGGGAGTCCCTCGACGGTGATGGCGCCGCCGAAGATGTACCGGAAGATGACCAGGAAGATCGCGCTCTGGACGGTGGCCAGGACCAGGAGCTGGGGGGTGCGGACGAACTTGCGGACTGTTCGTCGCGCCACGGCGAGGGAGCTCGGCCAGAATCCCGCCCCGGAGTTGACCCACGCCTGGGCCGGGGACGGGACGGTCATGGCAGCCGTGTCGGTCATGGTGATCCTTTCGGGCTCAGGCGGCCTCGGGGTCGGTCGAGGAGTCGATGAGGTCGGTCGATGCGCCGGTGAGGGTGAGGAAGACCTCATCGAGCGTGGCCCGCCGCAGCGAGATGTCCTCAACCGGGACGCCGAGGTGATCCAGGGCACGCACGGCCTCCAGCAAGCGGTGGGTCCCGTCCACCGCCACCGACGCTCGGTGGGTGGCGAGGTCGACCCGCAGGTCGCGGCCGACGGTCGAGAGCACGGTGGCCGCGCCCGGGAGTGCCTCGGCGTCACGCACGTGCACCTCGAGCACGTCATCGCCGGCGAGGGTCTTCAACTCCGCCGGGGTGCCGGCGGCGATCACCTGGCCGTGGTCGATGATGACGATGTCGGCGGCAAGCTGATCGGCCTCGTCAAGATACTGGGTGGTCAACAGGACATCGGTCCCCGAGGCGACAAGCTGGCGGATCGCGTCCCACAGCTGGCCGCGGCTGGCGGGGTCCAGGCCCGCGGTGGGCTCGTCGAGCAGCAGCAGGCGAGGGGTCCCGACCAGGCTGACGCCCAGGTCCAGGCGGCGGCGCAGCCCGCCCGAGTAGGTTCGGACCAGCCGGTCGGCGTCCTCGGTGAGCTGGAGCTGGTCCAAGACCGCGATGGCGGCCGCCCGCGCCCGCTTGTGCTTGAGCCCGAAGAGGCGGCCGACCATCTCCAGGTTCTCGCGGCCGGTCATGGCGGGTTCCACCGCCGCGTATTGGCCGGCGAGCCCGATCAGCTGCCGCACCTGGGCGGGGTGGCGCAGCGCGTCGATGCCGGCGACCGACAGGGCGCCCTGGTCGGGGCGCAGCAGGGTGGCCACGGCCCTGACCACGGTGGTCTTGCCCGCTCCGTTGGGGCCCAACAGGGCAGCCACCCGGCCGGGCCGGACCACGAGGTCCAGCCCGGCCAGGGCCTGGGTCCGGCCGAAGCGCTTGGTAAGGCCGCGGGCCTGAAGGATCGGGGTCATTGGTGTCCTTTCCTGGAGAATCCGAACATCGGCAGGAGGCCGAACGTTGACCACGCGGCGGGCCACTGACCGGGCGGCCCTACATGCCGGCCAGCCACCCGCCTGGCGCGACATTGAGGCGGCTCAGATCTTGATCGCAGCAACCGAAACCAATCGGGCCGCCCACATGCGCTCCATGGGAGCCGGTCTCCTTGTCACATCGGCCGGGTTTCGCTCGACACTGCTATGTCGGACCGCGACCAAGGAATGTGACCGATGAGCGAGCAGGACTGGCTGGCGGAGCGGTTCCAGGCCCACCGCCCCCGTCTGCGCGCGGTGGCCTACCGGATGCTCGGCTCCCTCAGCGAGGCCGACGACGCCGTCCAGGGAGCCTGGCTGCGGCTCAGCCGCACCGACACCAGCGGCGTGGACAACCTCGGCGGCTGGCTGACGACGCTCGTGGCGCGGGAATGCCTGGACATGCTGCGTGCGCGCACCGCCCGGCGCGAGCAGCCCCAAGGCGTGCACCTGCCCGACCCGGTCATCAGCGCCCAGGACGGGCTCGACCCCGAGCAGCAGGCGCTGCTGGCCGAGGGGATCGGGCTGGCCCTGCTGGTGGTGCTGGACACGCTGACGCCGGCCGAGCGGCTGGCGTTCGTCCTGCACGACACCTTCGCCGTGCCCTTCGACGAGATCGCCCCGATCGTGGGGCGCTCTCCGGCCGCGACGCGCCAGCTGGCCAGCCGCGCTCGCCGCCGGGTCCAACGGCAGGCCACGGTGCCCGACGCCGACCTGGCCCGCCAGCGGGAGGTGGTCGACGCCTTCTTCGCTGCCGCGCACGAGGGTGACTTCACCGCGCTGGTGGCAATGCTCGACCCCGATGTCGTGGTCCGCGCCGATACCGGTGCCGTGCCGGCGGGGGCCTGGCGGGTGGCCCGCGGTGCCGTGGCCGTGGCCGAGCAGCTGCGCACCATCGGTGGCTTCGCGCGGCTTGCCCGGTTCGCGCAACCAGCGCTGGTGAACGGCGCCGCCGGGGTCGTGGTGGCTCCAGGGGGACGACCGGTTGCGGTCATGGGCTTCACCATCAGGGGCGGGAAGATCACCGAGATCGACATCCTCGCCGACCCGGCGCGCCTGCGCCGCCTCGACCTGGCGGTCCTCAACAACCAACGGTGATCGCGCGCTTACAGCGCACCTGGCCGTGGGCTGCTGGCTGGCACCAGGCGCTTCGCACCGGTCAGCGACCGCACCTATCAGATCGCCCCGGGTGGGACCTTCGGCTGGCACCGCCACCCCGGCCCCAGCCTGGTCATCGTCAAGTCCGGCGCGGCCACCTTCTACCTGGCCACCGACCCGAGCTGCAGGCCGCATGTGGTTCCGGCCGGATCCGGCTTCGTCGACCAGGGCCAGGATGTGCATGTGGTGCGCAACGAGGGCCGCGTGGATCTGGTGACGGTGGTGGTGTCGCTGGTCCCGGCGGGGTTCGAGCGGCGGATCGACGCCCCGAGCCCCGGGAGTTGCCTGCCGAACGGTTGAGCTCGGCACGAGGGCGGCCGCCGGCGGGTGGCCGCCCTCGCGAGACGGGTACCGCCGCTCGTCTAAGCCCGAGGCCCAGGTTGCTGTTTGGAGTCGGGCGAAGGGCGGCGGGTGGGCCAGGGTCTATCCTCCCAGTGTTCTCCAGCTAGCAAGGAGGTCCAGTTCGACAAAGCCTTGGCGGGAGGTCGGTGAGCGATGTTGTCGCGCAGGTGAACGACAGGTAGAAGCCGAGACACGTCCTGGAGGAGTTGGTCATCGAATGGGCGACGCTGCGGCGGGCGCCCCGGCGGATCGCGGGGCATGGCTGCGGAGCCTCCGACGGGTCAACGAGCACCAAGAGGACGCCCTGGCTGGCGGCTTCGACGCCCACTGGGGCGAGATCGAGCCCACCCACCAGGCGTTCGTGGAGCGATTCCTGTCCAGGCTTCCACCCGGCGGCAGGGTGCTGGACGCGGCCTGTGGCACCGGCAAGTACTTCGGCATGGTGCTGGCCAGCGGTCGCCAGCTGCTGGGGGTGGACCATGCCGGCGCGCTGCTGGCCCTCGCCGCCGCCAAGTTCCCCCAGGTCCCCACCGACCAGCACGACCTCCAGGACCTCCCCTACCAGGGGGAGTTCGACGGCGTGCTGTGTGTGGACGCCATGGAATTCGTCCCACCCGAGGACTGGCCACCGGTCCTGCAGCGCTTCCACCAGGCTCTGCGCTCAGGAGGCTGGTTGTACCTGACGGTCGAGCTCGCCCCTGACGATCGGGTGCGGGCGGCCAACCAGGCGGCCCGCCGGTCAGGGCTTCCGGTGGTGGACGGCGAGGTCATCTGGGAGGGGCCCGACGGCTACTACCATCACTACCCGAGCATGGGGCAGGTCCGAGGCTGGCTCGCCGAGGCCGGGTTCAGCATCGATGGGGAGGCCGAGGGCCCCTGGCACGAGCAGGGGTACGCCTACCATCATGTGCTGGCCCGCATGGCGGCCCCACCCGAGTGAACCCATCCGGGTTGGCCGATGTCGTCGCGGATCGACGATGTCCACGACGGCTGCTGCCGACAACGGCGTAGGCTGCAACGTAACCGCCGCAGTCGAGGACATCGGCTGGACGTCGCTCGGACAGGGTGGCCCACAGCGCATTACTTCGCCCCTTGCGGTCGCGCACGACCTGCAAAGACGCAGGGTCGCACAGCGGTGAGCCCTCGATTGCTGATAAGGATGAAGTCGGAGGTTCAAGTCCTCCCAGGCCCACCATTCGGCCGCTGACAAGCGGAAACGCGGGCCTGCCTCTTGCACTCAGCCGACTCCCATTGATCAGCAATCAGTCGACCGGAGTCGGGGCCTTCGAGCAGCCTCATGGCTCTCTGACCAGCGGGTTTGCTGGCCATTGGGCTCGCTTCCCGGACACCGGTCTCTGTTGCACAGCGGTCGTACAGCGCATTACTTCGCGTGCTGATGGCAACGCCGCCAGGCGAGCAGCAAGTAGCAGAACCGCAGGAGCGATGGAGGTCGACGCTGCCAACGATTGCCTCGAACTGGTCGCGCTCTGACCAGCCGCATCCGCTGCCACGCCGAGGAAGAGCGGCCACGGCCGACGCGGATCATCGCTTGTCGAGGCCGAGTCGGTGGGCGACCGCGGCCGCCTCCCCACGCCCGGCCACCCCCAGCTTGGTCAGGAGCCTTGAGACGTGGACGCTGGCGGTCTTTGGGGGTGATCAGGGTCGAACCGACAGCTTGTTGGTGTCGGTTGGTGAGCGGTCCTTACCTGCGCGCTCGGGAGCCGGCAGGTCACACCACCGTGCGCCGCGCCCTGGTCCGGGTCTGTTGTTCGGCCCACTGCCGCCAGGCGGCGGGGAGCTCGGGTGCCGCGAGGATGCGGACGGCCAGCCGATGGTCACGATGGTAGGAGGCCGCGACCAACCCGACCGTGACCCCGTGCCCGGGCCGGTGGATCACCTGGATCCGGTCACCCGCGCCGACCTGCCCCTCCTCCACGATCGCCAGGTACGCGCCGGGCCGGCCCGCGGCGGCGAACCGGCGAGGAAAGCCCGGGTCGTCCATCCTGACCCCGAGCTTCCAGCAGGGCACCCGGGGCGAGGTGACCTGCAGGACCACGCTCCCCACCCGCCAGCGCTCCCCCACCAGCGCATCGGTGAGGTCGATCCCCTGGGTGGTGAGGTTCTCCCCGAACGTGCCGGGATCCAGCGATCGGCCCAGCTGCCGCTCCCACCAGGCGTAGTCCTCCCAGGCATAGGCGTAGACCGCCTTGTCCGGCCCGCCGTGGACTCGACGGTCTGCCTGCTCGTCGCCGACCACGTTCACGCCCCGTACCGCGACCCGACCCGGGACCGGCAGCTTCCAGATCGCCGTGGTCCGGGGCTGCCCGGCCAGCTCAATCTGCCTGACCGCACCAACATTCACCGACTGCAGGCGGCCCTCCGCCGCCATGTGCCCAGCGGCGGGAATCTCCATCCCCTC
>Ga0081538_10006689_pt1 | contig 10099 bp, 9 predicted proteins | sample TabmetS5T2R1_FD_71022 | JGI IMG/M metagenome (GOLD analysis project Ga0081538, IMG submission 71022) | Tabebuia heterophylla rhizosphere microbial communities from the University of Puerto Rico - S5T2R1 | ecosystem: Host-associated > Plants > Roots > Rhizosphere ... | reverse complement strand
GGTGATCACGCCCGGCGTACATCCCGACGACGCGCTCACCGGCCTGCCCGAGGGTGGACCGGCCCCGGTCCTGGTGGTCGACCAATGCGAGGAGGCGGTCGCGCGGTGCGACGACGTCGGCGAACCGGCCCGGTTCTTCGCGGCGCTGGCCGCGCACGCCGAGCGGGGCCCCCTGGTCGTGGCGTTGCGGGCCGACCGGCTGGGAGAGCTGTCCGCCCACCCAGGCTTCGCCCGGTTGATCGAGCCTGGCCTGTACCTGCTGGGCGCCATGGGCCAGGCTGACCTGCGGGCGGCCATCGAGGGACCAGCCCACCTGGCCGGCCTGCTGCTCGAACCGGGCCTCGTCGAGTTGCTGGTGCAGGACGTCGAGGGCGAAGCGGGCGCCTTGCCGCTACTGTCGCATGCCCTGCGCACCACCTGGGAGCGCCGCGAGGGCCGCACCCTCACTGTCGAGGGCTACCGCGAGACCGGCGGTATCCGGGACGCGGTCGCCCAGTCGGCCGAGGCTCTCTACGACCAGCTGCCCCCCGACCGGCGACCGCTGGTGCGCGACCTGTTCCTGCGCCTCGTCGCGCCCGGCCCGGATGGGCAGCCCGTGGGCAGCCGGGTCCCGCGCCGCACGGTGGCCACCGACCCCGCCCACGAAGCGCTGGTCGAGCTGTTCGTCGGCGCCCGGCTGATCTCCAGCGACGACGGCGTCGTCCAGCTGGCGCATGAGGCCCTGGCCCGGGCCTGGCCCCGCCTGCGCGACTGGCTGGACGAGGATGTCGAGGGCCAGCGAATCCTGCGCCACCTCTCCGGTGCCGCCGACACCTGGGATGCGATGGGCCGCCCCGCCAGCGAGCTGTATCGCGGTGCCCGCCTGGCCCAAGCCCTGGACTGGCGCCGGCGCGGCAACACCGACCTCACTCCCACGGAAGGGGCGTTCCTCGACGCCGGTCAGGCCTTGGCCGACACCGAGCGGCTCGCGGCCGAGACCCGGGGGGCGGGGCAGACCCCCCCCCCGGGGGGGTGAGTGCGGGGCCGGTTGTCCGCCCCCCCCCGCCCCGAGCGCGCCCTTCCCGCCCTGCTCGCCCTCTCCCGCCGCGGGCGGCTGCCGCTCGACCGGCTGATCTCGGCCCGCCTGCCGCTCGACGCGATCGAGCAGGGCTTCGGGGCGCTCCGCGCCGCCAGCGGGCTGCGCGTCGTCCTCGACCTCGACGGAGCCGGCGTGTGACCGACCCCCTCGACGGTCGCATCGGCGAGGGCTGGTCGGGCGAGGTTCCGAACGGCAGCCACATCAACCTGGTGCTCGCCCGGCGCGGATCGCCCACGGCGGCGGCCGCGGCCGCCGTACTGGCCAGCCCGCGCCCGGGTCACCTGCCGATCCTCGCTTGTCTCAAGGGCGCCGGCACGCCGGTGCGACCCGCGACGATCGTGGTCAACAAGGTGACGATCGATGGCGACAGGCTCGCCCGGATGACCTGGGGAGCGGCTCAGCTCGGGATTGCCCAGGGGGTCCTCGACGCCGTGGCCGAAGGCAGGCTCGACGCCGACGAGGCCGCCGATGTGCTCCTCCTCGTCGCGGTCTGGGTGGATCCGGACGCGAACGACGAGACGGCGGTACGCACCGCCAACCGGGAGGCGACCCGCGCGGCCATCGCCGACGCGCTGGAGCCGCCCCCGCCTGAGGCGGTGCGGGCGCTCGCCGAGCAGCGCGACGAGGCGACGAACGCCTACTACACCGGCGACTGATTCGTGCGCATCGCGGGAATCGAGGTTCGCCGCTACGCCTTTCCGCTCGACCCGCCCTTCCGAGCGGCGTGGGACCCGGCTCCGCGTCGCGCCGTCGAGGCGAGCGTGGTCATCGTCCGTTCGGACGACGGGCCGGCCGGTTATGCGAGCGGCGGCCACCTGCCCGACGCCGAGGTGCTCGAGACCCTGCTCGTCGGGCTCGATCCTCTGCGGGTGGAGGTCGTGCGCGAGCTCTGCGAGACGGTCGACTTCCACGGCGGGCGCCCGTGGACCGCGGAGGTCGCGGTCTGGGATCTCGCCGCCCGCTCGCTCGGGCAGCCGCTATGGCGGCTGCTCGGCGGGAGATCGGAGCGCCTGCTCGCGTACGCCTCGACCGGCGAGCTCACCGACGCCGAGGAACGGGTGCGGCGCGTCGCCGCGCTGCGCGACCGCGGCGTGAAGGCCGTCAAGCTCCGCTTCCACGACCCGGACTGGCGCCGCGACGTCGACGTGGTCGAGCGGGTGCGAGATGCCGTCGGCGCGGACTTCGACCTGATGGTCGACGCAAACCAGGGCTGGCGGATGGCGGGGGATCGCGAGGCGCGCTGGGACGTCGCGACGGCGAGCCAGTGCGCGCGAGCCCTCGAGCGCCTCGCCGTCTACTGGCTCGAGGAGCCGCTGCGCACGGACGACGTGAGCGGCTACGCGACGCTGCGTCGGCGCACCTCGCTCCGGATCGCGGCGGGCGAGATGGTGCGCGGAGCGTTCGAGGCGCGGGACCTGATCGTGCGTGGCGGCGTCGACGTCGTCCAGCCGGATGCCGTCCTCGCCGGCGGCCTGGGCGGCTGCCGGCGGATCGCCGCGCTGGCCGATCTCTGCGGCCGCGCCTTCACGCCTCACACGTGGTCGAACGGCCTGGGATTCGTGGCCAACCTTCACCTCGCGCTCGCCGTGTCGACCTGCCCCTACGTGGAGGTTCCGCTGGATCCGCCGGCCTGGACTCCGGAGCGTCGGGACTGGCTGTTGCCGGCTCCGCTCGAGATCGACCCCGACGGCACGATCGCCCCGCCGCCGGGTCCCGGCCTCGGCGTCACCCCCGACCTCGAGGCCCTCGAGGCCTACCGGGTGGGCTGACCCGACGCGCTACCCAAGCCGGCGTCCGAGCTCGTCGGCCGCGTCCAGGATGCGGGGCAGGAGCTCGGCCCGCCGGTCGGGCCCGAGGCGGAACGAGGGTCCGCCGACCCCGATGATCGCGGCCAGCGCTCCATCCGGGCCCCGCACGGGGACGGCGATCGCGGCGAGGCCGTCCTCCAGCTCGTCGGCGAGCTCGGCGTAGCCGCGCCGGCGCACGCGCTCAAGCTCGGCGCGCAGCGTGGCGGCATCGGAGATCGTGTTATCCGTGTAGCGCTCGAGCCGCTGGTGGGAGATCCAGGCGGCGAGGGCGTCTTCCGAGAGCTCGGCCAGCACGAGCTTGCCGAACGCCGAGGCGTGCAGGGGAAACGGGCGTCCCACCCAGTTGGTCGCGCCGACGAAGCGCGGGGTGTCCACCTGCACCAGGACGTCGGCGCCGGCCGGCGCGCGCGGGACGCCGAGCATCAGCGACTCGCCGGTCGCCTTCGCGAGCTCCTCCACCAGCGGTCGGGCGCGCGCAGCGAGCACGCGATCGGGGTCGGCGCCGCTCACGAGCCGGATCAGCTCGCGCCCCAGCACCCAGGCGTCGTCGGTCGCGGTGCGCTCGACGAAGCCGGCGTCGGCGAACGTGGCCAGAAGCCGGGCGGCGGTGGCGACGGGAAGATCGGCGGCCCGGGCGAGGGCGGCGGTCGGCGCGCCCTCGGGACGGGCGGCGACGATGCGCAGCAGCGCGATAGCGCGCGCGAGCGATTGGGTCCGCTGGATGGCGGGCGCGTGCCTGATGGTTGCCGGACCCTCGATCATGATACGGTCGGTGCAAATCGTACAGCGGTCGAAAGGAGGACACCCACATGCTCGTCGACAGCGACGTCCACGTCGGCTACGAGACGCTGCTCGACCTCTGCGACTATCTCGACGCGCCCACCCGCGAGCTCGTGGTCCATTCGGGCACCAACGGGCTGGGGATGCCGTCCTATCCCTGGTACCACCCCACAGGGTGGCTGCGCGGAGACACCTACGACCGCGAGACCACCGACGTTGGCGCGCAGCTCCCCGGCCAGGACCTCGACCGCGTCCGCGAGAAGCTGCTCGACGCCTACGACGTGACCTACGCGATCCTGACCCCGGACGAGGCCGCGGCGTTCGCGATCCTTCCGAACGCCGAGCTGGCGGCGCGGCTGTGCCGCGGCTACAACAACTGGCTGCTCGAGCGCTACCTGGAGGAGGAGCCGCGGACGCGCGGCCTCTTGGTCGTCACCCCACAGCACCCCGAGGCGGCAGCCGAGGAGATCCGCCGGCTGGGGCCTCGTGACGAGTTCGTCGGAGTGTTCCTGCCCGGCGGGGCCAGGGTCCCCTACGGCAGTCCCGTACACGAGCCGCTCTGGAGGGCCTGCGCGGAGCTCGGGCTGCCGGTTGCGGTGCACACCCACTTCGAGGGCGTCGGGGTCGCGGGGCCCGTCACTGCGGCCGGCTACCCCGACCACTACGTCGAATACCACACGCTCTGCGGCGCGGGCATGTGCGGCCATTTCGTGTCCATCCTCTGCCACGGCGTCTTTGAGCGTTATCCCGAGACGCGGGTGATCATGATGGAGGGCGGCCTCGTGCCGTTCCTGGGGCTCGTGTGGCGACTCGACACCAACTGGCGCGCGTGCCGGAGCGAGATTCCGTACTGCCGGCGGCCGCCGTCGGAGTACGTGTGGGAGCACGTGCGGTTCACGAGCCAACCGCTCGAGGAGCCCGGCGACGAGCGGCTGCTGCTGCCCGCGATCGAGGGCCTGCGGCCGTGGGAGACGCTCTGCTACGCGAGCGACTACCCGCACTGGGACTTCGACGAGCCCGCCCAGACGCTCCGCAGGCTCCCGGCCGAGTGGCGCGACGCCGTCGCGCACGCCAACGCGCTGAGCTTCTACCGCCTTCCGGCACCCGTCGCGGCGTGACCGCAAGCCGGCCGAGCGAAGCCCGTATCCCACTGGCCGAGGCTCCGGCGGCCGGGGCCGTGCGGGTCGTCGAGGTCGGCCCGCGGCGCGTGGCCGTGTTCTGCGTGGACGGGCAGTTCCATGCCCTCGCGGACCGCTGCCCGCATCGCGGGGCGCCGCTGTGCTCGCTAGGCCAGGTGGTCACGGGGATCGAGGTGCGAAACGGCGCGCTCGCCACCGGTCCCCCGGATGCGCTCGTCCGCTGCCCCTGGCACAAGTGGGACTTCGAGATCGCCACAGGCCGCTGCGCCGTGGACCCACGCCTGCGCGTGCGTCGCTACACCGTGGAAGTCGACGACGACGAGCTCGTGGTGAGCCTGTCGACGCCTCGGTGACGGCTCAGACCGTCTGCCTCAGCTCGGCGCGGCTGATCGACGGTACGGGCGCGCCGGTCGTGGAGAGGGCGACCGTGGTCATTGCGGACGGCCGCGTCGGCAAGATCACCACCGACGGCGAGCCCGCCCCCGCGGGTGCCCTCACGATCGATCTCGCCGGCAAGACGCTCATGCCGGGCCTGGTGGACGCCCATGCCCACGTGACCTCCTTCGACATGCCGTCCCCGCTCAAGGGCCAGGAGGCGATCGCGCCGGAGGTCAAGCACCACCTCATCGCGACGGGACTCCGCCGGATGCTGCGGATGGGGATCACGACGGTCCGCGACGTCGGCGCGTTCGGCGACGACCTCCTACACGCCCGTCAAGCGGTGCGCCTCGGCGCGATCCCGGGCCCGCGGATCCTCACCTGCGGGCGCATCGTCGCCGCCACCTCGGCAGGCGGCCGGCACTTCGACGGGATGTACCGCGAGGCCGACGGGCCCGATGAGATGCGCAAGGCCACGCGCGAGCAGTTCCGGCGCGGCGCCGACTTCATAAAGATCATGACCACCGGCGCACGGTCGTGTGAGCTCGAGAACAGCTCGCCGGCGCAGATCACGCGGGCGGAGATCGCGACGGTCGTCGACGAAGCGCACCGCATGGGCTACCGCGTGGCCGCCCACTGCGAGGGCTTGGACGGCACCCGCCTGGCGATCGAGGAGGGCGCGGACACGATCGAGCACGGCCTGGAGCTGCACCGCGCGCCGGAGCTGCTCGACGAGCTGGCGCGCTCCGAGCGCGTCCTGGTTCCCACCCTGTCCTGCTTCTTCGACATCTCGGAGAACCGTGCCGCACACTGGCCCCCTCGGCTGGTCGAGCTCGCAAAACGCCAGCGCGAGGAGGCCCACCGCACCGTCGAGGCCTCCCGCCGAGCCGGCGTCCCGCTGGCGATGGGCTTCGACTCCCAGCCTCACGGCAGGAGCGCGCTCGAGCTGGTCCGCCTGTGCCGGGCGGGGCTGACCCCGATGGAGGGGATCGTCGCCGGCACGGCCACGGGTGCCAGGGCGTGCGGAATCGCCGCCGACGTCGGCCGCGTCGCGCCGGGCCAGGCCGCCGACCTGATCGTGATCGACGGCGACCCTCTGGCCGACCCCGAGCTCCTCCTCGAGGAGCAGCGGATCTGGCTCGTGATTCAGAGCGGCCGGGCCGTCGCCGGCGCGGCGCTCGAAACCGAGCTCGCGCGACTGCCCGGGCCCGAGCCCGGCACGGATCCCGTCCCGGCCCTGGCCGGCAGGCCGATCAGCGCGCCGGAGTAGCTTAGCTCTGGGCTAGGCCCTCGTCAGCACCGGGGAGTCGCTGTCTCTCGGCGGGCTTCGTGTGGGTTGGAGCCGCGTAGGGGCTGGTGAGGGCGGGTGGGCGGCTGCGCGCGGGTTCGTCCCGACCGCGCAGCGCGGCGACGTGCCCGGGGGGCAAAACCCGCCAAAGTTTCCGGCCCGGCCGGTCTGTGGAGGGTTTTGTCCGCCAGGGACACAAAAGTCTCCATAGGTCGTCGGCGAAGCGTTGTCTGGAGGGTTGTGTGGCCGATGTTGAAACGGCGCAGGAAGCGCCCCGCTACAGGTCGCCGCCTTCGGCGGCCAGTCGGTTCAGCTCCCGGCTCAGCAGGGCGAGTCTCGCCTCCTTGACCAGCGGCATCTCACGTCGCCGGCGGCGGACGGCGCCGAGGTCGAGCTCGACGGTGAGCAGGGCCGGCTCGTCCGCAGGGGCTTCGGCCACGAGCTCCCCCCAGGGGTCGAATACGTGGGACCCGCCCCAGAACGAGAGCCCGTGCTCCTCGCCGACCCGATTCACGAAGACCACGTAGCACTCGAGGATGCGGGCGTAGAAGCGGTTGACGTCCCGCCATTCCTCTTGGATGGCCGCGAGCCGCCGCGTGCTGTTGGCCGGAACGATCAATACCCGCGCGCCGTCCTGGACGGCCAGCACGGCCAGGGCGGGCTGCCAGGCGTCGCTGCAGATGAGGATCGCGGCCCGGCCGATGCTGTCCGTGTCGAACGACCGCATGGCGCCCCCGGGCGTGAAGTGCTTGCGCTCCTCCCAGATGTCGTAGGTCGGGAGGTAGAGCTTGCGGTGCACGTGCCGGACCTCGCCGCCCTCCAGGTACGCGGCGCTGTTGTAGGTGTGCACCCGTCCCGCCTCGGCGAATCCGAGAACGCAGCCCAGCCCGTCTGCCGCCTGCGCGAGCTCGACGATCTCCGGATCGTCGACCGACCGGGCGACGTCCTCGCTCACGTGCCCGAGCGCGTAGCCGGTGAGCATCAGCTCGGGCAGCACGACCAGGTCCGCGCCCTCCGACCGCGCCCGGTCCAGCACGTCGCGGGTGCGGCGCAGGTTCTCGGAGACGTCGCCGAGCGCGGGCTCGACCTGCCCCAGTGCCACCCGCACGGTCCGGTCTCGCGCGCCGCTCACGCCGAGCCCGAGCCTACCGAGGCTTCGGCGCTACAGCCGCTCGGCGTAGTCGCGGTTCTCGGCCCGCAGGGTGGGGTCGGTGCCGAGGTACGCGTGCTTGGACATGTCGGCCGTGTACCGGCTGGCGGGGGGTGTGCGCCCGAGTGCCTCGGCCATGCTGCGAATGTGGTGCGGGGCCGCGCCGCAGCAGACGCCGAGGTAACGAACGCCCAGCCCGTGGGCCGCGCGCGCGAAGTCCGCGATCTCGTAGCGGTTGCAGACGAACGGGTCGAGTGCGGTCGGAAACGGCCGGCCGCCGGGCAGGTCCGTCCCCAGCGGGTCCTCGAGCGACTGGAAGCTGGGCTGCTCCTCGGTCGTCCGGTAGGGCACGGGCAACGCTGCGACGCTGACGGACACCGCGTCGCGCACCTCTTCCAAGAGCGGAAGCATCGTCCGTGGACCACGGCTGCAGTTCAGCCCGACCACATCGGCGCCCGCCGCCTCGACGCGCTTGCACGCCTCTGCTGGCGACACCCCTTCACGCATGTTGGGGTCCTTGTGGGCGGTCAGCGTAACCACCGCCGGCAGGCCGGCCTCCTTGATGACCTCGGTGGCGACGAGCGCCTCGCCCAGCCACGAGATCGTCTCCGCGATCACGAAGTCGACGCCGGCCTCGGCCGCCCAGCCGACCTGCTCCTCGAACATCGCGCGGACGGTCTCCCGTGACTCCTCGCCGCTGTAGACGTTTGTGTTGCAGACGTTGCCGGCGAGCAGCGCGCCACACTCGGACGCGACCTCCCCGGCGATGGCGAGCGCCTGGCGGTTGATCTGTTCGAGCAGGTCCTCCTTGCCGATCAGCCGCAGCTTCTCGCGGTGGGCGTAGTAGGTGAACGCCTCGACCACGTCCGAGCCCGCGTGCACGAACTCGCGGTGCAGCTCGGCGACCTTCTCTGGGTGCTCGAGGACGACCTCCGGCACGAAGCCGCCGGCCTGCAGGTATCCGCGGCGCTCGAGCTCGAACAGGTAGCCCTCGGCGCAGATGACCGGACCCCGATCCAGCCGCTCCAGCAGTTCAGCCATGTCGCCGCCACGATAGGCACATTTAGCCAGCGGCGCGTTCCGGGAACAGCAGCGCCCTCGCGGCCTCGATGTCATCGCTCAGGGCACGATCGCTCAGGTCCGGGTCGAGGCACTCCGCCGCGGCGGCGTACAGGTCACCCGCCTCGGTTCCGCTGGGCGCGAGGCCGCGCATGCGCAGCGCGCGAACGGCAACCACGAGCTCGGTGGCAACCGCCACGGCGGCCGAGTCGAGCGCGTCTTCGGCGCGGCGGGCGGCCAGCGGGGCGAACGAGGCATGCGACTCGATGCCGCCCCCGACCGTGGCCGTCTGAGTCGCCACCGGAGCCGCCAGCGCGCGAACGTCCGCTGCGGCCGCATGTGCCGTGTACTCGAGGATCATCGCCCCGGAGTCCGACCCTGGTCGCGCCGCGAGTGCCGCCGGCAGCCCCATCAGCCCAGGATCGAGCATGGCGCTCACCCTGGACGCCACGAGTGAGGACGACTGCCCGAGCGCGGCCCGCAGGCGGTCGAGCCCGAGCGCCAGCGAACCGACGTGGAAGTTCCCGCTGGGCAGCGCCGCGGGCGTGCCGGCGTCGATGAGAGCGTTCTCGCCGGCGGCATTGAGCTCGACCGCCAGCACCGCCTCGAGCTCCCGCAGAGCGTCGAGCGTCGACCCCTCCACCTGCGCCAGCGCCCGAAACGGATACGGGTCGTGCACCGTGGCTCGCGACGGCGGCGCGTCCGGGCGCAGGAGTGTTCGCATGCGCGCGGCGATCGCGACCTGGCCGGGATGGGCGCGCGCCGCCTGGACCCGCGGATCGAGCACAATCGGGTCGGCGCCCGCCGCCATGAACGACAGCGCGGCCACCGCCAGCGCCGCGCTGGACAGGCGCTTTGCGTCGACCGCGACCAGGGCCCCGTGCGCGATGCTCGCGGCGCTGCTGCTCATGAAGGCGATCCCGTCGCGCGGCCCGAGTGACGGCGGGACCAGTCCCGCCGCGGCCAGCGCGCTCTCCGCCGGCACGGGCTTCTCGCCCCCCCAGGCCCGGCCTTCGCCGAGCAGCGCCAGGGCGACGTCCGCCAACACGGTCATGTCACCCGTGCCCAGCGAGCCGAGCTCGCGCGCGAACGGCACGAACCCGGCGTCGAGGGCGGCCACCAGTGCGCCGAGCAGCTCGTCCGACACACCCGCCCCACCCGCACCGAGCTGGTTGGCGCGCACCACCATCGTGGCTCGCACGTGGTCGGGCGCGAGCGCTCGGCCCGCACCGCACGCGTGGCTGCGCAACAGTCGCAGCTGATGGCCCGGGCGCTCGCTCGGCGGCACCGGGCGCGAGCGGAACGGGCCGACCCCGGTGGTCACGCCGTAGATCGGCGTGCCACGCTCCATGAGATCCCTGAGTGCCTCCGCCGCGACCGCGTTGCGAGCCCGAGCGGCCTCGCCGAGGCGCACGGCTC
>Ga0081538_10006688_pt1 | contig 10100 bp, 11 predicted proteins | sample TabmetS5T2R1_FD_71022 | JGI IMG/M metagenome (GOLD analysis project Ga0081538, IMG submission 71022) | Tabebuia heterophylla rhizosphere microbial communities from the University of Puerto Rico - S5T2R1 | ecosystem: Host-associated > Plants > Roots > Rhizosphere ... | reverse complement strand
CCTCAACAAGGCCCCCGACACTGTGGTCGCCGCGATCGAGGATGTCATCCGCCGGTCTTCCTGACAGGACTCGACCACCAGGGTGCGGGGCCCGCCAGCACCCCAGGCTGGGTGAAATCCTTGAACCCCTTGACGTGTGGTCCGTTCCTAGCCTGAATCCGATGCTGCGGTAATCGAATGATGCTGGTCCGGATTGTGAGAAAGGCCTTCTGACCTGGGAGAATGGCGCCTGGCAGAGCTGCCGTATCCCCGACCAGGAGGGCACGTTCTCGATGCCATCCTCCCAAACCATCGACCAGCTCGACGTCGCGTTTGATGACCCCCACGCCATCGCCAACGCGGGCCTGCTGTTGCCGGCCACGCTGGCCGAGCGGCTGGGCATCGAGCAGGCCGCCGATGCGCTGATCGACCTGGGCGAGCGGCCCGGCGCCGCCTGGCCCGGGCGTAAACTGCTGACCCTGGTCCATGGCGCTGGCTCGGCTGCGCTGCATCCCCATACCCGACCTGACCGCACGCCCGACACCACGCTTGGCTGGTCGGCTGCACGCCGACCGCTCCGGCCTGCCCGTCACAGCCTCGGGAGGACCACCCAGCCGCTCAACGACCAGCAGCCGACCCTCACCCGCCACCTTCTGCGGCTCCGCCGTCACCCAACGCGAGCGCCCGCACGCCGCGCCCTGGGCCGCATCAAGAAACCAGCCACCGCATTGGCGGATCGGTGGATCCAAGCTCAATGCACGCGGCCACGCTGGTGCTGCTGACCGCGCTGTGGCTACCCTTGGTCCGTGGCCCTGCTCGACCGTGCCGTGGAGTTGCTTGCCGACCGCCAGAAGGTGGTCGTGTTCACGGGCGCGGGAGTCTCAACGGAGTCGGGCATCCCCGACTTCCGCTCGCCGGGCGGCCTGTGGACCCGCTACGACCCGCGCCAGCTCGGCTTCCGCCGCTACCTGACCGACCCCGACACCCGCCGGCTCGCGTGGCGGCTGCGGTGCGAGCTGTTCCATCTGGACGCCCGGCCCAACCCGGCGCACCTGGCGTGCGTGCGGCTGGCGGAGGCCGGCCGCCTTGCCGGCGTGGTCACCCAGAACATCGACGGCCTGCACCTGGACGCCGGCCTGCCCGCCGAGCTGGTCTGCGAGGTCCACGGCACCGGCCGGCAGGTCGTCTGCCTGGCCTGCGGCGAGCGCGGCCCGATGGCGGACGCGGTGGCCAGGGTCGAGGCCGGCGAGGAGGACCCGCCGTGCCGGCGCTGCGGCGGCATCCTCAAGGCGGCCACGGTGTCGTTCGGGCAACCGATCCCGCCGGCGGTCTGGGAGGCCGCCGAGCGCATGACGGCCGCCTGCGACGCCTTCGTGGCCGTCGGCTCCACGCTGATCGTGCAGCCCGCCGCCCGCCTGCCGGTGCAGGCCAAGCGGCTGGGGGCCAGCCTGCTGATCGTCAACCGCGAGCCGACGCCCCTGGACGACCTGGCCGACGCGGTCCTGTACGGCGAGGCCGGCACGCTGCTGCCGGCGCTGGTCGAGCGGGCCCTGGCGGGGGCGGACCGCCCGTGACGGCCGCCCGGCCGCGCCTGCTAGTCGTCCAGCACGAGCCCAGCGCTCCGCCGGGGCTGCTGGCCGACGCGGCCGCCGCCACCGGCGTGGAGCTGGACGTGGTGGCGGCGCCCGACCGGCAGGTCCCCGTCGAGCTGGGCGACGCCGACGGTGTGGTGGTGCTCGGCGGCGAGATGGACGCCGACGAGCTCGACGCCTACCCGCACCTGGAGCGGGCCATGGCGCTGCTGCGCGACGCCGCCGCCCGCAACGCGCCCGCCCTGGGGATCTGCCTGGGCGCCCAACTCGCCGCCGACGCCCTCGGCGGCCGCGCCTACCCGGGCCCGGCGGGCGAGGAGGTCGGCTGGACCAAGGTCGAGCTGACCGCCGCCGGCAGGGCCGACCCGGTGCTCGGCGCGCTGCTGGAGCCGGCCGAGGTCTTCGAGTGGCACCACGACACCTTCGAGCCGCCCCCGGGCGCGGTCCAGCTCGCCCGCGGCGCGGTCTACGAGCACCAGGCGTTCCGGCTCGGCAGCGTGGTGGGCGTGCAGTTCCACCCGGAGGTGGACGGGCCGCTGCTGGCCGCCTGGTGGGCCGGTGGCGCGCCGCCCGCCTACCCCGAGGCCGACGCCATCGCCGGCGCGGCCCGCAACGCCGCCAACGCGCGCCGCCTGCTGGAGGCGTTCTGCCAGGTCGCGGCCGCCAGGTAGCTCGCGGGTCATCCCCGGCCACGGCACAATGCAGCCATGATCATCGACTGCGCGGTCTACCAGGACGGCAAGCGCCGCCCCGGCGAGCTGCCCCTCGCGGACGCCTTCGAGGCGGCCTCCGAGGAGGACAACGGCTTCGTCTGGATCGGCCTCTACGAGCCGGACGAGCAGGAGTTCGACGCCGTGCGGCGCGAGTTCGACCTCCACGAGCTGGCCGTCGAGGACGCCATCAAGGCGCACCAGCGGCCCAAGCTGGAGGTCTACGACGACACCCTGTTCGTGGTGCTGAAGACGGCCCGCTACCTGGAGGCCGAGGAGGTCGTGGAGTTCGGCGAGATCATGCTGTTCATCGGCCCCCAGTTCGTGGTCACCGTGCGCCACAAGCCGGCCAGCGAGCTGCGCGGCGTCCGCAAGCACATCGAGAGCCGGCCCGACCTGCTCCGCTTCGGCCCCAGCGCGGTGCTGTACGCGATCGTGGACCGGGTCGTCGACGACTACCTGCCGGTGATCGACGGTCTCGACCAGGACATCAAGGAGGTCGAGAAGGAGGTCTTCTCGGAGGCGGCCGGCAACCCGGCCGAGCGCATCTACATGCTCAAGCGCGAGGTCATCGAGTTCCACCAGAGCACCGCGCCGCTGGCGGAGCCGCTGGACCGGCTGGTGCGCGGGCAGGTCCGCTCGCTGCACGAGGACATGCCCGAGTACTTCCGCGACGTCCAGGACCACCTGACGCGGGTCGTCGAGCAGGTGAGCGGCTTCCGCGAGCTGCTCACCAGCGTGCTGCAGGCCAACCTGACCCAGGTGGCGCTGCGCCAGAACGAGGTCGGCATGCGGCAGAACGCCGACATGCGCAAGATCTCGGCCTGGGTGGCGATCGTCGCCGTGCCCACGATGATCGCCGGGATCTACGGCATGAACTTCGACCATATGCCTGAGCTGCGCTGGGTCGCCGGCTACCCGGGGGCGCTGCTGGCGATGGTGGTCGCCTGCACGTTCCTGTACCGCGCGTTCAAGCGGAACGGCTGGCTCTGAGCGCGGCGACCCGCTCCCGCACGGCGGGGGCCACCTCGGCGAGGAAGGTCCGCAGGACGTCGGGTTCCGGCCAGCCGCCGAGGACGAAGGAGTCGAAGCCCACGTCGGCGGCCAGGTGGACCAGCACCTCGACCCAGTGGTCGACGGGCCCCTGGATGTCCCGGTCGTCGTCGGTGGCGGCGGCGGGCGCCGTGGCGGTGAAGGCGCCGCTGATGTTGTAGACCCGCCGGATCGCCGAGGGGTCGCGCCCGGCCTCCCGCGCCGCGGTGTCGATGCGGGCGGCGGCGGCCGCTGCGGCCCGAGGCGGCAGGTAGCCCATGCTCGGGACCCACCCGTCCGCGGCCCGCCCGGCCAGCGCCAGCGCGCGCGGGCGGTACACGCCCAGCCAGATCCCGAGCTCGTGCGCCGGGGGCGGGCCGGGATGGATGCCGTCGACGCGGTAGTGCCGGCCGCGGACGCGGACGTTGCGCTGCTGGCTCCACATCCCCCGGATGATCTCGATCGCCTCGTCGAGCGCGGCCAGGGCCTCGGCGGGCGTGCGTACCGGGCCGCCCATGGCGCCGATCGCCTCCCAGAACGCGCCGGCGCCGAGCCCCAGCTCGAAGCGGCCGCCGCTGAGCTGGTCCAGGCTGGCCGCGGCCTTGGCCATGACCGCCGGCAGCCGCAGCGGCAGGTTGGCCACGTCGGGGAAGACCCGCACCCGCTCGGTGCGGCCGAGGATCACCGCCATCAGCGACCAGGTGTCGAAGTGGCGCCGCTGGTAGGGATGATCCTGTATGCCGATCAGGTCGTAGCCGAGCTCGTCGAGCAGCCGCGCGGCGCCCAGCACCTCGCCGGTGTCCGCGACGGGTTCCAGGAACCAGCCGAAGTGGAGATCTCTGCCGTAGTCGGGCATGCGGGGACCCCGGGGCGGTCAGCCGGTCTGGGCGACGCGGCGGCGGGCGGCCGCCTTGGCGAGCTCGATCCTCGCCTCGTCGAAGCGGCCCTCGGCGCGCAGCTCCTCGGCGCGCTGCTCGCAGGCTGCCGGGTCCTCCTGGTCCAGCTCCTCCTGAAGCAGCGCGTGCTCGGCCAGGATGTCCACGCGGGTGATGTCGTCGGCGTGCGCGACGTGCAGGAAGCCGCCGTCGACCACCACCGCGGTGCGGCCGCCGCCGGCGTCGATGTAGACCGGGCCGATGTCGAGGGCGGCCAGCAGCGGCGTGTGGCCGGGGAGCACGCCGAGGTCGCCGTCGACCGCGCGGGCGCTGACGAAGTCGGCCTCCCCGGTCCACACCTCCCGCTCGGGGGTGACCAGGTGCACCTCGAGGCCGGGCACGCTACCGCCCCTCCTCCTGGCCGCCGATCGACCTGGCCTTCTCCTGGGCGTCGTCGATGCCGCCGACGTTGAAGAAGGCCTGCTCGGGCAGGTGGTCGTACTCGCCCTCGGCGACCGCCTTGAAGGAGGCGATGGTCTCGTCCAGCGGCACGGTCCTGCCCTTGACGCCGGTGAACTGCTCGGCCACGTAGAACGGCTGCGACAGGAACCGCTGGATGCGCCGCGCCCGGTTGACGATCACCTTGTCGTCCTCGGAGAGCTCGTCGACCCCGAGGATGGCGATGATGTCCTGGAGCTCGTTGAAGCGCTGGAGGATCTCCTGGACGCGGCGGGCCACCTGGTAGTGCTCCTCGCCGACGTAGCGCGGGTCGAGGATCCGGGAGGTCGAGGCCAACGGGTCGACCGCCGGGTAGATGCCGAGCGAGACGATGTCCCGGCTGAGGACCGTGGTCGCGTCCAGGTGGGCGAAGGCGGTGTGCGGGGCCGGGTCGGTGATGTCGTCGGCGGGTACGTAGATCGCCTGCAGCGAGGTGATCGAGTTGCCGCGGGTGGAGGTGATCCGCTCCTGGAGCTCGCCCATCTCGTCGGCCAGGGTGGGCTGGTAGCCGACCGCGCTCGGCATGCGGCCCAGCAGGGTGGACACCTCCGAGCCCGCCTGCACGAAGCGGAAGATGTTGTCGATGAACAGCAGCACGTCCTGGTTCATCTCGTCGCGGAAGTACTCGGCGATGGTCAGGGCGGCCAGCCCGACCCGCAGCCGCACCCCCGGCGGCTCGTCCATCTGCCCGAACACCAGCGCGGTCTTGTTGATGACGCCGGTCTCGTTCATGTCCAGGAACAGGTCGTTGCCCTCGCGGGTGCGCTCCCCCACCCCGGCGAACACCGACACGCCGGAGTGCTCCTCGGCGACCCGGTAGATCATCTCCTGGATGACGACCGTCTTGCCCACGCCGGCGCCGCCGAACATGCCGATCTTGCCGCCGCGCACGTAGGGCTCCAGCAGGTCGATGACCTTGATGCCGGTCTCGAACATCTCGGTCCTGGGCTCGAGCTGGGCGAAGGTGGGGGCGTGGCGGTGGATCGGCCAGCGCTCGTCGGCCTCGAAGCCGTCGTCGTCGAGGGCGCTGCCGAGCACGTTGAACACGTGCCCGAGGGTCTTCTCCCCCACCGGCATGGTCATGGACTCGCCGGTGTCGGTCACCGGCGTCCCCCGGATCAGCCCGTCGGTCGGCTGCATGGCGATCGCCCGCACCATGGACTCGCCGATATGCTGGGCCACCTCGCAGGTGATGGTGCTGGTGTCGCCGTCGAGGCTGCGCTCGAGGGTGAGGGCGTTCTGGATGGCGGGCAGTTCCTCGGGGGGGAACTCCACGTCCACCACCGGGCCGATGATCCGCACGACCCGGCCGGTCACGCCCCTGTCCCTGGTGGTTGCCCGCTCGGTCGCGGTGGTCGCCATGTCTCTCAGCTCCCGCTTGTCTGGAGGGCTTCGGCGCCCCCGACGATCTCCATGATCTCCTGGGTGATCTGGGCCTGCCTGGCCTGGTTGTACTCGCGGGTCAGGTCCTCGATCAGCTCCTCGGCGTTGTCGGTGGCGGCCTTCATCGCCCGGCGCCTGGCGGCGTGCTCGGAGGCGGCGGACTCCAGCATGGCCGTGAACACCCTGGCCTCGACGTAGCGGGGCAGCAGGGCGTCCAGCAGCCGCTCCGGGCTCGGCTCGTACAGGTACTGCGGGATCGGCTCGGGCGGCCCCTCCTCCACCTCCTCGATCACCAGCGGCACGAAGCGGCGCGCCACCGCCCGCTGGGTGCCCGCCGAGACGAAGTCGGTGAAGACCGCGTGGATCTGGTCCACCTGCTTGTGGGTGAAGGCGTCGACCAGCACGCGGACCACCTCCCGCGCGTCGTCGTAGGAGGGGGCGTGCGAGAACCCCGTCCAGGACTGCTCGATCTCGCGCTGGCGGAAGCGGTAGTAGGCGACGCCCTTGCGGCCGGTCACGTACAGCTTGGGCTCGATGCCGTCCTCGCGCAGGTTCTGCTGGAGCTCCCCGGCGGTGCGGAGCACGTTGGCGTTGTAGGGGCCGGCCAGGCCGCGGTCGGAGGTGACCACCAGCACCGCCGCCGCGCGCGACTCCTCCCGCTGCTCCAGCAGCGGGTGCTCCAGCAGCACCTCGGTGCTGACCACGCTCTCCAGGGCGGCGGTGATCTCGTCGGTGTAGGGCCGGGCCTGCTGCACGCGCTGCTGCGCCCTGGCGACCCGGGAGGCGGAGATCAGCTCCATGGCCCGGGTGATCTTCATGGTCGACTGCACCGAGCGGATCCGCCGGCGGACGACCCGTAGCTGTGCTGGCATGGTGCCCTAGGACTCCCGGGGCCGGCTGGGGCGCCGGTAGCGCTTGACGCCCTCCTGCTCGATCTCTTCGTCTTCCATCGCCTCGGCGTCCGCCTCCCGCAGGGGCGGCGCCCCCTCGGAGGGGCGGAAGCGGCGGCGGAACTCCTTGATCGCGTCGTGGAGCCGCTGCTCGACCTCCTCGGGCAGGTCGCCCTGGTCGCGGATGTGCTCGGCGATCTGGGAGTGGTTGGCGTCGATGTGCTCCAGCAGCTCGGTCTCGAAGCGGCGCACGTCGTCGACCTGCACGTCGTCGAGGTAGCCATTGGTGCCCGCCCAGATGGCGATGACCTGGCGCTCGACCGGCACCGGCTGGAAGTTCGGCTGCTTGAGCAGCTCGACCATGCGGGCCCCGCGCTCGAGCTGGTCCCGCGAGGCCTTGTCGAGGTCGGAGGCGAACAGCGCGAACGCCTCCAGGGCGCGGAACTGCGCCAGGTCGATCCGCAGCGTGCCGGCGACCTTCCGCATGGCCTTGATCTGGGCGCTGCCGCCCACCCGCGACACCGAGGTGCCGACGTTGACGGCCGGCCGCACGCCGGCGTTGAACAGGTCGGGCTCCAGGTAGATCTGGCCGTCGGTGATGGAGATGACGTTGGTGGGGATGTAGGCGGAGATGTCGTTGCCCTTGGTCTCGATGATCGGCAGCCCGGTGAGGGAGCCGCCGCCGAGGTCGTCGGCGAGCTTGGCGCAGCGCTCCAGCAGCCGCGAGTGGAGGTAGAAGACGTCGCCGGGGTAGGCCTCGCGGCCGGCCGGGCGGCGCAGCAGCAGCGAGATCTCCCGGTAGGCCTCGGCCTGCTTGGACAGGTCGTCGAAGATGATCAGCGCGTGCTCGCCCTTGTACATCCAGTGCTGGCCGAGGGCCGAGCCGGCGTAGGGGGCGATGTACTTGAACGGCGCCGGCATGTCCGCGGGGGCGTTGACCACCACCGTGTAGTCGAGCGCGCCGTGCTCCTCCAGCGCGCCGACGAACTCGCGCACGGTGGACGCCTTCTGGCCGATCGCCACGTAGATGCACTTGACCTGCTTGTCGCTGCCCCAGTGCTGGCGCTGGTTGATGATGGTGTCCAGGCAGATGGCGCTCTTGCCGGTCTTCTGGTCGCCGATGATCAGCTCCCGCTGGCCCCGGCCGATGTTGGTCATGGCGTCGATGGCCTTGATGCCGGTCTCCAGCGGCTCCTTGACGGGCTGGCGCTGGACGACCGAGGGGGCCTGGAGCTCCAGGGCGCGGGTGGTCTCCGCCTCGATGTCGCCCTTGTCGTCCAGGGGCCGGCCGAGCGGGTCCACCACCCGCCCGAGGAAGCCGTCGCCGACCGGCACCGACAGCACCCGGCCGGTGTGCTTGACCTCGTCGCCCTCCTCGATCCCGGAGGCGTCCCCGAACACCACGCAGCCGATCTCGCGCACGTCCAGGTTGAGGGCCATGCCGAGCAGGCCGCCGGGGAACTCCAGCAGCTCCAGCGCCATCGTGGACGGCATGCCCTCGACCCGGGCGATGCCGTCGCCGGTCTCGGTCACCCGCCCGACCTCCTCGCGGGTGACCGTGGGCCGGAACGACTCCACGTGCTTCTTCAGGGCCGCCGCGATGTCGTCGGGGCTGATGCTGAGCTGCTCGGTCATCTCGCTGGTGCTCCCTCGTGTGTTGCTGCGGAACGGGCTAGGCGACGCCGAGCGCCTCGCGGGCCTGCTCGAGGCGGCTGCGGATGCTGCCGTCGAAGACCTCGTCGCCGATGCGGACGACCACCGAGCCCAAAATATCCTCGTCGACCGTGACCCGCAGCTCGACCGGCTTGCCGGTGATGCGGGTCAGCGTCTCGGCCAGGCGGGCCTGGTGCTGGTCGTCCAGGTCCACGGCGCTGCGCACCTCGGCCACCACCAGCCCGCGGCGGCCGGCGGCCAGCGCGGCCAGCTCCCGGGCCGAGGTGTCCAGGTCGCGGCCCTCGCCGAGCTCGATCAGCAGGTCGGCCAGGGCGGCGGTGCGTTCGCTGGCGCGCTCGGCGAGCAGGTCGGCGACCAGGGCGCGCTTGTTGCCGACCGGCAGGCCGGGGTTGGTGAGCGCCGTGCGCAGCCGGGGCTGGCGGTCCAGCAGCTCCGCGAGCTGGTACAGCTCGTCCCCGACCTGCTCCAGCTCGCCGGCGCGATCGGCGGCGGTGAGCGCGGCCATGGCGGCCAGCTCGCCGACCAGGGCGGGGAGCTCGCGCGGCGGCACCCGCTGGACGGTGGCGACGGTGGCCAGCAGCTCCACGCTCGCCTTGTCCAGGCGGCCGCCGCCGAGGTCCTCCAGCAGGGCGCGCTTGGGCTCCGGCGGCAGGGCGGGGTCGCTCAGGGCCTTGCGCAGCGGCACCTCGGCGACCAGCAGGCGGGCAAAGGCGAGCAGGTCGGCCTCGACCCGCTCGATGGGGCGCTTGCCGCGGCCGGCCGCCTCGTCGAACAGCCCCTGGGCGTGGTCGGCGAGGGCCCTGCTAACCAGCGCCACCGCTGCCGTCCTCGCGCCGGCTGGTCAGCGCCCCGGCCTGGGTCTGGTCGCCGAGCTGGTCGATGTAGCGGTCGACCAGGCGGAGCTGGCGGTCGCGGTCCAGCGACTCGCCGACCACCCGGGTGGCCAGCTCGATGGCGAGCGTGCCGACCTCGCCGCGGAGCTGGCGGATGGCCTGGTCGCGCTCGGAGCGGATGGTCTGCGTGGCCCGCTCGAGCTGCCGTTCGGCGTCGGTCTCGGCCTCGGCCAGCAGGCGCTTGCGGACCCGCTCGGCGTTGGCGCGCGCCTCCTCGAGGATGCGCTGGGTCTCCTCCTCGGCGGCGGCCAGCCGCTGCTTGTACTGCTCCAGCAGCTCCTCGGCCTCGGCGCGCTCCTTCTCGGCCTGCTCGAGCTTGCCCTCGATGTTGGCCCGGCGGTCCGCGTAGGCCTTGTTCACCCCCGGCCACACCGTCCGGTACATCAGGAACAGCAGGATGAAGAAGGCGACCGCGCCCCAGATCAGCTCGTTCCAGGCGGGCAGGATGGGGTTGTGTTCCTCCGCCGCCGCCTCCTGGGCCAGGAGATAGGCAAGGTGCACGTGCCCTCCCAACTAGCGGACGACGAACGCCAGCGCGAAGCCGAACAGCGCCAGGGCCTCGACCAGGGCCAGG
>Ga0081538_10006687_pt1 | contig 10100 bp, 10 predicted proteins | sample TabmetS5T2R1_FD_71022 | JGI IMG/M metagenome (GOLD analysis project Ga0081538, IMG submission 71022) | Tabebuia heterophylla rhizosphere microbial communities from the University of Puerto Rico - S5T2R1 | ecosystem: Host-associated > Plants > Roots > Rhizosphere ... | reverse complement strand
CGTCTGGGGGGCCGCCCACGATGCCCGCGCCGGCCGGGGGGCCCAGCCGCAGCAGCTGCTGTTGCAGGTCAGCGGTGCCTGGCGGCAGGTCGACCAGCAGCTCGTCCAGCTCGCCCCAGGCGACCCCGGTCAGGAGCTGGTGCAGGACCACCTGGACCAGCGGGGCGGCAAAGGCCAGCGCTTGGTCCTCGCCGAGCAGGAATCCGGCCGACATGATCCGGATGCCAAAGCGCTCGACCGGCTCCAGCCGCACCGGCCCCGAGGCGCGCCAGAGGTCCCAGGACCGCAGCCGCTGCTGGCGGGTCAGGCCGATCATCAACGGGATGTCGGGGCCGTACAGGTCGGCGTCCAACAGCCCGACCCGACGGCCTCGCTCGGCCAGGGCTAGGGCCAGGTTGAGGCTGACCGTGGACTTGCCGACGCCGCCCTTGCCGCTGGCGACGGTGACCACGTGCATCACTGACACCCCCGGCTGCTGGGAAGGTCCTCCCGTCCGACCTGGACGCTACCGGCCGGCCGCCTCCAGGGCGAGAACCTCTGACGGCCACTCGACAGACATAGCAGCCTCAGGCCGGTAAAGGTCCACGTGCCCGTCGGGCCGGGTAGCCTGATCCTGCAATCATCCATGTGAGGAAAGCGAGAGGCGGGAAGTGGACCAGCTTGGCCCGAATGCGCTCAGCGAGGTCCTGGAGCCTGGCCGGGTCACGAACTGCTACCTCGGCCTGCTCCTACCGCCAGGACCCACTGGCGAGCTCGAGGCCGGCACGGTCCTGGTCGTCGCCCCGGCTGCGCTGCTGCATCCTCGAGTTCCTCAGCCCGAGGGAAGCCTGGTGTATGAGCCGCTCACGGCCACCCAGAGCGCGAGGCCGGCGAGCTGGTGTTTGTGGCCGACCTGATCGGTGAGCTGCGCGCCTGGCCCCAAGACACTTGGACGGCGGTCGGCGTGGACCCCGAGCAGGTTGCCCAGGCGGTCATCAGCTGCTGGCGAGATGGTGAGGTCACCGGGCTGCAGTTTGACGACCTCGGCTTCGAGGAGGCCCGCTCGCTTACTAGGCCGGCGATGACCTACGTTCGCGGCCAGCTCCGCGGCCGCCTGACCGCCCGGCTGGCTCGCGTCCACCGGCGTTGGTTGCATCCCACCAGCGGCCGCCGGCCCGGTGACCGGTTCCCCTAGCAACCGCATCCGACAGGTGACACCGGACGCGGCAGAGCGTCTTCGGGTGTCCGGAACCTGACGGCATCTCCGATGGCAACAGCGGAAGTGTCCGGGCAGTGTCTGCGGCAGGACCGCTCCTGTTCGGGAACGACTGCCGAGATGCCATGCCGGCCGGACACCACCATGCTCACTACGTGGGCGCGGCCGTGGCCAGCGACAGCAGCGTCCCCGGGGGACCGCGTCCAGCCGCGTCGCGCAAGTTGGATGTCCGCGGTGGCTACCGCAAGGGACCACCTCGTGTCTGCGCTGGTTGCCGGCGTGCGGGAAGCGGCCGGACACCTGTCCGGGCGCCAGACTGCCGCGGACACCAGCTCGGCCACGTGTGCCGGACACCAACCGTCCGGACGGCGGTCGCCTCGGGAAGCAGCGGACGGTCAATCCGCCGATGGTTCCGGCTCGTTACAACTTCCTCTACTCTTCCTCAAGGCTGGCCTGCGGGCGGCCGCCTGCGGCGGCCGTCCTCGGCCGGCAACACCACGACGGGACCAGGGGCGCAGGCCTCGCCCTCCGCGCCCTGGTGATTGATGGCCGCGAGGCCGAGCACGTGCACACTAACCGGCCGCGGTCATGTCACGCGATTGCCGACGACGACTCCGCGCCAGCACCGGACGGGCCAGGCTCGCTCTGGTTCATCTGGATAGCGCTGCACAGGTGCATTTACGACCGATGTCCTATGGACGCCCCTCAGGCCCCATGGAGGGTGCCCCCTGCTCAAGCGTCCACCGGCAACGAGGTTGCCGGGGAAGGGGGGAGTCCCATGAGACTGCGGATGCTGGCCTGGGGGGCGGTACTGGGCTTGCTCGTCGCGCTGCTCACCCCGATGGCGGCCCTCGCCCAAGCCGAGACCACCACGACCCACTTCAGCGACACCATAAGCTTCCCGGAGGTGAACCCCTGCACCGGGGCGACGGGCACGCAGACCGATACGTTCAAGGGCGTGACCTACGTCACCGCGCTACCCGACGGCAGCTTCCACGAGACCACCACGGTGACTACCCGCTTCACGTTTGTGCCCGACGATCCCAGCCAGCCGACCTACACGGGCAAGTCCACGTTCTGGGCTGGCGCGAACCTCAACAGCCAGAACAACTTCACCGCGACCGCCACCTTGAGCTTCCACGCCAAGGGCTCCGACGACTCCAGGATCACCGGCCACGTCCTGGTGCATGTCACCCTGCACGCGGACGGCACCGTCACCGTCGAGTTCGAGAAGGGACGGCTGAACTGCCCATAGCGCATCGCCGATCCCGTGGGGCGAGGGGCCACCAAACAGGCTCTACGCCATGAAACGTGGGGAGTGACCTCGCAGCCTTGCGCTTCGGTGAGTTTGTCACCTTCCGCGCAGTGCAGCGTGGAGGTAGTCCATGACCTATGGGCCAGTTCATCACACTGCTCTGCAGCGGCTTCCCGGGCTCACACGGTTGGGTGTAACGGGTGCGCGGCGGCTGCGTTCTCTTTCACCAGGGCGTGTTCGGAGAAGACCGAACCGCTAGGGTGAGTCGTTCGCGCTGGCCGCCAGTGCGGGCCGGACGGAGAGGGGCCTCGATGGCCAGAATCCACCTTCGACGCATGGTTGTGGTCTTCGGCCTCTTGGTCGTCCTCGTCGCGCCCGCCGCGTGGGCGGGACCGGGCGTGGTCGGACCGAACGTCAAGGTGTCGGGGACGAGTCCGTTCGCGTCCTGCACCGCGGATAACGTCGCTGCACAGACGGGCACGAACTTTCCCAACAGCGAGGTCGAGCCGTGGATCGCGGTGAGCTCGGTCGATCGTAGTGGTGACGGCGCCGCCGACACGGTCGGCGCCTACCAGCAAGATCGCTGGTCTGATGGGGGGGCGCGCGGCATCGTGGCGTCGGTGCTGCACGCCGGCACCTGGCGCCAGGTCGTCATCCCCGGCGTCTCCAGGTGCTCGGGGGGTGCGTTCAACCGGGCGACCGACCCGTGGGTGGCGATCGCCCCCAACGGCGACGTCTATGTGATGACGCTGACGTTCCAGGACTTCCCGACGTTCAGTACCTCGATCATGTACGTCAACAAGTCCACCGATGGCGGGCTCAGCTGGGGGCCGCCGACCCAGTTGATCCGTGACGACTCCCTTTTCCGGTTCAACGACAAGAACTCCATGACCGCCGACCCGTTTGACGCCAACTTCGTCTATGCGATCTGGGATCGCAGCCGCTTCCCCAGCGACAAGCGGGAGCTGCACTCGATCGCCGGGTTCCCCGCCTCGCTGCGCAGCGATGCGATCTTCACCCGGACGACCAATGGTGGCGCAAGCTGGGAGCCGGCGCGGGCGATCTTCGCGCCCAAGGCCAACCAGTTCGGGATTGGTCATCAGATCGCGGTCGTCCGCGGCGGCCCGCACCGGGGGCGGCTGGTCGATGCGTTCATGCTGTTCCAAGGTTCAGGCCGCAACAAGAAGGGCCAAGAGATCGCGGTGATGGTCTCCGACGACCGCGGTGTCACCTGGTCGGCGCCCAGCAGGGTGAGCAAGGCGCTGCCGGGGTTTGTCAGCGATCCCGACGACGGGACCCCGCTGCGCACCGGCGACATCCTCCCCGAGATCGGCGCCGGCCCCAACGGCGAGCTCTACATCGTCTGGCAGGAGGCGACGCTGGCCCCCTCCGGCTCGGCGATCGCGTTGTCGAAGTCGCTGGACGGTGGCGGCAGCTGGTCGGCCCCGGTCCGGGTCAACACCCGGCCCGATGTGCAGGCGTTCACCCCGTCGGTGGAGGCGCTGGCCGACGGCACCGTGGCCGTGACCCACTACGACCTGCGGTTCAACACTCCGGACCCGGCGACGCTGCCGACCGACTACTGGTTCCTGCACTCCCACGACGGGGGGGCGACGTGGACCGAGGCGCGGGTGACGCCCACCTCGTTCGACCACAAGCTGGCACCGGATGCTGGGGGTCTGTTCCTGGGTGACTACGTCGGGCTGGCACCGGCGGGCGGCCAGTTCCTGACGATGTTCACCAAGACGGAGGCGACCGACCCGGCAAGCGAGTTCGTCGCGTCCCTCACCCCGTAAGGCCAGGACGGGCGGGACCCGCTTGTTGGGTCCCGCCCGTTGCTGGTGCCATCCCAGCGACCGTCACTCGGCCTGTCAACACGACAGTGCGGGGACGCGGTCGCGACTGCCGGTCCCTTCACGGGCTCGCCGCATCAAGCGGGGGGAGTGGCCTCGCAGCCCTGCGGCTCGATGCGTTTGCCACCTGACACCGCAGTGCAGTAGCAGCCGCAGGCGATAGTTGTCGAAATTGCGGAAGCCATGGCCGACGCGCTTGACCTTCTTGATGAGCAGGTTCACCGCCTCGGTGGGCCCGTTGGAACAGCCCTCGGTGGCATGCCAGGCGAGGATCTCGGCCTCCCAGGCCCGCACGGTGCGGGCCAGGCGCGACAGCTCCGCCACCTGGACACCGTCTACCCAGCGGTAGAAGCGGTCAAGGGCGGCGCGGGCGGCCGGCATGCCGACCGCGGCGTAGACGGCCCGGAGCAGCTCCTTGCCCTGCCAGGCCGCGGCCACCTCGCCGGTTGGCTCCCCGGCGGCCAGCCCAGCGCTTAGGCGCGCTTGTCCTGGCTCGGTGAGCTGCTCTGCGGCCATGAGCAAGAGCTTGCGGATCCGGTACAGCGGGTCGTGGGTGCGGCCCCGGTGGCCGAGGGCCGCCTGCTGCACCCGGCGCCGAGTCTGGTCGACCACCATGCTGGCCAGCCTGACGGCATGGAAATGACCGACGACCACGATGGCGTGGCCGAGCGGTGCCACCAGCGCGCTGGCGTATCCGCGCCAGGGGTCGAGCGAGACCGTGCCGACCCGGGCCAGCCAGCTGTGCGGTCGGGCACCGAGCCAGCCAGCCACCGCGGCCCTGGTGCGGTCGGCCACCAGGTCCAACAGCCGACCCCGCTCCAGGTCCACCAGGCCGGTCACATGCCGGGTCGGTGCTGTGCGGGTGGCCTTGAGGAAGCTGGTCTCGTCCAGGCCGAGCGCGGCGACACCGTCCAGGCGCGTCGGGTCCTCCACCAGCGGCCGGCCGTGATCGGCCACCGCTCGCATGATGGTCGCCCAGCCGACCCCGAGGTCACGCGCCACTGCCGCGACCGAGTGGGCATCCTTGCCGACCCGCCGGCAGGCCTCGGCGCGGGCCCGTTCGGTCAGCACCGCCCGGGGCGGATGGTGGCCACCTGCTCGGTCCAGGTCCGCACGCCACAGGCGGGCTCGCGACAGCGCCAGATCCGCTTGCGCCAGCACAGCACCACCGGGCGGCCACCGCTCGGCAGGTCGCGCACCCGTACAGGGCGCCTGCCGTGCGCCTCGGCTCGCACCCCGCAGCCCTCACAGCCGACCATCGCTGCCGTCGTCTGGACGGGAAGCTGCCACTCACCGGCTGCCAGCTCCGCTGAGACGACTTCGAAGCCGTCCAGGTCCAGCAGCAGCGACCCGGACGCACTACCCTGTTGACCCACCTGGGGCCTCCTTCTTGCAGACGTTAGACATCCGCAAGATAGCGAGGCCTCAGGTCTTCACCGAGCCGTCCCGGCTCCACGCTTCATGACGAAGAGCCACCAAACAAGGGTGGGCAAAGCAAGGAATCCCCTCCGGCCCTGGTCAACTCTGATCGGCGAGGACAACGAGACGCGGGGAGAACGATGGCGGGCCGCCATCCCTGGCGGCCCGCCCGTCACGTTCGATGCTGCTCGGCGCTGGCTAGGTTAGGGAGCCACGCAGGTCCCGAAATCGAAGGTGAACTCCTTGCCGTTGAAGCTGATGTGCTCCACGACGTTGACGCTGTCCACGGTCCCCTCGCCCTGGCTGATGACCTGGAACTTGCCGGTGAAGGTCGCCTGGAAGCCGCCGGTGTTGGTGTTGCTCGTCGCGCCGAACCACTCGGCGCCCCGCAACGAGTAGAGGTTGCCCGCCGCGTCCCGGAGCACCACGTTTCTTGGGGTCACGGTGCCGGTGAAGTTGGTGTTGCCCGAGGCGCTTGTTCCCTCGTGGAGCACGATGGCGATCTCACCGGAGACCACGGTGTAGGTGGTGTCTCCACAGTCGAGCACCTCTCCGGCGGCGGGCTCGGTGAAATGGATGGCTGGTGCGGCCCCGGCCGATGACAACCCAAACAGCAGTAGGCTGGCCACCCCCGCCGCGACCACGATGAACCTTTTCATCGGCACCTCTTTGGTCCGGCCGACAACCGGGCGATCATAGCGACGGCGAAAGAGCGGGTAAATCATGCAGAAGGCGTAGTTGCGCACCAGACAGGCCTGGGCGAGGCTCTGCATCTCATCCTCGCACCGTGCTGGATGCGGCGACACCTCCATAGGCTGCCTACGAGGCAGGTGCTCGCCGAGCATTCCCGTCGCTCTGCAGCCGAGGGCTTGAGCTGCGTTCGTCCCTTCCCGCCCGTGCCCCCGCCGTGCCCCAAGCAGCGGTCTACAACGGTCGCCAGCGGTCAACAGCGGTCACCGTCTGAGGTCCTTGACCTGTACCACTGCCGAACAGCGAGCAGCCGACAGTGCTTCCCAAGCTCGCGGTTCCACAGCGAGGATCCAGCGCCGGCGAGTGGACGATTCTCCTACACCAAGGGGATCGGCTGGCGGCTCGTAACGAGATCGCCTAGTTGTCCGTTTCCCCTCTTTAGGACCAGACGAGGAGACTCTGACATGAGCGAACAACAGCCGCCGTCCGGCTGGGGGCCGCCACCCCCGCCGCCCAAGGGTCCGGAGGTCCGGGCGGCGTCCGACCCCAAGCCGCCGCTCTACCGGCGCGGCTGGTTCCCGCTGCTCACGTTCCTGGTCGGTGCCGTGGTCGGCGTTGGCAGCGCCGGCGGCACCGAGAGCGAGCCACAGACGCGGACGGTCACCCAGGTGTCGGTTCAGGAGATCCCGGTCTTCAAGGAGAGTTGCAGCGACTACATGCGCGTGGCCGACATCGCCGCCTGTCGGGCAGCCCAGGAGAAGCGCGAGGCGCCAGCGCCCACCACCACCAGCAGGCCGGCCGCGACCCGCCCGCCCGCGCCGGTCTACGGCGATGGAACCTACGAGATCGGCAGCGAGATCAAGCCAGGCACTTACAAGACCAGCGGCGGCGAGTGCTATTGGGAGCGGCTCAAGGGGTTCTCGGGGGACTTCGAGGACATCCTCGCCAACGAGAACATCAGCGGCCCGAGCCGCATGACGATCCGCTTGACCGACAAGGGCGTCACGTTCTCCGGCGGCTGCGAATGGCGGAAGGCATGAGGTCGCGGGCGCTCTTACTCGCCGGCGCCGCGCTCCCGCTGGCGACGCTCGCGCTTACGGCATGCGACAACGAACAGACCACTAGCCGCACACGGGCCGCCACGACCACGGTAAGTAGCACCACCATGCCCGATCCAGCTGCAGCGGCCTGCTCGAGGATCGGCGATGATCCTACCGCGGTCGACGACCTGCGAACCTCTCAGGATGCGCGGATTGCGCAGGCGGCCCGGGACCTCGACGAGGCAGATGACCCGTTCGACGGCGAGATCGACGGCGAACTCGCCCGCGCCGTCGAGGAGCTGGTCCGCGCCTGCCAGTCCGCCGGCTACATACCGCCGTAACAGCTTGCACAGGACGATGCCTGCGCCCTCTCTCCGGGGGCGTCGGTTCCACGCTACGCACCGGGCTGGGTCCACGTCTGCTCCACAGCGCAAAGGAACCAAGCGGGTCCGAGCGATCTCCAGCGGTACCTCGTTCGCGCAGGTCGCAGGTGCGATTCTGGGGAAACGGGCTCGGGTGCAGAGCGCTGATTGGGATGAGGTATCAGATTCAAATGTCCCCGTGTAGGACGTGTAGAAGACCGCGAGAAGGACTGTCGGACAGCCGCAGTAGGCTCCGCGACATGGCTCAGGATCTCCACGCTGCGTATCAGCTCACTTACGACGAAGCGAAGCAGGCGCTGGCCAACCAGGCCAGTGCGCTCGACGCGCTCCGCAGCCGGGCCGGGACGCTCCTCCAGGTGACGTCGCTGGCCACTGCCTTCCTGGGCGGCCTGATCTTTGAGAACGGCCTCCCGGACGGATGGGCGCCGCTGGTCGGGATCTTCGCGTTCATTGGAGTGGTTCTGCTGTCGCTTTCATTGCTCGTGCCGTTGCCCGGGTGGAGGTTCACGGCCAGCCCCAAGGCCATCGTGCGCGACTTCATCGAGGCCGATTCGCCGGCCAACCTCATGGAGACGCACCGGGAGTTGGCCCTGCGCTTCGGCAAGTGGCTGGACCGGAACCAGAAGCGTCTCAATGCCATGTACATCATCTTCGCCGGAGCAAGCGCCCTACTGGCCCTCCAGGTTGGCGCCTGGCTCCTCGCGCTCACGAAAGGGAACTGATGCCACAACGCCAAGGCGACGACCAGCCGAGTCAGCCACAACCACAACCGGAGCCATCGCCCAAGCCAGACCCGGAGCCGTCTCGGCCTGACCCAGCTCGGGTGGAATGGAGATCGGGCTTCCTCCCGCCCTCGCGCCACCCTTCTATCGAGCACAAGGAGCGGTAGGCGCCTCGGCTCGGGCGCAGGAGGTGACGCGGCCCCCGGTGTCCAGGGGCGGCTCCAGTGGCCTGCTGGCCGCGTCGCGCCGTCGGCCCCGTGCCACCCGCGTGCCACATCAGACGGACAAGCACGGTATCAGACGGACAGCCACGGTCACCGCCATGTCGCCGCTGACCTGGTCGCCCAACGCTCTTGCTGCCTGAACGCATCCCGCGAATGTGCCTAGTTGAAAATGACCCGTCGCCAGGGCAACTCGCAGGTCACTGATACGGTCGACGCGGCGCTCGCCCCCTCCGCGGAGCAGTGGACGGCCCAGGGGCTCTACCGCGCTGTCCGTTTTCATGCGTCGGGGTGGCCCGCCAGGGCCATGACCACCGCTAAGGATGAGTTACGAGCGGTCCGCCGGCGTCGAGAGCTCTTCGAGGCAGGGATGGGGGATCAGCGGGCATCGGCAACCATCCCCCGCTCCTCAGGTTGGTGGGATCGGCTGGTGCGGTCGCTGCGGCTGGCACGGTCGGCCTGCCGGCGCTCGCCACGGCCTTGACGGTCACTGCTGTGGCGGTGGGCGCGTTCGACGCGGCGGATGATCGCCCAGGCGCGGGTGGTGGACTGGCGGGCGCGGCTTTCGCTGTTCAGCTCGACGACCACGTTGGCGCCCAGGGTGGCGTACTCCTCGTCGCGGCGGACCCACTGGTACAGCTCGGCCGGCGGCCGCGGCCGCGCCGGGAGCGCGTTGGGGTTGAGGGCGACAAACACCGGGTCCAGCGGCGGGGTGGCCGGCTGGCCAGTGCGCTGGCGGGCAGCGGCGACCGCCCGCTGGCGGACGGCTTCGGGGTTGGGGGTGGGCATGCCCAGGCCGTGGCGACCGAAGGCCTTGCGGAGCGACGGCCAGGTGGTGCCCAGCTGGCTGGCGGCGGCGTTGACGCTGCCGAGCTGCTCAGCGAGCTGAAAGGCGCGTTCGGCCTCGGCCCGGTCGGTAAGGAAGCGGCTGGGTTGCCAGCCCACCCGCCGCTCCAGCGCCGGCAGGCCCCACTGGGTGAAGGCACCCTTGAGGGCGTCGCGGTGGATGCCGAGCTGGCGGGCGGCCTGTCGCAGCCCGACCTGGTTGGCGAGCTGGTGGGCCTGCTCGGCCAGCTCCCGCTGCTGCCGGTAGGCACTCGGCTCAGGGAAGCTGTTGCCGCGCAGGCGGCTGCGCTCGGCCGGTAGGGTGCCCCCGAAGACGCCGTGATCCTGGTCGATACCGCCGGCGGCCTTGACCGCGAGATCGAGGCACTGGTCGCGGACCTGGCATGAGGCGCAGATGGCCTTGGCCTCGGCGGCCTTGGTCTGCTCCCCGGACTCGGGGAAGAACCGCTCGGGGTCGAGATCCCGGCAGGCCGCTT
>Ga0081538_10006686_pt1 | contig 10100 bp, 8 predicted proteins | sample TabmetS5T2R1_FD_71022 | JGI IMG/M metagenome (GOLD analysis project Ga0081538, IMG submission 71022) | Tabebuia heterophylla rhizosphere microbial communities from the University of Puerto Rico - S5T2R1 | ecosystem: Host-associated > Plants > Roots > Rhizosphere ... | reverse complement strand
ATGGGACGGTTGAGCCCCAGCTTCTCGCGCAGCTCCTCGAGGTCCTTGCCGTAGGCCTTCTCCTCGAGCATGAGCTGCACCACGTCGCCGGGGAGCAGACGGGGCAGCGAGAACACGATCACCGAGGCGATCAGCAGCGACGGGATCGCCACCAGCAAGCGACGCAGAACGTACTTCTTCACGTGATGAAAAACCCTCGCGCGCTTACTTGTCGAGCCAGGCGACCATGAGGCGGCCGCCGTAGTCGTGGCCGATGTTGGGCCCGAAGTTCTTCACGTAGGGCATCCAGGCCGCCACCGCGCTCACCGAGGCGCCGAACGCGTAGTACACCTGCTGCGAGGCGTAACGCTGGATGTCGTAGACGAGGTCGCGACGCTTCTTCTCGTCGAAGGTCCGCCGCTGCTGCTTGATCATCTCGGTGAGCTTGGGATCGTTCACGCCGGAGGAGTTGAGCGCCTCGCCCGGGAGCATCAGGGTGAAGTAGGTGTCGGGATCGGTGGTGCCGCCGCGCAGGGTGAGCATCATGCGGTCGAACTTGCCGAGCAGGCTCGACGAGACGAAGGCGCCGTACTCCTTCAGCTTGAGGTCGCCCTCGATGCCCGCGGCCTTCCAGTTCTTGAGGGCGACCTGGACGGCGTCCATCCAGTCCGGCCCGTAGCCCGGCGTGGTCTCGACGGGGACCTTGATCCCCCCGGGATGGCCGGCCTCGGCGAGCAGGCGCCGCGCCTCGGCGGGATTACCCTCGTATAGCTTCCGCCCCTCGGCCGGGAGCTGATCGATGGGGATGGACCAGTCCTTCAGCGCGGCGGGGATGAGGGGGTTCGGGGCGCCCTTGCCCAGGGACCACGCGTTCGTCTCCAGGACCTCGCGCCAGTTGTCGGCGGTGGCGATGGCCCGCCGGACGCGCACGTCCTTGAAGGGATCCTGATCGAGCTTCATCGCGGTGAAGCCGCCGAACACCACGATGTAGTCACGGGTGCCGAGATTCTTCACGCGGGTCTTGGCGATGTCGAGATCGCTGCGGCGGATCACCATCCCGTACTCGGGCCCGAAGTCGAAGGCGCCGGCCAGGAAGGCGGCGAAGCCGGCCGCGGGATCGGCGGAGAGCGTGATCTCCACCCCGTCGGCGTAGGGGAGACCGGGCACGAAGTAGTTCGGATTCCGCACGAAGGTGAGCCGCACGTTCGGCTCGTATCGCTCGAGCATCCAGGGCCCGGTGCCCACCACGGAGTCCGGCGACTTGAGGTCGCCGAACTTCTCCACGCACTCCTTGGCGATCACCCAGGTGGACGTGGAGGCCAATCGGTCCACGAACCAGGCGTTGGGCTCGCGGAGGGTGAACCGCACCGTGTACTTGTCGGGGGCCTCGACCTTGTCGACCATCTCGAGGATGGCGCGGTTGGCGGCGTTGGTCTTGGTGGTGAGGAAGCGCTCGTAGGTGTACTTGACGTCCTCGGCGGTGAGCTCACGCCCGTTCACCGGCGCCTTGGCGTGCCAGCGCACGCCCTTCCGGAGCTTGAACACGTAGACGTTGTCGCCCTGGCGCTCCCACGACTCGGCGAGGTCGCCCTCGACGGGCTGGGTGCCCGGCACCACCGCCGAGCCCGCCTTGACCTTGACCAGCCGGCTGTAGGCGAAGGACAGGGGGATCATGGTCGAGAAGGCGACGGTCTGATGCGGGTCGAAGTGCACCGGCGCGACGTGGGAGCGGAGGCGGAACGTCCCGCCGCGCTTCGGGGTCTGCGCCTCGGCGGGCACGATCAGGCCGCCCGCGGTCATCGCGGCGGCGGCGCCGCCCAGCGTGAGCAATTCCCTGCGCGTGATGGTCATGCGACGGTCCCTCGCTTCGCTCGGGGGTGATTTGATCTACGGTCGTCGCAAGCGACGACCTCTGTAAGGTGGCTTCGCATCTTTTATCTGTCGAGCCAGGCGGCGGTGAGGCGGCCGCCCTGGTCGTAGCCGAGATTGGGCCCGTAGTTCTTCAGCGTGCCGTCCCACACGAAGATGTAGACGCCGGACGGCATCTGCACGTAGTACTGCTGCTTCGCGAGGTACTTCTGGATCTCGAAGATCACCTCGCGGCGCTTGGCCGCATCCGGCGTGCGCCGCTGGCGCACGAGCATGTCGGCCACCACCGGATCGTTGATGAGGCCGTGGTTCTTGGTCTCGCCCGGATAGTACTGGCCGTAGAGGAAGTTGTCGGGGTCGAGGAACGGCGTCTGGGGGCCGAACGCCATGGAGTCGTACTTGCCGTAGAACGTGGTGGAGATGTACGCCCCGTACTCTTTCTGGTTGAGCTTGGCGTCGATGCCGACCGCCTTGAGGTCCTTCAGGATCAGCTGCATCTGGTCCACCAGCACCGTGGAGCCGTACGTCGTGAAGTCGAGGGTGGCGGCGAACCCGTTGGGATGACCCGCCTCGGCCAGGAGCTTCTTGGCCGCGGCGACATTGTGCTTGTACCACTGACCGCCCTCGCCGAGCTGATCGAACGGGATGGCCCAGTCCTTGAGCGCCGCGGGGACGGGCGGGTTATACGCGCCCACGCCCTCGAACGTGGCGTCGATGTAGGCCTGGCGATTGATGGCCATGGACATGGCGCGGCGCACCCGCACGTCGTTGAACGGCGCCTTGTCCGTGCGCATGTAGATGTGGCTCATCACGTTGGAGGGGGATTCCAGCGTCTTCAGATTTGGCCGGCGTCCCTTGAGCACCCCCTGCATCTGCACCCAGTCCACGCGATTGATGGTGCCCGGGTTCTCGAAGCCGAGGTCGTACTTGCCGCCGAGGAAGGCGGCCATCCGGGAGGCCGTGTCCTCGTCCACCACCGCCTCGATCTTGTCGATGTAGGGCAGGCCGGCCATGAAGTACGCCGGGTTGCGGACGTAGGTGTAGCCCACGTTGGGGCGATAGGAGTCCAGCATCCAGGGGCCGGTGCCGATCACGGCCTCCCACTTCTTCAGGTCCCCGAACTTCTCCACCGCCTCCTTGGCGATGATGCACGTCGCCATGGGGTTGGCGAGCACGTCCAGGAACCACACGAAGGGCTCCTTCAACGTGAAGCGCACCGTGTACTTGTCGACCGCTTCCACCTTGTCCAGCGACGCGAGCATGTAGGCGTTGGCATTGCCCTTGACCGTGCGGAAGCGCTCCATGGAATAGACGACGTCGTCCGCGGTGAGCTCACGCCCGTTCAGCGGAGGCTTCGCGTGCCACTTCACGCCGCGGCGAAGCTTGAAGACGTAGGTGGTCTCGTTCGGCTGGGTCCACGACTCGGCGAGATCGCCCTCGATGGGGAAGGTGCCGGGCTGGACGCCGGGGCCGGCCTTGTGCTTCACGAGGCGGCTGTGGGTGAAGGTGAGCGCGGTGTGCGTCTTGTACGAGATCTGGAGCTGGGGATCCCAGTGCGGCGGGTCCCACAGGCGTAGCGTGAGGTTCCCGCCCCGCTTCGGGGTCTGCGCGTGAACGGCGCCGGGAAGGGTGGTGGCGGCGGCTGCGGTCGCGAGCGCCCCGCCGGCCAGGCCGAGCCATTGGCGGCGGGTCACCGTGGTCGACGTCGTAGTGTCTCCGGTCGGGGTCATCAGGTCTCCTCGTGGTCATCTATGAGGTGGCTTTGCATCTATCTATCCAGCCAGGCGCTCATGAGCCGCCCGCCGTAGTCGTAGCCGTGGTTGGGGGCGTAGTTCTTCAGCGCGCCGTCCCAGACGGCCACGTGCGTGGGAGAGGGCATCTGCACGTAGTACTGCTGCTTGGCCAAGTACTTCTGGATCTCGAAGACGATCTCGCGCCGCTTGGCGGGATCCGGCGTGCGGCGCTGACGGATCAGCATGTCCGCCACGACGGGATCGTTGATGTGGCTCTGATTCTTGAGCTCACCGGGATAGTACTGGCCGAAGAGGTGGTTGTCCGGCTCCTGGAAGCCGGTCTGGGGTCCGAAGGCGAGGGTGTCGAACTTCCCGTAGAAGGTCGTCGAGATGTAGGCGCCGTACTCCTTGGTGACGAGCTTGGCGTCGATCCCTACATCCTTGAGGTACTTGAGCACGAGCTGTGACATGTCCACCAGCACCGTCGAGCCGTAGGTGGTGAACTCCACCGTGGCCGAGATGTTCGGTACGCCCGCCTCGGCGAGGAGCTTGCGCGCCGCGGCCGGATCGTACTTGTAGTTGGCGAGGCCCTCGCCGAGCTGATCCATCGGGATGGACCAGTCGCGGAGCGCCGCCGGCACCGCCGGGTTCAGCACGCCGACGCCCTCGTAGAGGGCGTCGATGATGCCCTTGCGGTCGATGGCCATGGACATGGCCCGGCGCACCCGCACGTCGCTGTACGGCGCCTTGTCGGTGCGCATGGAGATGTGGCTGACCACCGGCGTCGTGAACTCCACCGTCTGGAGCTTCGGGCGCTTCGTCTTCAGCACGTCCTTGATCTGCACCCAGTCCACCCGGTTGATGATCCCCATGAATTCCCAGCCGAGGTCGTACTTGCCGGCGAGGAAGGCGGCCATCCGGGAGGCATTGTCCTCGTCCACGAAGGCCTCGACCCGGTCGATGTAGGGCAGGCCGGCCACGAAATAGCTGGGATTGCGCACGAAGGTGAAGCCGACATTGGGACGGAAGGAGTCGAGCATCCAGGGGCCCGTGCCGATGGTGGCCTCGACCCGCTTGAGGTCACCAAACTTCTCCACGCACTCCTTCGCGATGATGGGGACGGCATGCGAGTTGGCGAGCATGTCGAGGAGCCAGACATAGGGCTCCTTGAGGGTGAGCCGCACCGTGTACTTGTCCGGCGCCTCCACCTTGTCCACCGACGAGAGCATGTAGGCGTTGGCATTGCCCTTGATGGTTCGGAAGCGGTCGATCGAGTAGACGACGTCCTCGGCGGTCACCTCGCGGCCGTTGACGGGAGGCTTGTTGTGAAAGCGCACGCCCCGGCGCAGCTTGAAGACATAGGTGGTCTCGTTGGGCTGGGTCCACGACTCCGCCAGATCGCCCTCGACCTGGAAGGAGCCGGGCGCGATGCCGGGCCCGACCTTGTACTTGAGGAGACGACTGTGAGTGAAGGAATAGGCGATGTGAGTCTTGTAGGAGATCGTCTGGTGCGGGTCCCAGTGCGGGGGGTCCCAGAGGCGAAGGTTGATGGTGCCGCCTCGCTTGGGCGTCTGCCCGCGGGCGGTGCCGGGGACCAGCGGGCCTAGCGCGGTCGCGGCGGCCGCTGCGCCGCCGAGGCGGAGCAGGTCGCGCCGGTTGACATCGAAGTCTCGCTGGGTCCTCTTCGACTCTCCCATTGGCATCTTGGGGGGCCCTCCAGGGTGTCGTCGTCGACGCAAAACGTGTCGGATGGCCGCGAAATTGGCGACACTTTGGCGGCAAAGCCCCTGGAAGTCAAGTGGGGACCTTGGCCGCACGGGCGCCCTCGGCTATGATTCCGCCGATGCGTGCGGGCTACGGGCGTCCGGCTACCTCTGAAAACCCTGAGCTCACCCATGTGGGTCCCGGGACCCCAGCCGGCGAGCTCTTTCGCCGGTACTGGCAGCCCGTCGGGATCGCCCCCGCGCCCGGCGATCGCCCCCAGCCGGTGCGGGTGCTGGGGGAGGACCTGGTGCTCTTCCGCGACGGCCACGGCCGGCCCGGGCTGCTCGACGCCCATTGCTGCCACCGGGGCACCTCGCTCGAGTACGGGCGAGTGGAGCGCGAGGGCATTCGCTGCTGCTATCACGGCTGGCTCTTCGACGTCGAGGGCCGCTGCCTGGAGCAGCCCTGCGAGCCCGCCGAGAGCACCTACAAGGACCGGGTCTTCCAGCCCGGGTACCCGTGCCGGGAGTACGGCGGGCTCGTCTTCGCGTTCATGGGCCCGCCGGATCGCGAGCCGCTGCTGCCGCGCTACGACCTCGTGGAGTCGGGCGAGGGGGTCGTCATCGCCGACGGCACCAGCTACGGCCTGGGCGGCGGCGAGATCCTGGACTGCAACTGGCTGCAGATCTACGAGAACGTCATGGATCCCTTCCACGTCGCCGTCCTCCACTCCGTGTTCAGCGGCGGTCAATTCTCCGACGCGCTGAGCCTCCGGCCGCGCGTGTCCTGGGCCGAGGCCGAGGCCGCCGTGCGCTCGACGCAAGACCGCGAGCTGCCCGACGGACGGCTGTTCCGCCGTGTCACCGAGATCCTGCTGCCGAATATCCGGATCGTGCCCAGCGTGGCCGCGGGAAACGCCGGCGAGGGCTTCGAGCGAGCCCGCCACATCGGCTGGATCCTGCCCATCGATGACACGCACACGCGCATGTACTCGCTGCTCCGCGTGCCGCTCCGCGACGGGGAGCCGGTCATGCCGCCACGCGCGCGCCATGGCGGCAAGCTCTGGGCGGAGCTGACCGACGAGGAGCATCACCGTATGCCCGGCGACAAGGAAGCCATCGTGAGCCAGAGGCCCATCGCGATTCACGCCCACGAGCATCTGGCGTCTTCCGATCGCGGCGTGATCCTCACCCGCAAGATGATCGCCCGGGCCATCGCCGCCGTCCGCGACGGCGCGGATCCGCCCGGCATCCTGCGCGATCCGGCCGCGCCCGTCGTCACCACCCACGCCGGCAATGCGGTGGTCGCCGGACCGCCGCAACCGCTGGCTCAACCCTGAGGGGAGCCCCCGTGTTCGAACGCTACAGCCCCACGATTTTCTTCGACAAGCTCTTCACCGAGGCCGTGATGGCCGGATGGATCATCACCCTGGCCGGCGCGGGCATCCTGCTCCTGGCCGCGGTGTGGTGGACGATCAATCAGGACTCGTCGCAGACCAGCCCGCGCTCCGGGCTCTGGCGGGGACTCTGCACGATCGGCTTCGCGACCTTCCTGCTGGGGATCGGCTGGCAGCTGGTCGGCTACGTGCGCTTCGGCGCCCTCAACTGGTAGCCCCGCCTGGCGCGGGCGGCGGCCACGGGATCTTCATCGCGTCGAGGCGCCGCAGCCGGTCCTGCCCGACGGCCCGGTCGTAGACTTCGGCGAGGGCCTCGGCCGTCCAGCCGCCGTCCCGGGTGGCGGTGCGCAGCGGCGTGGGGTGGGAGAAGAGGGTGACCTCGCTGCCGCGCACCCCGATGACCTGTCCCGTCACGTGGGCGGCGCGATCGCTGGCGAGGAAGGTCACCACCGGCGCGATGGCCTCCGCCGGCGTGGCGGTGGCGGCGCCGCGGCGCTCGTCGGGCAGGCGCTGGGTCATCCGCGTGTCCGCGGTGGGCGAGATGCAGTTCACCGTCACCCCGTACTTGGCCATGGCGAGCGCGGTCGAGCGCGTGAGCCCCACGATACCTTCCTTGGCCGCGGAGTAGTTGGGCTGCCCGGGGCTCCCCTCCAGCCCCGCCGCCGACGTGAAGGTGATGATGCGGCCCCGCTTCTGCTCCCGCATGTGGCGGGTGGCGGGCTGCAGCACCGTGAAGTGGCCCTTCAGGTGCACCGCGATCACCGCGTCCCACTCCTCCTCGCTCATGTTGAAGATCATGCGCTCGCGGAGGATGCCGGCGCAGCAGACCACGACGTGCAGATCGCCGAAGCTGTGGAGGGCCTTGTCCACGATGGCGCGGCCGCCCGCCATGGTCGCGACCGATTCCGGGCTCGCCACCGCCTGGCCGCCGCCCTGCTGGATCTCCTTCACCACCGCGTCGGCCGGCGCGCTGGAGGGCTCGCGGCCGTCCACGCTGACCCCGTAGTCGTTGACCACCACGCGGGCGCCGGCCGCGGCCAGCCCGAGGGCCACCGAGCGGCCGATGCCGCTGCCGCCGCCCGTCACCACCGCGACCTTGCCGTCGAGCAGGCCCATGCGCGGGGTCTCAGGCCGGCCCGAAGCCGACCATGGTCTCCCCGCCGGAGACGAGGGGCCGGAAGCGCACGGCGAGGCCCACCCGGAGCGACTCGAGCGGCACGTCGGTGATGCGGCCCAGGAGCGAGACGCCCTCGGTGAGTCGCACCACCGCCACCGCGTAGGGCGTCTGGCCCACGTGCCCGCGCGGGGCCACGCGGATGACGGTGTAGGACGCGATGATGCCCTCGCCGGCCAGCGGCACCGATTCCCAGGCGCGCTTGCCGCAGGCGCCGCAGAACTCCTTGGGCGGGATGGCGAGCTCGCCGCACTGGGTGCAGCGGATGCCGGTGAGGCGTCCCGCGCGGGCCTCGGTGAAGAAGTCCTTCAGGTTCACCACCGCATCAGTCACGGCCGAACAGGCTCACGAGCACGGTTGCGGTGTTCCCGCCGAGGGTATGCGTGAGGCCGGTGCGCGCGCCCGCGACTTGCCGGGGCCCCGCGTCGCCGCGGAGCTGGGTGACGATCTCGGCGATCTGCGCGGCGCCGGTGGCGCCGATGGGGTGGCCCTTGCTCTTCAGGCCGCCGGAGGGATTCACCGGGATCTTGCCGCCGATGCTGGTCCAGCCCTTCTCGGCCGCCGGGCCGCCCATGCCGGGCTCGAAGAGACCCAGCCCCTCGGTGGCCACGATCTCGGCGATGGTGAAGCAGTCGTGGAGCTCCACCACGTCCACGTCCTGGGGCCCGCGTCCCGCCCGGCGATAGGCGGAGGCGGCCGCGCGCTCGGTGGCGGTGACCCGGGAGAGGTCGCGCTTGTCATGGAGCCACATGGTGTCGGTGGCCGCCTCGCTGGCGAGCACCCAGACGGGCAGGCGATGCCGGCGCGCCACCTCCTCGGAGGCGAGGATGACCGCGGCGCCGCCGTCGGTGAAGGGGCAGCAGTCGAAGAGCTTGAGGGGATCGGCGACGTAGGCGCTCTTCAGCACCGTCTCCGTCGTGATCTCCTTCCGGAACTGGGCCTTGGGATTGTGGACGCCGTGGCGATGGTTCTTCACCGCCACGTGGGCCATCTGCTCCTCGGTGGTGCCGTACTTCTCCATGTGGGCCCGCGCGATGAGGGCGAACACGCCGGGGAAGGTGAGGCCGGTGGGCTGCTCGAAGGCGGCATCGGAGCAGTACGCGAAGTACTCGGTGGCGTGCTCGGTGGGCACGTGGAGGATACGCTCGGCGCCCCCCACCAGGACCACGTCGGACACCCCGGCGCCCACCTCCATCACCGCGTGCCGGAACGCGGCATGGCTGGTCGCGCACGCGTTCTCGAAGCGGGTGGTGGGGATGGTCGGGAGCCCGAGCAGCGAGGCCGCCAGCGGGCCCATGTGCAGCTGCCGCTCGCTCTCGCCGCCGGTGACATTGCCGTAGTAGAGCGCCTGGACGGCCTTGGGTTCGATGCCGGCGTCGAGCACTGCCTCGCGCGCGGCCTCCGCGAACAGCTCCGCGCTCGAGCGCTCGTGCTTGCCGAACTTGGTGACGCCGACTCCGATGACGGCGACCCGACGCATCCGGACCTCCTGGAAAGGGTGGGCTCGACGGCAGCCTGGACGGGCTCAATCCGATAGTACCGCGCCGCGGGGGGACCCGCCAACGCCGGAATGCTTCAGCAGGGCGCGCATCGCGTGCTAACGTAGCCGCGACACGGAGGAGGTGATCCGGCGTGCTGACGGAGGAGGTGCTGATCTTCCTGCTGGCGCTGGCCTCCGGTCTCTCTCTCTTCATCGGCCTGGCCCAGGCGCTCGACGGCCGGCCCCGCCGCATCCCGCTCCGGCGCCCTCACGCCCAGTCGCCGCACAGCCGCCCGCATCCGCTTCCCGCCCGCGCCGCGGAGCCGGCGATCACGGTGGCGCCGGAGCAGCTGACGCTCATCGAGGCGGCGCCGGCCACGGTCGGAGATGCCGCGCCCCCGCTGGAGGAAGTCCCGGAGCCCGCCGCGGCTGCGATCGAACGGCCCGTGGCGGAGCCGGCGCTGCCGGAGCCCACCACGGTCGAGCCGCGCGCGGCGGAACCCGTCGAGACCGAGCGGGCCATCGTGTCCGCCGCGGTTGCTCCGGACCCCGTCCCGCTGACGCCCGAGGAGCGCCAGGCCCTTCCGGGGACGGGGGCGGCTCCCATCACGGCGAGCCCTGCGGCGACGCCGCCTCCGTCCGCCGCCGCGTCCCCGAGCGACCTCGTCCACGAATGCGCTCGCCTTCTCCAGGCCGGGAGCCTCGGAGCGCTGCTCGCCGCGGTCGAGCCCGTGCTCAAGGCCCGCGGCCCCGGCCGCGAGCAGC
>Ga0081538_10006685_pt1 | contig 10101 bp, 4 predicted proteins | sample TabmetS5T2R1_FD_71022 | JGI IMG/M metagenome (GOLD analysis project Ga0081538, IMG submission 71022) | Tabebuia heterophylla rhizosphere microbial communities from the University of Puerto Rico - S5T2R1 | ecosystem: Host-associated > Plants > Roots > Rhizosphere ... | reverse complement strand
ATGCGGCTCGAGGAGACCATCCGCGATCTCGCCCGCCGCTTCGGGCTCTCGCGGGACGAGCTGAACCTCGACCTGGGGCCGCTGGGCCGCCTTACCTGACGCGGCCGGGATCCGGCCGCGGATAGCCGAGCGCGTCGGCGGTGGCGGGCTGTAGCCCGTCACGATCCTGCGCCGCGCGCTCCATCGCCTCCTTGAACCGCTGAAGGTCCTCCGCGATGCGCTGTCCCGGGTCGGCGCCGAAGAGCGCGCTCACGAGATGGGTGAGCTCGCCCCCGGGCGGGTCGTACTGCAGCGAGACCCGCACGCGGGTCCCGCCCGTGGGCTGCGGCTCGAAGTGGACGGACCCGGCATGGGCGACCGCCCCGGACACCGTGCGCCAGGCGATCAGCTCCCCGGGACGGTCGTTGATCACCTCGGCGTCCCACTCGCTGGTGGTGCCGGCGGGCCCGTTGACCACCCAGTGGGAACGCCCGTCGGGGTCCACGGTGACGCGGCGCACACTGGGCATGATCGACGGCAGGTTCCGGAAGTCGCGCCAGAAGGCGTAGAGCTTGCCGGGGGGGTCCTCGAAGAGCAGCTCGCGCTCGACCTTCACCCCGAGATTGCCGCGGGTGCCGTCACCGGCCTCGCGTCCGCGTGTCGCACGATCGACCCCGAGCGTCCCGTAGAGCGCGCACCAGCCCGAGATACCGCGCCAAACCAGGGAAGCGCCCGTCATGGCCATCCCGAGACCCGAGCGGGAGCGCCGGCGCAAGCCCCACGCGATCATCGCCAGCCCCCCCGCGAGCGAGGCCACGCGCTCGATGGTGCCCACGTTGACGCGCGCGGCCATCACGCCACCTTCCGGTGCACGCCGCCGGAGGCGGCGGCCTTGTCGTCCGCCACGCCCACGCCGAGCACGTCGACCATCTCGCCGCCCAGCCAGCCGAGCAGGCACAACAGGATCAGCCCCACGCCCGAGACCGCCACGGGCAGCAGCCCGTGATCCCCCGACCAGCGCATCCAGAGGGTGAGCCCGTAGATGGCCGCCACGAACAGGGCGGTGACGACGTGCGCGAAGGCGATGTCGCGAATTCGAGCGTCGGTGACGGAGAGATAGTCGACGAAGCCGGGGACGGCGGCGAGGAAGGCGCCGATGACGCCGCCCGCGATGGCGTAGTTCGCCAGGTCGAACCAGGCGCCGCTCCCGAGGCCGGCGAGGCGAATGAGATCGGCGAGGAAGGAGAAGATGCAGAGTCCCAGCGGAAAGACCACCAGCATGCTACGCATTGACGGCCTTCTCGTCGATACCTTCCATCTGGGCGCAGCTGGCGCAGCAGAAGATGCGCTCGCCGAGCTCGACGCCGTGGCCGATGACACGGCACCCGCAGTGCTCGCACATGGGCGCCAGCCGATGGATGGCGCACTCGAAGGAGTCGAACGTGCCTCGCTCGCCCCCCACCCGGATCTCCATGGTGCGGCGATAGTCGTTTCCGCAGACGTCACAGCGTCCCATCCTGTTTCCTCCTGGTCCCGACCGGGCTAGACCCAGTACGGCGGGTACTGATAGTGCGCGTGCAGCCGGGTCTCGTACTCGCGGTCGAGCACGTGCTCCTCGGAGTAGTCCGGTCCCTCCTCGATGCGCTTCTTGTCGATGTTCATGACCACGAGCTGCCGGCGCGGGTCCACGCTGCTGATCCACGCGGTGGCCAGGGCCACCTTCTTGCCGGGCAGCCACTTGCCGGTGTCGATGACGAGGTAGCGGAGCTTGAAGTGGTCGTCCACCAGGAAGTCGGAGACCTGTCCGATCTCGCCGTCGGTGGCCTGAATGGTGAAGCCCAGGATTTCCTTCGTGCTCATCAGCATGACGTACTCCTCCTTGTCTTGATTCCAACAAGGCAAGAGCCATGCCGGTCCGAAGTGGTTGAAAACGCGCGATACGGCGGGCCGCGGGCTCGGCCCCAGGAACATCCGACCCGGTAAGTCTGGGGCGCGCTAGCCCATCCACACGCGAACGCGGTGGACGGCGCCGTCGTCGCGCAGCGGCAAGCCCTCGGCGCCCAGCTCCACGCGGACGCCATCGACTTCCACGCGCTCCACCCCGCGCGGGACGCCGCGGGGATTCTCCACCGTGATCTCGTAGCGCGCCGCGTGGTAACGGAAACGGAGCGAGAAGCCGCGCCACACCCGGGGGATGCAGGGGTCGATGAAGAGCGCCCCGCCGCGCAGGCGGAACCCCAGCATCCACTCGATGCCGGCTCGATACATCCAGCCCGCCGAGCCCGTGTACCAGGTCCAGCCGCCGCGGCCGATGTGTGGCGCCTCGGCGTAGACGTCGGCGGCCACCACGTAGGGCTCCACGCGATACCGGTAGAGGCCGGCGCGGGTGCTCGAGTGGTTCACGGGGTTCAGGATGGAGAACAGCTCCCCCACGCGGTCCCCGTTCCCCAGCGCGGCGAAGGCCATGATCGCCCAGATCGCCCCATGGGTGTACTGCCCGCCGTTCTCCCGGATCCCGGGCGGATAGGCGCGGATGTAGCCCGGATCGCGGCGCGGCCGCACGAAGGGCGGCGTGAAGAGGAGCACCAGGGCTTGCTCGCGCCGCACCAGGTATTCCTCCACCGCGCCCATCGCCCGGGCGGCCCGCGCCGGGTCGGCGGCGCCCGACAGCACCGCCCATGACTGCGCGATGGAGTCGATACGGCACTCGGCGTTCTCGGCCGAGCCCAGCGGTGTCCCGTCGTCGAAGTACGCCCGCCGGTACCAGTCGCCGTCCCAGCCGTGGGCTTCGAGGGCCTCCCGGACGGCGGCGGCGTGCCCGCGCCAGCGCTCGGCCCGCGTCGTCTCGCCGCGGCGCTCGGCGATGGGAATCCACTCGCTCAGCACGGCCAGGAGGAACCATCCGAGCCAGATGCTCTCCCCCTGTCCCTTCGGGCCCACGCGATTCATCCCGTCGTTCCAGTCGCCGGTGCCGATGAGGGGAAGGCCGTGGGGGCCGGTGGTGAGGCTCCGGTCGATGGCCCGTGCGGCGTGCTCGAACAGGGAGGCGCGCTCGCGCGACACCGCGGGCTCGAAGTAGCGCTCGTGCTGATCGTCGGCCAAGGGCGGCCCCTCGAGGAACGGCGCCTCGGCATCCAGCACGGTCTCGTCACCCGTCACCGCCATGTAATGCGCCGCCGCGTGCGGCAGCCACAGGAGGTCGTCGGAGATGCGCGTGCGCACCCCGCGCCCGGACGGGGGATGCCACCAGTGCTGGACGTCGCCCTCCAGGAATTGCCGCGACGCGGCGCGCAGGAGCTGGGCCCGCGCGACGTCGCGCGTCGCCACCGTGAGGGCCATCACGTCCTGGAGCTGATCGCGGAAGCCATAGGCCCCGCCGGCCTGATAGAAGCCGGCGCGGGCCCACACCCGGCAGGCCAGCGCCTGGTAGAGCAGCCAGCGATTGAGCATGAGATCCAGCGAGCGATCCGGCGTCTTCACCTGCACCGCGGCGAGGAGGTCGTCCCACCGGGTCATCACCGCCTGGAGCACGGCGTCGAGGTCGGCGGCGCGCGTGCGCTCGATGACTTCCTGGGCCTCGGCCAGGCTCTCGCCCTGCCCGAGCAGGACCACCACCTCCGCCTCCTCACCCGGGCCCAGCGCGAGGCTGCGCTGGAGCGCGCCGCAGGGATCCAGGCCGGGCCCGACCCGGCCCGACAGCGCAAGCCCCCGCTCGAGCGCGTCGGGATGATCGAGGCTGCCGTTGCGGCCGATGATCTCGGTGCGATCGCCGGTCCAGGCGGTCTGCGCGCCGGCCAGGTCGAGGAACGCGACCCGGCCGGGAAAGTCGATGGTCCAGGGGTTTCGGGCGAGGAGCGCGCCCGTCCGCTCGCAGCGCTCGGTCACCACGTAGGGGGCGGTCGCGGCGCGGAAGGATCCCAGCACCCACTCCACGTAGGCGGTGACGGTCAGGCGGCGCGGCCGGCTGGAGTGATTGACCACCCGCAGGCGCGAGATCTTCACCGGATCGTGGAGCGGCACGTACTGGGTCAGCGTGAGCTCGATCCCGTGGGAGCGGTGCCCGAACCGGCTGTACCCCTGCCCGTGGCGACACTGGTACGGCCAGGCTTCCTCGCGGATGGGCAGCAGGGTGGGGCCCCAGAGCTCCCCGCTCTCGTCGTCGCGCACGTAGACGACCTCACCGGGCGGATCGCTCACCGGGTCGTTGGACCAGGGGGTGAGCTGATTCTCGCGGCTGTTGGCCGCCCAGGTGTAGCCCGCGCCGGACTCGGAGACCTGGAAGCCCAGCCGCTCGTTGGCGATCACGTTGATCCACGGCGCCGGCGTCCACTGCCCCGGGCCGAGCGCGATCATGTACTCCCGGCCTTCCTCCACGAAGCCGCCCAGGCCGTTGTCGAACTCCCGTGGCGGGCTGGGCGGCGGCGGGTCGGGCTCGACGGAGCGGGACGGCGCGGGGCGCCGCTCGCGCCGCCGGGGGGGCGCCGGCCGCTCGGCACGCGCGACCTGCTCGGCGAGGCTCCCCTGGCGGCTCAGCAGGATGACGCGGGCCGCGGTGTAGAGGCAGTCCCGGTCGGCCGGCGAGAGCAGGTCGCCCCGCAGCACGTACACCCCGCCTTCGCGCAGGGAGCCCAGCGCGGGACGCCCCGCACGCACCAGCGACTCGAGGGCGCCCTGGAGATCCTGGAGATAGGACGGCGGCTTCTCGTTGAGGACGACGAGATCGACGGCGAGGCCCTTCATGCGCCAGTACTCGTGGGCGCGGAGGAGCTGGCGCACGATGCCGCGGTCCTCGACCTCGTCGATGCGGACGAGCACGATGGGCAGGTCCCCGGAGATCCGGTGCGCCCACAGCGCCGCGGGGCCCAGCTGATTGCGGGCGAGCACGGCCGGAGCCGCGCGCATGCGCAGATCGGCGAAGAGGATGCGATTGGCGAGGGCCTGGAAGAGGTGCGCCTCGTCGGCGTCGATGCCGAGATGGTGGAGCTGGACCTGCGCCTGCGTCCACGCCAGGGTGGCGATGCGCTCGAAGGTGGCGGGGTCGCGGTACTTGTCGGCCATGAGGAGCGCCGCGGCCCGGGACGTGGCGAGGAGCGTGGAGAAGACCACGCGCGCGCTGCCGCCGGGGGCCAGGCGCACGCGGCGGCGCAGGCTGAAGATGGGATCGAGCACGGAGCCCGTGCTGCCCGACAGCGGGCGGCCCTCGATCATCGCCATCGGCGTGCGGATGCCGCGCCCGCGCCCGAGAAAGCGCGAGCGGTCGGTCTCGTGCTGCGAGCCGCCCACGCTCGTGCCTTCGACCACCATCACGTGCGCCGCCCAGACGGGCTCCTCCTCGGGCGCGCGGGGCAGCCGCGTGGCGAGGAGCGTGTCCAGCTCGGGCAGCGCTTCGGTCTGCACGAAGAGGTTGGAGAAGGCGGGATGGGCGGCGTCGGCGCGCGGCGGGGCCAGCACCAGCTCCGCGTAGGAGGTCACGTCGATCTCCCGCGGCTCGCTGCCGACATTGGTGACGGACACCCGGCGGACCTCCGCATCGTCCTCCGGCGAGACCAGCACCTCGAGCGTGGTCAGGATGGTGCCGTCGCGGCGGCGGATCTCCGCGCGGTCCTCGAGGAAGGTGGCCTGGTAGGTCTCGGCCTCCACGCCCGAGGGCTGATGGCCGGCCGACCACACGTCGCCGGTCCGGGCGTCCCGCAGGAACACGAAGCTGCCCCACGCGTCGCGCGTGGCGTCCTCCCGCCACCGGGTGACGGCGAGTGACCCGCAGCGGCTGTAGCCCGCCCCCGCCGCCGTCAGCATCACCGCGTAGCGCCCGTTGGACAGGAGATGCGTGCGTGGCACGAGGTCCGCGGGCGAGGTGAAGCGGCGGGACAGGGGCGTGACCGTCTCGCGCAGATGGCCGGGCGCGCGTACCTCCTCGCCCCGCGGCCGCGTCACCGGCACGTCCCGCGGCGCGCGCTCGTGGAGCAGGAGCTCGGTGGCCTCCACCATCGGCTCCCCGTGGAAGCGCGCGCGGAGGACGCCGTCGCGCAGCACGTTGGCGAGGGCGGTCACCGTCATGCCCTGGTGATGGGCCATGTAGGTGCGCACGATCCCGACCCGCGCCCCCTCGGGCAGCCGCGAGCGGGTGAAGTCCAGCGCCTCGTAGTAGCCGTGCGGCCCCCGGCCGCCCAGCCGCGCGATCTCCAGGAAGTTCCGCGCCGCCGCCGAGGCCTCCACCATCGCGGCGAGCCCGGTGGCATACGGGGCGATGACGAGGTCGTCGCCGAGCCCGCGCTGCAGGCCGAGGCCGGGCACGCCGAAGGCCGAGTACTGGTAGTTGAGATCGAGATCACGGACGTTGAAGGCCGACTCGGAGATGCCCCACGGCACGCCGTTGGAGCCCCCGTAGGCGATCTGGCGCTTCACCACCAGGCGCGCGGTCTGGTCGAGCAGACTGCCCTCGGGCGCCCGCATGACGAGCGCGGGCATGAGGTACTCGAACATCGAGCCCGACCACGACACCAGCGCCGTCCCCAGCTCCACCGGCGTCATCGGGCGGCCGAGGCGGAACCAGTGCTCGGCGGAGACGTCGCCGCGGGCCACCGCAAGGAAGCTGGTGAGCCGGGCCTCGGAGGCGAGCAGATCGTAGCGGCCCTCGTCCATGGCCCCGTCGCCCACGCGATAGCCGATGGTGAAGAGCTGGCGGCTGGCGTCGAAGAGGAAGGTGAAGTCCATCGCCTCGGCCATCGCCATCACCGTCACGGCCAGCTCCTCGCGTCGGCGCGCCGCCGCCGCCACCGCGAGCGCCGCCGCCTCGAGCGCCGCCACCACCTTGGCGACGCGGCCGCGATCCGCGCGAGGGTGGGCGGAGGCGCTGAGCTCGCCGGCCGCGCCCAGGGACAGCGCCGCCAGCTCGCCCGCCGCGGGCACCGGGCCGAGCAGGCGCCGCGCCGTGACGAGGCCGTCCGCGCCGCCGGGCAGCGCCGCCATCAGCTCGTCCAGCTCGCTCGCCCACGGCGCGAAGGCCTCGAGATCGCGGCGATGGCTCGCGATGGTCGCCTGCAGGGCCGCCGTCCACGCCACCGCCTCCTCGCGGGCGTCACCCAGCGCCGCGGTGAGCTCGGCGAGCGTGTCCGCCTCCGCGGCCAGCGTACGGAGCGCGCCCGCCCACTCGGGCAGCGTGGCCGGCGCGACCACCAGGTGGGCGCGGAGCCGTCCCACCGCCTCGCGGCAGCGGGCGGCCGGGCCGACGTCGCCGGGCTCGCGCTCGAGCGCCTCGTCGAGGGCGAGGAGCGCGTCGTCGATGCCGCGCGCCGCGACGGCGTCCAGGAGCGGCGCGGCCGCGGCGTCGCGAAGGGCCACCGCGACCACGCGCAGGTTGCCCTCCAGGTTGCCGCTGTCCACCGTGGAGACGTAGCGTGGCTCGAGCGGACGCTGGCTGACCGTGTCGTACCAGTTGTAGAAGTGGCCCCGGAAGCGGTCGAGCTTCCCCAGTGTCTCCAGCGTCGCGTGGAGGCGATCGGCCAGATCCAGCGCGCCGGTCCAGCCGAGGTCGCGGGCGGCGGTGGCCGAGAGGAGATAGAGGCCGATGTTGGTGGGCGAGGTGCGATGCGCGACCACCGGCTGCGGATCCTCCTGGAAGTTGTCCGGCGGCAGCCAGTGATCCTCGGCGCCCACGAAGCGCTCGAAGAACGCCCAGCTGCGCCGGGCGACCTTGCGCAGCACGACGACCTCCGCGTCGGTGAGCGCCTCCGCCGGCGCCGCGCGCGGCGGCAGGCTGATCCACCACGCCACCGCCGGCGACAGCAGCCAGAGCGCCACCACGGGGAGGGCGATGAAGAGGACCTCGCCGCCCGTGCGGCTCGCCGCCGCCACCGCGACGGCGGACAGGACCAGCGCGCCCGCCATGCGCGCGTAGACGCGGCCGAGGTGCAGGCTGGAGCTGGCCTTGGCCTGCGCGGCCGACACCCACTCGAGCAGGCGGCGGCGCGTGACGAGGCGCCCGAGGGTGCGGAGCACCGCGTCCCCCATGAGCCAGGCCTGATGCGCGAGGAGGGTGAGGGCGAGGGCGGCGTGGCCGGCGGCCACCGCGAGGCTTCGCACCAGCGACTGCACGTAGACGCGCTTGGACACGCCGGGGCGCTTGGGCAACACGTCCACCGTGACGGGCACCAGGGCGGGCAGCACCAGCGAGAGCAGCACGAGCTTGGTCCACATCGTGGATGCTGCGCCGGGCAGGGACCACGCGAGCAGCAAGGTCAGGTAGGCGCCCGGCGCGGAGAGGGAGCGGCGGAGGTTGTCGATCATCTTCCAGCGGTCGATGCCGGTGAAGCGCACCCGCGCCCCTCCGCGCCCGGCGCCGCCCCGCAGCAGCCAGGGCAGGAGCTGCCAGTCGCCGCGAACCCAGCGGTGCTGGCGCGCCGCCGCCACCTCGTACCGGGCGGGAAACTCCTCGAACAGCTCGATGTCGGTGGCGAGCCCGGCCCGCGCGAACAGGCCCTCGAAGAGATCGTGGCTCAGCAGCGCGCCCTCCGGCACGCGGTCGGCCAGCGCGGCCTCGAAGGCGTCCACGTCGTAGATTCCCTTCCCGGTGTACGACCCCTCGCCGAAGACGTCCTGGTAGACGTCGGAGACCGCGGCGGCGTAGGGATCGATGCCGGGCGGCCCCGAGGAGATGCGCTGGAAGAGGGACGACTCCCGCTCGGCGGGCATGGTGGCGGCGATGCGCGGCTGGAGGATGCCGTACCCCCGGGTCACGCGTCGCAGGCGCGGGTCGAGCTGCGCCCGGTTGAGCGGATGCGCGAGCGTGCCCACCATCCGGGCGGCCGCGCCCCGCGGCAGCTGGGTGTCGGCGTCGAGGGTGATCACATAGCGGACGCCCGCGGGCGGGCGCAGCGATTCCGACTCCGGCGTCACGAAGGTGGTGTCGGCGGCCCCGCGGAGCAGCCGGTTCAGCTCGTGCAGCTTGCCCCGCTTCCGCTCCCAGCCGATCCACCGGCGCTGGGTGGCGCTCCAGATGCGGCGGCGATGGAAGAGGTGAAAGCGCGTCTCGCCGGCGTCGGTGGGCCCGTGCACGCGATTGAGCTCGTCGATGCCCCGTCGGGCCGCGGCGAGCAGGCGCTCGTCATCGGGCATGGTGGGCGCGTCGGCATCGGTCCAGTCCGAGAGCAAAGCGAACGCGAGGGCGCCATCGGCGTTGGCGAGGTAGTGGATGCCGAGCCGGCGCACCTGCTCCTCGATCTGCGCCTCGCTCGTGAGCAGCGTGGGTACCGCCACCAGGGTCTTCAGCGACGGCGGCACCCCGGAGGGCAGCGCGAGCCGCGGCAGCGGGCGCGGCGGGAAGAGCTCCACCGCGGCGCGGTTGACCAGGGCCACCGCGAGGTCCGACGCGGGAAACAGGGCGAAGAGGGCCAGCGCCACCAGGAGCCCGACGGGCGCGCGCTGCTCTTCCGCCATGTAGAGCAGGGGCAGGCAGAGGACGAAGCCGGTGACGATGGTGATGCTCCCCACGTAGCTCCAGATCGCCGAGGCCACGCAGGCGCGAACGAGGTGCTGTCGCAGCGTGACGCGGTAACGCACCGCGGCCTCCAGCCGCGGCCGACCCTCCGAGATCAGGTAGTAGCCGGGATCGCTACGCCCCTCGCGCTCCCCCCGCGTCAGGTCCAGCGCCGCCCGCGCCACTTCCAGCTCGGTCCGGTCCGAGCCCCGCGCCAGCTCCTCCACCGCCTTGCGATAGCGGTCGCGCGTGGAGAAGTCCATGTCGCCGAAGTGACTCTCGGCGCGCAGCAGGTGGTCCACGAGGCTGACGCTCTCGAAGAACTCGCGCCAGTCGAACGTCGCCATCACGCGGAGACTGGTGATGACGTTCCGGACCGTCACGTTGGCGGCGCCCTGGCGCTGATGCTCGGCGCGGACCAGCTCGTCGGCGGAGGTCCCCGAGGCGGCCAAACGCTTCTCGAGCCAGGCCAGCGCGGGGGTGGTGCGGGGGTCCTGCTCGCGCAGCCGCTGCGCGAGCTGCACCGCGAAGGCGCGGCTCAGCGGTGTGGCCTCGAGTGGCTCGAATGCCCTCGGCTCGGCGGGGGGGCCGCCCCGCCCCCCGAGGGCGGCGGCGGGCCCGGCCCGCCCCCGGGGGGCGGCGCGGCC
>Ga0081538_10006684_pt1 | contig 10102 bp, 13 predicted proteins | sample TabmetS5T2R1_FD_71022 | JGI IMG/M metagenome (GOLD analysis project Ga0081538, IMG submission 71022) | Tabebuia heterophylla rhizosphere microbial communities from the University of Puerto Rico - S5T2R1 | ecosystem: Host-associated > Plants > Roots > Rhizosphere ... | reverse complement strand
GACCGTGTCCCGGTGGGCCCAGGAGGGCAAGCTTCCCTTCCTGCGGACCTTGGGGGGCCACCGGCGCTATCCGGACAACGAGATCCGCGCCCTGGCGGACGAGCTGCGGATGTGGCCGACGATGGACGAGCCTCGTCGGGCCGAGTCCCAGTAAGGCTTCCGAGGGCCGAGCCCGCCTGGCTCGGCCCTCCACGCCCTGCCAGCTAGCTGGCGGGCGCGGCACCGAGCGCCTTCTCGAGCAGGATGCGGGTGCCGTTGAGGCCGGAGTCGACCACGACCCGGTCCATCAGCGCATGCATGATGTAGAGGCCGCGGCCGCGGTTCTGTGAGGGATGGGCGCGCCGCGACATGGCCGCCCGCGAGCTGTCGAAGCCCGGCCCGCGGTCCTGGACCGAGAACGAGAACCGCCCGCCGCTGACCGCCCAGCGGATCACCATCACCGAGTCCTGCTGCCCCCAGGAGCCGTGGACGACCGCGTTGGTGACGGCCTCGCCGCTGGCCAGGAGGATGGCGTCGGCGACCTCCTCGGGCACGTCCCAGCGCTCCAGGTCACGGTGGAGCAGGGCCCGCACCGTCGGCACCGAGTCGCTGCGGCATGGCAGCAGCAGGTGCGCCGTCGGGCGCCCCAGCCGGCCGTGCGTCGCCTCCTCCACGGACTCTGAATACAACGAGCGGCGGCATTCAGTCCAACCGGGCGGTCGCGCCCGCCACCTCCCGCTGGCCCTCGGGGCACCGCTTGAGCAGGTCGCAGCCGGCGCACCAGGGCCCGGTGCGCGGCCGGAACTCCTGGTCGGCCCGGAGCGTGGCCGCGGTGTCCAGCACCTCGCCGAGGCGCCGGCGCAGCACCTCGGGCGGGCGCTCGGTGACGACCTGGGTGCCGGCGACCACGTAGTCGAGGACCAGGCGGGTCACCGGGCGGCCGAGCCGCCGCTCCACCAGGGCGGCGTAGATGGTCAGGGCCTCGTCGGCGTCGGCCGCCTCCTGGGCGACCGGCCGCCGTCCGGTCTTGTAGTCGACCACCACCAGGCCACGGCCGTCGCCGCGGTCGGCGTCGACCCGGTCCAGGCGCCCCTTGAGCACGACGTCGCCCCAGACGGCCTGCAGGCCGAGCTCGGTGGCGTGGGGCACGACGGTGGTGTCGGTCCGGTCGTACCAGGCCCGCAGGGCCTCGGCGCCCCGCTCCCGCTCCTGGCGCTGCTCCTCCTTGTCCCGGTAGCCGTCGCGGACCCAGCCGCGGCGGAACAGCTCCAGCAGCATGCGCAGGCTGCGGCGGCCCACCGGGAGGCGGTAGAACTCGCGCAGGGCGGCGTGCACGCTGTTCCCGAAGGCCTGCTGGGCGCTGGAGCGGGACAGCCGCCAGAGCCCGTCCACGTACAGGAACCGGTACAGGCGCGGGCAGAGACGGTAGCGTTCGAGGGCCGACGGGCTCAGGACCGTCGCCCGGTCCAGGTCCATGCCTGGCAGGCTCTGCTGCTCTGCGCCATTCATCCTTCGAGGCTACGCCCGCCCCGCCACACTCGGTTATCCTTCCGGTCCGAGATCGGCGGAAGGGCGGGGCGTGGGCGGCGAGGGGGGCAGCGAGTGACGCGGCGTCCGCCGCGGCCGCGAGTGCTGCTGGCCGACGACCATGCCCGGCTCCGGGAGGCCCTCCGGGACCTGCTCGAGGAGACCGGCTTCGAGGTCGTCGGCGAGAGCGGGGACGGGGCCGACGCGGTCGCCATGGCCAGGCGGCTCGAGCCCGACATCGTCGTGATCGACCTGCGCATGCCGGTGCTCAACGGCCTGGACGCGACCCGCCGCATCCGGGACGGCCGCCCCGCGACCCAGGTGGTGGTGCTGAGCGCGTTCGAGAGCCCGGAGCTGGAACGCCAGGCGCGGGAGGCGGGGGCGTTCGCCTACCTCGACAAGGGGACGATGGTCCGCCGGGTCCACCGGGTCCTTTTGGGAGCGGCCGTGCAGGCGGTGCGGGCCGCCAACCCCGGCCCGCCTAGTTGAGGACCAGGAAGGCGACCCAGAAGCTGGCGAAGAAGCTGATCACCCCGGCCACGATCGCGTACAGGCCGAAGGTTCCGTCGCCCTTGCCGCGGGCGATCCCGCCGCAGACGATCGCGACCAGGCCGCCGATGGGGAACATGACCAGCCCCAGGCCGGCCAGGACCAGGCCGGCGACCGCCCAGGGCCGCCCCTCGGGGGTGGTGGGGGTGTCAGCCACTGGACGCCTTCAGCTGGGCCCGGACCTGGTCCAGGTAGACCTTGCGGTACTGCTTGACGTCGTCGGGCGCCTCCAGCAGCCGGACACCCTCGGCGTCGGCCCAGCGGTCGAACTCGTCCAGCAGCTCCTCGAGCTCGTCGCAGGCGTCCAGGGCGGCCGGGACCAGCTCGTCGGGGAGGGTGTAGCGCACGGCGAAGCTGGACTCCTTGTCCAGGTAGGCCCGGTCGGCGACCTCGTCGACCGGGCTGCGGGGGAACTCGCGGCTGAGCCGGTCGACCAGATCCTCGAACCGGGCCGGCGCGGCCTCGGGCGCCAGGGCGAGCAGCTGCGCCTCGCGGCGCACCGCCTCGTAATGATCCCGGCTCCTGATGTGCAGCGCCGGGTCGTATGGCCCCACCTGAAGCTCCATGACCGAAGCATACGATGCCGGGCCATCGCGTGCGCACCCCGGGGTCAGGTACGGGCCAGGAGGCGCTCGACCGTGGCGTCGGGGGTGCGCTCGCTGCCGAGGCGGTAGCCGTAGAGGGCGCCGTGGCAGTCGGAGGCGCCGGTCGTCTCCAGGCCCAGCTCGGCGGCCAGGGCCCGCCAGCGGGCCCGGTCGGGAGGTGGCTGGTCGGGGTGGTCGACCTCGAGGCCGTCCAGCCCGGCGCCGGCCATGGCCCGGATGACCGGCTCGGGGACGGCGGCGGCGCCGGCGTGGACCGACGGGTGGGCGAGCACGGCCACCCCGCCGGCCCCGTGGATCAGCTCGACCGCCTCGACCGGGGTGACGGCGTCCTTGCCCACATAGGCCCGGCCGCCGGTCCCGATCCAGTCGGGGCTGAAGGCGGCGGCCACGTCGTCGACCACCCCGGCCTCGACCATGGCCCTGGCCACGTGCGGCCGCCCGAGGGCGCCGCCGCCGGCCAGCTCCTTGACCCGCTCCAGGGAGACCGGGGCGCCGAGGGCCCGCAGCCGCTCCACCATGCGGCGGGTCCGGGTGACCCGGCCCTCGGTGATCCAGGCCCGCTTGGCCGCGAAGGCCGGCTCGGCGGGGTCGAAGCCGTAGCCGAGCACGTGGACCGGGTTGCCGTCGTGCTCGGCCGACAGCTCGCAGCCGAGCAGCACGGTCAGGCCGGTGCCGCGGGCCGCGGCCTGGGCCCGCTCGACCCCGCCGGTGTTGTCGTGGTCGGTGAGGGCGATCCCGGTCAGGTTCCGGGTCGTGGCCAGCTCGACCACCCGCTCGGGGTCGAGGGTGCCGTCCGAGAAGGTCGAGTGAGTGTGCAGGTCAAAGCCGGGCATGCGACGACGATAGCGCAGCGCGGTAGGCTCCCGGCCCGTACCGATCCGGTAACGGCAGGTACAGATCCGCCACCCGGCCACCGATATTCCTGCAGACTGCGTGGGTCGAACTGACGAGGAGGTTGCTCGCTCGTGTCGCTGCTCATGCTCGCCGTCGTCGCCCTGTTCCCGGTCGTGCTGCTGGCCCTGCTGCTGATCACGTCCGGTCTGGAAGGGCGGGTGGTGCGCTCCGGCGAGCAGCCGGGCACGCGCGAGTAGCCGGCCGGGGTTTCCGCGGCCCGGCCGGGTGGTAGGGCGCTGGGATCATGCCAGCCCGCCAGCGGGCGCCGAGCCCGGCCCGCGACCTGATCCCCGAGCGGCCCGACCTGGACAGCCTCCAGTCGGCGGCGGCGGGATGCACGGCCTGCGACCTGTACCGCGACGCCACCCAGACCGTCTTCGGGGAGGGCGCCCCCCGCTCCGAGGTGATGCTGGTCGGCGAGCAGCCGGGCGACGGCGAGGACCGGGCCGGGCGCCCGTTCGTCGGCCCGGCCGGCCGCACGCTCGACCAGGCGCTCGAGGAGGCCGGCATCGACCGCGAGCTGGCCTATGTGACCAACGTCGTCAAGCACTTCAAGTTCGAGCGCCGGGGCAAGCTCCGCCTGCACAAGAAGCCCAACGCCGAGCAGGTCCACGCCTGCTTCCCCTGGCTGGAGTCGGAGCTGGCCGTGGTCCGGCCACGGGTGCTCGTCCTGCTGGGCGCGACCGCCGCCCAGGCCCTGCTGGGCAGCTCGTTCCGGGTCAGCCGCCAGCGGGGCGAGTTCCTCGACTCCGACCTCGCCCCCCGGGTCCTGGCCACCGTCCACCCCTCCTCCATCCTCCGCGCCCCCGACGAGGAGGCCCGCGCCCTGGCCTACAAGGGCTTCGTCGCCGACCTGGCCGTGGTGACCCAGGAGCTGGGGAATGCGGGGGGCTCTGCCCCCGGCAAGCCCCCCGAGGCCAAGCGGAAGGTCCAGTAGGATCTCCTCCGCTCCTGGCGGAGCGGGAAGGAGGGCGATGGAGCCCGAGGAGCTGACCGAGCTGGCCCTTGCGGCGGCGGTCGCGGCCGGGGCGGGCTACGCCGACGTCCGCTGGGTGCGGGAGGAGACCGAGGGGCTCACCGTCGTCGACGGGCGGGTCGACGACCTGGAGGCCGAGGAGTCCAGCGGGCTCGGGGTCCGGGTGCTGGTCGACGGGCGCTGGGGGTTCGCGGCCAGCGCCGTGCTCGACCCGGCCCGGGCCCGCGACCTGGCCGGGCGGGCGGTCGAGGTGGCGCGGGCGTCGGCGGCCGCTGGGGGCGAGCCGGTGCGGCTGGCCCCGGCCGAGCCGGCGGTGGCCAGCTGGGCGACCCCGGTGGGGCGCGACCCCTTCGCCGTCCCCCTGGCCGAGCGGGTCGACCTGCTGCTGGCCGCCTCCGACGCCCAGCGGTCGGTGGCCGGGGTGGCCCACGCCAAGGCCACCGTCGACCTGTGGCGCCGGCGCACCGTGCTCTGGTCCACCGAGGGCGCCCGCATCGACCAGACGGTCACCCAGACCGGGGCCGGCATCGAGGCCACCGCCGTCGGCGACGGCGACCTCCAGCACCGCAGCTGGCCGAACTCGTTCCGGGGCCAGTTCCAGGCCGGCGGCTGGGAGGTGGTGGAGGCGGCCGACCTGGTCGGCAACGCCCCCCGGGTGGCCGCCGAGGCGGTCCAGCTCCTGGCCGCGCCCGTGCTCCCCGAGCGGGTGACCACGGTGATCCTGGACGGCCAGCAGCTCTCGCTCCAGGTCCACGAGTCGGTCGGGCACCCGCTGGAGCTGGACCGGATCCTGGGCATGGAGGCCGCCTACGCCGGCACCTCGTTCGTGGGCCCGGACGACCTGGGGCGGCTGCGCTACGGCTCGCCGGCCATGTCGGTCACGGCCGACGCCACCACTCCGGGTGGGCTGGGCACCTTCGCCTTCGACGACGAGGGGGTCCCGGCCCAGCGGTCGCCGCTGGTCGCCGACGGGGTGGTCGCCGGGTTCCTGACCAGCCGGGAGACCACCACCGACGGCGCCGCCTCGGGCGGGGCCATGCGGGCCGACGGCTGGGGGGCCATGCCCCTGATCCGCATGACCAACGTCCACCTGGAGCCCGGCCAGGGCAGCCTCGACGAGCTGGTCGCCGACACCGCCGACGGCGTGCTCCTCAGCGTCAACCGGTCCTGGTCGATCGACGACCGGCGGGTCAACTTCCAGTTCGGGGTCGAGGCGGCCTGGGAGATCCGGGGCGGGCGGCTGGGCCGGCTGTACCGCAACGCCACCTACGACGGGCGCACGACCGAGCTCTGGGGGTCGCTGGACGCCGTCTGCGGGCCCGGGGAGTGGGTCGTGTGGGGGGTGCCGAACTGCGGCAAGGGCCAGCCCTACCAGAACGCCCGGGTCGGCCACGGGGCCGCCCCGGCCCGGTTCCGCGACGTGCACGTCGGCGGGGTGGGACGGTGACGGCGTTCGGGTCCGAACGGCTCCTGGAGGTGGCCGAGGCCGCCCTCGGGACCGGAGGCGCCGACGACGTCGAGGCGCTGGTGTACCGGCAGGCCGGCGGCCTGACCCGCTTCGCCTCCAGCCGCATCCACCAGTCGGCCTGGCGCGAGGACCTGTGGGTCCGGGTCCGGGTGGTGGTCGACGGCAACCGGGTGGGGACGGCCACCGTCCACGCCGCCGACCCGGCGGCGGTGCGGGCCACGGCCGGGCGGGCCGCCGAGGTGGCCCGGACGATGCCCCCCGACCCCGGCTACCCGGGCATGCCCGGCCCGGCCGCCGCCTACCCGGAGGCGGGCCACCACGACGAGGCCACCGCCGGCGCCGACCCGGCGACCAGGGCCGGGCTGGTCGCCGGGGTGCTCCGCCGGCTCCCGGCGGGGGTGGCCGCGGCCGGGGCCTGCGAGACCCGCGAGCTGGAGATCGCCCTGGCCAACACCCGCGGGGTCCGGGCCGCGGGGGCGACCACCGGGGCCGCCTTCTCGATCCTGGTCGACGCCGGGTCGGGCACCGGCTGGGCCGAGGGGACCGAGCCGGCCCTGGCCGACCTGGACGTCGCCGCCCTTGGCGAACGGGCCGCCCGCAAGGCCATGGACAGCCGCGAGCCACGCGAGCTCGCCCCCGGCACCTACCCGGTGGTGCTGGAGCCCAACGCCGCCTCGGTCATGGTCCAGTGGCTGGGCTGGCTGGGCTTCGGGGCCAAGGCCTACGACGAGGGCCGCAGCTTCCTGGTCGGCCGCCTCGGCCAGCGGGTCTGCTCGCCCCTGGTCACGATCGTCGACGACGCCACCGCCGCCGACACCATCGGCGTCGGCTTCGACTTCGAGGGCGTCCCCAAGCGGCGCGTCACCCTGATCGACGAGGGGGTGGCGGCCAGCCTCGTCTACGACTTCCGGGCCGCCACCGGCCACGGCGTCGAGCCCACCGGCCACGGCCTCCCGGCCCCGTCGGCCGAGGGCGCCCTGCCGATGCACCTGTCCCTCCTGCCCGGCCGGACCCCCCAGGCGGAGCTGGTCGCCGGCCTGGAGCGGGGCCTGCTGGTCACCCGCTTCCACTACACCAACCTGGTCAACCTGATGGACACCACCATCACCGGCATGACCCGCGACGGCACCTTCTGGGTCGAGAACGGCCAGGTCGTCGGCGCCGTCCGCAACCTGCGCTTCACCCAGTCGATCCTGGAGGCCCTCTCCGCGGTCCGCGCCGTCGGGGCCGAGACCGAGATGGCCGCCGAGGACGGCTACGGCGCCGCCCGCGCCCCCGCCCTGGCCATCGACCGGTTCGCCTTCTCCAGCGCCACCACGTTCTAGGGAGCCGGGCGGGCCTTCCGCCCTGTTGACAGAATGCGTCGCTTGCTCTAGTCAATCCTTCTGGGGCGAGCGCGGGAGGGTGGGCCATGGGAGCTCGACGGCGGGGACTGTGGACCGTGATCGGGCTGGCGGCGGTCGTGGCGCTGCTGGCCGGACCGGGGACGGCCGGGGCGGCGCAGCCGGCGCCGGCCGAGCAGAGCTACCGGGTCGAGGGGGTCCGGGACCGGGCCGCCAGGAGCGCGGTCGCCGCGACCGGGGCCGCGGTCGAGCTGGTGCAGCGCTCCGCGATGGTGGTGACCGCCACCCCGGCCGAGGTCGGCCGAATCCGGCAGCTCGGGCACCGGGTCACCCTGCTCGGCCCGGCCAGGGCACCGGCCGCCGCCGAGCCAAGGGCCTTCCCGCCCGCCGACAGCGGCTACCACGACTATGCCGAGATGAGCGCCGAGGTGGCCGACGTCGCCGCCGCCTACCCGAGCCTGGTCCAGCGGTTCAGCGTCGGCCACTCCTACCAGGGCCGCGAGCTGTGGGCGGCCAAGGTCAGCGACAACGTTGCCGCCGACGAGGCCGAGCCGGAGGTCCTGTTCACCTGCAGCCAGCACGCCCGCGAGCACCTCACCGTGGAGATGTGCCTGTACCTGCTGGACGAGCTGACCAGCGCCTACGGCAGCGACTCGCAGGTCACGAGCATGGTCAACAGCCGCGAGGTCTACCTGATCCTCAACCTCAACCCCGACGGCAGCGAGTACGACATCGCCACCGGCTCCTACCGCTCCTGGCGCAAGAACCGCCAGCCCAACGCCGGCACCAGCGCCGTCGGCACCGACCTCAACCGCAACTGGGGCTACCGGTGGGGCTGCTGCGGCGGCTCCAGCGGCAGCCCGTCGTCCTCGACCTACCGAGGCCCGTCGGCCTTCTCGGCCCCCGAGACCCGCGCGGTCCGCAACTTCGTCGCCTCCCGGGTGGTCGGCGGCACCCAGCAGCTCCGCACCGCCATCGACTTCCACACCTACTCCGAGCTGGTCCTGTGGCCCTACGGCTACACCTACAGCAACACCGCCACCGGCATGAACGCCGATCAGTACAACACCTTCGCCACCATGGGGCGGGCCATGGCCGCGACCAACGGCTACACCCCCCAACAGGCCAGCGACCTCTACATCGCCGACGGGACCCTGCCCGACTGGGCCTGGGGATCCCACCGGATCTTCGCCTTCACCTTCGAGATGTTCCCGAGGTCGAGCTCGCCCGGCTTCTACCCACCCGACGAGGTCATCGCCAGGGAGACCTCCCGCAACCGCGCCGCCGTGCTCTACCTGCTCGGTCTGTCGGACTGCCCCTACCGGGCGATCGGCCAGCAGGCCCGCTACTGCGCCTAGCCCTGGCGGGCCTCCCGGCGGCGCTTCCCGGCGCGGCCTGCCGGGCGTGCCGCCTGGCGGTGCGGGCCGTGCCACCATGACGGCATGGACGAGGTGCCGCCCCGGCCGGTGGTGGCGGTCGGGCTGGTCGCCCGCGACCGCCACGGCCGCCTGCTCCTGGTCGAACGAGGCCACCCACCCCACCAGGGCCGCTGGTCACTCCCTGGCGGCCGGGTGGAGGGCGGCGAGACCCTCGCCGAGGCGGCTGCGCGGGAGCTGGCCGAGGAGACCGGGTTGTCGGCCACCATCGGCGAGATCGCCGGGGTCGTGGAGCGGATCGCCGAGGGGTACCACTACGTGATCGTCGACCTGTGGGCCTCGCTGGCCGACAACGCCGCCCCCGTGGCCGCCGGCGACGCCGCCGGCGCGCGCCTGGTCCGGCTGGAGGACCTGCCGTCGTTTCCGCTGTCACCGGGGCTGGCTGGGTTCCTCGCCGGCATCGGCTGCTGGCCCGAGGGCGTGGAGGTCCCCGACGACCTCCCCACTGGCCCGGAGTCACCCGGCCCATGATCCCCTGTGCCACCGGCCCGGTAGGCTTGGAGCATGCCCGAGCTGCCCGAGGTCGAGTCGGTCCGCCGGCAGCTCGAACCGGAGCTGTCCGGCCGCCGGGTGCTGGCCGTCTGGGCCGACACCCAGCGGCGCTTCCACGCCCCCGACCGGCTGCTCGGACGCCGGGTCGAGGCGGTCGGCCGCCGGGGCAAGTTCCTCCTCTGCCCACTCGACCAGGGCCTGGAGCTGGTCCTGCACCTCGGCATGACCGGGGTGCTCCACTTCGGAGCGCCCGACGCCTACGCAAGGGCCCGGATCACCCTCGACGACAGCCGCGAGCTGGTGTTCCGGGACGTGCGCCGCTTCGGCGGCCTGGCCGTCGTCGAGTCCGGCGCCTACGGGTCCCTCCCGACCCTGGCCCGCCTCGGCCCCGAGCCGCTCTCGGACGAGTTCGACCCCGACCGCTTCGCCCGCGACCTCGCCACCACCCGCGCCCCGGTCAAGCCCTACCTCCTTACCCAGCGCCCGGTGGCCGGAGTCGGCAACATCTACGCCGACGAGGCCCTGTGGCTCTCCCGCATCCACCCCGCCTCCCGCCACGTCGGCCCGAGACGCGCCCGGGCCCTCCACAGCGCCATCCGCCAGGTTCTGACCGAGGCCATCGATCGCGAAGGCACCACCTTCCGCGACTACCGCATGGTCAACGGCGAGAGCGGCCGCAACGCCGACTTCCTGATCGCCTACGGCCAGTCCGGCCGCCCCTGCCCCCGCTGCACCACCCCCCTGCGCAAGCTCGTGCTGGGAGGCCGGGGAACCACCTACTGCCCGAGGTGCCAGCGACGGTAGGTCGTTCGGGTTCGGTGCGGGGAGCTGGG
>Ga0081538_10006683_pt1 | contig 10102 bp, 11 predicted proteins | sample TabmetS5T2R1_FD_71022 | JGI IMG/M metagenome (GOLD analysis project Ga0081538, IMG submission 71022) | Tabebuia heterophylla rhizosphere microbial communities from the University of Puerto Rico - S5T2R1 | ecosystem: Host-associated > Plants > Roots > Rhizosphere ... | reverse complement strand
CCCGCCGGGGTGTGCTGGGCGAGTGCGAGGCAAGGACGCAGGGCGCGCTCGTAGCCGGAGGCTACGGGCGCAACCGAGGACGCAGAACCGCGCCGCCCAGCGCGGCCCGGCGGGACAGGGCTTCGTTTCGACACGGGTTCTCGTAAAGGAGGCAGTCGGATGGCGAACATCGCAAAGGTGATCAGGGTGATCGGTCAGTCGCAGGAGAGCTTCGCGGACGCGACTCGCGTGGCCGTGCGTGAGGCCGCGCAGACCGTGCGAGACATCCACGGCGCCCACGTCGTCGAGATGAGCGCGGTCGTCGAGAACGATGACATCACGCTCTTCCGCACGACCGTGGACATCGCGTTCGGGGTCGAGCGCTAGAGCGCCGAAACGAACCGGCGTTCTCTGCGGACGTGTCTCCCCAGGACCCGGCCACCGAGGCCGGGCGCCCCCCGCTTCGAGCGTAGCGCCGAAAGACGCGGGTGTAGCACACGGAAGCGTGCCGAGTCCGAGTCAGCTCGCTAGTCCCGGCCGATCAGAGCCCGGGCGAAGTCCTGCGGGTCGAACGGCTGCAGGTCGTCGAGGGACTCCCCCACGCCGACGAGCTTCACGGGCAGGCCGAGCTCGTGTGTGACCGCGACGGCGACACCGCCCTTGGCGCTTCCATCGAGCTTGGTCAGCGCCACCCCGGTCACGTCCACCGCCTCGTCGAAGAGCTTCGCCTGGCGCACGCCGTTCTGCCCCGTGGTCGCGTCGAGCACGAGCAGGGTCTCGTGCGGCGCGCCCTCGAGCTTCTGGCCGATCACGCGGCGAACCTTGGCGAGCTCCTCCATGAGGTTCGTCTGGGTGTGGAGGCGGCCCGCCGTGTCGACGACGACCACGTCGCGGCCACGGGCCTCCGCCGCAGAGATGGCGTCGAAGGCGACGGCCGCCGGGTCGGCGCCACGCTGCGAGCCGACGAAGTCGGCACCGGCGCGGTCCGCCCAGATCTCGAGCTGCTCCTCGGCCGCGGCGCGGTACGTATCCGCCGCAGCCAGCACCACGGACCGCCCCGACTCCCGCAGGCGATGAGCGAGCTTGCCGATCGTCGTCGTCTTGCCGGTCCCGTTGACGCCGACGACGAGCACGACCGTGGGCCGGCCGTCGAGGCCGAGCCGGTCCTGGCCCTCGACCGTGACGAGATCGGCCACGACCTCCTCGAGGCCGTCGACGAGCTCCGCCTCGCTCAGGAGCTCGCGCTCCTCGAGGCGGCCGACGATCTCGACGGTCGCCGGAACGCCGCAGTCGGCGGCGATGAGCGCCTCCTCGACCCGTTCCCACGCCTCCTCGTCGCCGGGGTCGAAGAGAAGCTCCCGCGTGAGGGCTTGCCGGCTGGCGCTCAGGGAGTCGCGCAGACGGCCGAACCAACCGCGCCGCTTCACCTCGTCCTCGGCCGGGGCGTCCTCGCGGTCGCCGAGGAACTCCGCCCAGCTAAGAGTCACTGACGTGATGCTGGCTTGCCGACTGCGTGCGCCGGGTGGTTCGAGCCAAGGACGCAGGGAGCCCCCATACCCACGGCGGTATGGGCGCGACCGAGGACGCCGACTCGGGCCACCCAGCGCGGCCAGCCGACACAGCTTTCATCGCGTTAGGGGCTCTTGACATCAGGCGCTTAGCGCCTCGGCTTCCGGCGCCGCCGCCAGGCGCTTGGAGACGACCTGCGAGATCCCGTCGGCGCCCATGGTCACGCCGTAGAGGATATCCGCGGCCTCGATCGTCCTCTTCTGGTGCGTGACGACGATGAACTGCGCACGGTCGGCGAAGCGGCGCAGGAGCTCCGTGAACCGCGCGATGTTGACGTCGTCGAGGGCCGCCTCGACCTCGTCGAGGAGGTAGAACGGACACGGCCTTGCGAGGAAGAGGGCGAAGAGGAACGAGATGGCGCCGAGGGCTTTCTCGCCGCCGGAGAGGAGCGACAGCCTCGTCACCCGCTTGCCCGCGGGCTGCAGCTCGATCTCGATCCCGGCTTCGCCGTCCTCCTCGTCGGCGACATGGACGATTCGGCCGCTGCCACCCGGAAAGAGCGTGGCGGCAACCTCCTCGAAGTGGCGCTCGACACTGCTCAACGTTTCCTCGAAGCGGCGTTCGACGGTCTCTGCCAGCTCGTCCCGCAGCGACTCGAGCTCGGCGAGCGAACGCTCGAGGTCCTCGCGCTGCACGGTCAGCTCCTCGAGTCTCTCCTTCTCGCGGGCGTGCTCCTCGGCCGCCAAGGGGTTCACCTGGCCGAGCGCCTCGCGCCTGCGCTCGAGCCGGCCCAGCTTGTCCTGCAGCTCGTCGGCCTCCTCATCGGTCAACGGCTCGCCCTCGGCCCCCTCCGGCAGCCGGCGAACGATCTCTTCACGCTCGGCCTCTAGGCGCGCGTGCTCGATCCCGACCTGGGAGAGACGCTCCGCGGCCTCCGAGGCGGCCCGCCGAAGCTCGGCCTCGAGGGCGCCGAGGCGACGCAACTCCTCGCCGAGCTCGCCGGCGCGGGTCCCGCCGGCGTCGACGCGCGCCCTCAGCGGGGGCTCGAGGCGCGCGGCCCGCTCGCCGGCAGCCTGGAGCACGATCGCTGCCCGCTCCGCGAGCGCCGCCAGCCGCCGCAGGATCTCCTCCCGGGTCGAGGCCCGCGGCTCGGCGGCAGGAGCCGGGGTCGAGTCCGCAGCGAACCAGCTCTCCCCGCCCGAGAGGGCGACGAGCGCGTCTCGCCGGTCGCCGTGCGCGCGCTCCAGCCTTGCCAGGGCTTCGTTCAGATCGACACGCTCCGGTGCCCAGGATCCCGCGGCGGCGAGGGCGCGTTCGTAGCTCGGCGGCTTCGGCGTCGGCGTGAGGCGCGGCCGGTCCGCGTCGGCGCGCAGGGAGGCGGCCGTCTCCTCGGCCCGCTCCCGCCGCAGCTCCAGGCGCTCGACCGCGCTTCGCAGCCGGTAGAGAGCGGCCGTTGCCTGCTCGTGGCGCGCCGCAGCCTCTGCGAGCCCGTCCTCCGCTCCTCGGCGCTCCGCCAGGGCTCCTTCGAGGCGCTCGTCGCGGCAGCGGCGCTCCTGGGCTGCCTCCGTCCGCCGCTCCTCCACCTCGGCGATCCGCCGCTCGACGGCCTCGAGCTCCGCGGCGGCGAGGCGTGCCTTCAGGGCGTCGATCTCGACGGCGAGCCTCTCGGCCCGCTCGGCGGCGCTCGCCTGCAGGGCCAGCGGGCGTAGTCGCTTCCGCACCTCGTCCTCGAGGTCGCGCGCCCGCTCCACCTGCGTCTGCACCCGGCCCAGCTTCAGCTCAGCCCGGTGGCGCCTGCGCTTGAACTTCCCGAGACCGGCGGCCTCCTCGACGAGCGCGCGCCGCTCGTCGGGCTTCGAGACGAGGATCTCCTCGACGCGGCCCTGGGAGATGATCGAGTGCCGCTCACCCGACAGTCCGATGTCTGCGAGCAGCTCGACGATGTCCGTGCGGCGGACGCGCGCGCGGTTGACGAGGTACTCGCCGTCACCGTCGCGTCGCGCGCGGCGCACGACGGAGAGCTCGACAACATCCAGCGGGCCGTCACCGTTCTCGTTGTCGAAGAGCAGCTCGACCTCACACCAGTCCGCCGCCGGCCGCCCGTTCGAGCCGGCGTAGAGGACGTCTTCCGGCTTCTCGGCGCGGAGCTCGCTCGGGCTCAGGCTCCCGGCCGCCCACACGATCGCGTCGGCGATGTTCGACTTCCCGGAGCCGTTGGGGCCGACCACCACGGCGACGCCCGGCTCGAAGCGCACCTCGACCGGATCCGGGAACGACTTGAAGCCGCGGATCTTGACTGCGCGCAGGTACAGGCCGCGAAGTCTGACGATGCGGACGGACGAGCCTATTTCGCTATTCGTCTGGGGCGCCTAGCTCCAGGCAGCTGACGCCCTGGAGCTCGAGCCAGATGCGGCCCTCGCTGCGCACGACCCGCAGGAGAACGGCCTCGCAGCCCGGGCAGCGCATTACGGCCCCGGGGGCCTGCGCGTAGACGGTCAGCGCTCCGATTTCGCGGACCGCCCCGCAGGAATCGCACGTCGAGCGCGCGACGGTCATCTCCCCGACGAAGATCTCGCCGAGCAGGCCTCCGATCGCGTTGCCGTCGAGCTTCAGGTCGGCGCTCTTCATCATCACTAGCCGGTCGGGCCGAACCGCTCGGTCCGAACGCGGCTCGGATCGTAGCCGAGGCCGACGAGGCCGTCCGCGGCCACCTCGACGAATCGCGTGGGGCCGCAGACGAAGGACGTCGCGTCGGGAGCCGGTGCGCCGAGCACCTCGGTGAGCATCTCGGAGTCGATCCGGCGAGCGTAGCCCGTCCAGCCGTCCGGCTGAGCGCGGGTGAGCGTAAACGCGACCTTGAACCCCGGATCGTCGGCCGCGAGCCGGTCGAGCTCCTCCCGGTAGATCACGTCCTCGAGCGTGCGCGCCGACAGGAGCAACGTCGCCGGGGAAGTGCCGCCGACGGACGCGCGATGACGGAGCATCGCCATCAGCGGCACGATGCCGGAACCCCCCGCGACGAGATGAAGCGGGCCGTCCGGCGTGCCGTCCCAGACGAAGTAGCCGCCGATCGGGCCACGCAGCTCGAAGCGGTCGCCGGGGCGTAGCTCTCTCGTCAGAAACGGCGAGACCTCCCCGTCGGCGAGCTCCTCGACGGTGAGCACGACGCGCTCCTCCTCCGCCGGCGCCGCCAGGGAGTAACTTCGCTGGGCCTGATAGCCGTCCTCGGCGGTCAGGCGCACGTCAACGTGCTGTCCGGGGCGATGGCCCGACCAGCCGGGGACGTCGAGGACGAGGCTCGTGACGCGCTGCGTCTCCGGGACGAGCTCGACGACCTCCGCGAGCAGCCAGCGGAGCGGGGTCAGAGCTCCGAGCATGATGATGACGCGTCAACTGGGTGTGATGGGTGGTTCGAGGCAAGGACGCAGAGAGCGGCCATGCCCAGGGCGGCATGGCCGCGACCGAGGACGCCTCCTCGAGCCGCCCAGCGCGGCCAGGCGGCATCGCTCCTCATTGTGTTCGGAGCTCTCAGTCGCCCCAGTACCGCTGCTCCCGCCACGGGTCTCCGTAGAGGTGGTAGCCGAGCGACTCCCAGAAGCCGGGCTCGTCCTCGTCCATGAGCCGGAGCCCGCGCACCCACTTGGCGCTCTTCCAGAAGTACAGGTGTGGAACGAGCAGACGGGCCGGGCCGCCGTGCTCGGGATCGAGCGGCTCGCCGTCGTAGCCGTAGGCGACCCAGGCCTTGCCGCCGGTGACGTCCTCGAGCGGCAGGTTCGTGGTGTAGCCGCCGTCGCTCCAGGCGGTGACGTAGCCGGCGTCGGTCTCGATTCCCTCGAGGAGCGTGTCGACGGAGACGCCTTCCCACGTGGTGTCGAGCTTCGACCACTTGGTCACGCAGTGAATGTCCTTCGTGACCGTCTCGCTCGGCAGCGCGCGGAACTCCTCCCAGCTCCAGCGGGCGAGCTCCTCGCCATCTTCGAGGATGGTGAATGTCCACGCCTCGAGCGGCGTGTGCGGGGTCGGCCCGGCCGAGAGGACCGGGAAATCGTGGGTCTCGTACTGCCCGGGCGGGATGCGTCCGCTCTCGCCCGGCTCGCGCCGGCCGCGAAAGCCGCGGGTGATGTAAGCCATGCCGCGAGCTTAGAACTCATTTCGGAATGATGCACGCTGGCGGGGCGTCCTGGGCGAGTGCGAGGCAAGGACGCACGGAGCGCTCGTATTCGAGAATACGGGTGCGACTGAGGACGCAGAATCGTGCCGTCCAGGGCGGTCCGGCGGCGCCCGGCCTCATTTCGAGAGGAGTTCTTACAGCGCCAGGCGCTCGGCCTCGTCGCCGCGCCCCACCAGCACCTCGGAGACGAGCTCGGGCGAGAAGAGCCCGTGCTCGACCACGCCCGGGGTGGCGGAGAGGCGCGCCGCCAGCTCCGCCGGGTCGCCGACCGGGCCGAGGTAGTCCGCGATCAGCCCGCCGTCCGGGCTCGGCGGCACGGCGCGGAGCTCGGCTCGGCCGATCCGCGCGAGGGTCGCAGCGGCGCCGTACGTGAGGATCTCGACCGGGATGGGCGGCGTCAGTCCCTCCACGAGCTTGTCCGAGGAGACGATGACGACGAAGCGATCGGCGGCAGCGGCAACGACCTTCTCGCGCGTATGCGCCGCGCCGGCTCCCTTGACCAGCCACCCGTCTGGTGCAACCTGATCGGCCCCGTCCACGGCGAGATCGAGCCGCTCGAGCTCGTCGAAGGGCTCCACGGCCAGCCCGAGCTCGTGCGCGCGGGTCTCCGTCTCGAGCGACGTCGCCACACAGCGCAGGCGCACCGCGCGCGCGGCCAACGCGGGCAGGAAGAGCCCGACCGTCGAGCCCGTGCCGAGCCCGACGATCATGCCGTCCTCGGCGAGCTCGGCGGCTGCCTCGGCCACGACCCGCTTCTCGTCCTCGACACTCATCGGATCAGCGTAGGATCCCCGCAGGATGACCTCCGAAGCGGAACTCGCCGGGAAGGTCGCGCTCGTCACCGGCGGCGGGCGCGGGATCGGCCGCGGGATCGCGCTCGAGCTAACCGCGGCCGGCGCGCGCGTCGCCGTCGCCGCGCGGACCAGGGAGCAGGTGGAGGCGGCCGCCGCGGAGGTCGGCGGGGTGGCTATCGAGGCCGACGTCTCCGACCGCGCCGACGTCGAGCGCATGGTTGCCCGGGCCGAAGAGGAGCTCGGCCCGCTCGACCTCCTGGTCAACAACGCGGGGATCGCGAGCTCGGAGGAGTTCGTGTGGGAGCTGGAGCCCGAGGACTGGTGGCACGTCTTCGAGGTGAACGTGCTCGGGGTCTACCTCTGCTGCCGGACCGTGATTCCAGGCATGATCTCGCGCGGTGGCGGCCGCATCGTCAACGTGGCGAGCGGCGCAGCCTACCTCCCGGGCAGCACGTCGACCGCCTACAGCGCGAGCAAGGCCGCCGTCCACCGGTTCAGCGAGACGCTCGCCGCCCAGCTCGAGCCGCACGGCATTCCCGTCTTCTCGATCAGCCCAGGTCTCGTGCGGACGGAGATGACTTCGGGCACATTCGGCGACGACGCGCCCTGGACGCCCCCAGAGCTGGCTCCACGCCTCGTCCGCGCACTCGCCTCGGGCCGCCTCGATGCGCTGGCAGGCCGCTACCTGCACGCTGAGCACGACGACATCGACGACGTCGCTGCGCGGGCGGAGGAAATCGTCGCCGCCGACCTGAATTCGATCCGCCTGCGGCGGTGATGCCGACCTTCCGGGCCGGCGTCGACCTCGGAGCGACGAAGATCCAGGCGGTCGTGGTCGGCCCCGACCATACGGTCGTTGGCCAGGCGCGTCACCCGACGCCGACCGAGGGAGGGCCCCCGGCGGTGGCAGCCGCGATCGCGGGGGCCGTGAAGGAGGCGGCCCACTCGGCGGGCGTGGCCGTCGAGGAGCTGGGCGGCGTCGGCGTCGGCTCGCCGGGCGCCGTCGACCGGGATGCGGGCACGGTCGAGCACGCGCGAAACCTCCCGGACTGGGAGGAGCCTTTCCCGCTCGCGGTCACGCTCGCCGACGCGCTCGACACCCCGGTCCGGATCGACAACGACGTCCAGGTCGCGGTTCTCGGCGAGCTCGACCTGGGCGGGGGTCGGCCGTACTCGTCGTTCCTCGGCGTGTGGTGGGGCACGGGCGTCGGCGGCGGCATCGTGCTCGACCGGAAGCTCTGGCGGGGCCTAGGTGCGGCCGGGGAGATCGGGCACGTCGTCGTGAAGCGTGGTGGCGCACGCTGTCCCTGTGGCCGCCGGGGGTGCCTCGAGGCCTACGCGGGCCGAGGCGCCATGGAGGAACGGGCCCGCGAGCTCGTGCACCGCGGCCGGAAGACGGACCTCTTCGAGCTGATGGAGAAGCGCGGGCGCACCCGCCTCACCAGCGGCGTCTGGGCAGCGGCCCTCCACCACGATGACCGCATGGCGACGACGCTCATCGACCGCGCGGTCAAGGCCCTGGGCGTCGGGATCGCCTCCGCCGTGAATCTCCTGGACGTGGAAGCGGTCGTCATCGGCGGCGGGCTCGGAACGCGGCTGGGAGAGCCGTACGTGAAGCGGGTCGCCCGGGCGATGCAGCCGCACCTGTTCGTGGACGACAGGCCTCCGGTAATGCTCCCGGCCGCGCTCGGCGACCTCGGCGGCGCGATCGGCGCCTCCCTGCTCTTCGAGCGCTGACTAACCCTCTCGGGCCAGCACCTCGAGGACCTGGCGCGCTGCGATCTGCTCCGCCGCCTTCTTCGACGCTCCGCTGCCCGTGCCCACGACCTCGCCCTCGATGCTGGCGGCGCAGGTGAAGTTGCGGTCGTGTGGCGGCCCGTCCACACTCAGGACCGTGTAGGCGACCGAAAGCCCACGGCGCGCGAGTTCCTCCTGGAGCTCCGTCTTGTAGTCGACATGCCCCTCGAGCGCATAGTCGATGCGCTCCTTGAACGCGTCGACGATCGGCTTGCGGATTGCCTCGAAGCCGTGCTCGAGGTAGAGCGCCCCCAGGCACGCCTCCACGAGCGCGGCGAGCACGTTTCGGTTGACGGCGAGCCGCCGCAGCTCGTCGGCGTCCACCTCCCCGGCGTGCTCGGCGAACAGCTCGCCCAGCCCCAGGCGCCTCCCGACGATCGCGCAGCTCTGTCGTGAGACGACATGTGCTCGGATCTTGGCCAGGCGTCCCTCCGGCTCGTTGGGGAAGCGGTCGTAAAGCTCCTGCGCAATCGCCAGCCCGAGGACGCTGTCCCCGAGGAACTCGAGCCGCTCGTACGAGTCGGCGCGGCTGACCGCCCAGGATGCGTGGGTGAAAGCGTGACGGAGGCGCTTGCCCGGGAGCGCCTGGATCAGAGCGAGGAGCGCGCTCCTCGTCTCGTTGTTATTGGTGAGTCGAGATGTAGTCGACTGCCTGCCCGACTGTCTGGATCTGCTGGGCATCCTCGTCCGAGATCTTGATCCCGAACTGGTCCTCGAGCTCCATGATCAGCTCGACGAGGTCGAGCGAATCGGCGTCGAGATCGTCCTGAAACGAGGCTTCCTCGGTGATCTCGCTCTCCTCGATCCCGAGCTGCTCGACAAGAACGTCCTTCACCCGCTCAGCGATCTCTTCGCGCGAAGCTGCCATCTCGGTTCTCTCCCGCCTTTCTCCATTTCGGACACCCAGCGTAAACGGCGCAGGATGCTACCACGGTTCGATGCGTCGGTTCACGAGGCGGCGGTCTCGCGCACCTGCACGGAGAGCCGCTCGGAGACCCGGTCGACCACGCCTCCGGCCACTCCGCGGGCGGCGTAGCGGACGGCGTTCGCAATCGCCGTGGCAGACGAATTGCCGTGGGCGATGACGACGAGGCCACGCAGGCCGAGGAGGTAGGCGCCCCCGTACGTGTCCGGGTCGAGGCGCGTCCGCAGAGCGCGGGCCGCAGGCCGGATCAAGAGCCCGCCGAGCTTGCCGCGCAACGAGCCCGCGACCTCGTCCCGGAAGGCCTCGAGCGTCGTCTGGATCGTGCCCTCGAGCAGCTTCAGCGCCATGTTCCCCGTGAAGCCGTCGCAGACGACCACGTCCGCGGACTTGCGCAGGAGGTCGCGGCCCTCGAGGTTGCCGGCGAAGCGAAGGCCGGGAGCGGCAGTGAGCTCCGCGTGGGACTCGCGCACGAGCCTGTTCCCCTTCTCGGCCTCCTCGCCGATGGAGAGGAGCATGACGCTGGGATCGGCCAGCCCGGCGATCTCCTCGGTGAAGACGGCGCCCATGTACGCGAACTGGACGAGGTGCTCCGGGCGAGCATCGGCATTCGCGCCGGCGTCGATCAGAATGAAGGGCCCGCCGAGGGCCGGGATGGGAGCCGCGATCGCCGGGCGGTGGACGTCAGGGAGACGCCGGATCTCGACGAGACCCGCGGCGAGCATCGCACCGGTGTTCCCGGCGCCGACGACCGCGTCGGCGGTGCCGTCGTGGACGGCCCGGCACGCCCGGAAGAGCGAGCTCTCGCGTTTTTCCCGCAGCGCGTCGGACGGCTTCTCGTCCATGGCGACGACCTGCTCGGCCTCGACGATCTCGAGCCCTCCGGCGAGCGGCTCGAGCATGCTGCGCCGGCCGACCAGGATCGGGACC
>Ga0081538_10006682_pt1 | contig 10103 bp, 10 predicted proteins | sample TabmetS5T2R1_FD_71022 | JGI IMG/M metagenome (GOLD analysis project Ga0081538, IMG submission 71022) | Tabebuia heterophylla rhizosphere microbial communities from the University of Puerto Rico - S5T2R1 | ecosystem: Host-associated > Plants > Roots > Rhizosphere ... | reverse complement strand
CGCTCAATTGCCCGGAAGGCCTGCCGCGAGTACGGGCACTCGTAGTCTCCGTACTCAACGAGTAGACGAGCGGCCGGCGGGCCGCGGACATGGTCGATCTCCTCGTCGAGCGGTTCCATGGTCGGCTCGCGCGTCTCATGCATCGCGTCTCCGCCTCTCACGCTGCCGCGGGTGTGGTCAGGGATCGCGTCTCGCTCCAGTCGAGGATGAGCTTGCGCTTGGCGAAGTACCAGCGCCCGTCGATCTTGGCGAAGGCGTCGAGGTAGCGGAGGGACGCGATCATGATCTTGCGGTTTCCGTCTTCGGTGTAGATGTGGTGGGCGATCGTGTAGCTCTCCCCAGTCGCACTGTCACCGTCGAGGGTGACAGTGCTCTGGCCGTTGAAGTGCGTCGTCGTCTCATATCGGTTGAGGTCCTCAAAGACGGGCGTCAAGGCTTCTCGTCCCTTGAGGACGTAAGTCGGTTCGCTGCCCTCACCGTCCATGTAGACGGCGAAGCGCGTGTCGGCTGTGAAGAGTGCTTTCTGACCATCGGCGTCGCGGCGGTCGGCACAGCGTGCGTAGGCGTCGAACAGCTCGCGTAAGGCGAGTCGGTCGGCGGCCTCCGCCGCGCTGAGCTGGCCGTGAACTGCCATCGGTCGAACCTCCTCAGAGTTGGGTTTGGATCATTCGTCGTACTCGGACGCGAACAGGTAGCTCACAGCGAGGCTCCGATAGGGCCGCCAGCGGTCGGAAAGCTCGATGAGCTCGTCCTCGGACGGGACGTGGTCGAACCCGTAGACGCGCTGTATCGCGCGCCGCAGTGCGATGTCGCCGGTGAGGAAGACGTCGGGGCGGTCGAGCGCGACGAGCAGGAACCCATGCGCCGACCACGGCCCGATGCCCGGCACTTCCGTCAAGGCCGCCTCGACCTCGTCGTCGGCCATGTCGGCCAACCCCTCGTCGCTCAGACGTCCGTCAGCGAATCGCTCCGCGAGCGCCCGCACAGTCGCACCCTTCCGGGCGGAGAGGCCGGCGGAACGAAGCACTTGCGGATCTGCCGCGAGCACCTCCGCCGGTGTCGGTAGGCGTCCGCCGAAGTGCTCCTCGATACGGGACACGATCGTGCGCGTCGCGGCGACCGACAACTGCTGGCCTACCACCTGGAAGATGAGCGTCCCGAATGCGTCGAGCGGGGGTAGGTTGTCCATCCAGGCCCGCGGACGGAAGCCCGGATGCGCTTCGATCACCCGCGCGAGCACTGGATCGGCCTTACGCAGGAAGTCCCGCGCCTTTCGATCGGCGACCGGGGCTCGCTCGCGTGGTCGGCTATCGACGCTCATTCCTCGACTCTCGCTCTCGTCAACTCTCAGAGGTCAAGAACGTGTGCAAGGCGGCGATTCGTCCCTCGCGCACAAGCGCGACGTCGATGCCGCTGACCGCCGGCGGCTGCTCCGGCATTCCCAGGTTGAAGGTGAGAAGGCCGAGATCGCCGCTGACGTGGACCGGTCCCGCGGCGGAGAACACGAAGCCTGGGATGCGATCGAGCAGCTTCTGGGCTTGCTCGTTCAGCGCTTCGTGCCCGTGGGTCGTCCCGTCTGGGTCCGACCAGACCACGTCCTCCGTGTAGTTGCGCGCGATCGCCTCCAAGCGGCGCTCCGGATCGCGCTCGTTGAACACCGCGAAGAGATTCGCGAGCATCAGCTCGCGAATCCTCGCGGGGTCCGGCGGCGCAGCGGGTGCGACCGGATCCGGCATTGCGTTGATGACCATCAGGGGTGCACCTGTGAGCCGTGGCCGAGGTCGAGCCGGATCGACTGCATCACCTGGAATGTCGTGCTCTCCGTGAACACGTCCGCGGCCGCGATCACGCCCGTGTACTTCTCGATCACGGGCTGCGCCGCTGTGGCGGCGATCTCGTCGAGGTAGCCCTTGAGCCCCGCCCAGACGTTCTCGCCGTACTTCACGAAGTAGGGCGTCGGATCGACCGTGTCGATCGCCTTTCGCGAGCTCTCGGCGATGTCGGCCATGTACTGCTGGTGGAGCGTCACGTCATCGCGGGTGCCGAGCCGGCCGTTGTGGCCGCCGATGAAGTGCTTCCACGAGTAGGCGAGCGCGTTCGCCGGCGCTTCGAGGTAGCCGGGGATGTCCTCGGTCAGGTTCGAGAGGTAGATCGGCGCCCAGCCGGGGTTGACGATGTCGATCAGCATCAGCGTGTCGTGGTCGGGGAGGTGGATGACGATGTTGTCGGGCGAGTGGTTGGGGCCGTAATAGGCGAGGTCGATCCGCTCGCCGCCGATCTCGAGTGTGCGGTTGTCCTGGAACGTCTCCTCGTTCGGGGGCCGCGCAGGGTCGTCGTCGCGCAGCAGCAGCTTGCGCGTCTCCTCGTGCCCGATCCGGGTGACGTTCTTGTCGAACAGCGAGGCGGCGCCGACGTGGTCGGAGTGGTGGTGCGAGTAGACGAGGTAGTTGACCTTGTTGCTGACGCCGTTGGCGGCGGCGATCTCGTCGACGGCCCGCTGGATGTTGTGGCCGATCGTCGGCGGCGCGTCGAGCAGCACGACCCCGTCCGAGGTGGTCAGGAACGCCGACTGATAGGTGCCGTCGGTGACCCAGTAGAGGTTCCGCTCGATGCGCCCGACGTAGTAGCCCTGATCGTTCAGCGCCGGTCCGAGCGCGGCGCGGGGGACTGGTGCGTAGTCGGGTAGGTCGGACGTTTCGATTGTCGCTTCCGGTGTGCTCATGCCGTCACCTTTCTCGCCGCGATGGCGGCGTGCGCTTGGTCGAGATCGACGAGCTCGCCGTTCAAGCCGAACTGATGGAGGTCGCCTCCGGGCGCCTCGATCCGTCCGGCGTCGGCGACGCCGCCTGCTCTGAGCGGCTCGAAACCGGCGGCTCGTATGAGCCGTTCGATCGTTGCCTCGGCCGTCTCGTCGTCTGTGGCGTAGAAGAGCACGGCGCGCGGCTCGCGGTTGGCGCCGCTCGCGAGTGCGGGCGCGCTGAGCGTGCCGAATGCTTTCGCGTAGTGTGCGCTCGCCGGGAGCAGCGCGGCGACGACCGCGCCTGCCGACTGGTCGTCGGGCAGCGTCCGTGACATCTGTCCGTCGGCGTCGAACCCGACTGGGTTCGAGGGGTCAACGACGACCTTGTTCTCGAGCAGGCTCGCGTGCCTTGTGATCAGCTCTCTGGTCGTGTCGAGCCAGACGGCGAAGACGACGGCGTCGGCGTCTGCGATCGCTTCCTCTACTGAGGCGGCGCGTGCGAGTGGTCCGAGCTCGTTCGCAAGCGTCTCCGCGTGTGCTTCGTCCTTCGCCGCCACCATGACGGGCTCGTCGCCGCCGACGAGCCGTCGCGCGAGCGTGCCCCCGATGTTGCCAACTCCGATGATCGCGGTGGTCAACCTGACTCCTTTCCTAAGCTGTTGTCGCGCCCGCATGCTGCCCTCCGCCGGCGGTCGTTCGAATCCCGGAAACCCGTAGTCCGTGGCCCTGGTGGCATGCTTGGGGGATGGTCGTCACCGCGCACGAGGGGCGTTTGCTCGGTAGGGAGCGCGAGCGGCTGGTGCTCGAGCGGCTGCTGGCTACGGCACGGGACGGCCATGGCGCCCTCCTCGTGGTGCACGGAGACCCGGGCGTCGGCAAGACCGCGCTGCTCGAGCACGTGGTCGAGGCGGCCGATGACTTTCGCGTCGTTCGGACTGCGGGCGTCGAAGGAGAGAGGGAGCTCGACTACGCGGCCCTGCAACGGTTCTGCGCGCCGATCCTCGAGTTCTGCGAACGTCTTCCCGATCCTCAACGTGAGGCGCTCACCGTCGCCTTCGGGCTGAGCGCCGGCCAGGCGCCGAGCCCGTTTCTCGTTGGGCTCGCGGCTCTCGGCCTTCTCTCCGATGCTGCCGAGCAGCAGCCCCTGCTGGGCATCGTCGACGACGCCCAGTGGCTCGACGACGCGTCGGCCCAGGTGCTTGCATTTGTGGCGCGCCGCCTGCTGGCCGAAAGGATCGCGCTTGCGTTCGCGACGCGTGAGCTCGACAGCGGACTGGCCCGCTTCCCGCAGCTCCACGTGGAGCCATTGGGCCGCCGGGATGCGCGGGCGCTGTTGGAGTCGGTGCTGGCGGCGCGGCTGGATGAGCCCGTGCTCGAGCGGATCCTCGCCGAGACTGGCGGGAATCCGCTCGCGCTCCTGGAGCTGCCGCGCGGGTTGACGCCCGGCCAGCTCGCCGGCGGGTTCGGGCTGCCTGCGGCGCTGTCTCTGTCCGCTGGAATCGAGCAGAGCTTCACGCGGCGGCTGGCGCGGCTCCCGCGCGACGCGCGTCGGCTGCTGCTTCTGGCGGCGGCAGAACCGGTGGGCGACCCTGCGCTCCTCTGGCGTGCTGCGCAGCAGCTCGGGATCCCGGAGACGGCCGCGCACGCACCGGAGTCGGAAGGCTTGCTGACGCTGGACGGTGGCGTGGTGTTCCGGCATCCGCTCGTGCGCTCGGCGGTGTACGGGGCGGCCGAGCCGAGCGAGCGGCGCGAGGTGCACCGCGCGCTCGCGGACGCAACCGATCCGCAGCACGACCCGGATCGCCGCGCGTGGCACCGCGCCCAGGCGGCGTCTGTACCCGACGAACAGCTGGCCGCCGAGCTTGAGCGCTCCGCCGCACGGGCGCAGGCGCGTGGCGGCTTCGCCGCCGCCGCCCTCTTCCTCGAGCGCGCGGCCGCGCTGACACCCGATCCCGTGCAACGCGCCCAGCGCGCGCTTGTCGCCGCCCGGACGAAGTTCCGCGCAGGGGCACTCGACGACGCGCTCGCCCTGCTCTCGTCAGCCGAGGTCGATGCGCTCGACGAGCTCGAGCGCGCCCGGGTTGAACTGCTGCGCGCGCAAATCGCATTCGCCTCCACGCACGGAAGCGACGCGCCCATCCTGCTGCTCCGGGCCGCTCGCCGGCTCGGCCCACTCTCGCGGACTCTGGCGTGCGAGACGTATCTCGAAGCTCTGTCGGCGGCGATGTTCGCGGGACGCCTCGCCGGGCCGGGCGCAACCGCGCTCGAGGTGGCACGCGCTGCGAAGGCAGCACCGCGGCCGCCCGTTCTCGGCGGCCTCGAGCTGTGGCTGGACGGACTCGCGACCCTGTTCACCGACGGCTACGAGGCCGCCGTCCCGATTCTGCGCCGCGCGCACGAGGGGTTCGACGGCGACGACATGCCCGCGAACGAGCAAATACGTTGGAAGTGGCTCGCGACCGTCTTGTCCGTCCACCTGTGGGAAGACGTCCGCTGGCAAGCGATCTCCGAATCGCACGTGCTGATCGCCCGCGAGGCCGGCGCGCTCGGCGAGCTTCCGCTCGCGTTGAGCCAGCGCGTCTACGCGCATCTCTTCGCGGGCGAGCTGGCGGCGGCGGCGCTGCTCGTCGATGAGATCCGGGCAGCGACCGAGGCGACGGGCAGCAACCTGACTCCGTACGGTGCGGTGGGACTCGCTGCGCTGCGCGGCCGCGAGCCCGAGGCGATCTCTCTGATCGACGAGAGCCGCCGGGACGCTACCCAGCGTGGCGAGGGAATCGGGCTCTCAGTGCTCGACTGGGCTCTGGCGGTGCTGTACAACGGCCTCGGCCGGTACGAAGAGGCGCTTGTCGCCGCGCGTCGGGTCGCCGAGCATCCGAACGACCTCAGCACATCGAACTGGGGGATGGTGGAGTTGATCGAGGCCGCGGTCCGCGCCGGAACACCCGAGCAGGCCTCGGACGCTCGGTCACGGCTCACAGAGATGGCGAGCGTGAGCGGGACGGACTGGGCCCTCGGGATGGTCGCGCGCTCGGAGGCGCTCTTAGCGGACGATCAGCCCGCCGAGGAGCTCTATCTCGAGGCGGTCGAACGCCTCGGCCGAACGCGGATGGCGGTCGACCTTGCTCGGGCTCACCTTCTCTACGGTGAATGGCTGAGGCGTCAGCGTCGACGTGTTGACGCGCGCCGCCAATTGCGGACTGCGCACGACCTCTTCTCCGACTTCGGGATGGAGGCGTTTGCCGAGCGTGCGCGTGTCGAGCTGGCGGCAACCGGCGAGCATGCCCGCAAGCGCACCGTCGAGACGCGGGGCGACCTCACCCCGCAAGAGGCGCAGATCGCGCGACTCGCCGGCGAAGGGCTCTCCAATGCGGAGATCGGCGCGCGGCTCTTCATCAGCAGGCACACCGTCGAGTACCACCTCCGCAAGGTCTTCACCAAGCTCGGCGTCAACTCGCGCACCAAGCTCGCACACGCCCTGCCGCCCGAGCCGAACTCGGCGCTTCTCCCCTAGCCCGCTCCGCCCGCAGAACTACTGAGTTCCAGGATGCGAACGCATCCCGGCTGCGGCGACCATCGCTGAATCGCCCAACCATCACGCGAGATCGGCAGCACCAAACGGACTTGCTCGTTCGCCAGGCGCTGATGATCGCCGAAAGGAGCCACGGCAATGCCGCGGATCGGAATCATCCTTGGAAGTACCCGTCCCAACCGCAACGGCGAGCAGGTCGCCCGCTGGGTCTTCGATCTGGCCTCGCAACGCGAGGACGCCGAGTACGAGCTTATCGACCTACGCGACTACCCGCTGCCGCACCTCGACGAGCCTCTGCCCCCCTCGTTCGGCCAGTACGCCAACGACCACACCAAGGCATGGGCGCAGAGGATCGCCTCCTTCGACGGCTTCGTGATCGTGACTCCTGAGTACAACCACGGCACCTCCGGCGTGCTCAAGAACGCGCTCGATTACCTCTATGCCGAGTGGAACAACAAGGCCGTCGGCTTCGTCTCCTACGGAGCGGTCGGTGGCGCCCGTGCGGCCGAGCACCTGCGCCTCGTAGCCGCCGAGCTGCAGATGGCCGACGTCCGTCAACAGGTGGCCCTCCCGCTGATCACCGAGTTCGAAAACTTCAGCGTCTTCAAGCCCGGCGAGTACAACGTCGCCGCGCTGCACACGCTGCTCGACCAGGTCGTCGCCTGGAGTGCCGCGCTCGCGCCGTTGCGCGACGCCCTTGCCGCAGCCTGATCAAGAAGGCTCGCGGATTGCTCCGCCACGGGAGAGTGGTCGGCATGAACGACGTGACGATCGAGGATGACGCAGGCTCAACGGCGACCGGCGAGCGTTCGGATGACCGTTCCCACCGTCGTCGGCGATTGACGGGGCGTGACCCGAACGAAGATCACCGGCAGGCGACGCCTCTCGAGCTCCTCTTCGACCTCACCTTTGTCGTCGCGTTCGGGACGGCAGCCAACGAGCTCGCGCACTATCTAGCGGAGGGGCACATCTGGACTGGCATCGTCGGCTTTGCGCTTGCGTCGTTCGCGGTGGCCTGGGCGTGGATCAACTACTCGTGGTTCGCGTCGGCGTACGACAACGACGACTGGATCATGCGCCTGGCCACGATGACGCTGATGCTCGGCGTGATCGTCCTTGCGCTCGGCCTGGCGCAGATGTTCTCGTCGCTCGACGAGGGCAATGTCCTGAACCTCCGCGTCATGGTCGCCGGCTACGTCGTGATGCGCGTGCCGATGATCTTTCTGTGGGCCCGCGCTGCCCGCCACGACCCTGCACGGCGTCCGGCCGCGACGACGTACATCTGGACTATTTCGGTCGCACAGGTGTTCTGGGTCCTGCTTGCGATCGCGCAACCACGGATTGCTACGACGTTCGTCCTGGTGGCTGCGTTCGTCGCAGTCGAGATGCTCGGACCGTTTCTCGCCGAGCGGCGCAAGGGCGGAACGCCATGGCACGCGCACCACATCGCAGAGCGCTACGGACTGCTCGTCATCATCACGCTGGGAGAAGGTGTGATCGGCACCGTTGCTTCGATCAACGCCGTCGTGAACGGCGACACGGGGTGGACGATCGAGGCAGGAGTCGTCGCCTTCGCCGGGATCGGGTTGATCTTCGGCACGTGGTGGACGTACTTCGTGATTCCGTGGGCGCAGGTCCTCGAACTCCATCGCGAGCGCGCGTTTCTCTGGGGGTACGGCCACCTCGTGATCTTCGCCCCACTCGCCGCTATCGGAGCCGGATTACATGTGGCCTCGTACTACATTGACCACGAGACAACGTTGAGCGTCGTCGGCACGGTCGCGAGTACAGCTATCCCGTTTGCGATCTATACGCTCGCGCTGTACGCGATCTACGCGCGCTTCACGGGCCATCACGATCCGTTCCATCTTGCGCTCCTGGCCGGGACCGCCGCCGTCCTCATCCTGTCTGTCGCGCTCGCCGCGCTCGGAGCCGGCGTGGCGACCTGCCTGGTCGTGCTGATGTTTGCCCCCCTCGTCACGGTCGTCGGGTACGAGACAGTCGGCCACCGACATGTGGCGGCGGCACTGCGTCAGATGACGTAGCTGCCGGGCTCCAGCGATGACGGCGACCCCTGACGGAGCACCGCTGAATACTCGCGTTGGCCGCCTCGACGCGCTGAGAGCACGCTCCTCGCGTCGTCGACCGATCCGACGTCCAGCACCCGGCGAAGACGTCCGAGTGCATCGAGAGGGCACGTGGACCTTTCGTGGCGCACCGTTCTCTGCTAAGTCAACACCAGCGAGGTTCACCATTGGTTTACGGGGTTGTCATCTCCGGTCATCGTGAGTCATCTCCTGTCGGGCAGATCCGACGTAGAAGGCGACCTGAGATGACTGCTGGTGACTGGCGGTGACAGCGGCCCCAAACTCGTAATGAAGGGGTCCTCGGTTCGAGTCCGGGCGTCGGCTCTTCACGATTTGCAGGGAATTTCCGCTCGGCAGGTGAGCCGTCCGCGGCACCGCAGGGCGCAGAAAGGTTCACGAGGTTTACGGGGTTTCGATGACCGGGGCGTTTCCGCCCGAAATGAGGTCGACCAGGTCCTCCTGGAGCACGCGCTCCTCGACGGTGAGGGCGCCGGCTACCTCGAGCACGTCGAAGCCGCGGAGGATGCTCTCGATCTCGCTCACGTGGAGCCAGAGGAACGCGATGCCCTCCCGGTCGCGCTTCTCGAGCCGCTCGCGCCGATCGAACAGCCACTGACCGGCCGTCCGCGCTAGCTCGACAACCTCCTCGTCCGTCATCGTTGAGCCCGTAGCGATCGTCTGGCCTTGGTGATCGCTTGCTCGATCGGGAGGACGTGGGTTTAGACGCGGGCGGTGAAGCTCGGGTCGGCGTGACCGAGGTGTTCGGCGACCTCGTTGAGGGTGCGGCCTTCGTAGACAAGGAGCGTCGCGCAGGTGTGGCGCAGGTCGTACGGCCGGAAGTTGGGGACGTCAGCGGCCCCGAGGGCAGGGATCCACACCCTCTTGCGCCAGTTGTGGCGACGGAGATGTTTGCCTTCGGTGTCGGGGAGGACGAGAGCCGTACGGTCGGGACCCCCGCGTGCGAGATAGAGCTCGACCAGGTCCCCCTTGACCGGCCCGAAGAGCTCTGGCTTCCGGATACGCCTCGACTTCTGCGGGAGCCGCAGGCTCCGCGTCAACCTCTTCAGCGAGCTCCACGCGGACGCGCTCAAGGGCCCGATCGGCGCCCCAGCTGAGGAGGAGACGGGTCCTAGCAGGTGCTGTGCTCGTGGGAGGGACTGCCTACTACGCCGGCAAGAGCGTCAAGAGGCTGCCGAGCGCGAGGCCTATCAGGACGCACGCCTCGACGAGCTCGAGCCGCAGGGCCAACCAGGATCAGCCTCGGTCGCTGCCGCGCCGGACACCGACGCGCTCGAGAAGCTCGCTAAGCTCCACGAGGAGGGCGCGCTCACTGAGGAAGAGTTCACGGCGGGGAAGAAAGAGATCCTCGGGCTCTGACGCCCGAGCACACGGGAAGGAGGCAGACATGGCAATCGGACCGGTGCAGCTGCTGGTGCTGGGTTTCGACAAGCCCGACTTCCAGGGCGAGATCATCAAAGAGCTCGAGAAGCTCCGCGAGTCCGACACCGTGAAGGTGGTCGACGCGCTCGCCGTCCACAAGGACGCCAAGGGCGAGATCGAGGTGATGCACCTCTCGAACCTCACTCGCGAGGAGGCGATCGAGCTCGGCTCGAAGGTCGCCGCGCTGATCGGGCTCGGCATCGAGGGCGAGGAAGGGATGACGACGGGCGCCGAGATCGGCGCCCAGCTCGCCGCGGAGGAAGGCGTCCACCTCTTCGACGACGAGACGGCCTGGGACGTCCTC
>Ga0081538_10006681_pt1 | contig 10105 bp, 13 predicted proteins | sample TabmetS5T2R1_FD_71022 | JGI IMG/M metagenome (GOLD analysis project Ga0081538, IMG submission 71022) | Tabebuia heterophylla rhizosphere microbial communities from the University of Puerto Rico - S5T2R1 | ecosystem: Host-associated > Plants > Roots > Rhizosphere ... | reverse complement strand
GCCGAGGAGCTGAACAGATAGCGCGAGGCGCCGTTCATGCGGGCCGCCTCGAGCGTGTGGATGTTGATCAGCGCGTTGTTCCGCAGGATCGTGGCATGGTTGGCCGAGATGAAGCCCATGCCGCCCATGTCGGCGGCGAGTGCGTAGACGTGGTCGATGCCGCGGGTGGCCAGGAGGCACTCGTCGAGGCGGCGGAGGTCTCGCAGCTCGAACTCGTCGGCGTCCACCTCGGTGTACTCGGGACGGGTGATGTCTACCCCCCGCACCCAGTAGCCCCGCTGCTTCAACGCCGTGACGAGGTGGTGGCCGATGAAGCCGCCGGCCCCGGTGACCAGGACACGGGGATGAATTGGGGTTGTCATTGGTTCCTCTCTGCACACGGAACCGCGGCGCGGCTCGGAGGCCGTCGCCGAGCACGGTTCCAAGCGGTGCGGGGCGCGGGCGCGATCGCCTGAGCGCCTCGCCGACGCCAGGGCCGGCTGACCGAGCAGCTCAGGTCAGACGACGCCAGCGTCCAGGCAGCCGGAGATGCGGGCCACGTCCAGGCCCAGGATCGTCGTCAGCTCGCTCGCGTAGCCTCCCTGCAGGCCCGACCGGGAACCGCCGCAGGGTCAAGGCGGCGCGGTTACGAGCCGTAAGCGTACCCGAAATCCGCCGGGTCACGACAAATCGGGTTGGAACGCCGGTTGGGCGAGCGCCCGGCGGGCGACCCCGTTGGTGAGGATGCGGTGCCTGACGCCCACGATCCGTGGCTGGCTACGGTGCGGCCGTTCGTCCGGAACCAACTGCCCCGCCCCGTCGCTGGCGTTCGGCTGGTCGGCTTCCCACCAGCCGTTGGACTAGCGAACGTCGTGCCCACAGGTCGCCTCGATAGACGCGCAGGCTACGACTGCTGCGCGCAGCAGGCGCGCAGCAACTCCGCTCTACGAACCCGCACGAACCACCACGCGCCAGTCCTCCCGCAGTAGTGCAACGCCCTGCTACGCAGGGTTTCGTGGTGGGTGCTGTGGTCGGGATCCCTCGATGGCACGCAAGGGGTCAGGGGTTCAAATCCCCTCAGCTCCACCAGGCACAACCCATCTTCCACTCCCGCTCTGAGCGTCGTCTGCCAGCAATCTGCCAGCAAATGACGCAGCGTGGCCGCGACAACGCTCTCAGCGTCACCAGGTTGCTGGTCGAGAGCGGCCTCCGCCCTCGCACAACGAAGCCAGGGTGCGGACTGTCATCACAACCTGCTGCTCCCTCTGGGGCTTGGCTGGATGGCCGCTCCATCGGTATCAGGCGGGTTCATCCAGGCAGGTCCGCGAGGTTGGACGTGGGCTGCAGAGCAGGCACATTGGCGCAGAGAAGCTGTCCTGAACCCTGTCGCGGCGAAACTGGAGGTCGTAGCTGCCCTCGACCAGTGTGTCGGTCACGGTGGTGTAGGTCACGATGCCGCCGGTCGCCTCCCGCTGACGGCCTTGGGAGCAGTTGGGGCCGTGCGGCTGGTAGGTGGCATCCGCCGTCCGCAGCGTCCCCCCCGGGTCGGTGACCCCGACGCCGATCTGGTAGGCGCCGGTCGCGAACGGGGCCGGCTGCCGGTCGGCTCGGTAGGCGATCTGGACCACGATCAGCCAGTGCTCGTTGGCCGCCGTCTGGTGCTGGCGGTAGTGGGCGCAGGCGCCTGGCTCGTTGGTGAGCACCGAGTACAGCTGGTGTTGCCAGTCGACCCCGCTGGCCTGGGAGTAGGCATCGACCAGGTCGGTGAGTGGAGTGCCGCTGACTGCGCCGAGCTGGTTGCTGACGCTGCCAGGAGTCGGCTCGGGACAGGGCACCGACAGTTCAGTTGGCAGGCCAGCGACGTGTGAGCTGTGGCCCGCTGCGGCGGTCAATGGAAGCGCGGCCAGGCCGGCGAGGAACTGTCGCCGATCGGTCATGGTGCTTGCACCCCCCCTTTACGAGACGACGTGGTTCATTAGGTAGCCGGTAGGTTGTTGACGGATCGGGAAATTAGACGCCGGAAGCTCGCATCTTCCCGCCCTAGAACCCCATCTCCTCCAATCCTATGGCTGGCCGCTGCGCGTTGTACCCGGCCCTTAACCGGGCAAACCCGAAGGTTGTGTGAAATAGCTGAAATGGCATTCTGAGCTGGGAAAATGTAAAGTTCGGTAGAAATGCTGAGCTGCAAATTGACATAGAGCCAGCAAGAGCCAAGAGGGCCCAAGGAGCTCCGGAAGGCGACCTCGAATCTCGGGATCAGCGTCAAGCCGCTGTGGTGAAGTGGTGCTGGTCCATACCGAATCCGCAGCCGACGGGCGAACCCAGATAACAGCGGACAAGACCGATCACCGAACGTCCGCAGAAACCACAGGTCCCTAACACTACAGCTGCCGGACCTGGGCGTCGACGATGAGCGCCGTGGAGGTCGAGTCATCCACGCGCTGCCGCGAGCCCTTCGGGCTCTTGCCCACGAGGTGGCGGTCACCGAGGACGGGCCTTATCCTCTGGCCGAGGTGGGGCCGTTGGCACCACGTCCGAAGGATCGTGGTTCCTGCCGGCCCTCGGCTATCTTCAGCTCTTGGGCGGTCATGACCGAGGGGCGGCCGCCGTGGCGGCCGCGGGCCCGGGCGGCGGCCAGCCCGGCGCTGGTGCGCTCGCGGATCAGGTCGCGTTCGAACTCGGCCAAGGCGGCGAACACATGGAACACCAGCTTGCCGGGGGTGGCGGTCTCGGTGAACACCTGGTAGCAGCCGGCGCGCTGGAGGGCGTCGACCTGGAGCTCGGGTTGCTGGTCGATGGTGGAGACGCGGGCATCGCCGAGCAGATGGCCCATGCCGGGAGCGTCGCAGAACCCTCTGACAGTGGTGGTTGTGCGACGTTGATTTCGGACACGGGTTCTGGACACCGCTGGCGGCCCTGGCGGCGGTGGCTGGCCTCCTGGACCCCGACCCTGGCATCGACCACCGCGACGCCCTCGGCCAGCGTCCGCACCGGATTGAGATCAACCTCCGCCACCTCCGGTTGCGTCTCGACCAGGGCGGCGTCCCGCAGCGTTTCACCTTGCCGTCCCGCTGGCGCGGCGGTGGCGGTCTGCTCTCTGTGGCATCGTCCTATCGTTACCGACCCGAGCCTGTGGCCCACCAGCTCTGTGGGTCACTTGCAGGGAAGGACCCGAGCCCGGCCTCGTGCACGATGTCGTGCTTGTTCGGCACTTGATCCTTCAGTACTGGCGGCTCGCCCTTACTCGGGTCGATCGGGGTTGGCCCAGTTGTCATGGTCATCCCGCCTTCCGTTCGTTCCTGTCGAGGAGCCCACCGCTGCGGCCGCTTCCGGCTCGGTCTGATAGTACCACTCATTGACATGTGCATTGAGTTAAGCTATACTTAATACAGAGACATTGCTGAAGGGATCCACTGCCCGACATAACACCAACGAACGTTCTCTCAGGAGGGAATCGATGACCCCAGTACTTCTGATCGTTCTCTTCGTCCTCGTGGTCGATCTGGTGGTCCTGCTCGGTTGGAGCCATGACTCGCGGGACGGCCAGGACTGGCAGCCGCGTGGCACACCTTCGCCTGACCGGTCGGCCGTGGGGCTCGCCTGACAACCGAGCCAGTCGGTGCTGACTTATCCTCCGTGGACATGGGGCTGGGGCAGCGACTCCCGGAGCTGGGTGCGCAGGCATCGGGAGCAGATCGTCTCCGGGCAGTCCACCCGTTCGCAGCAGCCACAGCACTCCACCAGCACCCCACACACGATGCAGCTGGGAGCTTGCCGGGCCGCTTCGGTCCGTTTCACCCAGCGGCCTCGTGATCGTCGGGCCGGCCCCGGGTCTGCTCCAGCGCCACCCGGGCCGCGTCCTCCCTCCGGAGCAGCCCGACGAGACGGCCGTCCGAGGTGGTCACCGGCGAGGTCGGCAGGTCGTGGTGGATCATGAAGTGGGCCAACTCCTCGATCGGCACGTGAGGCCGGAACGTGCTGGGCCGGGCCGCATCCTCTGCACGATTAGTTCGTCCTGGCCGCGCTGGAGCTCCCCGGCCCGCAGCAGGCAAGGACGACCCGCTGGTCGTTCACGACCACGCAGGCCTCCCATCCGGCGCCCGGACCCGTTCCTGAACCTGGCCGATCGACTCCTCCAGCCGGCAAGTCGGGACGTCTCGGCGGGCCACGTCGCCGGCCCGCGGCTGGTTGGCGTTGCGGCCCTCGGTCGGCAGGCCAGCGGCCAGCCAAAGGTGGTCGTCCTGGTACTCCTCGGCGGGCAGCACGTCCACCACCTGAGCGCCCCTGGCCATCAGATCCTGGACCTCCTGCCGGCTGACCTCCCGCACGCTCGAACCTCCATCAGCCTCAGTCCAGGATCTGCCGCACCTGGCTGAAACGGTCCAGGGTCCTCGCCGACCACCGGCGCGGACCAGCTCCACAGTGGTAACGGGATCCGCCGCCGCGTTGGCTGTCAGCCACCCGCTGCGCAGAGAGAACGGCATGACCGGCCAGCCGGAGGTCCGTGTGCGACGGGTCTACGACGACCCGTCCCCCGAGGACGGCACGCGGGTGCTGGTCGACCGGATCTGGCCGCGTGGCCTCGCCAAGGAGCGGGCCGGGATCGGCGAGTGGCCAAGGCGGTGGCGCCCTCCACCGAGCTGCGGCGCTGGTATGGGCATGATCCGGGCCGGTTCGAGGAGTTTCGCCGTCGCTACCAGGCCGAGCTGGCCGAGCCCGAGCGGCAGGTGGCGCTGCGCCACCTGCGTGACCCGGCCCGGTCCGGCCGGCTCACCCTGGTCAGCGCGACCAGGGACATCGACCGCAGCCAGGCCGCCGTGCTCGCCGACCACCTGCGCAGGATGAACTGAGCGACGCACGCCACCAGCATCAAGGCTCAAGGAGCAGCCACAGCACCCGTGCCGGTTCCCGTGCCGGGTTGCGCCAGCCGGTCACCGGCTGGCTGGTGACCAGGATGGCGTCGCCTTGCTGCAGGGTGTGGGCTTCCTGGCCGAGCTGCAGCTCCAGCGCTCCCTCGAGGACCAAGAGCAGCTCGGGCTGTTTGGTCTCGAAGGGTCGGCGGCCGCTGCCGCCCGCGGGGAAGGTCAGCTCGTGCATCCCCAGCCCAGAAGGCGCCTGCAGGACGGTCTCGCCCGACAGGCCGGCCGCGGGGGCGACCGGCTGGCGGGCGCCCCGCCGGGCCAGCCGGTAGGGAAGCGGGCTCGGGTTCGCGCCCGGGCCGAAGGGGACGCCCAGGGTGGCCCACAGGCGGGTCAGGGTCTCGCCCGACAGCCCGTGGCGGCCCCGCTCCACCTGGGACAGCGCGCTCGGGGTGACGCCGATCCGGCGGGCCAGCCCGGATTGGGATATCCCGGCGGCGATGCGCTGGGCCCGGACCTGCTCGCCGATCCGCTCCCGTACCCCGGCCGCGCCCTGCACGGCCCGGACGCGACCGTCGTCGCCGACCACATAGCGCACGGTGCGCCCGGCCACGTCGGGGGGATGCCCGTCGGCCTTGACGACCCGCAGGGTCCGCTCGGCCGGCTCGCCTGGCCCCGCCCCCAGGTCCAGGATGACCTGGGTGATGTCGGCCAGCCGGGACCGGAACGCCGGCGGGTGGGCGTCACGCTCGAGCAGCCAGTAGGCGACCGTACGCTCCTGGTACAGACGCGGACACCAGCGCAGGAACGACGCCAGGGCGCCCTCTGGCCCCCACAGCCGCTGCATGCTGGTCAGGTCGTCGAACACATAGCCGGCGCCGGGGCCAAGCTCATCCTCGATCTCGGCCAGCTCCCGGTTGACCTGCTCCATGTCGCCGGGGTCCTTGAGACGCCGCACCCGGGCGTTGCCGGAACCGGCCGCCGTGGCCCGCTTCCTCCGACCCCGGGAACCATCCTGGCCGCCGGTCCAGCCGTCGAGCAGGGTGAAGCGCTCGCTATCCCACATCCGGCCGAAGCGCTCCAGGACCGCGGCTGGTGGCAGCCGGAAGCTCAGGTAGGTCAGGGGGGTGCTGCCGTTCGCGGTGGCCAGGAACGCCTCGACGAAGGGTTCGCCCTCGTCCGGGTTGGCGGCTTGCCAGACGACGTTGTCGCCCACGCCCAGCCCGCCGCCGAGCACCTCGTCCAACGCGTCGATCCCGGTCGACGGCCGGTCCATAGGCTTCCTTTCGTTGATCGGAGTAGCACGCAGGATCATGAAGTATAGCTTCACTTGCCTCGTTGTCAATTAAGCCATACCCTCAGCCTAGACCTCCGCATCGGCACCGACAGCGGAAGGATGTGTCGTGGAGGCTCGTAAAGGGAGGCGACCATGAGCCATCATCGAGCAAGAGCAGATCCGCACCCTGCCAGGCGGGGAGCCGCTCCCGTGCCGTCAGAGATCATGCGCGCCGGCGACCGCCTCGTCGTCGTCAGCCGGCCCCAGGACCTCGGCCCGTTCCGTGATCTCGTCGGAGGCTGAACGAGCTGCCAGAAGGCGTTCCCTTGCTGGAGCCGAAGCGGTGTTGTACGTCCGCGCCACGCCACCCTCAGCGGCTAGACCCGTGCCGCGCCTTGCGACATAGTGGCGGAGCGGTCCGGTTTGTCAACGTCGACGCCGCATCAAACTGGCGCACTCGACGACTCCCTGAGGAGGCAGCGCCGTGACACGCGTGACAATCGTTGGTGCAGGCAACATGGGCCGCGGCATCGGGACCCGCGTCGTCGCGGGAGGCCACCAGGTCGAGATCATCGACCGCGACCCGGCGGAAGCGCAGCAGCTCGCCAAGGACCTCGGTAGCTCCGCCACCGCGCTCGATCCCGGGTCGCGGTTCGGCGGCGAGGTGGTCGTCTTCGCCGTCTACTACCCCGGCAGCAAGGACGCCGTCCGTCAGTACGCCGACCAGCTCGCCGGCAAGGTCGTCGTTGACATCACCAACCCGGTCGACACCCAGACCTGGGACCGGCTGGCGACGCCACCCGGAACCTCCTCCGCCGAAGAGGTCCAGCAACTCGTCCCGCAAGGGACACCCGTCGTGAAGGCGTTCAACACCACCTTTGCCGGCACGCTCGTGCCAGGCGAGGTCGGTGGCCAGCAGCTCGACGTCCTCATCGCCGGTGACGATGCGGCCGCCAAGCACACGGTGTCGCAGCTGGCCTCCGACGGCGGGCTCCGCCCCGTCGACGTCGGCCCGCTCAGCAGGGCCCAGCAGCTCGAGCAGCTCGGCTTCCTCCACATTTCGCTGCAACAGCCGCACGACCTCGGCTTCGGCAGCGCCATCAAGCTCGTCATGCCGTAACCACTGTTGGGTCCCAGGACGACCGAATGGCCAAGCGGATGGCCGTGCTCCTCGACATCGACGAGACGCTGATCATCACCGGCGGAGCGGGCGCAGCCGTCTGGAGGCTGGCTCTCGACGAGCTGTACGGCGAGGGGGTCGAGGAACTACTGGCCAGAATGCTGGAAGAGAGATATCTGCTCGGGCTGGGCGCCCAACCGTGACGGCCAGGAACCGAGCCCCGGGCGCCGGGGCGCGCCGGTGGCCGGTCGAGGCGGTCGTGCTGGACATGGACGGCGTCCTCATCGAGGGTGAGGAGGTGTGGGACGCCGTCCGCGAGCAGCTGGTCCGGGAGCGGGGCGGCCGCTGGACCTCCGGGGCACAGGCCGCGATGATGGGCATGAGCTCCCCCGAGTGGTCCAGGTACATGGCCGCGGAGCTGGGGGTGCCGATGGAGCCGGCCGCGATCAGCTCCGAGACGGTCGCCGGGGTGGCGGCCCGCTACGCCGAAGCGCTGCCACTCGTGCATGGGGCCGTGGAGGTCGTCCGGGAACTGGCCGGGCAGTGGCCGCTCGGGCTGGCTAGCTCGGCCAACCGGCCAATTATCGAGCTGGTCCTCGAGCGGTCCGGGCTGACGGCCTGCTTTCGAACCACGATATCCAGTGAGGAGGTGGCCCGCGGCAAGCCGGCTCCCGACGTCTACCTGGAGGCGGCCGCTCGGCTTGGCGTACCGCCGGATCGCTGTGCCGCGGTCGAGGACTCGGCCAACGGCCTGCGATCGGCCACGGCGGCCGGGATGTGGGTGGTGGCCGTTCCCAACCGCCGCTACCCGCCATCTGCTGAGCTGGTGCAGGCGGCGGACCTGGTCCTGACCGACCTGCGGGAGCTCAGGCCGGCCGCCATCGAAGGGCTCGGCAGCGGCAGGTGAGCGTCGCGGTGTCGTTTCCCCGTACAGGCCAGGGGTATCCGCCGCGAGAACGCCCACCGGGGCAGGAGCGCCGCCATGCCGTCCACGTCGTCGCCTGACCGGCCGGTGTCTGCTCAACCTGGGCGTCGACGAGGCACTCGATCCAGGCCGTGCGGCCCTGTTTGTCGTCGTCAGCGGCGGCGCCGATCCCGAGAGGGCGATCGAGGCGCTCGCCCCGCTCGGCCCAGGGGTGCTTCGCACCAACCTGGACCTTGCCGTCGAACAGCGCCTCCTGGCCGCCTTCACCGACCCGCTCCGCGGCCGGGCTCCACGTCGCCGTCCCCACCAGCTTCGGAGTGACCGACCACGCTGTCCGCCGTCGAGGAGGCCGGGAATGGACGCAGCCGACATCGTGATCATCGGAGCTGGCGCTGGCGCGAAGCTCGTCTGGGGTTCAGTGCCGGACCGCTCGGTGGCAGTGGTCGAGAGGGGACTCGTGGGCGGCTAGTGCCCGTTCTATGCGCGCGTGCCAAGCAAGGCCATGCTCCGAAGCGCACGGGTCTGGGGCTGGGCGCCGACGAGCAGTTCAGCGGGTTGTTCACCGGCCGGTCGGACGCGGCGGCCTCCTACCGGCAGGCGGTCGCGCGCAGGGAACGGATCGTCAACGGCCGCGACGACAGCTTGACGGCGGCGGCGTTGCAGAAGACCGGGGCGAGGCTGTTGCGTGGGACCGGGCGCGTCGTGCAGCCGGGCGTCGTGGAGGTCGACGGCACCCAGATCGCGTATCGCGATCTCGTCCTGAATACCGGCTCGACACCGATCGTTCCCGAGCTGCCAGGCCTGGACACCGTGCCAACCTGGACCAGCGAGCAGGCGATGAGCACCAGCGAGCAGCCTCGGTCGGTCGCCGTCATCGGCGGGGCCCGGTCGGGTGTGAGCTTGCCTATCTCTTCGCCGTGCTTGGCAGCCACGTCACCGTCATCCAGCGCAACGCCCGGCTCATCCCTCGCGAGGAGCCAGAGGCGTCGGCGTCGATGGCCGAGCGGCTCGCCGCTGTCGGTGTCCGGGCGCTGCTCGGTCACCAGGGGGCGACGGCGCAGCCCACCGGAGCTGGCGCCCGCCTGACCCTCGTCGGTGGCGATCCCGTCGATGCCGACCGGGTGGTCCTGGCCGCGGGGCGCCAGCCTCGTACCGCCGGACTGGGCATGGAGGCGCTTGGGCTGGACGTCCAGCCGGGCGAGGCGATCAACGTCGACGGGCGCTGCCGGGTGGTCGGGACCGAGAATGTCTGGGCCGTCGGCGACGTCACCGGCATCGCGCCGTTCACCCACACGGCCCACTATCAGGGCCGTGTCGTCGCCGCCAACCTCGCCGGCCGGCAGGTGCGCGCCGACTACCGGGGCGTGCCCCGCGCGGTGTACACCACGCCGGTGCTCGCCGCCGTCGGCCACACCGAGGCCTCCGCACGGGCCGCCGGTATCGAGCCGATCGTGGCCAGAGCCGCGGTCAGTGACACGGTCCGGTCCACCACCGAGGGATCCACCCAGGGGTGGCTCAAGCTCCTCGCCGATCCGCGGCGCGGCACGCTGGTCGGTGCCACGGCCATGGGCGGGTACGCCGAGGAGTGGGTCTCTGAGGTGTCGCTCGCGGTGCGTGCCGAGGTGCCGGTGACCGCGCACGCCGACGTGGTCCACCCCTTCCCGACCTACGCCGAGGTCCTCGAGGGCCCGTTGTGGAGCCTCGCCGCGGAACTGTCGGGCTGAGCGGGACCGTCAGCCGTGCCCGGCTGGAGGCGCCTGTCGCATGCGTGCCTCACTGGCCGCCACGACGAGGTCGACGCAGGTGTCGAGGCCGAGCGCGGGGCTGTCGAGCACCAGGTGGTACAGGTCGGGATCCAGCGGGTCCACGCCATAGGAGCGACGGACGTACTCGATCCGCGCCCGATCGTTGGCTCGCTGGCGCCGCTCGGCGGTCTTCCGGTCGAC
>Ga0081538_10006680_pt1 | contig 10106 bp, 10 predicted proteins | sample TabmetS5T2R1_FD_71022 | JGI IMG/M metagenome (GOLD analysis project Ga0081538, IMG submission 71022) | Tabebuia heterophylla rhizosphere microbial communities from the University of Puerto Rico - S5T2R1 | ecosystem: Host-associated > Plants > Roots > Rhizosphere ... | reverse complement strand
ACCAACTCACGTTCTTGATCGGCTTGGGCTTTGATCTCAGCGTACACCGCCTGCCATTCGTCAGGGGACACGGTGGCGAGATCCACACCCCGCTGGCGGAGTTCCTCGCGCGTGCGAAATTCAGCATTGCCACCCAACAGAATATCGGTGCCGCGTCCGGCCATGTTGGTGGCGATGGTCACGGCCCGATAGCGTCCAGCCTGGGCGACGATTTCCGCCTCTCGCTCGTGCTGTTTCGCATTCAGGACATTGTGGGGAATGCCGCGATGGCGGAGCAGTCGGCTGAGGATCTCCGACTTCTCGATGGAGATGGTACCGACCAGGACTGGACGACCGATGGCATAGAGATCCTCGATCTCATCCACCACGGCCTTGAACTTCTCCGCCTCCGTGCGGAAGACGACGTCCGGGTGGTTGTGGCGAATCAGCGTGCGATTGGTCGGGATGACCATCACGTCGAGGTTATAGATGGTGTGGAACTCCTGGGCCTCGGTATCTGCAGTGCCCGTCATACCCGCCAGTTTGGTGTACATGCGGAAGTAATTCTGGAAGGTAATCGTCGCCAACGTTTGGTTTTCATTGGCGATCTTCACTTTTTCCTTGGCTTCCACGGCTTGATGGAGCCCATCGCTCCAGCGTCGGCCCGGCATCAGGCGGCCGGTGAACTCATCGACGATGATGACTTCACCGCTCTTCACGACATAATCCACGTCTTTCTTGAACAGCGTATGCGCCCGCAGGGCTTGGGTGACGTGGTGGAGAATCTCGATATTATGGGGGTCGTAGAGGTTCTCCACATGCAACAGATCCTCGACGTGCTGCACCCCTTCTTCGGTTAAAATCACCGACCGCGCTTTTTCGTCGATGGTGTAGTCGTCTTCCTTCTTGAGCCGTGGGATGATGCGGTCGATGCGGTAGTATAAGTCGGTCGATTGCTCCGCGGGTCCGGAGATGATCAAGGGCGTCCGCGCTTCGTCGATCAGGATGCTATCCACCTCATCGACGATGGCGTAATGCAGCTCCCGTTGTACGCAGTCATCCAGGGCGAACTTCATGTGGTCGCGCAGATAATCGAAGCCGAACTCATTGTTGGTGCCATAGACGATGTCCGCCTGGTAAGCCCGCTTACGGGAGGCATCGTCCATATCGTGCTGAATCGTCCCCACCGTCAACCCAAGCATGCGGTAGAGGGGGCCCATCCACTCCGTGTCACGCCGGGCCAGATAGTCATTCACGGTCACGACGTGGACGCCCCGGCCGGTCAGGGCATTCAAATAGGCGGGCAGCGTCGCCACCAGCGTCTTGCCTTCGCCGGTCGCCATCTCGGCGATTTTCCCTTCGTGCAAGACGATCCCGCCGATGAGTTGGACATCGAAATGACGCATGTGCAGCACGCGTTTGGCAGCTTCGCGCCCCACGGCGAAGGCTTCCGGGATCAACTCGTCGATGGGCTCTCCCCGCTCGAGGCGCTCCCGAAATTCGGCCGTCTTCGCACGCAGCTCGGCGTCGGAGAGATGCACGACCTCAGGCTCAAGCTGACTAATGCGCTCGGCCAGTGGACGAATCCGCCGCAACTCGCGCTCGTTCTTACTGGGGATGATTTTTGGAAGAAGCCAACTTAGCATTGCTCGCATGCCTTCCCTCATCATCAGACGTTCCGGAGGTGGTCCACTCAGGGAGCTCCGCACGCCAGGACAAACATCATTCATCCATCGCTGCAGGTCCACGGCAGATAGTATGCCCGGCCTTCGCCGCCCAGGCAAGTCTGTAGGGAACAATGCGGCGGTTCGCAAGCAACAGGACACGGGGCAGCAAGCGGTGAGGCATAGGCTCTGGGGCTGGGAGTGCTTCCCCGTGGCTGTGATTCCTGGGGCGATGGGCAAGCCGACGGGTGACCATTCAACGCTCACCTGCCTACCCGAGAGGGTTACAGTCGAAGATACGCCAGGTGGCCCCAGGCTAGCATGCCCCCTCACCCCTGTCAAGTAGTTTGTCGCCGCGGGAAGCCTCCCATGTCCACGAGTTCGCCGGTGTGCAAGCACGCCCGCGGAAAGGCCCGCTCAGCGCTGGCGGACGTTTGGTCGCGGCTGTCGATAGAGGGGCGGAGGGTGCTGTGGCCCGGAGGGGAACATCTGCTGCATCTCCCAGTCCCTGAAGATCGGGCGATAGCGGGTCGCATAGTAGGCACCATTGCTACAGACAGTGCGGTATTCCTGCAGGGATTCGATGAAAACAGACGAGCACGACACCGCTGGCGCCGTGGCCTCAGCACTGAGCGATACGCCGAACCATCCGATGACGAACAGAAGTCCTAGCAATCGTGTCACGCGCATGGCCGCGACTCTTCCCGTCGGAGCGAGTGCTAGCCCCACACTTCCGCCGCACACCTCACCCGTCGACCCCACCACTCTGGGCCTTCGCGCACGTAGGCCCATTCGGGGTTCTGGACGACATCCCGCAAGCCGGCCATGACCGCGCGGAAGATCGGCGCATCGGCCTCGCTGAACTCGAAATACCCCACGAAATCGTAGCTACCCTCCTGCCCGTAGCCATCGGGGGCATGATAGAGGCGGCGGTTGATGCAGGGAATGCCGGCCTCGGCGGCAAGGGCATGCCCCTTGGCGATCATCTGCCCCATGTCATTATAGCGCGGGAGGAAAAGGCTTTCACGGCGCATCCAGTGCATGGCCCACCAGTCGGCGGTCTTGTGTTGCGGTGTCACCACTCCCAGCGGAAATCGCCTCCCAGGGCCCGGCGGAAGCGCGGGGGTATAGGCAAACTGGGTCATGGCATAACTGGTATAGCTGCGCGGCCGTTGGACCCCCGCCAGGGTTTCTACCGATCCGCCACGCGCGGCGATCAAGGCCCGCAGTCCGTTCTCATACGTCAGGAGCGGTTCGGGCGAGGCGGCTTCAAGACGGATGAGGCAGTTCGCCTCTGACAGCGCAGGATGCGGCAGGTCGCGCTCCTGACCAAGCCCAGGCTCGCCCCGCAGCAGCTGAAAGCGGCCGCGCTTGAACGCCTCTGCCGGGGGATTTCCCTCTACGTCATGCATGTTTTCCAGACTCGACCCCAGGCCATCGATTGCCGCGGCTAGCTCGGCATCGGCTCTCCCCTGGGGCAGACTGACGAAGAGAAAGCGACCATGCCCGACGACCTGGGTGGTCATATGCAGCTCAGCAGGATGCATGGCTACTCCTCCGGCAGAGATGACCGACGCTCAAATGGTCTGCCGCCATCGTGTTATTCGCTTACGCTCGCCGAGACCGAATACACCGGCGGCAAGTGATCGGCGAGCACATACCAGGAATCCCCCTCATCGGCCGAGGCGAAGATCTTGCCGGTATTGGTGCCGACATAGACGCCTGCCGGCTCGAGGCTGTCGGTGGTCATACCCTCGCGATACATGCCGATGAAGGCGCCCTCTTGCGGCAGGCCTGCGGACAGGGCCTGCCACGATCGTCCAGCATCGCGGCTCCGATAGACGCGCAGCTTGCCCTCCGGCGGACAGCGGAACTCGGCCTCCTGGAGGGGGAGTACATAGAGCGTCTCGGGCTCACGGGGATGGATGGCTAACGAGAAACCAAAGTCGGACGGCAGGCCGGCGGTGATCTCGGTCCAGTCATCGCCAGCCGTCTCGCTACGATAGACACCGCAATGATTCTGCTGATACAGCAGGTCAGCCCGCCCCGGTGCCATCAGCAGCTTATGCACACATTGGCCCACCTCAGGGTATTTGGTTGGGAGAAATTCAGCCCTGACGCCGCGGTTGCAGGCTACCCAGGTCTCGCCGCCGTCTTCGGACCGGAACACACCTGCCGCGGAGATCCCGACAAACAGACGCTGTCGATTCAGCGGATCGACCAGCACGGAATGCAGGCATAGGCCGCCGGCTCCCGGTTGCCATCTCGCCCGGGTCGGGTGCTGAGTGAGGCCGACCATCTCGTGCCAGCTCTTGCCGCCATCATCGCTCCGGAATAACGCCGCCGGCGCCACGCCGAGATACAACCGCCCTGGGTCGGTGCCTGGCTCTGGCTCGAGGTGCCAGAGCCGTTCCAACTGCAGACCTGAACCGGGCGCGAAGGCCGGGCCCGACTCCGACGCTCCCCACGTCTGTCCACCGTCGCTGGACCAGACGATGTGACACCCAAACCACGGGTTATTGGCGGTGGCATAGAGGGTCGCACGGCGGGGGTCGTAGATCGCATGATTGATTTCATGGCCCTGCTGGAATGGGCCACGCAACGTCCAGCGCCGCCGATCCGTGCTCTGAAACCAGAACAACCCCTTCTTCGTACCTGCCAGCAGGGTGATATGCGCCATGGCACAGGACCTCTCTCAATGGCCGGTGCGGGCCAGCCTCACGGGATCATACGCCCGAACATATCAGGCGGTTCCAGCCTGTTGTTGCTGAACAAGGCCCGCCCTCCCTGGTAAGCCCTTGCCGCACCACACCGTCCGGGAAAAAGGGTGCAAATAGGCACCAGCTCAGTATAATCGCCTATACATCGCCGTTGCACACAGGGCCCCTCCTCATGGTCGCTGTCCCGCTGCAGTCCAATGACAGCAGCGACTGTACCGATCCGATGAGCTCCGACGTCGAATTGGAGCCGGATTACTGCGGCCTGTACCGCGTGGTCCCAGACGCGGAGGGGGCATTAACTTGACAGCCACGTCAGGGCGCGGGAGCCGCTTCAATCGTGACCTGCTCCATGGTCACTGGTGTGCGTGGGCGGTCGTTGGCATCCGTCGGCGTGGAAGCGATGGCGTCCACGATCTCCTGGCCTTCGGTGACACGGCCAAAGATGGTATAGTGGGGTGGCAGGGGGTAGTCGACGTGCATGATGAAGAACTGCGAACCGTTGGTGTTCGGCCCGGCATTCGCCATGGCGACCGTCCCCACTTTATACCCACGCTGGTACACTGCCGATGACGTGTCGATCTCATCGTCAAAGCGCCCGCCCCAGGCCGATTGACCGCCACGTCCGGTCCCGGTCGGGTCGCCCCCTTGAATCATAAAGCCCTTGATGACACGGTGAAAGATCACCCCATTATAGTAGCCGCGCTCGGCCAGCGTCATGAAGTTCTCGGTCGTCTTGGGGGCATCGTTCTCTAATAATTCAATGCGGATGGTACCGTGATTGGTGCGAACGACGGCGATGCGATTCGCCATGACTTGGACTCCTTTACCGGCGCGATACCGGTGAGCTGTATGACCTCAGCACGCTGCAGACCAGCAACGTGCACAACGCTGAGCACAAAGGGGCAGCATACACGCCGCCCTGGATCATGTCAACGCCAGCGGCCGGTGGCCTGCCATGCGTTCTCCACCGTTCCTCGCCTCAGAAGGACGATGCACGTGCGTAAGCCCCATCTGTACTACGGCTGGACGGTCGTCGCCATCGGCTTTATCACCATGATGCTCATCATGGGTATCTTCTTCTCGTCCGGGGTGCTCTTTGCGGCGATCATCGCCGACTTGGGGTGGAGTCGAGCTTCCGCCTCCTTGCCCTTTTCGGTGGCGTTAATCGCCTATGCCGGTACCGCCTGGTTGGCAGGGCGCCTCTTCGACCGCCACGGGCCGCGTCGGCTCTTCCCCCTGGGAGCAATCTGCCTGGGAATCGGCCTCATCGTCAGCGCACAGACGCACGCACCCTGGCAGCTCTGTCTGAGCTGGGGGGTGCTGGTCGCGCAGGGGTATAATCTGGCCGGCTTTGCCCCACACCTGGCGCTGGCGGCGCTATGGTTCGCGCGGCGGCGCGGTATCGCCACCGGGATGATCCTCAGCGGGGCGAGCGCCGGGGGAGTGGTCATCGTGCCGACGGCCCAGTACCTCGTCGACGTCTACGGCTGGCGTGCGGCCTATACGCTGCTGGGAATCGCGGCGATGGCCTGCCTGGTACCCCTGAACGCCATTTGGCAGTACCATAAGCCGGCCGACCTCGGTCTGCATCCGGATGGGGCAACCGCCCCGCCGACCAGGGCCCATCCCGCTGCCGCAGCGTCGTCAGCGGCGGCCTGGACGCTCGGGCGAGCGATGGGTACCAGCCGCTTCTGGCTGTTGTTCGTCCTGGTCTGTTGCTTGGGGTGGTCGTCGAATATCATCAGCGTGCACCAAATCGCCCACCTGATCAGCAGCGGCGTCCCGAGTCTGTTGGCGGCTTCCATCATCGGCGTGTTAAGCCTGCTGCGCGCCGCCAGCAGCACCATCGGTGGCGGACTTTCGGATCGGTTCGGCCGGGAAGTGATCTTTACCCTTGGCACGCTGCTGTGCTGCCTTGGCCTCACCTTGATGGCGCTGTTGAACCCACCCGTGTCCGTGTGGCTGCTCTACGGCTATGCCCTGGCCTTCGGGGTGGGCAATGGTGTCTTCGCCTCCGCCTACGCTGGAGCGACGGCCGATCTATTTTTCGGGTCATCCCTGGGGACCATCTTGGGTCTTCTCGAGCTGGGCTGGGGATTGGGGGGCTTTGCTGGCTCGTGGTTTGGTGGCTATTGGTATGACCGCTGGGGCAGCTATCACGGCGCCTTTGCCCTGACCATCGGCGTCAGTCTCCTCGGCTGTGTGGCGATGTGGCTGGCCGCGCCGCGCCGCCTGAAGCGGGACCGGCATGCGCGCCACGCAGACCGCTGATGGCCATTGCCGATGAGAGGATAGAGTGCCTCATGTATCCAGACACTCAATCTGAGGTTCCTTCCATCTATGGACACACAGTGGTGCTGCAGCCCAGAACCGTCGTCGGGCGGATGATGGTACCGCTGGTAACCCCTGTGAAGATGACTCTGACCCCAGCCGAGATGACGATCACCTCCTCAAGCTCCACAGAAACTGCGACTCAGGGCGTTTGACAAGCCATTCATGTTCGCCAGCCGTCAAGGGCACATCACTGGGATACACCTGCAACGTCAAGCAGGCGGCACTGGGCATGCCAAGGTCAACCCAGTGCCTGACCTGCTGCAGCAGCCGTTCTTTGGCAACGGCACTGCCATAGGCGATGAGGCAATCATCCTTGGCCACGACTAACGACTGGTGCGCTTGGTCCCACAGCCCAAAAAAGTGATCTGCACGTGCTCGCGTCTCAGCTTTCACCGTTTTAAAAGCGCGGAACGTAGGTTCGGCGATGCCGAGGAATGAGCGAATGCCGAGCGTCCGCCACATCAATCCCGCCTTCCCTTTACCACCCCACCAGAAGGGCGTTTTGGAAATCTCATGCTGCTGCAGTTCGGACCACTCAGGCAGCATTTCCAAAGGCATCGGCTCTAAGCTCTTGATCGCATACTTCCCCCGTAGCTGGACAAAACCGCAGGGTTCCGACTCCAGCGACTCGAAGTGATCTGCCGTTTTGCGCAGGAGGAATAAATTGTCTCCACCGCCTTCATTCTTAATGACGATTAAGAACAAGCCGCGGTCTTGCATCTGCTCATAGAAATAGCGCGGCAGATCGTAAGTCCCAGCCGTAAAGATCGCCCGATCATACGGCGCCCCCGCGGCATAACCCTCTCCACCGTCGGCTTCGATGATATGGACATTCGTGATCCCCAGCGTCTCTATGCTGCCCATGGCCATCTTGGCCACTTCTGGGATGATTTCGAGGCTGTATACCTGTCCGCCAGGACTGACGAGATGCCCCATCAGTGCGGCATTCCACCCACTACCAGCCCCCAGTTCGAACACCACCTGCCCCGGTCGGAGTTGCAACAGGTCCAGCATGTGCAGCACGAACGACGGTTGAGAAATCGTCGATGGGACATCGTCATCAGCATCGCCAAAGAGGATCAGCGGCTCGTTCGCGTAGAGCTTTCCTAAGTGCTCCGCTGCGTTTGCTTCGTTCACCTCGTGCCATGCTTTGATCCCCCATTGGCGATAGCGTTTGACAAACACATGCCGTGGCGTGTCCAGATAGGCGCTTGCCACCGCTTCACTGATCGGGGTTTCATCATAAATGGAGCGGGTGAGCTCGAGGAGTTGCCGCTGGTACTTGACAACAGATTCCATGGTCTCTCCCGTGGGCGAACGGTCAACGTGGCAACGCCATCGGCCAGCAGGCCTCGCCATTGGTCTGGACCGTCAACGGTCCACCTGAAAACGGTCCCAGATCTGGAGAAGAGGTCCAGACCGAAACCGAGGGGGGGTGAAACGAATCTCACGGGCACAAGTCCATCATGCGCCGCTAGCGCTGCCCCGCTAGGAGGTGCGTGTTCGTCGGGGTCATCTCTTCGGCTTGACGTACTAATGCCTACAGCTCCTCGCCCTCGCCAACCTACCAACTGCCCCGCGTTGTTCTTCGCCACCAACATATCGAGCTGTGTTTGCTTGGCGGCCGAAAGACGATAGAGCGTCCTCTTGGGCGTCTCAAAGGTGATGAGCTCCGACAGCGGCACATCGCACACCTGGCAGATCACCCCTGCCACTCGCAGATCCAGATGTGCCAGCGGTTGATGTTCACGGTTGAGGCGGTAGAGGCTTTTCCGGTTGACCTGCATTCCCCGCTGCTGGACACGCTTCTGCAACGCTGGCACCGTGATGTTTCGTTCGCCGAGAAGTCGCATGAGTTGCGAATAGGCTTGCATCATTGTTCATCCCTCCAGCCGGTAAATATACCAGATGGAAGGCCCACCGTACACGGCTTCACAGGCATGATGCCGAAGTCTTTGGCGGTGGACACGACGTGCAGGGCTCCCTCGACACCTGCATGGGAAGATCGTCCGTGAGTTGGGCGAGAAATGCGCGGCGCGGGGGCTCAAGCACCAGCCTATGTTTCAGGGCATCCGACTGTGTTATATTCTCGCTAACCATAACAGAGGTGGAGTGCATTCAGGAGAAGCCATACCATGTCCACCACCGAAACGCTGACCATCCATTTGCCGGCGTCTGCGGCCCGCCGTTTACGCCGTGTGGCGGAGATTGCCCGCCGGCCCGTGGATGAGGTGCTGGCCGAGACGCTCTACGCCACGTTGCCCCCCTTGTTAGAGGATGTCCCAGCCGCATTTCAGGCTGACTTGGCACATCTGGAAACCTTGCCGAATGAGGCGCTGCACGAACAGATGCGGGCTTTCTTGGGTCCAGAAAGCGTCACCCGCTATGAGACCTTACAGGCCATCCGGGCAGGACGACGATTAACTAAGGCGGAGCAACAGGAGTGGGAGATCCTGCGCGTGGAAGCCGATGGCCTGATGTTTCGCAAGGCGTACGCTGCCGTGCTGCTGAAATGGCGTGGCGAGCGCATTCCCACGTTAGCTGAGTTAGAACTCCAACCCTGATGGCTGACCTGCCCGCGGAGTCGCTCATCCGACTGAGACGGCAGGTAGGCAACCGCCGTGGCTATTGTCGCACGTCCGTCCTCGTTACCGGTCAGCCCCTGACCGTTGAACACATCATTCCCCTCGCGCGTGGAGGCTCGTCTCAGGAGGACAATTTGTGGTTGTCCTGCCGCCGATGTAACGAACACAAGGGCATCCAAATTGAGGGGATCGATCCAGATACCGGCGAGCGGGTGCCGGTGTTTCATCCGCGTCGGCAGGCCTGGCGTGAGCATTTTGCCTGGTCGGGTGACGGCACGCAGATCATAGGGTTAACGTCGTGCGGCCGGGCCACGGTGTTGGCGTTGAAGTTGAACAACGACGATATGGTCGCAGCCCGCCGATTGTGGGTCAGTGTGGGCTGGCATCCGCCCGACGAGTAGTACGCAGCTCTTGCGTGCGTGTTTTCGCCTGCATTCTTCACGTTGCGGTTCTCTTCCGACACCACGCCACCCGTTCATGAGTGCCTTGCTCATAGAGGCGTGCGCCTCATCAGCCAGAGAGCCGATCAAGTGCGGCCATAACCCCTTCCATGTCCATCATGTTCCTGTCTTAGCGTCCATGGCGAACAGGCTGACCAGGGCGGATGGCCACACCCGGTCCGCCACAGATCGCGTGGCGCCCCTGAAATCTGGACGCCGCTACGGGCTGGTCCTAGGAGGCAGCCTTCGGCCTACGAGAACCCCCCGACGCGGTGGCCAGTCCGCTGCGACGTCTGGTGTGGCGCTAGTCGTGTCGCTTCCGCGACTTCGGTGTGGCGACGAGCAGCACCTCGCGTGGAGTATCGCAGTCATCTTTTTCGAGCG
>Ga0081538_10006679_pt1 | contig 10107 bp, 12 predicted proteins | sample TabmetS5T2R1_FD_71022 | JGI IMG/M metagenome (GOLD analysis project Ga0081538, IMG submission 71022) | Tabebuia heterophylla rhizosphere microbial communities from the University of Puerto Rico - S5T2R1 | ecosystem: Host-associated > Plants > Roots > Rhizosphere ... | reverse complement strand
CGACTGCACCGTCGAGGGGGCGTTGGCCGTATCCGCCCTCGACAGGGCAAGGCGCTTCTATGAGCACCAGCTTGGGCTGGTGCCCGGCGACGAGGAGGATCAGGCCGTGCGCTACCCCTGCGGGCAGGGGACCCGGATCTTTATCTATGTGTCGCCAGAGAACGCCGGAAAATCGCCGGCGACACTGGCGGGGTGGTTCGTGGATGACCTCGACCAGACGATGGACGAGCTTGGCTCGCGAGGGGTCGCCTTCGAACACTACGACCAGCCTGGCCTCAGGACCGACGAGCGCGGCATCTTTGATGCAGGTCGCTTCAGGGCCGCCTGGATCAGGGACCCCGACGGGAACACCATGGCGCTCACTCAGGTTTCGAGGTAGCGAGCGACTGTCTGACATCCTTGGGACGTGTCACCGCCGCGTTTCGACCGCTCCCTGGCGACGGTCGCCGAGAGCGGGGCGGCGTCCTGGTGCTGACGGGAGCCGGTGACGCCTGGTCCGCGGGCATGGACCTCAAGGAGTACTTCCGCGAGGTCGACGACGCGCCCGCCTGGCGTCAGCGCCAGGTGCGGTGGGAGAGCCAGACGTGGCAGTGGCGCATACTGCGCCATTACGCCAAGCCGACCATCGCGATGGTCAACGGCTGGTGCTTCGGCGGCGCGTTCATCCCGCTCGTCTCGTGCGATCTCGCGATCGCCGCCGACGAGGCGACGTTCGGGCTCTCGGAAATCAACTGGGGGATCCCGCCAGGCGGAATGGTGAGCCGCTGCCTCGCCGACACGGTCGGCAGCCGGGAGGCGATGTGGCACATCATGACCGGGGAGACGTTCGACGGGCGGCGGTCCGCCGAGATGGGGCTGGTCAACCGCAGCGTCCCGCTGGCCGAGCTGCGCAAGGAGACCGAGAGCCTCGCGCGCGTCCTGCTGGAGAAGAACCCGGCCGTCCTCGACGCCGCCAAGAACGGCTTCCGGCACGCCGCCGAGATGAGCTGGGCGCAGACTACCTCTACGCCAAGGTCGAGCAGTCGCAGTTCCTCGACCGCGAGCGCGGACGCGAGCGGGGTCTCGCGCGGTTCCTCGACGACAAGACGATCCGACCCGGGCTCCAGGCCTATGCGCGAAAGAACGAGCGATTGGCTTGAATTGCCCGCTAGGTCACGGCATGGAAGGCGGAGATGTGAACGCCGTCGTTGCCGCCGCGAGGGTCGGCGACGAGCAGGCGTTCTCGCGGCTCGTTGAGCGTTACCGGCCCGAGCTGCAGGTGCACTGCTACCGGATGCTCGGGTCGTTTGAGGACTCGGAGGACCTGGTCCAGGAGACGTTTCTGCGCGCGTGGCGGGGGCGCGCGAGCTTCAGCCCCCGTGAAGCCTCCTCGTTTCGGGCTTGGCTCTACCGGATCGCGACGAACGCGTGTCTCGATGTGCTTCGCGGCAGGCCGCGCCGGATCCTGCCGCAACAGGTCGCGCCGGCGGCGGACCCGACCGTCCCGCCACCGCCCGCGGCTGACCTCCCGTGGCTCCAGCCGTACCCGGATCGGCTGCTCGAGCCAATCGCCCCGGCACACGACGAGCCCGGTGCCGTAGTCGTAGCGCGGGAGACGATCGAGCTCGCGTTCCTCGCCGCGATCCAGCACCTTCGGCCGAGACAGCGGGCGGCGCTGATCCTCCGTGACGTGCTCGGATGGTCCGCCAAGGACACGGCCGAGCTGCTCGAGGCGAGCGTCGCCTCCGCAAACAGCGCGCTGCAGCGGGCGCGATCGACCCTGCGGGACCGCCTGCCCGAGCGGCGGACGGAGTGGGGGCCGTCCTCGGGACCGAGCGACGAGGAGCGCGACCTGCTCCGACGCTATGTGGCCGCCCACGAGCGGGCCGACGCCGATGCGCTGGCCGAGCTCCTGCGTGAGGACGTGTTCCTCACCATGCCTCCGCACCCCACTTGGTACGCAGGGCGCGAGGCGATCATGATCGCCATGCAGCAGGGTTTCGACCCCGATTTCGGCCGGCTCCGCACCCTCGTCGCCGCGGCGAATTTGCAGCCAGCGGCAGCCCACTACCTGCAAGCCCCCGGGGAAGCGGCCTACCGGCCGTTGGCACTAGACGTGCTTCGGGTGGAGGGCGGACGCGTCGCGGAGATCGACTCGTTCGTCTTCCCCGGCCTGTTTCCGGCGTTCGGGCTGCCCCCGACGCTCTGACCGATGAGTTTCTCGCGCATCTTCGTTGTAGAGGCATGAGAACACTTGCTGTCAACACATTCATGTCGCTCGATGGGGTCATGCAATCGCCCGGCGGCCCGGACGAAGACCCGACCGGCGGGTTCACGTACGGCGGCTGGGCCGCCACCTACTTCGACGAAGAGATGATGGCGCGGGTGGCCGAGTCCGCCCCCTACGAGCTGCTGCTCGGCCGCGGGACCTACGAGATTTTCGCGGCGCACTGGCCCTACGACGAGGGTCCGATCGCCGACCATCTCAACGACACCCGCAAGCACGTCGCCTCGACGACGCTCGAGCGGGTGGACTGGAACAACTCCACGCTGATCACCGGCGACGTCGTTGACTACGTCGCGGATCTCAAGAGCCAGGACGGCCCCGAGATCCAGGTTCACGGCAGCCCGGGCCTCATCCAGACGCTGCTGGAGCACGAGCTCATCGACGAGTTCCGCATGTGGATATTCCCCCTGGTTATCGGCAACGGCAAGCGCTTCTTCGGCGACGGCACGATCCCCGCCGCACTGAAGCTCGTCGACAGCAAGGTGTCGAAGACCGGCGTCACGATCAACGTCTACGAGCCGGCAGGTGACATCAGCCCCGGCTCGTTCGAATTCGACGAGCCGACGGAGGCCGAGATCCAGCGGCGCGAACGCCTCGCGGCCGGCTAGTCACGAGGGACTGCAAACGGGCACGCCGGCACGCCCGGATCAGCGCCTGACGGCGAGCGCGGGCTGAAGCCCGGGGCCTGGGCTGAGCTCGCGCTTGACGGCGTTCGCGAGGCGCCACTTGAGGCGCGAGATCTCCCGGCGGTTCGCGTCGCGGCGGTCGTCGCCGGCGTCTTCCTCGTCCAGGCGTCGCTGCTCGGCTACGAGTCTCCTGATCCGCTCGATCAGGCCCACGACCTGGGGGCTCGGCTCGGCCCCGCGATTCCTGCTCCGGTGGAGGATGGGCATGGTACGAAGCGTGGCAGGCAGGTGCCGCTGGGCGGTGCGGCCTCCATGCACTTGGGACTACGGGTAACCGAACACACCAGTCGCGCCCATCTCAAAGAGTCACCTGCCGCCGGCCGTGGCTTCGAGGGCCTCTTCGACCGTGGTGAAGATACGCAGCTCGACGCACCTTCCCTCCCGCAGCTTCCAAACGTTGACGATGGCCTCCTCGATACCGAGCGCGCTGCTTATGCCTCTGCCCTTCTGCTTGATCGGGACGACGACGTAGGCCCCCTTCGCGTGGAATTCCTGAGGCTCGTAGACAACCTCCTCAAAGGCTTGCCAGTCGCTCTCGCTGAACCGCAGAAAGCCCTCCAGCCCCTCGTACACGGACGCGTCCGGATGCAGCGGCCGGTCGTAGACCCGGATCGAGGGATCGAGGTGTCGCACCAGCGCCTCTCTGTCGCGGTGCGCAAATGCGCGGTAGATCGCGCGCACCACCTCGACGTTCTCGCGCGACATCGTCCCGCGAGTATCGCGCCCGTCTCGCGTCATGGCGACACGTCGTGGTCGCCAACCGCCGGCGACGGCGAACTCATCGCTCGGCGCTGGAGACACCGATGAGTTCGGCCGGCTGGGCCGGTCTAACTGGGTGAGATGGGCTCGCCGCCGCAACGACCGGACTGGAGGAACAGCGCTTCGGCCTGCCGGCGGAGGTGCCCCCGCGCGCAAATGAAGGGCAAATACGAACCGAGGAGCCTCCGATGGGATTGAGCGAGTGCATAGTCGAGGCGGCAATGGCGGTATCCGACCTCGACAGGGCAAGGCGCTTCTACGAGCAACAGCTGGGCCTGGTGCCCGGCGAGGAGGAGGACCAGGCTGTGCGCTATCCCTGCGCGGAGGGGACCGCGATCTTCATCTACGTCTCGCGAGACAACGCCGGCAGGTCACCTGCGACGCAGGCGGGCTGGTTCGTCGGCGACCTCGACCAGATGATGGACGAGCTCGCGTCACGCGGCGTGGTCTTCGAGCAGTACGACCAGCCCGGCCTCAAGACCGACGAGCGCGGCGTCTTCGACGGCGGCCCCTTCAGGGCGGCGTGGATCAAGGATCCAGACGGCAACACCATGGCGCTCACCCAGGGCTCGACGTAGTTGAGCGACGTGAGGCGCTGGTTAGGCGGCCCTGCGGGTGTCGGCGGCAGCCAGCGGGCCGGCGAGGGCGGCCCGGAGGGCGGGTCGCGCGTCGACGCCGGGGGCGAACAGGCCGGAGGGCGCGCCGTCGGGGCGGGCCAGCAGCCCGCCGCCCGCTGGGATGCCGATCCCTCGCGCGGTGATCGCGTCGAGGCTCCGCACCGCTAGCGGCGGCGTCGCTCGGGAGCCCGCCGCGGCGGCCTCCCAGGGTGTCGTCTCCGGGCCGGTAAAGAGCGTCAGTCCGGGACCAAGCAGGTCCAGCGTGGAGACGCGCTCGCCTCCGGCCGTCGTCCAGGCGTGCGCGATCCGGCCGCGTAGGTCCGCGTGAAGCTCGCGCGCCGGCGAGCCGTCGACCTGAGCGATCTCGCCGACGAGCGCTGGACCAGCCCGGCGCGCGACGGCCCCGGGGCCGGCTACCGCAGGATGTTCGAGCGCGCCTGCGCCGAGGCCGAATTCGAGCCGCGGGTCGTGCACGAAACCGAGGACGTGCTCATCGCCCAGTCATTCGTGGCGGCCGGCCTCGGGCTCGCGCTGATGCCACGCCTCGCGCTCAGCGTCACCCACCCAGCCATCGCGCTCCGAGAGCTACGCGACGCCCCTCACCGTCACGTCTGGGCGGCACGCGTCAAGAGCCGCCGGCTACCGGCCGCCGACGCGATGCTCGCGGCGCTGCGCCAGGCCGCGACCCGCCGGATTACGACCAGGTGAGCGATGGCAGGTTACTGGTCGAGTGCCGCAATCTCGGCAGGCTTGCGAGAGTGTCGGATGTCCATGCGGGCGATCAGCCCGGCGCTGAAGGTGTAGACGTGCTGGACGCGCTGGTCGGCGGTCACGGCGCCGTCGAGGTCCCGGACCACCTGGTGTACGTCGACGACCATGCGGCCCTGCTCGTCCTCGGCGAACGCCTGGGGCTCGACGCGCGGGTCAATGCTCTCGAACTGCCGCGTCCAGTAGGCGCGAACCGCCTCATGACCGCGCAGGCGTCCGCCGTCGTTCGCGTTGGGCCAGTCGACATCGAGGTGCAGGTGCGCGAGGGCCGCATCGAGGTCGCGTGCGTTGAAGGCCGCATAGCTGCCGCGGATCAGGTTCTCTCGGGCTCCCTGCAGGCGGGGACCGCCCCGAATCTTCCATTCGTCGAGCAGGCCGGGCAGCTCTCGGAGGCTCGGAGCGACGAGCAAGCGAGGACGGTTGAACAAGGTGACGCCGAGCGTCAGCGCGAACAACAGCGCCCCGAGGACGGACAGGACGACATCGAGCACTCCGGACGCGATGAAGACGCCGACCATCAACGGAGCTTCCACCGATCCGATCGGGGCCGATCGCACCAACGCACGCCAGAGGGGCAAGTCGAACGGCCACCAATCCGCTGCTCGGTAGATGTCGGGTCGGTTCTCGCCCCGCCACTCCGACCACAGCACGCGGAGGCCATAAAGGCCGGCGACCAAGGCTACGCCGCCGACGATCCAGCGTTCGAACACACCCTGTGCCGTCACGTCCACCTCCGGCCGCAATGGAGCATAGCCTCGACGATTTCGCACGGTTCAGGCCGTGCCCAGCGGTCGCACGAACGATGGATCGCTCGAGTTCGACGCTGTTCATTTCCGCTTCTCTCGAGCGACGGCTAGGCCGCTCGGCGGCTGCTCCTCACTGGTGCAGGCGCCGGGTCTTCGCTCAGCCCTCCTGAGCGCCTCGGCGCGCCGGCTCTGCCTCGCTCGCCGTCTCCGCGGCGAACGTGCCGTACTTGATCTCGGCGCCGCTTCGGTAGCTGGCCACCATCACTCCGCTCGAGAGGACCTGCGAGCTCGCGACCTCGAAGCCTGCGGGCACCGTGCCGCTGCTGAACAGCCGCTTTCCGGTTCCAAGCACCAGCGGGGCGATCTTGAGGCGAAATTCGTCGATGAGACGGTGCTCGAGAAGCGTTTGGATCAGGTTCGCGCTGCCGTGGACCTGAAGCTCGGACCCGTCCTCCTCTTTGAGGGCGCGAATACCCTCGGCGACGTCGCCCTCGATCAGCCTCGAGTTCTCCCACTCGAGCTCGGTCAGCGTGCTCGAGGCGACGTGCTTGGTCGCGCTGTTGAGCTCGTCCGCTCCAGGATCGTCGGTGTGCGGCCAGTGAGCGGCGAAGATCTCGTAGGTCTTGCGGCCGAGGACGAGGTCGAACGGCGGTGCCATCGACTCGTCCATCGCCGCATCTATCTCGTCGTCCCAGTACCCGACCATCCAGCCGCCATGCTGAAAGTCGTCGCTTGGGTCCTCCTCGGGGCCGCCCGGCGCCTGCACGACGCCATCGAGGGTTACGAAGCTGAGCACGATCAGCTCTCGCATCAGTCCGTCCTTTCTGCCCGGGTTCGATGTAGTGACCCGCTGAGGCTGAGCAATTCATCGTTTCGTGCCCCGGTGGCGGCTTCGTCACCGATGAATTCCGATGGCGCGGCCGGTCCTACCTAGGACGTAGTCATTGACCCAGGTGGAGGCAGCCCATGCCGAGTACCCGCACGTCGCAGAGCGTTCAGTCCGCGGACGGGACCTGGATCGCGTTCGAACGGTTCGGGGAGGGGCCGCCGGTGATCCTGACGGAGGCGGCGCTCCACTACCGCGACTTCAGCTCGTTCAGCAGTCTAGTTCCGTTGCTGTCACCGGAGTTCACCGTGTACACCTACGACCGCCGCGGCCGCGGGGAGAGCACGGACACGCCGCCGTACGCGCCGGACCGCGAGGTCCAGGACCTCGAGGCGCTGATCGCGGAGGCCGGTGGATCGGCACATCTCTACGGCTACTCGTCGGGCGCCCTCCTCGCTCTCCGCGCCGCCGCCCGCGGCGTTCCGATCGGCCGGCTGGCGCTGCTCGAGCCCCCGCTTCAGGACAGCGGGGCCGGGGAACCGGATCCGCTGACCGCGGAGCTCGCCGAGCTCGTCGGGGCCGGCCGCAGCGGCGACGCTGTCGAGCACTTCCACCGGAGCATCGGCGTGCCAACCGAGTTCGTTGCCTCGATGCGAGCGTCACCCGAGTGGGCGAGGATGGAGTCCGTGGCGCACACGCTGGTGTACGACTGCACCATCTCGGACACAACGACGCCCGCGCTGGTCCGCTCCGTCGAGGTCCCTGCCCTGGTGCTCGACAGCATGGGCAGCAGCGACAACCTCAGCGGCTGGGCCGCGACCGTCGCCAAGCAGCTGCCTCGCGGAAGTCACCGTAGCCTCGCCGGGGAGTGGCACACCGTCCCGGACGAGACGCTCGCCCCGGTGCTGGTCGAGTTCTTCCGGGGTTAGTGGGGCAGGAGCTGGTCGTGGCAAGTGGCGTTGATGACTACCTGGCCCGAGCACCCGAGGGGCATCGACGGGCCCTCAAGCACCTGCCCCGGGCTGTTCTGTGGGTGGTGACCAACGCCGAAGAGGTCATCCGAAGCCGCGTTCCCCGCGTTTCGCATCTCAGCGAGCCAAGCGGTGGAACGCCCACAGGGTGACGGCCTGGAGGATGACGCCCAGGATCCCCAGTGACAGCAATGCCTTCCCGATGGCGCCCCAGTCGTAGCCGCTCGCCATGAGGTCGCGGATCGCCTCGATCAGGAAGGTGATCGGGTTCCAGTCGTTGACCGTCTGCATCCATCCGGGCATGAGCGCCTCGGGCACGAAGGCGGTCGACATGAACACGATCGGGAACAGCAGCAGCGAGAAGGCGTTGGTCGCCTGCTCGCTCTTGGTGAGCAGCGCCGGGATGAAGCTGGCGCCGGCGAAGGCGATTCCGAAGACGCCGGCCAGTATCAGGATGAGCGCGAACCCGCCGACGCCGGTCTCGAGCGGCGCTCCCAGCAGGAGGCTCACGATCAGGACGACGCCGGCCATCGCGGCGGCTTGGAAGAAGAGCGGGACCATCTCGCCCGCCAGGATGGACCAGCGCCGGATGGGCGCGGCGCGCAGCTTGTCCATGTAGCCGTTTCGGAACTCCACCAGCAGCCCGTAGGCCGACCAGGCGACCGCCATGAAGGCCGCGAACGCCACTTGGCCGGGCGCCAGGTAGTCGAGGTAGTCCGACTCGCCGCCGAAGCCCCGCAGCTGGACGACGTCCTGGTACAGCTGGCTGAAGATCAGGAGCTGGATGAGGGGGAAGAAGATGATGCTCATCCAGTTGGCCGGCACCCGCAGGAACCGGCGCGTGGTGCGCAACCCCAGGTGGTAGGTCTCGTAGGCAAGGGCGGTCATCGGTGGCTCACGATCCGAGGATGATCGGCTGGTCCGCCGCCTCCTCGCGGATGCGGCGTCCGGTGTACTTCATGAACACGTCGTCCAGGCTGGGCTGGCTCATTTGAAGGCCGGCGATGCACAGGCCGTCCCCTTCGAGGCGTCGCAGCAGCTCCGGGATCGCGGAGCCGGCATTCGGCACGGCCAGAGCGACGCCGGCCGGGTGGCGGTCCACCGCGTCGGGGGCGACGAGTCCCTCGAGAAGCCGGCGCACCTCGGCGAGCTGGCCGTCGCCGTCGGGAGACTCGAACTGGAGCAGCACCGCGTCGGCGCCGACGCCGCGCTTTAGCTCCGCGGGCGCGCCCTCGACGGCTATCCGTCCTTCGTCGATGATCGCCAGCCGCGAGCTGAGCCGGTCCGCCTCCTCCATGTAGTGCGTCGTCAGGAGCATGGTCGTGCCGGCGGCGCTGATCCGCTCGAGCTCCTCCCACAGCGCAGTCCGGCTCTGCGGGTCCAGTCCCTCGGTCGGCTCGTCCAGGATCAGCACCTGGGGCCGATGCATCAGCGCGCTGGCCAGGTCGAGCCTGCGCTTCATGCCGCCCGAGTAGGCGCCGGTCAGCTTGCCGGCCACGGACTCCAGGCCCATGAGCTCCAGCAACTCGCCCGCGCGGCGACGCACCTCGGGGCCCGGCATCCGATGGAGCCGCCCCGCAAGCTCCAGCGTCTCGCGCCCGGTGGAGAACGCGTCGAGCGTCGGCGTCTGCATCGCCACGCCCAGCCTCTTGCGGACCTCGTGCGGATCGCCGGAGACATCGAAGCCGGCGACGCGGGCGCTCCCCTCGGTGGCCAGCATCAGCGTGGCGAGGATGCGAATCGTGGTGGTCTTGCCGGCGCCGTTGGGCCCCAGGAAACCGAAAACCTCACCGGGCGCCACGCTGAAGGTGATCCCGTCGAGCGCTCGTGTGTCAGCGCCGTAGACCTTGACCAGGTCGCGGACCTCGATGATCGCCTGTTCGTCTCTGATCACGGGCTCATCCTTGCTTCAGTTTCTGAAGTGTTGGAAGTTACGCTCGGAGCGCGCCCGCGCACATCGGGAATTGGTCTTAGGCCCGCCGCCCTACTCCGCGTGGCGGGCAGCGCCAGGAACGGCTCGCGACGATTCCCTGCGGCCGATAGATAGGCCGCCGATAGCATCCACGCCCGCAGATCGAGGAGGCGCTCGCGACGTTGTGATCCAACCGTGCAGACCACGACGCTAGGTCCGCTGACCGTCAGCCGCCTGACGCTCGGTGCCATGCTGATGGGCGGCAAGACCTCCCCGGACGAGGCCGAGCGGATCCTCGACCGCTATCTGGCGAGCGGCGGCAACTTCATCGACACGGCCGACGTCTACGAGGACGGTGGCTCGGAGCGCGTCCTGGCGCCGTGGCTCGCCCGTCACCGATCCGAGGTCGTCGTGTCAACGAAGGTCCGCTTCGAGGTCTCCGATCCCGGCGGCGCGGGCCTGGCGCCGCACCGCATCCGCGCCGCGTGCGACGCCAGCCTGCGCCGGCTCGGCACGGATGTGATCGACCTCTATTACCTGCACGCGCCGGATCCGG
>Ga0081538_10006678_pt1 | contig 10107 bp, 11 predicted proteins | sample TabmetS5T2R1_FD_71022 | JGI IMG/M metagenome (GOLD analysis project Ga0081538, IMG submission 71022) | Tabebuia heterophylla rhizosphere microbial communities from the University of Puerto Rico - S5T2R1 | ecosystem: Host-associated > Plants > Roots > Rhizosphere ... | reverse complement strand
GGCGCGGGCTCCGCCGCGCTCCTTGGCCCGGTACATCGCCGCGTCGGCGTCCTCGATCAGCCGCTGGCAGTCGACCTGCTCGCCCGCCTCGGCGAGCGCGAAGCCGATCGAGGCGCTCAGGCGCAGCTCGGCGCCGCCGGCCGTGATCGGCTCGGACACCGGCCGCTGCAGGCGGTCTGCCACGCTGACCGCCTCGAACACGCCGCCCACCGACTCGCACAGGATCGTGAACTCGTCACCGCCGAAGCGCGCGACGGTGTCCTCCGGCCGCAGCGCGCTCTGGAGACGGCGCGCGACCTCGCGCAACACGTCGTCGCCGGCCGCGTGACCGAGGCTGTCGTTGATTCGCTTGAAGCGGTCAAGGTCGACGAAGTAGACGGCGGTGACGCTCGTGTTGGCGCGGCGACCGAGCGAGTGGTTCAGCCGGTCGGTGAACAGCGCCCGGTTGGGCAGGCCGGTGAGCGGGTCGTAGAGCGCGAGCCGCTCGAGCTCGGACTCCATCCGCTTGCGGTCGCTGACGTCGAGGAAGACTCCGTAGAAGAGCGGGTCGAGCTGGTCGCCCGGGCCGCGCACGACCGTCATCTCGTCGCGGATCCACACCCAGCGGCCATCGGCGGCGCGGAGGCGGTACTCCTGCACGAGCGTCTCACCCGAACGCGCACACTCGGCCTCGGCCGTCGCCACGCGGACGAAGTCGTCGGGATGCACGCTCCGGTCCCACATCGTGTGGTCGGCCATCCACTGCTCGCGCGTGTAACCGAGCACCCGCTCAATCGAGGGGCTGATGTACAGGCAGCTTCCCTGCAGTCCAGGCTCGTAGATGTACGCGACGGACGGAAGACCCTCCGGGAGGGGCTGGTAGCGATCTTCGATCTCGCGCAGGATGCGCTGCAGATCCGGCGCCATCCGGATCTATATCGGCCGCAAATTGCGTGCCCTTAGCGCCGGGACGCAAAGAATGCGCGCAACTGGTCCGCGGCCTCCTCGGCGAGCAGCCCGCCGACCGCCTCGGGCCGGTGGTTGAGGCGCGGTTCGGCGAGCACGTTCAGAACGCTCCCGGCCGCGCCTGCCTTGGGGTCGTCGGCCGCCCACACCACCCTCGGGACGCGGGCCAGGACGATCGCGCCCGCGCACATGGCGCACGGCTCGAGCGTGACGTAGAGGACCGTGTCGAGGAGGCGCCAGCCGGCGAGTGCGGCCGACGCCTCGCGCAGCGCGAGGATCTCGGCATGGGCGGTCGGGTCGCCGCGCAGCTCGCGCTCGTTGCACGCGGCCGCGATCACCTCACCGCCGCGGACGATCACCGCCCCGATCGGCACGTCGTCGTGCTCGAGCGCGCGCTCCGCCTCGCGCAGGGCCAGGCGCATGAAGTATTCGTCACGCGGGAAGAAGCTCACGGCGCCACGAGCCTCCGGCCGATCCGCTCCTCGGCGGCGCGCAGCGGCCGCAGCAGGCCGACCCGCCCGGCCGCGCGCATGCCGAGCGCGGCGAGCGACAGCGGCGAGGGCGCTCCGCCCCCGAGCCGGCCGCTCTCGATCAGCTCGCGGTACCAGTCGATCGTGTCGCGCAGGGTGCGGTCGAGCGCGCGCGCCCGGTAGCCGAGCTCGCGGCGTGCCTTTGCCGAGGAATAACGCCAGTTCGCGCCCATCAACGCGAAGCCCTCGGCCCGTAGCGGCAGCGGCAGCCCGAGCCCCTCCAGCGTGCGCGCGGCGCGGGCCGACTCGGGTGGCAGCACGGCGAGTGGGTGGCGGACGCCCGACAGCTCGGCCACGCGCTCGAAGAGCTCGACCCAGCCGATGTCGTGGCCGCCCAGGACATAGCGCTCCCCGGGCCGCCCTCGCTCGGCGGCAAGCACGTGACCTTTGGCCACGTCCCGGACGTCGACGACATTGGTCTCACCGTCGACGATCGCCGGCAGTCGGCCGCGCAGGTAGTTGCCGATCAGGCGCGTGGAGCTTTCACCGGGAACCCGCCTGTCGAGCGCGGCCCCGAACACGTACGCGGGGTTCACCGCCACCACCTCGACCCCGAGCCTGGCCCCGGCGGCCAGCGCCTCCGACTCGCCCTCGTGCTTCGCGTCGGGGTAGGTGAGGCCGAGGCCGCCGCCGCGGTAGACGTCGTCCTCGTTGCCGGCGCGCCCCGGCGGGGCCGGGCCGATGGCCGCCACGCTGGAAGTCACGACGACGCGCCGCACCTTCTCGGCGGCCGCGGCCTCGACCACGAGCCGCGGCGCCAGCGCGTTCATGCTCCAGACGCGCTCCGCCGGGCGGGCCGCCACGAGCCCCGCACAGTGGATGACCGTCGTGCAGTCACGGAAGGCGCGCCGCAGCGCCGCGCGGTCGAGCACGTCGGCGCGCACCGGCTCGGCATCGGTGCCGGCGAGCCGCTCGAGCCGGCCCTCCTCGCGGTAGGTCACACGCAGCGGTCCGAGCCTCTCGGCCGCAAGCTTCGCCACGTGGGTGCCGATGTAGCCAGTGGCGCCAGTGACGCAGACGCTCACAACTTCCGCCTTCGGGCGTTGTTTGTGGCTCCATACACTCCGGAGCGCACCGTAGACCAATGACCCCCCGGCTCATCCTCATCACCCTCGCCCTCGGCGTGCTCGCTCTGCCTGCGTCCTCGTCCGCGAGCGACTACGTGCCCGGCGAGGTGATCGTTCGCTACGAGGACGGCACCACGGCGAGCGCCGCCGCGTCCGCGCAGGACGACACCGGCACGACCGCGGAGCGGTCGCTGCCCGGCGGCTCGCAGCAGCTCGCCATCGAGGATGGGAAGTCCGTGCGCGCGACGATCGACGAGCTCGAGGACGACCCGAACGTCGAGTACGCGGTGCCGAACTGGCGCGCCCGCGCGGCCGCTGCGCCGACCAACGACCCAGCATCGTGGCGCCAGTGGAACCTGTTCTCGCCCTGGGGGATCAACCTCACCGAGGCCTGGACGCTGGCACAGAGCCTCGGCGCCCCGGGCGGCCGCGGCGCCGTCGTGGCCGTGCTCGACAGCGGTGTCGCTTACGAGAATCGCGGCCGCTTTCGGCGCGCCCCCGACCTGCGCCGCTCCCGGTTCGTCCATGCGTTCGACTTCATCGACAACGACCGCCACCCGAACGACACGTTCGGCCACGGAACGCACGTGGCCGGCACGATCGCGCAGACGACCGGCAACGGCGTCGCTACCGCCGGCATCGCCTACAACGCCAAGATCATGCCGCTGCGCGTGCTCGACGAGCAGGGCGCCGGCGACTCGGCTGCGATCGCCCGCGCGATCCGCTGGGCGGCCCGCTATGGCGCGGACGTGATCAACCTCTCGCTCGAGTTTCCCGCCGAGGTGCGCTCCGCCGAGATCCCCGACGTGATCCGCGCACTGCGCTATGCCCGGCGGCGCGGGTCGCTCGTCGTCGGCGCGGCCGGCAACCAGGCCGACTTCACGGTGGCCTACCCGGCGCGCGCCACCTCGGTGCTCGCGGTGGGCGCCACGACGATCACCGGCTGCCAGGCCGACTACTCGAACTCCGGCGACGACCTCGACGTCGTCGCTCCCGGGGGCGGCGCGGACGCCCCCAACAACGACAGCGTCTGGGACAGCCAGCACTGCGATCCGGATTCCTTCGGCCGGCCGATCATTCAGCAGACCTTCGTGGACGAGGGCCGCACCCGCCGCTTCGGGTTGCCGCGCGACTACGAGGGGACGTCGATGGCCGCGCCGCACGTGTCCGCGATCGCCGCGCTGGTCATCGCGACCAAGCGGCTCGGGCCCAACCCCCCGCCGCAAGCGGTTGAGGCGCACCTCAAGGCGACGGCACGGCCGACCGATCGTCCCGACCGCTACGGGGCGGGCCTGGTCGACGCCGCGGCGGCGCTGCGCTAGCGGCGCGCGAGAACGCGAGCGCGGGATCGTCAATCGGCCGGCGCCGAAACGCGCGCCGGTTCTGCGTGTAGCTCTGCTCCCTGCGCCAGGGATCTCTGGAGCCCTGCTTGGGGAAGCGGTCCATCGCCCGGCGTACGTAGCCCGAGCTGAGATCGATGAACTGAACCGGTGTGACCTCGGGGTCGCGCACGCGCGGCGTGCATTGGGTGTGACCGTAACGGTCCATGTGGCTGAGGATCGCGCAGACCTCCCTGGCCGTCAGGTCGGAGCCGAGCGTCCAGGACTGGTTCGTGTAGCCGAACGAGTAGGCCATGTTCGGCACGCCGCTCAGCATCATTCCGCGGTAGGCGAATGTCTGGCCGACGTCGACGTCCTCGCCGTCCACGCTTAGCCTGATCCCGCCGATCGGCAGCAACTCCAGTCCGGTGGCGGTCACGACCATGTCGGCCTCGAGGGCAGCGCCCGACTCGAGGGCGATGCCCGTCTCGGTGAACGTCGTGATGCGATCCGTCACGACGGAGACGCGACCCGCGCTGATCGAGTCGAAGAAGTCGCCGTCGGGCACGATGCACATGCGCTGATCCCAGGGCTCGTAGCTGGGCTTGAAATGAGTGTCGATGTCGTAGCCGGGCGGTAGGCGGCGCCGGTTCAGCATGCGGATCAGCCGTCTCACCTCGGCCGGGCGGTGGCGGCTGAGGCCATAGATCGCCAGCGCCAGCAGCACGTTCTTCCCGCGCACGAGGGGATACGCGAAACGGGTCGGAAGCGCGCGCACGAGCACGCGCGCCAGCGGATCCACCGCGGGCAGGGAGATGATGTAGCTGGGCGAGCGCTGCAGCATCGTGACGTGAGCGGCGCGCTCCGCCAGCGGTGGGATCAGCGTGATCGCCGTCGCGCCGCTCCCGATCACGACGATCCGCTTGCCGCTGTGGTCGATGTCGTCGGTCCAGAACTGCGGATGAACGACCTCGCCGCCGAAGCGCTCGATCCCCTCGAACTCGGGCGTATGGCCCTCGTCGTAGCGGTAGTAACCCGTGCAGCTGAACAGGAACCCGCAGCTCATCTCGAACGTCTCGCCCGTGTCGACGCGCTCGATCTGCACGTTCCAGCGCGAATCCGCCGACGACCATTCGGCTGCGACGACGCGCTGATGGAAGCGAATGCGTTCGTCGACGCCGAGCGCCCCTGCGGTCTCCTCGATGTAGTTGCGGATCGACCGCCCGTCAGCGATCGCCTGCGCCCCCTTCCACGGGCGGAAGGGATAGCTCAGCGTGAACATGTCCGAGTCCGAGCGGATGCCGGGGAACCGGAACAGGTCCCAGGTGCCGCCGATGGCTCCACGAGCTTCGACGATCGCGAACGTCTTGCCGGGACACCGTTCCCGAAGCCGGCAGGCGGCGCCGATGCCGGAGATGCCGGCACCGACGATCAGGACGTCGACGTGCTCGCGAGTCATGAAGGGCCAGTTGGGTGGACTACGTCGTCCTGATGATCATCACACTGCAGGGCGCGTGGTGCGACACCTTGTTCGGCACGCTGCCCAGCAGGAAGCGCTTCGCGCCCGTCATCCCCTTGTTGCCGACGACGATCAGGTCGGCCTCCTGCTCCTCGGCGACGTCGAGGATCGCGTCGGCCGGGTCGCCCTCACGGGCGTGCGCCTCCACCTCGACGCCCTTCGCCCGTAGGCCCTCGGCCGCGCCCTCGAGCGTCTGATTCACATCCTCGCGCGGATTGACCATCCACTGGAGCTCGCCGGGCACCTGCTGGCGCTCCTCACGCAGCCGCCCTTCCGAGACTGGCTCATAGGCGCTGACCAGGTGAACCTTCGCTCCGAGCCTGCCGGCGAGCTCAGTCGCCTGGCGGACGGCCTCGCTGGCCGTCTCCGAGCCGTCCGTCCCCACAACAATCGAACCGAACAAACGTCCTCCTCCCCGTGGTGCGATGACGCATCATGATCAATAAGGGATTGGCTGAATAGGCCAATTGGCATTATGTTGGCCCTGATGTCCACCACCGTTAGGTGTCTGGCCGTGGACGATCACCCGACCGTGAGGCAGGGCCTAGGCCTCATGATCGAGCAGGTTCCCGACCTGGAGCTGGTCGGGACGGTCGAAAACGGCGAAGGCGTAATCGACGCCTGCAAGAAGCTGCGCCCGCAGGTCGTGATCATGGATGTCCGGCTGCCGGGGATCGACGGCATCTCCGCAATCAAGCGGATCGCCGAGTCGTGCCCGGACGTGCAGACGGTCATGTTCTCGGCCTACGGCGACAAGCGCCTGCTCTCCGACGCGATCGCCGCCGGCGCGCGCGGGTACGTGATGAAGGGCTCTCCACCCGAGGACCTGCTCCGTGCCGTGCGCACCGTGACCGCTGGCAAGCCGTTCGTCGACCCGTCGCTCTCGCCGACGCTGCTGATGTCGGCCGTCGGCCCGGACGCGCCGCTGTCCGAGCGCGAGCGGGAGATCCTGCAGCTGCTTGCCGAGGGCCTCCACACCGAGGAAGTGGCGCGCCGCATCGGGCTCTCGATCGAGACGGTCAAGTCGGACACCAAGCGCGCGATCCTCAAGCTCGAGGCCGACACGCGCGTGCACGCCGTGGCGATCGCGCTTCGCCAGGCGATGATCGAGTAGAACCCAGCGGGTGCAGGACATCCCGCCTTTCTGGATCGTCGTTCAGGTCCTGATCGTGATCTTCGTGCTGATCGGCGCAGTGATCGCGATCACGAAGCTGGTCTGAGCGGCTTCGCCTCGCCCTCGTCGGGCGCGAGGTCCTGCTCCAGTGACTCGGGCAGGTCGATGTCCGCCCGTCTTCGTTCGGCGTGCGCCTGCTCGACCGGCTTGACCCAGAACTCCTCGACCACGAGCACGACCAGCGACAGGATCGGCACCGCGACGAAGAGGCCGACGAAGCCGAACAGCTGGCCCACGACGACGACCCCGATCGCCACCACGGCCGGATGCAGCTTCACGCGCTGGGCCATCACCACGGGGATGGTCACGTTGCTCTCGATCTGCTGGACGAGGACGTAGACGCCGAGCACGACGAGCGCCTTGCCCGGGGAGTCCGTCAGTGCGAAGAGTGTCGGCGGGATGGCGCCCGCGATGGCGCCGAAGTAGGGCACGACCACGAGCAGGGCGGACAGGACCGCAAAGAAGATCGCGAAGTCGAGCCCGATGATCGTCAGGCCCACGAAGAGCAGGACGAACGTCAGGATCATGTCGATCGCGACGCCCTCCATCCAGCCGATCCAGGCGCCGCGCAGCCGGTCGAGCACGTGCCTGACGTGCGCGCGCCTGCTCGGCGGCGCGAGGCTCACGAGGCCGTCCACAAGCGGCCCCGGACGCACCGCCATGTAGTAGGCGGTGATGAGGATCAGCACGAGCGCCGCGGCGATGCCGGCGATGTTCAGCCCGATCGAGGTGATCGGGCCGATGAGCCTGTCGGGGTCGTCGGTGATCCGCTCCACGAACTGCTCGACCTGGTCGCCGACCTCGCCCGAGTCCTGGCCGGTGAGATCGGCGTACATCTCCTCGAGATTCGTGACGATGCCCGGCACGTCGTCGACGAACTGCTCGGTCTGCTCGACGAACGGCGGGATCAGCAGGTAGACGATCAGCGAGATCGTGCCGATCCCGGCGATCAGCGCGATCAGCGTGCCAATCGAGCGCGGGATCTTGTAGCGCTCGAGCCGAGTAGCGACCGCGGCCAGCGGGATCGCCACGATGATGGTGATCAGGATCGCCAGCAGCAGGGTGACGAGCTGGCGGAACAGCAGGCCGAACAGGAGCAGCCCGGCGGCCAGAAGAACCGCTCGGTAGACGACCTGCGGAGTGGCTGTCCGGTCCCCCTCCATCAGTACGCCCTACGGTACGGCAACACGGGGTCAGGTCTAGGAATCGAGCACGGGAGCTCGATTCCTAGACCTGACCCCAGTCGTTCTACGTGTTGCGCTCGAGATCCGCGACCTCGTCGGCCTTCGCGTCGGCGCGCTCCTGCGCATCGGCGAGCTCCTCCTTCTTCTCGCCCTTGCGCTCCTCGCGCCGTCCCTGCTGGCGCAGGCTTGCGTCGCCGGTCAGATCGCCGGCGGCCTTCTTGCCGCGGCCCATGATCTTGTCCAGGATGCCCATTGCGGTCCGCCCCCTTCTATCGATGGCCCAGCGCACCGTGCGTACCCGGCGCGCGAGGCCCGGAAACGCGCCGCCGGGGCGGGTAGGTTGCGCCAGTGACCGTCGACGAGGCCAATCGCCTCGCGCGCGAGAAGGGGGTCTCGCGACCGCTGTACGCGATCGTCCGCGCGCTGGTCGTGCCGTTCATGCGGATCTACTTCCGCATGCACATCGCAGGCGCCGAGCACATTCCCGCCGATGGCCCGGCGATCGTCGCGCCCAACCACAAGAGCTTCTACGACGCCTTCTTCGTGGCCGCCTGCACGCGCCGGCACGTCCGCTTCATGGCCAAGAGCGAGCTGATCGAGGCGCCCTACGGGCGCCTGCTCGTGCGGCTCGGCGCCTTCCCGGTGCGGCGCGGCCAGTCCGACGCCGACGCGCTCGAGACGGCTCGCACGATCCTGCGCCAGGGCGGACTGCTCGCGCTCTTCCCCGAGGGCACGCGGGTGCGCGATCCCGACGAGCTCGGTCACCCGAAGCGCGGAGCGGGCCACATCGCACTCGACACCGGCGCACCGCTCGTGCCGTGCGCCATCACCGGCACCGAGGCTCTCTTCTTCGGTCCCTTCCCCAAGCCGCGCCGGGTCCAGATCGCGTTCGGGGAGCCGATCCTCGTCGAGCGACTCGCCCCCACCCCGGCGGCCGCGGGCGACCTGATCGAGAGCACGCTCTGGCCGGAGGTGACCGAGGAGTACCGGCGGCTGCGGGCACGCCCAACGCTGATCGCCGCCGCGCTTGCAGCGATCGGGATCGGCGCGGGCGTGCTGCTCCGCAGCCGCCGCAAGCGCTAGACCGCGGCGCGAACCTCGCCCTCGACGGGCAACCCGGCCTCGATCCAGTCGGCGATCCCCTCGGCGTACTCGCGCACGTTCGTGTAGCCGAGCGCCACCAGCCGGTTCGCGGCGATCTCCGAGTTCGGGCAGCTGAGGCTCGCGCAGTAGGTGACGATCGGGGCAGTCTTGTCGGGCAGGCGCCCGGGCGCCTGTTCCGACACGAGCTCGTGGTCGATCTGCACGGCGCCCCGGATGTGCTCCTTGCGGAAGTAGGGCTCGGGGAGCGCGTGGACGAGCGTCACCTCGCCGGCGTCGACCAGTCGCTGAAGCTCCTCACGAGTGATCTTGTCCGCCATCGATTCTCCTCTCGATTGATTCGGACCAAAGTCCGGTTAGCTCTCCGTGACTATATCGGACTGGGGTCCGGTTGTCGGACGGTGGTCCGGCTGACTACCGTGGGGCCATGGAGCTGCCGGTCTCCGGCCCGCCGCGCGAGCGCAGCGACGCCGCCCGCAACCGCGAGCTGATACTCGCGGCGGCGCGCCGGCTGTTTGACGAGGAAGGACCGGCGGCCGTTTCGATGGACCGCGTCGCCGAGGAGGCGGGTGTCGGCAAAGGCACGCTCTATCGGCGCTTCGGCGACCGGGCCGGGCTGGCACTAGCGCTGCTCGACGCCCGCGAACGCGAGCTCCAGGAAGAGGTGATCCGCGGACCCGCCCCACTCGGGCCTGGGGCAGCGCCCGTCGAGCGCATCGTCGCGTTCGGGCACGCCTGGCTCGACCTGCTCGACACCCACGGCGACATCGTGCTCGCCGCGGAGAGCGGACCGATCGGGGCCCGCTTTCGCAGCAACGTGTACGCGAGCCATCGCACCCACCTGGAGCTGCTGCTCGGGGAGGCCCGCCCCGACGCTGACGCGGGCTACCTGGCCGACGCGCTGCTCGCCGCACTCGACTCCGAGCTCGTCCTCTTCATGCGCACCGATCGCGGCCGCTCGCTCGACGAGGTCAAGGCGGGCTGGGAGGAGCTCGTCCGGGGCGTCGTCCGAGTGCCGGTCTAGCTTCCGGCGGGTGCGTTTGATCGTCGCCCGTTGCGAGGTCGTCTACACCGGCCGGCTCACCGCGGTCCTGCCGGAGGCGCTTCGGCTGGTGATGGTCAAGTCGGACGGCTCGGTGATGGTCCACGCGGACAGCGGCGGCTACAAGCCCTCCAATTGGATGACCGCGCCGACGATCATCGAGGAGGAGCCCCGCTCGATGAACGTCCGCAAGCCGGGCACCGAGGACAGGCTCGAGATCCGCATC
>Ga0081538_10006677_pt1 | contig 10109 bp, 9 predicted proteins | sample TabmetS5T2R1_FD_71022 | JGI IMG/M metagenome (GOLD analysis project Ga0081538, IMG submission 71022) | Tabebuia heterophylla rhizosphere microbial communities from the University of Puerto Rico - S5T2R1 | ecosystem: Host-associated > Plants > Roots > Rhizosphere ... | reverse complement strand
CACCATTTGTAGAGCTGGAACGTCAAGGTGGTCGCGGCGACCAGGATCATGAAGACCGAGACGGCGAGGATGAACGCGTCGGTGAACAGCGCGACCGCCAGCCCGGCCAGCACCGCGCCCAGGATGAGGCGCCGCAGGCGACGCGAGGTGGCGGTGCGCTCCGCCGCGGGCCGGGGACGCAGGCGGGATCGCGTGGAGAATGACCAGTACTTGTCCGAGCAGAAGTTCACCACGCCGCCGACGACCAGTAGGCTCCAGTAGGCGACCGACGAGCCAGTTCGCGGGGCCACGATCGGGAACAGGGCGACGCAGACGAGCAGGCTCGCGCCCCGGGCGAGATGGAACCGGCCCCACCGGCGCCAGAGGCCGGCTCCGGAGCCGGCGACACGCTGCCGCCAGGTGAGGCGGCCGTTCGCGACGAAGTTGAGCTGCAGGGTCGTGACCGCCTGGACCGCGTTGGCTGCCCCGGCGGCACACCCGAACGCGATCAGCGACTTCAGCACCCCGTGGCCGACGAGCGCGACGGAACCTCCGACCAGCGCGAACAGCCACTTCTCCCGACACCAGAGTCTCCCAAGGATTCTGTCGAACAGAGTTCAACCTCCGTGTTCACACCGCCGGCGCAGCGGTCACCGCCTTCAGTCGCGGTGACGGCCCGTGAGCGGTTCTCCGGCGCGAGCGGCGGTGCACCGGCAGACACGGAGGGTGAAGCCGTCTGGTCCTCGCCTACCCGGTCGCGCCGGGCGGTTAACGTCATCTCCGCGTCCCCGAGCGGTGCTGCTGGCCAGAAACGGGGCCGCCTAGCCCCAGCGCGGAGTAGCCAGCGCCGCTCGTGCAGGCCGGGGGCGCTCCTGTGGAGGGCGGCACCATCCCCTCCGAAGAGACCCCGAACGACTGGACCACGACGCAACCTCTCGGTTCGCGTCATGCGCCGTCCGCCCAAGGGTCACCTTCAGTAACGCACCTGCCCCTGTCGTCGACGGTCCCAAGAAGCATCGCCATGACCACCGTCTGGAGTGCGGCCCTGAAGTGGGCGTGTGGTCGCCTCGGGCCGTGGGTAGTCGGCCAAGGCCCGAACCAAGCTACCCGGGGCCGTAGCAGGGCCCAACTGCTGTGATGTGAGAGGACGGGAGTAGTGAACGAGCGCAGCAACGAACGGGAGGACTACGTTCGCTGGCTGCAGCAGGAGTCGATGCTTGCCGACGCGAGCACGATCGCCGGGCAGTTCTCGGGCGTCGGGGGCGTGTGGCAGAGCCCGTTCGCGGATCCCAATCCCTCGGCGGCAATGGGGAAGTCGTCGGTCTGGTTCACGGCCTACCCGATCTCGATGATCACCAAGCCCGGCCTCTCCTTCCTGGGAACCTTGGGGGACGAGGGCCTGTGGCGCGTGTTCAAGGTCATCGGCATCAGTGCCGTGCACACCGGCCCGTTGAAGCGGGCCGGGGGGGTACTCGGTCGGGAGGTGACCCCCAGTGTTGACGGGCATTTCGACCGGATCAGCACGCAGATCGACGAGGTGTTCGGCACCGAAGTGGAGTTCCGCCGCCTGTGCGAGGTGGCGGCGGCGCACGGTGGGATCGTCATCGACGACATCGTGCCGGGGCACACCGGCAAGGGCCCCGACTTCCGGCTGGCGGAGATGAAGGTCGGGGACTATCCCGGGATCTACCACATGGTGGAGATTCCACGCGAGGACTGGCACCTGCTGCCCGAGGTGCCGCCCGGCAAGGATTCGGTCAACCTCGACAGCGAGGCCGAGGACCGGCTGCAGCGGGCTGGCCACATCGTCGGCCGGCTGCAACGCGTGATCTTTCACGACCCGGGCATCAAGGACACCAACTGGAGTGCGACCGCACCGGTCACCGGCCCCGATGGGGTCGAGCGGCGTTGGGTCTACCTGCACTACTTCAAGGACGGTCAGCCGTCGATCAACTGGCTCGACCCGACGTTCGCGGGTATGCGCCTGGTCATTGGCGACGCGCTGCACGCGCTTGGTCATCTCGGCGCCGCGGGACTCAGGCTGGACGCCAATGGCTTCCTGGGGGTGGAGAAGAGCGCCGACGGTGGCGCCCCGGCCTGGTCGGAGGGTCATCCGCTGTCGGAGGCCGTGAACCAGCTGATCGCCAGCATGGTCCGAAAGGTGGGCGGGTTCACATTTCAGGAGCTGAACCTCTCCATCGACGATATCCAGAAGACCTCGGAACGAGGCGCCGATCTTTCCTATGACTTCGTCAACCGCCCGGCGTACGCCCATGCCCTGGCCACAGGCGATACCGAATTTCTGCGGGTGACGCTGAAGGCCGCACTCCAGCATGGTCTGCAGCCGATCCGTCTCGTTCATGCGCTGCAGAACCATGATGAGCTGACCTACGAGCTGGTGCACTTCGCCATCGGCCACAGGAACGGCATGTTCCGGTTCCGCGGTTCCGAGCTGACTGGTGGCGAGCTCGCCGCCCGGATCCGCAACGAGCTGATTGAACGGCTCACCGGCGAGGCCGCCCCGTACAACGCGATCTTCACCACCAACGGCATCGCGTCGACGACCGCAACGATCATCGCCGCGGCGCTCGGATACCCCGACATCACGAACCTGTCCCCGGGGCAGATCGAGCGGATCAGGCAGGCCCATCTGCTCCTGGCCATGTTCAACGCATGGCAGCCGGGAGTGTTCGCGTTGTCCGGCTGGGACCTCTGCGGCATGCTGACGCTGGACCGGTCCAAGGTGTCCCGGCTGGTGGCATCGGGCGACACCCGCTGGATCCACCGGGCGGCCTACGACCTGATGGACTACCGGCCGGAGGCCACCCAGTCACCGTCCAGGATGCCGCGCGGGTCCAGCCTGTACGGATCCTTGCCGGAGCAGCTGCAGGACCCGAGCTCGTTCGCGTCACGGCTGCGCGAGGTTCTGGCGGTCCGCTCTCGCTACGGCATCGCCACCAGTGTGCAGGTGGATGTGCCGGAGGTGTCCAACAAGGCCATGCTCGTGATGGTCCACCGGCTCGACTCCAGTCAGCTACAGGTCACCGTGCTGAACTTCTCCAGCCAGTCGGTTGCCGGCAGGGTCAGCTCGGAGCATCTGGCACCAGCCAGGGCGGTGACTGACATGTTCACCGATCAGGTGATCGCCGAGGTCGACGACGAGCACAGCTTTGTGGTCTCTCTGGAACCTCACGAGGGAATGTCGCTGCTAACCGTCCCGGTCGACGCTCCAAGCCCGCCATCTCGCCGCCGACCCCTCGGGGACGAAAGGGCATTGCCCACCGAGAAGGTCAGCGCCGTCCCGGAACGGCAGCAACGCCCCGCTCGCCGTCCAGGTGCCTCGGCGTAGATGGCTCGGCCGGCCACGCTGCCTCCCGTGCCCGACTGCGCTTGACGCGTTCCGGGAGGGCCACTACGTTCCTATCATCAATGAGCATTGTTGATACGAAGGTAGGTGAGGGCCGGTGGCCGAGCCCGCACCGACCCCGCGCACCGAGACCGACACGGCCCCGGCGATCTCGCTCACCGGAGTGACCCGTGTGTTCGGGTCCCAGCCGGCGATCGTCGGGGTCCGCCTGGTGGTCGGGCGCGGCGAGGTCGTGCTGCTGCGGGGCGCCAACGGTGCCGGCAAGAGCACGCTGCTCCGGGTGCTGGCGACCGCCCTGTCACCCACCTACGGCGGCGGGGCCGTGCTCGGCTTCGACCTGGTCAGCGAGCGCGATGAGATCCGCCGCCGCACCGAGCTGCTCACCCATCGCACGCGGTTGTACGAGGAGCTGACCGCCGCGGAGAACCTACGGTTCACCTGCGCCCTGCACGGGATCGGCCCGGGCCTGGTGCCCGCGGCGTTGGAGCGGGTCGGCCTCGCCGGGACAGCCGACCAGCGGGTGGGCGGCTTCTCGCAGGGCATGCGCCAGCGGCTGGCCATCGCACGGACGACGCTTCGCCAGGCCGAGCTGCTGCTTCTCGACGAGCCCTACGCCGGCCTCGACGGCCACGCCAGGAAGGTCGTCGACGAGGCCGTCCTGGCGGCGCGCGACACCGGGCGCACGGTGGTGCTGGCCACCCACGAGGCCACCCGCGCGGACCTTGCCACCAGGACGATGCTGATCGAAGCAGGGCGGCTGCACCCGAACCCGGGCCCGCCGGCGCGGTCGGCGGTACCACGGTGAAGTCATTGCGCCTGGCAGCGGCGGTGGCCGCCAAGGACCTGCGCATCGAGCTTCGTGGCCGTCACGCCGCCGGTCTGGCACTGCCGTTCGCCGGCACGCTGCTGCTCGCCTTCGGGCTCGCGCTCGGGCCCGGGCGGACGCTGCTCGAGGCTGCCGGGCCCGGGTTGCTGTGGCTGGCGCTGCTGTTCGGCTCGACCCTGCTGGCCCGCCGGGCCTATGAGGCCGAGGCCGAGGACGGTGCCCTGGAGGGGCTGGTGCTGGCGCCGGTGGACAAGGCCTCGGTGTTTGCCGGCAAGGCGGCCGCGATGGCCGTGGAGCTGCTGGTCCTGGAGGGGTCGGTGCTGGTGATGGTGGCCGTGCTGTTCGGGCTGCCGCTGGGCCGGGGTATTGCGGTGATCGTCGCTGCCCTGGCGCTGGGCACGGTCGGGCTTGCCGCGGTCGGCAGCCTCTTCGGCGTGCTCGCGGTGGTCCCGCGGGCCCGCGAGGCGGCGCTGCCCCTGCTGGTCATGCCGCTGGCCACGCCCGTGCTGGTCGCGGGGGTCAAGGCGACCGAGCTGGCCGTTGCCGGGCGCGGCGGCGAGGTTGGCTCCTGGCTCGGCCTGCTGGTCGCGTTCGACCTGGTGTTCCTGGCAGCCGGCACGTTGGTATTCGAATACCTCGTTGAGGAGTAGCTGGATCTTGACACGCCGCCCGGGGCGGTGCCAGAGTCCCTAATACAAGTTTTCATTAGTATTAGGAGCTCGGGACCCGAGGCGGTGACCCATGGCCGGGACCACTGACCCCACCGGCGGGGCGCCAGAGCCTGCGCCGTCCCCGGAGCCGGCGGACGCGACACGTGGGCGCCCCCGGCGCTGGGCCGTGGCTCTGGGGCGCCTGCTGTTGCTGCTCGTGGCGGCGGGCGTCCTGTTCGAGCTGTCGGGGTCGTCATCGGCCCGGGAGCAGCCGCAGGCGGCCAGCGGCAATCAGCCGGTGCAGACGCAGGCGACGCGGCTCGTCGACCAGGGTCGCCAGATCTTCCGCTTCGACACCTTCGGCGACGAGCAGTTCTGGGGCGACAGCCTGAAGCTCCATCGGGCGGTCGCCGGGGCCGCGAACGGCGGCGTCGGGCCCGGCCTGAGCCCAAGGGCGGCGCTCGGGGTCGGGCTGAAGGTCGACGTCGACGCCCTGCCTCCCGAGCTGCAACAGGCCCTCCAGCGGGGCGAGGTCGACCTGGACGACCCTGCGGTCACGCTGGCGCTGCTCAAGCTGCAGGCGGTGGTCGGCGTCACCGGGTTCTTCGACTCGAGCGGCGGCCTGCGCTCGATGGGCATCCAGTGCGCCCTGTGCCACTCCACCGTCGACGACTCGTTCGCGCCGGGCATCGGTCACCGGCTGGACGGCTACGCCGCCCGCGACCTGAATGTCGGCGCGATCGTCTCCCTGGCGCCCGACCTGCGGCCGGTCGCCCGCCTCCTCGGCACCGACGTGGCCACCGTCAAGAAGGTGCTGGCCGCATGGGGGCCGGGCAAGTTCGACGCCGAGCTGTTCCTGGACGGCAAGGGGTTCCGGCCCGACGGCAAGACCGCCGCCACCCTGATCCCACCCGCCTACGGCCTGGCCGGGGTGAACCTGCACACCTACACCGGCTGGGGCTCGGTCCCGTACTGGAACGCCTTCGTGGCAAATCTCGAGATGCACGGTCAGGGTGTCTTCTACGACCCGCGCCTCGACAACGCCAAGCAGTTCCCGGTGGCGGCCAGGAACCGGTCCGGGCACGTCACCAACTCACCCGACCTGATCACGCCCAAGCTGGCCGCGCTCCACTTCTACCAGCTCGCCCTGGCTGCGCCGACACCACCCGATGGCTCCTTCGACCCGGCCGCCGCCGCCCGCGGGGCAAGGCTGTTCCGCGGCAAGGCCGAGTGCGCCACCTGCCACGTGCCGCCGTTGTTCACCGAGCCCGGCTGGAACCTGCACACCCCCGCCGAGATCGGCATCGACCGCTTCCAGGCCGACCGCTCGCCCACCCACCGGTATCGCACGACGCCGTTGAAGGGGCTGTGGGCGCACCAGAAGGGCGGCTTCTACCACGACGGTCGGTTCGCCACCCTCGGGGCGGTGGTCGACCACTACGACCGCTTCTTCGAGCTCGGCCTCACCCCCAGGGAGAAGCAGGACCTGGCCCAGTACCTGAAGTCGCTGTAGGCAGGCCTGGCTGCCCGGAGGTCGCCATGAAGCGCAGCGAACGGATGATGGCCAGGCTCACCGGCCGGCGCGGGGAGCGGGCCTTGGCGGGCGCGGCCCTCGCCGGGCTCGCCGCCAGCGCCGGGCTGTCGCTGCTGGTGGCGCCGCCCGACGCCATCCAGGGCGAGGTGCAGCGGCTGATGTACGTGCACGTCCCGGCCGCCTGGCTGGCCTACCTGTCGTTCACGGTGGTGTTCGTGGCCAGCGTCGCCTACCTGGTGACGTCGCGGACGCGCTGGGACCGCCTGGCCGCCGCCTCGGCCGAGGTCGGGGTGCTGTTCTGTGCCCTCACGATCGTGCTGGGGGCGTTGTGGGGCAGGCCGGTGTGGGGCACCTGGTGGACCTGGGACCCGCGCCTGACCACCACCGCGGTCCTGCTGCTGGTCTACCTGGGCTACCTCGCCCTGCGGCAGATGGCCGACAGCCCCGGCCGCCGGGCCCGGTGGTCGGCGGTGCTGGGGGTGGTCGGGTTCGTGGACGTGCCGATCGTCCACATGTCGGTGGTGTGGTGGCGCTCGCTGCACCAGGCGCCCACCGTGCTACGGCCTGGCGCCCCGACGATCGCCGGCAGCATGCTCGCCGCGCTCCTGGTCGCCGTGGCCGCCTTCACCCTGGCCTGGGCCTACCTGATCACCGTGCGGCTGCGGGTCGGCCGGCTCGAGGAGCGCGCCGCGACCCAGGCGCTGTCGGCGGGGACCGGCGGCCGGCCGTCGGATGGGCAGCTCCCGTCGGTCGTGGGCGTGCAGGGAAGGGCGGAGTCGGATGCCTGACCTCGGTTACGTGGCCGCCGGGTACCTGGCGACCGCCGCGATCCTCGGCGGCTACCTGCTTCGGCTGCGCGGCCGGGCCCGGCGGGCCCGGCGCCGCACCGCCGCCCTGACCGGTCGGCCGGCGCGCCGGTGAGGGGAAGGCTGGGGGCCGTGCGACGGGGCAGGACGCTGGTCGCAGTGGTGCTGCTCGCGGCCGGGCTTGGCTGGGTCACCGCCAGAGGCCTGTCCGGCAGCCTGGTCTACTACCAGACCCCGAGCGACCTGGCCGCCGGCCGGTCGGCGGCCGGCGAGCGGCTGCGGCTCGGCGGCTATGTCCTGCCCGGCTCGGTGGAGCGCGCCGGCTCCTCGGTCCGCTTCGTGGTCACCGACGGCGCCGCGCACACCAAGGTGGTCAACACCGGCGGCGTGCCCTCCCTGTTCCAGGCCGGCCAGGGCGTGGTGGTGGAGGGCGTCCTCGGCGGCGACGGCGCGTTCCACGCGGACACGGTACTGGTCAAGCACTCCAACGAGTACCGGCCCCCGGCCCCCGGCGAGATGCCTGGACCGGCGTATCTGGAAACGGGCGGCTAGTGTCCTGAGGCGTTGATGCGTTGGCAGTAGGTGGCGATGGTGTCGAGGATCTCTTCGGCGGTCTTGGTCCAGAGGAACGGCCGCGGATGCTGATTCCAGGCGTCGATCCACTCCCGGATCGATCGCTTGAGCTGTGCCACCGAACGGTGGCTCCCGCGCCGGAGCCACCTGCTGGTCAGCTCGGCAAACCAGCGCTCGACCAGGTTCAGCCAGGAGCTGTAGGTCGGGGTGAAGTGCACCTGGAAGCGTGGATGTCCAAGCAGCCACCGCTGGACGGCGGGCGCCTTGTGGGTCGAGGAGTTATCGCAGATGACGTGCACCGCCAACTCGGCAGGGACCTGCCGGTCGACCAGCGCAAGGAACCGCTTGAACTCCACGGCGCGGTGCCGCGGGGTCATCTGGGCGATGACCTTGCCAGAGGCGACGTCCAAGGCGGCGTACAAGTCGGTAGTCCCGTGCCGGGTGTAGTCGTGGGTCTGGCGCCGCGGGGTCCCGGGCAGCAGCGGCAGGATCGGCGCGGTGCGGTCCAGCGCCTGCACGCCCGTCTTCTCGTCCACGCACAGCACCATCGCTGCCTCGGGCGGGTTCAGGTACAGCCCCACCACGTCGCGGACCTTCTCGACAAACTGCGGGTCAGTCGACAGCTTCCAGGTCTCCACCAGGTGCGGCTTGAGGCCAAACGCCCGCCAGATGCGGCTGATCGCCGACTGCGACATGCCAAGCTCGCGGGCCAGGCTGCGGGTCGACCAGTGGGTCGCGTCTTTAGGCGTGGCCTCCAAGGTGGTGACCAGCACCCGCTCGACCTGCTCGTCGGTGATCGTGCGGGCCGCGCCGGGCCGGGGCTCATCAGCCAGTCCCTCCAGGCGGCGCGCGACAAACCGCGAGCGCCACTTGGTCACCGTGGGCCTGGAGACGTCCAGCCGGTCGGCGACGGCCTGGTTGCTCGCCCCCTCGGCGCAGGCCAGCACGATCCGGCAGCGCAGCGCCAACGCCTGGCTAGACTTGGCCCGCCGAGCCCAGCGCTGCAGGGTGGCCCGTTCGTCGCCGCTCAGCGCCAACTCGGGCAGCTTGGGGCCCCGGCGGTGCGGCGGGGAGTCGGTTGCCCTGTCCATGCCCGGACCCTACCGAACCAGCAACCAACCAGCGACTCAGGACACTAGATGATTGCTTCCGAATCGGCTTGAGGTTGTCGAGTGGTGACAACTGAGACGAGGGCGCCGAGGATCGGCGTTGCTGAAGCAACGTCGACCTCCGGGGAGGCCTCGTGCGCGCCGATCTCGACACCCTCGTCATCGCACTCTACGTCATGGTCGATGAGCTGCTGGGTCCCCGTCGTGGGCCAGGCCGGCGTCCCAAGCTCAGCGACGCTGAGCTGGTCAGTCTGGCCGTCGCTCAGGTCCTGCTCGGGTTCGGCTCTGAGCGGCGCTGGCTGCGCTTTGCCGGCCAGCGGCTGGGCCACCTGTTCCCCTACCTGCCCACCGCCTCGGCCTACAACCGGCGCCTGCGCCGGGCTGGGCCGCTGGTCGCCCTGGCCATCCAGGACCTCGCCGCCCACACCCCGAGCTGGGGTGACCAGCTGCGGCTGGTCGACTCGACCCCGCTGCCGTGCGCGGCCTCCCGCGAGACGGTCAAGCGCTCGGCCCTGGCCGGCCATGCCGGCTACGGCTATTGCAAGAGCCACCACCGCTACTTCTGGGGGTTCCGCCTGTATGTCCTGGCCGGCCCGGACGGCCTCCCGGTGGCCTGGTGCCTGGCCACCCCCAAGCTGGGCGAGCGCGAGGTCGTGGCCGCGCTGTTGGATCACGAGCGCAGCCGGCTGCGCCCGGGACTGGTCATCTTGGCCGACAAGGGCTTCGCCGGCCGCGAGTTCAACCAGGTGGTCACCGCCCACGGCGCGGTGCTGTTGCGTCCCGACCGGGCTGATGCGCCGCACCAGTCTGGTTCGCTGGGCCGGGTCCGGCAGTGGATCGAGAGCATGTTCCAGTCCCTCAAGGGCCAGCTCGGGCTGGAACGCCACGGTGGCCGGACCCTGGCCGGGGTCTGGGTCCGGGTCGCCCAGCGACTGTTGGCCCTGACCGCCGGCATCTGGTGGAACTGGGAGATCAGCGCCCCCGACAAGCGCTCACTGGTCGCCTACGACCACTAAGCCCTCCACCCAATCCGAACCAATCATCTAGCAGGCTGGACCCATGGGCAGGGCTGGGCCGCCATCGGCAGCGCCGTGTTCTTCGCACTGGCCCCCGGGGTGGTGGCCGGGGTGGTGCCCTGGTGGCTGACCGGCTGGGAGGCCCGCGACCTGCCCGGGTGGTGGCTGCCGTTGCGGGTCGCCGGGGTGGTGCTGCTGGTGGCCGGGGCCGGCGTGCTGGTGCACGCGTTCGCCCGCTTCGTGGCCGAG
>Ga0081538_10006676_pt1 | contig 10110 bp, 7 predicted proteins | sample TabmetS5T2R1_FD_71022 | JGI IMG/M metagenome (GOLD analysis project Ga0081538, IMG submission 71022) | Tabebuia heterophylla rhizosphere microbial communities from the University of Puerto Rico - S5T2R1 | ecosystem: Host-associated > Plants > Roots > Rhizosphere ... | reverse complement strand
TGGCGACGCTCACCCCGTACCTGACGCGTGAGGATTTCTGTGTGCGTTTGACCTGGCCAGATGGCACGAGCCAGCTACTCGAACCACACACACAGCTTGCCGAGGCGGACGGGGAGGTCGAGGTGCTGGCATGCCCGCGCGATGAAGCAGCCGATGCGGCACTGGCGTCCGTTGCCGAGCAACTCGGGTTGGTGCAAGACCCGGACGTGCTCGATACGTGGTTTTCCAGTGGATTGTGGCCACACAGCACGCTGGGGTGGCCCGACCCAGAAAGTGCCGAGGTTAATCCCGGCCAGTCACCATTGGGTAGTCAGCAGGGTCATCCCACTTGTCTCGCCTATTATTATCCTGGTTCATGTCTGGTCACCGGACGCGACATCATCACCTTGTGGGTGGCCCGCATGGTGCTGATGGGACTCTACAACCTAGGTGATGTGCCGTTCACCGATGTCTTCGTACATGCCAATATTCTGGACGGCAAAGGCGAGCGCATGAGCAAGTCCAAGGGGAATGGCATCGACCCGGTGGATATCATCGAGCAATACGGCGCTGATGCCATGCGCTACGTGCTCTGCGACATGCAGACCGGTATGCAGGACATCCGCCTCCCGGTGCAGGCGATTTCGCCGTACACCGGTAATTTGGTGGATCTGGCGACGGCTCGCCATGGCAAGAGCATCTTCACCTATATGTGTCCGGACACGGGCCAGGAGTTCGACGTGCTTGGCACCATGCCTGATGTGCCCGCAGCCAAGCTGGTGAGTGACCGCTTCGAAGTCGGCCGCAATTTCTGTAACAAGCTCCTGAACGCCGTGCGCTTTGCGCTCATGAACCTGGAAGCGGTGGCCTTTACGCCGCGGCAGGTGCACGAGCTCGCCGATGAAGATCGCTGGATCCTGTCGCGTCTCACGGTGGCCATAGGCGCGGTGCACGCCGCTCTTGAGGCGTACAACCCCTCGGCGGCGCTCAGCGTGGCGCGCGACTTTTTCTGGTCTGAGCTGTGCGATTGGTATGTCGAGCTCATCAAACCGCGTTTGCGTGATGCGGAACGTGCCCCGCTCGCCCGGCAGGTGCTGGCGGCGGCGATCGATCAGGTACTGCGGTTGTTTCACCCGTTTGTGCCGTTCTTGACGGAAAGGCTCTGGGAGTCGCTCAACGTCCAGGCACCCGTACGCGGTATCGAGACGCCGCTACCGAGCTCTGAACTGCTGCTGTATGCCGCTTGGCCGACGCCTCAGGCTGCCTGGCGCGATGCTGACCTCGAAGGACGTATGACCTTTTTACAAGACGTGATTCGTGCCATTCGCGATATCCGCAGTCGCTACACGATCGCACCCCAGGTCAAGCTCCCGGTCCGCATGCGTGCCACAGGAGAGGCGGCTGCCTGGCTGCGTGCCTGGAGCGACCTGCTCATGACTATGGCCGCGGTCGCGTCGGTTGACATTGTTCCTGATATGCAGCGCTCCCCCGATGCAGCCACCGCGGTGGTCGGAGCCGTTGAGATCTCGATACCCGGTGTCGTCAATGTCGAGAAGGAGCGGGCGCGTTTAACCAAGCAGCGCGAACAGCTCAGCGGTCGCATTGACGGGTCGCGACGCAAGCTGGCAAACGAAAATTTTCTCCGCAAGGCCAGCCCGGAGGTGGTCCAGAAAGAACGCGAGCGGCTGGCAGAAAGCGAGGCAGAAATGGACACGGTCGAGGCAGCTCTCGCGTCACTTGCTTAAGCGTCCGCCTGGGATGTGAGAGTGGGTACTGGTCGTGCTGCAGATGTATCCCATCCTGGTTGTGATCACCTTGATGCGGTGCGGCTGTGGTGTGTATGGTCTTGACAACCTCGTTTTGCCAAGTACAATGAATATACGAAATCTTTCCGGTCGAGGCGCACGCAGGCCTCCACGTGTTGTTGATCTTGCAGAGTGGCAGGACGCGACAGACCGGACCTTGGGTCAGCTTTTCGGCGGTTGGTTCAGGGTGAGCGGATACTGGTTCCGCCAGTGGGTAGGCCGTGAAAGGAGGTGGTCCAATATATGAGTAGCAACTCTAGGGTGATCTGCGAGGTGGTGGCCTCCTAGGCCGACCTGCCCAGTATGTCAGGGTGGTCGCTTGGGAGGACCCAGGCACCACCGAAACCCCGATGGCCCGTCTCATCACCTACGGGATGGTCGCTGACCAGTCAACCATCGGGGTTTTTTTGCGCCTGGCGGCGCCTAGGACGCGCGTGCCACTTCGGCGATTGCCGCATCGAATCCCCTGGCCGTTTCTTCGAGGTCGACGTCGCTGTGCGCCAGTGAAATGTAGCCTTTTGAGGCTGGCTTCAACACTCCGTGGGTAAGCAAGGCATTGTGGAAGATGCGCTGCTTCTGGGCATCAGCGGTTAGCGTGTCACGATAGGTCTGTACCGGTTGCTCGGTGAACAGCACGTGAAAGATGGGGCCGTCTCCCAACACTTGGCCAGCCACGTTATGCTCGCGTAGTGTTGCTTGCAATTGTTCCCGCAGGCGTTGGCCAATGGTGTGGAGGCGTTCGTAGGTCCCCGCTTGTTGCAGGACTTTTAGGGTTGCCAGTCCTGCAGTCGCGGCGATTGGGTTGCCATTGAGGGTGCCTACCTGTCCGACAATCAGCCCGTCATCCTTGGCATGGGCAAAGCTGGCCATGATCTCGGCTTTCCCCACGACTGCAGCCAGAGGATAGCCCCCGCCAATAATTTTGCCAAAAGCAGCGAGATCCGGGGTCACCCCATAATACTCTTGGGCGCCACCATAGGCAAAACGGAAGCCCGTCACCACCTCGTCATAAATCAAGGGGATGTTGTAATGCGCGGTGACCTCGCGGAGACCCGTGAGGAAACCGGGCAGCGGCGAGAGGGTGCGTTGAAACGGTTCGATGATCACCGCGGCGAGCGCCTCGTGATGCGTTTCGATGATCGCCGTGGTGCGCTCGATATCGTTGTAAGGGGCGATCAGCACCTCCTGTTCCAGACTCTTGGGGATCCCCGCTGAGCCCCGGATGGCCTGGGGATACGCCTGCGGTTGTTGTCCCTCGGTGTTCATCATGGCATAGTCGTGGCTGCCATGGTAGGCCCCCTCGAACTTGAGGATCTTGTCGCGTCCGCGAAACGCCCGGGCCAGCCGCAGGGCAAAAAAGGTCGCCTCGGTGCCGGACGACATAAAGCGGATCTGCTCGGCGCAGGCGACGGCCGTAACAATCGCCTCGGCCAGTTCGATGGCCTTGTCGTTGAGGTAAAAGAACGTCGATCCCTGCGACAGCTGCTCTTGCACCGCGGCCACCACCTGGGGATGGGCATGCCCCAGAATCATCGGACCCGAGCCGAGCAGATAATCAATCCAGGCATGGCCTTCCAGGTCATAAACGCGGGAGCCCTGGCCTGAGGCGATCACAAAACCGGTTGCCGGCGATAACGCCGCATTGCCGTTGGAAGCACCGGGGAAATACCGCTGAGCTTTCGCCATCATCTCTTGATGCCGCGAAGTATGTACAAATGCCATAAATAGTCTCCCGCTGTGATTCTGTTGTGCGTGTGACTGCTGCTTGTGAAGCGTCCTTTGCCGACAGCCCTCACGTGTGAGAGGCTCATTGTAGCGGTCTTTGCCCGCTCGGACAACCTAAGGCTGTCCGCTAGCAGGTACCACCTTCGTTTTCTCTTCTCATTGCAGGATACTGCAGTATACTTAATAGGTGGAATAGAAACGAGCCGGGTGTACGCGTATGGTCTCATTGAGCGTGGGCTGCTGCACATGGGAACAGCACACGAACATAGCGGTATAGGGAGAGCTCGAAACAAGCAACGCCTGTTGCTCACCCTTGGCCTGGCGGCGGTCTACATGATCGCCGAAATCGTTGGGGGACTGCTCACCAACTCGCTCGCGCTCCTCGCGGATGCGGGCCACATGTTCTCTGATGTCGCCGCTTTGGCGCTAAGTCTGATCGCCCTCCGCATTGCCGAACGGCCGCCAACCCGGCAGCGTACGTATGGCCATTATCGCGCCGAGATTCTCGCTGCGCTCAGCAACGGGGCGATGCTGGTGGTGATTGCCATTTTTATCTTTCTTGAAGCCTACAAGCGTTTGCCGCAACCTCCCGAGGTTCAGGGCGCCCCCATGATGGGCATTGCGGTCGGGGGACTCGCCATCAACCTGCTGGGCCTGTGGATTCTGCATCCCGCCAAGTCGGAGAGCCTGAACGTGCGTGGCGCCTGGCTCCACGTTATGTCTGATGCGTTGGGGAGCTTAGGGGCGATTCTTGCCGGTGGGCTCATCTGGACGTTGCACTGGTATTGGGTGGATACGGTTATCTCGATCCTCATCGGCGCTTTGGTGATTCACTCTGCCTGGGCACTGCTGCAAGAGTCCGTGTCGATTCTCATGGAGGGGACACCGCGTGGTATTGATGTGGACGAGGTACGCGATGCGATGATCGGCGTGTCGGGGGTCATGGCGGTGCATGATCTCCATATGTGGACGATTACCACGGGCTTGGACGCTCTCTCCGCGCACGTCATTGTCGCCAATGGGCGGCCCTACCAAAAGCTGCTCAAAGAGATGCACGATATCCTACACGATCGCTTCGGTATTGACCATACGACCATTCAGATTGAGCCAGAGGACTTTGAGGAGCGTCAGCTGACCTGTTGGGACACCTAAGTACCCGGACTGTACATTGCGGAATGCGGATTGCGGATTGCGGAATGGAAAATCAAGAAGTTTAATCCGCATTCCGCATTGGCTTGCCTCAGGCTTCCTGAGCCTCTTTGAGGATCTGGCGAGCCTGTTCTTCGGTGAGATGGCGGAGTTTCGGGGTGAGCTTTTCCAGCTCTTGTGGGGTCACTTCGGCATCCAACCAGGCGTCTAGCACCGATTTACGAATGCGCCATCGCCCATCCACTTGCTCGCCATGAATTTCGCCTGTTTCCAACAGCTCGTAAATGGCCTCGATCTTCAGTCCTGCGTAATCCGCTGCTTGCCAGGGGGCAAAGAACATCTCTGTGGATCGACTCATGCTCTTGGGTCCTCCGAGTAGGCTGATTTACGGCCTCATGCTGAGCCGCTGAGCTGTTTCTGAATGGCGTCGTGAATGCGTTGGGACTTTTTCTGACTGCCAAAGGTGCCAACACGTACACCGACCGTGGTGCTGCGCTCACCCACGGGCTTGAGCTGCACCGTCACCGGCGTGCCATCGGCGCGTCGTGCTTCAACACGGCCGCCCAGCGAGTCCATATGCTTGTTGTCAATGTGCAATTGCAGCCCTTCCAAAGCGGCCACCGTGTGAGGCCAAACTTCCTCAATGGGGACGCTATAGGTGGCCTCCAACTCGCCTTTAATATACGAATACGTTCCCACGCCCGCTCCGGCACCGGCTGCTGCACCAACGGCTGCAGCAACGCAGCCACCGCAGCCGACGAGCACACTCAATAACATCATGGCGCGAACCCATTGTTTCATAGAAACTCCTTACATGCGTCGTTGCTTCCTGAGCTCTGGAGATCTGAGGCGTGGGCTGTGTTGCGTGGACCATCGTGCTCCGGAGAAGGCATCTGGTGCTATGGGCATCTATTTGGCCGGTACCAAAGAGCGGTCGGCGAATGTGTTATTATAGCACACCTGGACCGGCATGGCAGGATGTATCATGCGTCTTGAGTTGATCTGGGAGGTATGGTAGGTTCCCTGTAGGCGCGATGATGTGGTGCGGTTGCGTTATGCTTATAGGGATTCTCTAAGGTCGTACAGGGGGCCTGGCAGCGATGAAGGTAGCCTATTTTGACTGTTTTTCCGGCATTAGCGGTGATATGACCCTTGGCGCTCTGGTCGATGCCGGGGTGGAACTGGCGCTGCTGCGTGAGGAACTCGCAAAGCTGCCCGTGCGGGAGTATCGTTTACAAGCCCACCTCGTCAAACGTTGCGGCCTGCGGGGCACCAAGGTCGATGTGCTGGTGGAGGAGGAGAAGCAACCGGCGCGGAAATATACGGACATCGTGGCCATGATCTCGGAGAGTGCATTCGACCCTGAGGTACAGAAGGGAGTCCTGGAGGTTTTTCGGCGCCTTGGAGAGGCAGAGGCGCATTTGCATAACGAGCCGCTGGAGATGATCCATTTCCACGAGGTGGGGGCGGTCGATTCGATTGTCGATGTGGTGGGAGCGCTCATCGGCTTGCATGCCTTGGGGGTAGAGGCAGTGATGGCGTCGCCGATCAATCTCGGCTGTGGCTCGGTGCGTACCGCGCACGGCTTGCTCCCCGTCCCAGCACCGGCAACGCTAGAACTGGTCAAGGGTTGTCCTACCTACGCTGGAGCTGTGCGCATGGAATTGACCACCCCAACCGGTGCAGCCATCGTGACCACCATGGCCAGTCGTTTTGGGCCGTTGCCTTTGATGCGGATTGAACGCGTCGGCTATGGGGCGGGCCGACGGGACCTCCCGAACATGCCGAATCTTCTGCGTCTCATTCTGGGTGAGCTCGAAGAGGACACCATGGCACCAGCCACCGAGCAGCATCACCATCATCATCACCATTAGGGTGACAGGAGTCACGCCAGGGCAGCGTATACAGTGCGAAGCTCACCTAGGAGAGGGTAGATCGATGGATTATCTCAATGTGCGCGGGAAGACGGCTCTCGTGTTGGGTATCGCGAATCGCTGGTCGATTGCCTATGCCATTGCGCAGCTCTTGCAGGCGCATGGTGTACGCGTGGCCGTAACGTACCAGAACGAGCGCATTGGAGAAGAAGTCCGCAAACTCACGAGCACCTGGGAGGACGTGCTGCATCTACCCTGTGAGCTTACGGACGACGCGCAAGTGGATACGGTATACGAGCGCTTACGCGACGCCTATGGCCAGCTCAACTATCTCGTCCACTGTATTGCCTTTGCCGAACGCGCCGACCTGCAGGGCGCTTTTCGCAACATCTCGCGCCGTGGTTTTCACACCGCCATGGATATCAGTGCTTATTCACTGGTGGCGGTGGCGCAGCGTATGGCGCCGTTGATGCCAGCCGGGGACAGCAGTATCCTCACGCTCACCTACATGGCGAGTGAGAAAGTGGTGCCGAATTACAACGTCATGGCGCTCGCCAAAGCCGCTCTGGAAAACAGCGTGCGTTACCTTGCCAATGATCTCGGACCCCAGGGCATTCGCGTCAATGCCATTTCCGCCGGCCCGGTGCGCACCGCTTCAGCGCGGGCAATCACTGGGTTCACCGACATGCTGAAACAGCATGCAGACAAGGCCCCTTTGCGCCGTAATATCAGTGCTGAGGAAGTGGGGAAGGCCGCTTTATACTTGTGTAGTGACCTGTCAAGCGGCGTGACTGGCACCATCCACTTTGTGGATGCAGGGTATCATATTCTGGGCGCTTGACCCCGTTGGTGTCAGGCTTGTGGTTAGGTGCGATTGTGGATAGCGTCTATGCATACTGTCATCCAGGCAGCCACGCTGTATGACTTCACCGTGCAGGTCTTTGCCCGTGCCGGCCTGCCCCTTGAGGACGCGCGTCTGGCAGCAAGCGCGCGCCTCGAAAGCGCTCTGCGTCAACCGGCAGGAGTTGATGCGTTCTCGGTTATGCGCCTCCATAACACCGTACGCCGCTTGCAAGAGGGGGGGATCAATCCCCGCCCCTGCATCACGGTGGTGCGTGAGCAGACGCACATTGCCTTACTGGATGGCGATAATGGCTTGGGCGCGGTGGTCGGTGCGCGAGCCATGGAGTGCTGTTTGGCGAAGGCGCAGGGACAGGGATTGGCGCTGGTCGGCGTGCGCAATTCCACCACCCTTGGCATGATGGCGTTTTATGCCATGCGTGCCCTGGAACGCCATGCCATTGGCTTTGTCGCCACCAATACCGAGCTGAAGATTGGCTTGCCACCCTGGGGCGGGATGACGCCAGCGTTGGGGAATAATCCTTTTGCACTTGCCATTCCCACGGGACAAGAGCCACCCCTGGTTCTGGATATGTCGGTCATTGCCACGCCGCCGCAGGGCCAAGCAGAGGCGATGCCAACTTCTGCCAGTGAGCCACTGGGACGTGCGTTTGTGGCCCGTTCGGTGATTGGCGACCATAAGGGCTATGGGTTGGCACTGGTGCTCGAAGTCCTCACCGGGGTGCTCACTGGCGCAGGCTTTGGGCAAACACACGCCCCAGAGCGGCTTGACACCTCCGAGGCGCGTCACGATCTCGGCCATCTCTTTGGCGTGCTTGATCCGACGGTGTTTATGCCCTTGGAACTCTTTTACGCGCGTATGCAGCAGCTACGTCAGGAAATCGTCCAAGTGCAGCGTGCCCCTGGCGTCGAGCGTATTCTTTTGCCAGGGGAGTTGGAACATGAGCGTTGTCAAGAGCGCCTGCAACATGGCATCCCAGTGCATGATGGGGCTCCTGCCGCGCTGCAGACGCTGTGTGCGGCGCTTGCTCTCGACTTCCCCCTTGACCCGTGACCACGGTGCAACTGCTTTCTGTCGCATGCAGAGCCGATTACCGCTGCTCCTAAAATGCGCTGCGGCAATGCCCACAGCTTTCCACAAGCGCTAGGGATCGAGGAAGTGCACCAACCCCACGATGTCGCCCCCAACATTGTTGTTGAAGGTGATCCGGGTACGATCAAGGGCGACTAAGGCACCGAAGCTCACGAAAATCCCCGCATTGCCATTCCCAATGATGCGCACGACCTCTCCCTCAACACCGATTTCAGCCCTCCCAGAGGCGCGCACCACAGCCACACCGTTGGCGGTGTTCTGCCGAATCGTACCTCCCTGAACGACAGCAAACGAACTGTCGACAAAGAAAATTTCACCGCCCACTTGCATCCCATCATCGCCATTCTCACACACCGTGTTGTTGATCAACGTGGCACTGGAGTTCTCCTGGACGAGAATGCCATTACGCGCATTGGCACAGATCTCATTCTCTTGTACCGTTGCGTCGGAAAGGTTCAGAGTTAGTCCGCCTTCCCCACGGTTGTTTCGCACGTTATTCATCATCAACGTCGCATCGGTCACGTTTGACAGAAGAATACCGCCGTTGATAACCCCTCCTAAGGTGTTGGTGGGGCCATTGTTCGCCACGGTATTGTCTGTCACTGTGAGTGCTGATGTATTGAGAAAGCGCATGCCAGCCAATGCGTTGGCTTGCACCACGTTCCCGGTGATATCGACGGTTGCATTGTCGACACGGATGCCGTCCATGCCATGCCCGTCAATGGTGTTTCCCTCTACCATGGCAAAGGCGCTCCCGCGGATGTTCAGGCCATCGGAGTCATTGCGACGCAGCACGTTGTTCATCACCGTGGCCATCGCGGTATTTTCCAGGACGATACCGCTGCCAGGGTCCTGCTGCAACGTAATGAGATTATGAGCGATGGTGATCGTAGCCGTCGTATCCCTGACCATAACGGCATTGTTGCCAGGGGAGCCGCAGCCGCCTACGCCATTGCCGCTAATGGTATTGCCAGAGATGGTCAAGGGGATAAGCGAGGAGCCCTGAAAAACCGCAATGCCGTTGCACCGATTCCCTCTCACCGTGTTATCCATAGTCGTTGTCGCGGCATTCTGGCTCACGAAAATTCCATTAAGTTGATTGTTGTCAATGATATTGTCCATCGTGATCTCTGCTTGCGAATCGATGGAGACAGCGATGCCGTTGCCAATGGGGAGACAACCCCTGACCACGACCTCTGAGGAGCCGTTCATGCGAATGAGATTGTCTGTGACCGTAGCTGCTGAGCCATCATCAATGTGAATCCCATCATCGCCGTTACTCTCAATGACGTTATTGGTAATCTCCGCGGCAGAGTCGATGGTAACAAAAGCCCCACCGCCTCCATTAAGCGTCATATTGTTATCTGTAATCTTCGCCATCGCTGTTTGTACAAATCCGATTCCTTCCTGCCCATTGCCGACGATGGTATTCCCCTGGACCGTTGTGTCGGTATTGCCATTGCTCCCGATACTGATGCCGGCAAAGACATTCTCGACGATCCGGTTGTGTCGCGCGGTAAGCGTCGCTGAACCAAGGCTGAAGATGCCGTTAGCCCCATGTGAAAGCGTCAGTCCCTCGATGATTACCTGCGTATTGGACGGCAGCGGATCGGCTTCGAGGAAG
>Ga0081538_10006675_pt1 | contig 10110 bp, 9 predicted proteins | sample TabmetS5T2R1_FD_71022 | JGI IMG/M metagenome (GOLD analysis project Ga0081538, IMG submission 71022) | Tabebuia heterophylla rhizosphere microbial communities from the University of Puerto Rico - S5T2R1 | ecosystem: Host-associated > Plants > Roots > Rhizosphere ... | reverse complement strand
CAGTGGGCGACGACGATCGTCTGGGTCACACCGGCGGCGCCGAGCACGGCGACCAGGTCGGCGACGATCTCGTTGGGTCCGTAGCGCGCGCTCCGATGCGGCCGGTCGGAGCCGCCGGTGCCCCGCCCGTCGGTGGTGACGACGGTTAGGTGGCGCGCCAGGTACGGGATCAGCCCCTTCCACGACCGGGCGTGCGTGATCGGTGACGCAGGGACGAGGAAGGCCGCGGGTGCGCCGCCCTCCCCGTGGAGCTCGTAGGCGACCTTGACGCCGTCGCGCTCGACGAAGCCTGCGTGGTCCGGGTCTCGCGCTCTCACCGCGCGACCCTGTCGACGAAACGCTCGACGAGGTGGTTCACCACCACGGGATCCCTGACGTGGGGCAAGTGGCCGGCGCCTTCGATGAGCACGAGTTCGCCGCCGGTGAGATCGGCGAACGCCCGGCCACGTTCGACGTCTTGGCAGACGTCCAGCGTCCCGTGGATCACGAGAACCGGAACCCCGAGGTCGCGGCACTGCTGCTCGAAGGCGGGGCGCGATGGTGGGTCGAGATCCTGGGCCTCTTCGCTGGTGGCGAGGATGTCGCCGGTCGACTCCATCGCCCACGACACCGCGTCCTCATGATGCTTCGTCGAGTGGGGCTCGACGAGCTGCTCGGCGAAGAAGAACTCCACCCAACGGCGCAGGTCGTGTTGGATGGCGTGGCGGTTGCACAGCTCCCAGCCCGCCGGTTCGTCGATGACCTCCTCCCACCGGCTCGCCGCCTCGACCCAGTGCGGCTTGGACACCCCGAGGTAAGGGACGCCGGGCGAAATGGCGACGAGCCCGAGCACCCGGTCGCGCTGCGTCGAGATGACGTCGACGGCCCACCAGTTGGCGTGGCAGTGGGCGAGCAGCACGACCGCCTCGAGGTCGGTCGCGTCGATCACCGCGACGATGTCGCCGACGTTCTCCGCTCGCCGAAGCTGCTCGATCCTTGTTGGCCGGGCGGACCGGCCGGTGCCCCGGCCGTCCACGGTGACGACACGGTGGCGACGGGCGAGGGTGGGGACGATGGCCTTGAAGACCCTCGCGTGGGTGATCGGCGCCGGTGGGACAAAGAGCAGGCTGGGCTCCCCGTCGCCGTAGACGTCGTAGCCGACCTTGACTCCGTCCCGCTCGACGAAGCGTTCGTGATCGGGGTCGCGCGCCCTCATCTGGCGATCCGGTCAACGAAGCGCTTGACGACGCGGTTCACGAAGACTGGCTCACGAGCCTGGAGGAAGTGCCCCCCGCTGGCGACCGTGACCAGTTCGCCTCCGGTGACCGCCGCCAGTGCGGCGCCCCTGGCGTGATGCGCGAGCTCGTCGCCGTCGCCGTGGATCACCAGCACCGGCGCGCGGACCCGCTCACACACCGAGCGGAAGCTGTCCAGCCCGCACGCGTCCAAGCCTTCGTCGCTGGCCACCAGCTTCGCAGGCTCGATGTCGAGCGCCCACTCGATGAAGTCCTCGATCTGTTTGGTGGAGTGTGGCTCGGTGCATGCTTGTCCGGCGAAGAACTCGAGGAAGTCCCGGTAGCCACCCTCCAGCCAGTGATAGCGGTTGTACTTCGCCCACCCGTCGGTGGTGTCCAGCCGGTCGGCGAAGGGGTACACCGTGCGGCCGGCATGCGTCGGCGCGAGGGGAACCTGCGGCCCCAGGAAGATCAGGCCACGGACCCGATCGGGACGAGCGGCCGCCGCCTGCACGCCCCAGAGCGCCCCGCAGGACAAGCCGACGAGCACGGCGTCGGGCGTCTCCGTTGCATCGAGCACCGCGATCGTGTCGGCGGCGAACTCGACGTGGCTGTAGGCCTCCGCCTCCGCAGGCCGGTCCGAACGGCCCGTGCCCCGACCGTCGAACGTGATGACGCGGAAGTGGCGCGCGAGGTAAGGGACCTGGGCCTTCCAGAACCTCGAATCCATGATCGACCAGGTCGGCAGCAAGACGATGCTCGGCTGGCCCTCCCCGAACCGTTGCCAGTAGAGCTTGACCCCGTCCCGCTCGGCGTAGCCGGTGTATGCCGGCTCGATCGCCCGCATCACCCTCCTGCGCTCGCGGCGCGGTGCCCGTCGCCGGCCGAGCGCTCCTCAGCGGCGCGGATCAGCTCGCCGACGCGACGCAGGCTGGCTCTGATCGGCATCTGATGACGGTCGAAGCCGAGCAGGAGCAGCGCCTCGGCCCCGATGAAGGCGTTGACGACGAGCGCGGCCGCCTCGGACGGTGAGAACGGGCCGAGTCCGCCGAACCTGGCTGCCGCTTCGGTGGCGACCTCGTTGAGCAACTCGTACCAGCCGGTGACCATCTCACGCGTGGCGGCGCCGATCTCGGGGGTTGACCATCCGGCCGCGATCATCTCCTGGAGGACGCGCACGTAGCCTGACTCGAGATCGTCCTCGAGGAAGTCGCACGCCTGCTCGTAGCGCCTCCAGAGGGGGATGTCCTCGGCGTACATCGCAGCCTGGCGCGCGAGGCGCCGCTGGTTCTCGGCTTCGAGCAGGGCGAGCACCATGCCGCCCTTGGATCCGAAGTGGTAGTGCACCTGCGACAGCGGCACCCCGGCCTCGTGGGCCACCTTCCGGGTCGACAGCTGGGCGTACCCGTCAGCGAGGAGGCGTGTGCGGGCCGCGTCGAGGATGACCTGGGCTGTGGCGGGTTCGGCGACCGCCATCGCTTCTCCTATTCGGTCGATCGACCGAAGCAACGTATCTCGGTGGTCGGCGTAAGAGCAAGCTTGACAGCCAGCCCGCCGGGCGCGAGTGTCTCGGTCGGTCGGTCGACCGAACCGCCGGCAACGTCGATGTGGTCCAAGGAGGAGCGCCAGTGACCCAGAGCGAGCGGAGCGGGGACGGGCCCCGGATCGCCGCCGCCCTGCGACGCCTGAACGGCACACTCGCTCGCCGCCCGGACTTCGGCCGCCACACTGGCTCGTCGGTCACGACGTTGGTGGGCGGGTTGCGGTGTTCGACCGAGGTGGCGGGGTGGACGATCGCGAGCGACCTGCAGCCGGCGTTCGGTGGCGAGCGCTCGGCGCCCACTCCCACGGTGCTCCTGAGCTCGGCGCTGGGTGCGTGTCTCGCGATGGGCTACCGGCTGCGGGCGGCGGAGCAGGGAATCGAGCTGACCTCGGTGCGGGTCACGGTGGAGACCGACTCCGAGCTGTGCGGGATGCTCCGGCGCGATGCGCCGGCCCCGCCGGGGTTCACAGAGATCCGCTACCGCGTCGAGTTGGAGAGCCCAGCTCGGACGAGTGACGTCGAGCCGGTCGTCGAGCTCGCCGACCGGCTCAGCCCGGTGCTCGACGCGTTGACGAGGGTGAACCGGGTGCGGCGCACGATCGCGATCAACGAGCGGGTGGCCTGACGTGGAGGCCAAGGTCCACCGTTGGGTGCAACGGCAGGGATGGGATCGGGCCGTCGACCACTACCAGACGTTCTGGCGGGAGCAGCTGCGGCCGGTGCACGAGCGGGTCCTGGCGGCGGCCGATCTGCGTCCGGGTCAGCACGTGATCGACATCGCCTGCGGTACCGGGATGGTGACCCTGCCGGCAGCGACTGAGGTCGGCCCTGCCGGTCACGTGTTGGCGACCGACATCTCGCAGAAGATGGTGGACGACACCGCGAGGCGGGCGCGGCAGGCTGGGCTCGCCAACGTAGAGGTCCGTCGGTGTGACGCCGAGCAGCTCGACGCCACCGGGCCGTTCGACATCGCGCTGTGCTCGTTGGGACTGATGTACGTGCCGTCCCCACCGGGGGCGATGAGCGAGATGCGCCGTGTCCTGCGGCCCGGCGGAGTCGCGGTCGTGTCCACGTGGGGCGCGCGGCGCAACTGCGGGTGGGCGGAACTGTTCCCGATCGTCGACGCCCGCGTCAGCAGCGACGTCTGCCCGATGTTCTTCGCCCTCGGCACCGGCGACTCCCTCGCCCACCTCGTCGCGCGCGCCGGGTTCACCGACGTCGAGCAGGTCCGACTGAGCGTCGACCTCGTCTATGCGGACGAGGCGGCCGCGATCGGGGCGGCGTTTCTCGGCGGACCGGTGGCCCTCGCCTACTCCCGGTTCCACGAAGCCACCGAGGCCTCGGCGCACGACGACTACCTGGCATCGATTGCGCAGTACCGCAATGGCGCCGGCTTCCGGGTCCCCGGCGAGTTCGTCATCGCCTCCGGTCGACGCCCTGATTCCCCTCATCACCAACCCAACCCACATCACCCAATGGAGACATCCAATGACGATGACCGACACGCCGATCGACAACGGCGTCAACACCGAAGCCCTGCTCGGTGCCCGTGAGGCGCTGACCGCCGCCCCCGGGGCCGCCGAGTTCACCTGGCGTACCACCTGCTCGTGGGTGCGTGGCACCCACAGCCGCTCGACCGTCGAGACCTTCTCGGGCCTCGGCCAGGAGCACACCCACCTGTCGACGTTCAACTTCGAAGCCGACCACCCCCTGTGCTTCGCGTCGGAGGACCAGGGGGCGACACCGGCCGAATACGTGCTCGTCGCCCTGGCCAGCTGCCTCACCGCGGGGGTCGCCGCCGTCGCCCAGTTGCGCGAGATCCAACTGCGCAAGGTCACCGCCACCGTCGAGGGTGACATGAACGTGCTCGGCATCCTCGGCGGCGATCCCGACGTGCGCAACGGGTACCGCGACATCCGGGTGCGCTTTGACATCGACGCCGACGCCTCCGGTGAAGACATCGAGGCGCTGGTGGCGCAGTCCCAGAAGCGGTCGGCGGTGTTCGACATCCTGACCAACCCGACCGACGTCACCGTCGAAGTCGCCTGACCAACCAGTGTTCGTCCCGGTCGTAATCGTTGGCGCCGGCCACGCCGGGCTGTCGATGAGCCGCCGCCTCACCGAGCGCTCGATCGACCACGTGGTGCTCGAACGCGGCGAGGTGGCCAACTCTTGGCGCACCGAGCGCTGGGAGTCGCTGCGGCTGTTGACGCCGAACTGGCACGCCCGACTCCCCGGGCACCGCGACGACGGTGACGACCCCGACGGATACATGACCGTGCGGGAGGTCTCCAACCTCATCGCCGGCTACGCCCGGACGATCACCGCCCCCGTGCACTGCGGCACCACCGTGACAGGTGTGACCGCGGGCGGCGACGGCTACCAGATCACCACCGATCGCGGGGTCTGGCGGTCCACGGCCATGGTGATCGCTACCGGCGCCTGCAGCGTCGCCCTCGTCCCGCCGATCGCCGCCGGGCTCCCCGACCGAGTCGCCTCGGTGACCCCCCAGACGTATCGCCGGGCCGATGATCTGCAAGATGGTGGCGTGCTGATCGTCGGAGCGTCGGCCACCGGGGTACAGCTGGCCGAGGAGATCCACAGCAGCGGCCGCCCCGTTACCCTCGCCGTCGGCGAACACGTCCGAATGCCCCGCACCTACCGCGGCCGTGACATCTTTTGGTGGACCGAGACCGCCGGAATCCTCGACGAGGCCTACGACGCCCTCGACGATGTCGTCCGCGCCCGCCATCTCCCGTCGCCCCAACTCATCGGCAGCCCGCAACGGCGCTCGATCGACCTGAATTCGCTACAGGATCTCGGTGTCAGGATCGCCGGTCGACTCGGCCGGATCCGCGACGGCGCCGCCCAGTTCTCCGGATCGTTGCCCAACACCTGCAAGCTCGCCGATCTCAAGATGAACCGGCTGCTCGCCACGCTCGACCAATGGGCGACGCTCGCCGGCATCGACGACGATGTCGGACCGCCCGAGCGCTTCGAGCCCACCCGCCGCCCCGCGCCCACTCCAACCGACATCGACCTCGAGCGTGACGGCATCCGCACCGTGGTCTGGGCAACTGGCTACCGCCCCGATCACCGCTGGATCGAACTGTCCGTGTTCGACCACAAGGGAATGATCCGCCACGACGGTGGCGTCGTCCGTGGCGCTCCCGGCATGTACGTGCTGGGGCTCAACGTCCTGCGCCGCCGCGGGTCGAGCTTCATCGGCGGGGCCGCACGCGACACCGCCGACCTCGCCGCCCACCTCCACCAACACCTCGATCGCCAGGTAGTCAATGTCTGACAACTCCGGGGCTGCCGTCAGCGGCGCTCCACTCGCTCCGTACCATGCGATGCTCCTATCTCAAGCCGCTTCCTCAAGCGGCTAGTCCGCGATGTCTCGCGACATCACAGCGCGGAGGGAGTGGGATTCGGCATGCGCCCTGGCCAAGGGAGGTTCTGCTAGCAACGGTGGCAGCAGCGGCGGTGGCTTGCCTCCCGAGTGTTGCGGCGTCCCAACGAGGGGGCGATCAGCGAACGTCGTTGGCCACTGGTCAGGTGCGTGGCCGATCGCCGGCGTCTACCCGGCAGTCGTCCTCGACGACGGGACTGACCTGTCAGGGGCATGCCAGAGCGCGGCCCAGCACGTCGGCTACATCTCGCGGCGACGACCGAGCGCTACTGATCGATGGTCGCGAGCACTTGAGCGCCGGGGACGACGCACAGATTTCGTGTACGGAAGGCTGATCGCCCGCCAGTCCGCTGAGGCTCGTCACAGGTTCATGGCCTCGGGGCCACATGGTCAGCTCGACACCGTCCCCGCGCGGGGGTGGTCGTTGAGCAGCGTTGTGAGGGTGGCGACCAAGCTTTCCGGGGCTTCGATGTGGGGCGCGTGCGCGGCGTCGTCGATGACGTGAAGGGGCCATCCGTGATCGCGGGCCGCGGCCTCCCCAATGGCGAGCGGCACCATGCGGTCGTGCCGGCCCCACAGGAGCGCGACCGGAATGCTGATGCCCGAGAGTGCGGCAGCGCCTATGGGCTTGGTCTGGTCGGCGATCAGCCGGTTCATGGTCTTCTTCACGTGACGGCGACGGGCTTGAGCGAGGTTGTAGGTGTCGAAGGCTTGGTACCACTGGGGGTCGCGCTGGCGTGTCGCATCCAGGTCGAGCAGCGCGAAGCGATCGAAGCGCTCGGCGTTGCGTGGGGTCGGTCGAACGGCGAAGCGGATGGCGACGTAGCGCAGTCGCCGCGGCAAGCGATAGGGACCAACGCCGGGTGCGCCGTAGATCACCAGCTGGCCCAGTCGGTCGGACCCCCGGGCGACGTAGCGCGCCGCCATGCTGCCGAACAGCGAGTGCGCGACCAGGGCCGGACGCTCGAGGTGGGCCTCGTTCAGGAAGGCGTCGAACCAGCGCTCAAAGGCCTCGATGTCGAGACGGTCGACCGGTTCGGACTCGCCCAACCCAGGTGCGTCTGGCACGACGACCCGGTGACGCCGCGCCAAGGCGGCGATCACCGGCGTCCACATGATCCCTCCGCACTCGATGGCCCCGTGCTGCAGCACGAGCGGCGGACCGTTGCCGGCTTCGATGACCCGGGTCCTTACCCCGGCGACGTCGAGGTTGTAGGTGCGCGCATCGACACCGGCAAGCATGCGGGTTCGCAGTTCTGATTGCTCCATGGACGCAGCCTGGATCGCCGGCGGCGCCCGAGGCATCGCCAGATTTGACCATTCGCCGCCAAAGAGGCGCCTCAGACCAGGCCGTGCCTGTGCGCCACTGCGGCAGCAGCCGTTCGAGTGTTCACTCCGAGCTTGGTGAAGATGTTCTGCACGTGCCGCGCCACCGTGTGCTCGCTCACGATGAGCGCTGCGGCGATCTCACGGTTGGTGTGCCCGGCGGCTACCAGCGTGAGCACCTCGACCTCGCGTGCCGACAGGCCACTAGGGACCGCCACCGCCGCCTCCGAGGGACTCACGACATGCTCCACCCGTGCGAGATCTGGCCCTGCGCCGAGCGCGGAGAACGCCAGCCGAGCCGCGTCGAGCTCCATGGCCGCGGTCTCGTCGTCTCCGCTGGCCCGGCAGGCCAGTCCGAGCGCCACCCGCGTCCGCGCCGCGTGGTACGGCGCCGCCAGCTCCCGCCACAGGCGCCATGCCCGACGGAGGCTGCCGAAGGCGGCAGAGAGCTCTCCCCTCGCGAGCTGCACTTGGCCGTCGGCATGCAGTGTGGCCGCGCGTGCGAACGGCGCATCCAGGGTCGCCGTGACATCCCGCAGCGCATCGGCGGCCGCCGACGCAGCCTCGATGTCGCCGGCAGCGAGGTGCACCTCGACTGCTGCCGCGAGCACCTCGACCCGCCTCGCGCCCGAACCGGGTTCGGCGCTGGCGCGGCCGATCGCCTTCGCCGCCGCCGCAGGGTCACCCGTTCCCAGCCGCAATAGCGACAGGCCCGGTTGAGGGTCACGCCCGGCTTCCGCTGCTGCGTGGTAGCACGCCTCGGCTTCGGCGACGGACCCCATCAAGCGGTGGAGCTCGCCCTCTCGGTAGGCCGCGTCGCCGGCCAGCGCCGTCCCCTCGACCTGTGCCCGGGCACGCCGCGCTTCGTCCATGGCATCAGACCAGTTGCCTTGGAGCTGCATCACTTCCGAGCGGTGCACGAGGCATTGGCCTCGGAACGGCACGAGGTCAGGCTGACTGTCGCACCAACGACTGAGGACCGCGGTCCACTCGGCGGCACGCCGCAGCTCGAGCGCCCGCTGACAGGCGTCGATCACGCCGCAGTAGACGATGCCCTCGACGAGCGGAGAGACGCGCTCGGACGTCACGATGAGCATCGCTGCGTCGAGCGCTGCCAACGCCTCTCGCACGGCACCACAGGCCAACCACGCCTGGCCCTGGCCCATCCGCGCGATGGCGAGAACGTCGTTGTCTGAGTGGGCACGACCGACCGACGCAGCCTCGTTGAAGAGCTCCAGGGCCTGGTTCGGGTCGTCGTCACAGCACGCGATCGCCTGAGGGATGAGCAACAGACCGCGCTCCGGGCACGGGCCTTCGACTCCTGCGCAGAGCTCGTGCGCTCTTGCCAGCCATCCGCCACCGAGCGCCACCTGGCCCTCGTTCAACAGCCCGAACCCCGCCCAGAACGCGCATCGAGCGGCGCGACCCTGTTCTCCACGTTCTTCGTGAGCGCGACACGCATCGGCCGACCGCTCCACCCAGTCGTCCGCACCGATCAGATAAGCGGCGACGGCGAGCTGCTCGATGTCCTCGACGTCGCCGAGCTCCCCGGCGCCGGCGAACTCGCCGTAAGCCTCGCGCCACGCACGCCTTACGAAGGCCGCTCGCGCACGCTCGACCGATGTTCCCATGGAGCCATGATCGTCCGTGCCAGACCACACCGCCTGGCCATGACCAACGGCAGGTGCTCACGCGGTCAAACGGCGCCAGAACGACGGGTCGGCGTACCCGCTCGGCCGCGCCCCGCATCGGCCGGAGAAGGACGCCGAGCACTGCCCCGGCTTCTCGGGCCGGCTTCTCAAGCTCGTCGAAGAGGAGGAGGTTGGCAGAGCGCCGTACGGTTGCGGGCTCGATGTCGGGACTGGTAGCGGAGCCTCGCGTTCGGCCGCCGAGGTTGGGACGTCACAAGCATCTATCTCGCCCCGCGGACCCTCGATCGAACGGCACGATCACATACTCCCTGCCGAATCCGTGCGCGCCTGCTTGCGTCGCTGCCGTGGAGGGAGACGGTCTCCCGCGCCCGGGGGTTGTCTGGTCAGGGCCCTGGCACCCACCCGGCGGCCCGAATCCCGAGCGATCGAGGTTCCCGAGCTTGCTGGCGCACACACGGAAGCAGCCGCGGTGCCTGTCGAGGTCTCGGCCAAGAGCGTTCGCCGCCGGGTGCGGCGCGGAGGGTCTCGCCGGTTTCGAGCAGTGTCTTCAGGTTGCCCAGGAGTTCGGGCCAGCCTCCTGATGGCGGTTTGCGACCGCTCATCGCCTCGAGCATCTCGCTGCCCGGTTCGAAGCCGTCATGGGTGACGGTCAGCTTCACGACCATCCCGCCTGCGGGCTCGATCTCACGGCAGGAACCCCAGGTCAGAGCCACTGTCCCGGACGGGCGAGGACGTCGGGAACATGCTAAGCGCCAGGGCGGAGGGAGTGGGATTCGAACCCACGGTGGGCATGACCCACACACGCTTTCCAAGCGTGCCGATTCGGCCGCTCTCGCATCCCTCCTTGGGTGGTGCCCGGGGCAGCACACGCTATCGTGTGCCGCGCCCGTGACCGCAGGTGGCGGCCGGGTCCTGTGCAACCGCAGCCCGTGAACCGAGTCAGGGCCGGGAGGCAGCAGCTCT
>Ga0081538_10006674_pt1 | contig 10111 bp, 8 predicted proteins | sample TabmetS5T2R1_FD_71022 | JGI IMG/M metagenome (GOLD analysis project Ga0081538, IMG submission 71022) | Tabebuia heterophylla rhizosphere microbial communities from the University of Puerto Rico - S5T2R1 | ecosystem: Host-associated > Plants > Roots > Rhizosphere ... | reverse complement strand
GGCCGAGGCCAGGTTGAGGCCGCCCGGCATGACGAAGGCGAGGGCGTTGCCGCTGGCCCCCAGCCAGGCCAGCGAGTCGGTCTCGATGCCGCGGGGCGGCCGCCACACCGGCGCCCCGACCCCGCGCACCTCCAGCCCGTCCAGCACCACCCGGTCGCCCCGCGGCCCCCACAGGAACGGTCCCGGCCGGCGCACCTCGAACAGGCACCACAGGCGGCGGCCGTCGGCGGTGGCCACCCAGGCCCGGCCCCCGGCCACGAAGGCCACCGGCGCGTTGGTGGCCGAGGGGGCGGTGCCGGCGCAGCCGTCGGGCAGCGCCCCGGCGGCGGTGGCCGCCACCGTGGTGCCGGGCGCGGCCGGCAGGGTGGCGCCCCGCTCGGAGCACGCCACCGTGAGCACGGCCAGGGCGGCAAGTAGCAGGCGGGCCCAGCTCGACCGCACGGGCATGGTCAACCCATCTCTCCCCAGTCCCGGCAACTGGCGGTTGCACGCATGATCCCACCATGCGCGCAGCGGTGCGAACCGGCCGGTACCATCCCCGCATGGACCTTGACCTGCTACGCAGCGCCGTCGGCTGGCGGGACGGCCGGCTGGAGATCGTCGACCAGACGCTGCTCCCCGAGCGGCTGGCCACCCTCGAGCTGACGACCGTCGCCGAGGTGGTGGACGCGCTGCGGCGCCTGGCCGTCCGGGGGGCGCCGGCCATCGGGGTCGCGGGGGCGTTCGGGGTGGTGCTGGGCCTGGACGAGGCCGGCCCGCCCCGGCCCGGGCCGGAGGGGCTGGCCGCCGCCCGGGACGAGCTGGAGCGGGTGGCGGCCACCCTGGAGGGGGCCCGCCCGACCGCGGTCAACCTCCGCTGGGCCGTCCGCCGGGTGGCCGGGGCCGCCGCCGGGGCCGCCGACGCGGCCGAGCTGCGCCGGCTCGCCCTGGCCGAGGCCGAGGCCGTCCTCTCCGAGGACCGGGCCGCCTGCGCGCGGATGGCCGAGGCCGGCCGGGCCGAGCTGACCGGCCGCCACCGGCTGCTCACCCACTGCAACACCGGGCGCCTGGCCACCGCCGGGGTCGGCACCGCCCTCGGGGTCGTCTACGCCAAGGCGGCGGCGGGCGAGCCGGTGCGGGTCCTCGCCTCCGAGACCCGGCCGCTGCTCCAGGGCGCCCGGCTCACGGCCTGGGAGCTGGTCAACGCCGGCATCCCGGTGACCCTGGTGGCCGACACCGCCGCCGGCGCGGCCATGGCCGGCGGCCGGGTCGACGCCGTGCTGGTCGGCTGCGACCGGGTGGCCGCCAACGGCGACACCGCCAACAAGATCGGCACCTACGCCCTGGCCGTGCTCGCCGCGGCCAACCGCATCCCCTTCTACGTGGTCGGGCCGCTGTCGTCCTTCGATCCCGGGACCGCCGACGGCGCCGCCATCGAGATCGAGCAGCGCCCGGCCGCCGAGGTCGCCACCCTGGCCGGCCGGCGGGTCGCCCCCGAGGCGGCCGGCGTCTGGAACCCGGCCTTCGACGTCACCCCGGCCGCCCTGGTCACCGCCTTCATCACCGACGCCGGGGTGCTGCGGCCGCCGTTCGGGGCGTCGATCGCGGCCGCCCTTGGCCGGCCGCCGAGCTAGCCGATGATGGTGTTGGCCCGCAGCCAGCCCGCGGCGGCGTCGGCCGGCGGCCGGCCGTCCGCCACCTCGAGGTTGAGCCTGGTCAGGTCCGTGGTGGTGAGCCGGGCGCTGACGGCGTTGAGCAGCCGCACCAGCGACGGGCCGTAGGCGTCGACCACCTCCCGGCGGACCACCGGGACCACGTTCTCGGCTGGCTGGAGCCGCCGGTCGTCCTCCAGCTGGACCAGGTCGTTGCCCCTCTTGGCCAGGTTGGGGTTGGTGGTGTCGAGCATGCCGACGTCGATCTCGCCCGTGTCCAGGGCCAGCGCCGTGGTCGACCGCGACGCCATCGCCTCGAAGCGGGCGAAGTGGAGGTCGTAGAGGTCCTGGAGGCCCTCGAGGCAGAGGGACCGCTGGGGGCACTCGGGCGGCCCGCCGAACACCAGCTGGCCGGCCAGCGGGGCCAGGTCGCTGAGCTTCTCCAGGCCGTGCCGGCGGGCCAGGTCGCCGCTGACCACGAAGCCGTTGCGGTCCTCGGCCGGGGCGTGGGCGAGCACGCTGACCCCGCGGGGGCCGAACACCTGCTCCAGGCGGGCATGGGTCAGGCCGGCGTCGGCGGTGGCCACCCGGTCGCGGTCGTTGAGGAAGTTGAGGGCCGACCCCAGGTACTCGGGCACCATGTCGACCTTGCCCTGCTCGAGGGCGGGGTCGACCACCTCGCGGGCGCCCAGCTGCACCACCAGCTCGACCGGGAACCCGTGCTGGCGCAGGGCCTGGCCGTACAGCTCGCCGAGGAGCTCGCTCTCGGGGAAGTCGAAGGAGGCGAGCTGGATGGTGGGCCGCCGTGGGTCCTCCGGCGGCGGCGGGGCCGGCGCCCGGTCGCAGCCGGCGGCCAGGAGCAGGAGCACCAGCAGGAGCGCGGCCACCCTGGGGATCCGGTTACGCATGGCTTGCGCTCCTGTTGCTGTCTGTGCGCTCAGGTTACCCTCCTGTGCATGGAACCGACGGCGGGGCGGCCGCCTCTGGGCGTTGGCGAGCCGGCGGTGCCCAGCCGGCCCCAGCGGGTGTCGCGGGCTGGGCGGCGACGGCGACCCTCGGGCGAGGCCCCGCCGCTGCCGCGGACCCTGAACCGCAGCGGGCGGCTGTGGCTGACCGGCGCCGGCGCCGTGCTCGTCCTGTGGGCCGGGGTGGTCGCCAACCAGCGGTCGGGCGTGCGCGTCCTGGAGCTCGACCACGCGGTGGTCGAGTGGTTCGCCGGGCTGCGCACCGAGCTGCTCACCGACGTCATGCTGGCCGTGCACGCGCTCGGCTCGCGCTGGACCGGGCGGGTCCTGTTCTGGACGACGGTGGCCGCCCTGGTCCTCCTGCGCCGCTTCCGGCACCTGTTCGTGTTCCTCGGCGCCACCCTGGCCGTGACCGCCCTGACCGGCCTGTTCGCCTACCTGTACGTGTGGCCGCGCCCGCTCGGCGTCGAGATCCTCGGCGACTGGAGCGGCTACGCCAACCCCTCGCGCCCGGTCGCGACCCTGACCGCGCTGCTGATGGGCATGCTCTACTCCCTGGCCCCCGCCGGGCGGCTGCGCCGGCTCGGCAAGCCGGCGATCGTGGCCCTGGTCGCGGCCCTGTCGGTGGCGCTCGTCTACCTGGCCGTGAACTCGCCAAGCGACGTGCTCATCGCCATCGTCCTCGGGGTCACCGTCCCCCTGGTGGCGTTCCGCATGATCACCCCCAACGAGGTGTTCCCGGTCACCTACCACCGCGGCAGCTCGGCCCACCTGGACGTCGGCGGCCGCCGCGGCCAGGCCATCCACCGCGCCCTCGAGGACCAGCTGGGGGTGCAGGTGGCCGAGATCAAGCCGTTCGGCCTCTCGGGGTCGGCCGGCTCCACCCCGCTGCGGGTCAAGGTCAAGGGTGACCCGGAGACCTGGCTGTTCGCCAAGCTGTACGCCGGCAGCCACCTGCGCTCGGACCGGTGGTACAAGCTGGGCAGGACCCTGCTGTACGGCCGCCTGGAGGACGAGAAGCCGTTCAACACCGTCCGCCGCCTCGTCCAGCAGGAGGACTACGCCCTGCGGCTGATGCACGGGGCCGGGGTGCGCAGCCCCGAGCCCTTCGGGATCGTGGAGATCACCCCCGAGCGCGAGTACCTGGTGGTGACGGAGTTCTTCGAGGACGCCAGGGAGATCGGCGACCTCGAGGAGGTGGACGACCGGATCATCGACGACGGGCTGCGCATCATCCGCCGCCTCTGGGACGCCGGCCTCGCCCACCGCGACATCAAGCCGGCCAACCTGCTGGTCCGCGACGGCCGGGTCCACCTGATCGACGTGTTCTTCGCCGAGGTCCGGCCGAGCCCCTGGCGCCAGGCCGTCGACCTGGCCAACATGATGCTGGTCCTGGCCATCCGGTCCAGCCCCGAGCAGGTCTACCGGCGGGCCCGGCTCCAGTTCAACGACGACGAGATCGCCGAGGCCTTCGCCGCCACCAGCGGCATCACCATGCCCTCCCAGCTGCGCCGGATGATGCGCGTCCAGGGCCGCGACCTGCACGCCGAGTTCCTCCGGCTGCTGCCCGAGCTGCCGCCCCCGATCGCCATCCAGCGCTGGAGCGTCCGGCGGATCGGGCTGATGGCCGGGGTCGCCCTCGGGGCCCTGCTGGTGCTGCTCATGGCCCTGGCCACCTTCGAGTCGGCGGGGCTGCTGTGAGGCGCCTGGCCCCGCTGGCCCTGGCCTGCCTGCTGCTGGCCGGCTGCGTCCAGCCGGGCAGCGCCAACTTCGCCCAGGCCCGCGAGCCGGCCTGCCGCTACCAGGGCCGGCAGGGGACGGCCCTGGTCGTCCTGATGGCCCAGGCGGTGCCGACGGCCAGCCAGCTGCCCTGCGTCGAGCTGCTGCCGGCCGGCTGGAGCGTGCGCGACGTGTTCGTGCGCAACGGGCGGGTGCGGTTCTCGCTCGACTCCGACCGGGTCGGCATCAACGCCGTGCAGGTGGTCCTGGAGCAGTTCTGCAGCATCGGCCCCAAGGTCACCCGGGTACCCTCGGACCACGACGGCACCCGCCGCTACCAGGAGGTCATCTCCATCGACCCGGGCCGGCGCTACCAGGGCGCCGTCTACTACCTGTTCACCGGCGGCTGCGTCACCTACCGGCTCGACTTCCGCAGCGACGAGCAGGCCCGGCCGCTGGGCGAGGTCTCCCTCGCCCTCGGCTTCGTCACCAGGGGCGCCCTGAGCGAGACGGTGGCCGACTTCACCGACGGGCGGGTGCCGCTCGACCCGCCCCCGGAGGCGGCCCCGTGAGCCGGCTCCCCAAGATGAAGACCCTGCCCCGCCACCCGGGCGACGCGCTGCGGCTGGTCGCCGGGACGGCCATCCTCCTCGCCTGCGTCATCACCGTCCGCCCCGACGACGTCGGGGTGCTCGAGGAGGACCTGTTCCGGCTGGCCAACGACCTCCCGACGGCCCTGTTCCCGGCGTTCTGGGTGGTCATGCAGGCCGGCAACGTGCTCGCCGTCGGGGTCGCGGCCGCGGTCGTGGCCGCCACCCGGCGGTTCTGGCTGGCCTTCAACCTGGCCGTCACCGGCATCGGGGTGTGGATGCTGGCCAGGTGGATCAAGGACGAGGTGGGCCGCGGCCGGCCGACGGCCCTGCTCGACGGCGTCCACATCCGCGGCGGCCAGGACAGCGGCCTCGGGTTCGTGTCCGGGCACGCCGCCGTGGCCGTGGCCATCGCCACCCTGATCGTCCCCTACCTGCCGCGGCGGCTCCGCTGGATGGCGGTGGTGGTGGCCGCGCTCGTCTGCGTGTCGCGACTCTACGTCGGGGTGCACCTGCCCCTGGACGTGGTCGGCGGGGCCGCCCTCGGCTGGGCGGCCGGGTCCCTGGTCCACCTCCTGCTGGGCGCCCCCGGGGGCCGGCCCTCGGCCGAGCGGGCGGCCAAGGCCCTGCGCGCGCAGGGGCTCCAGGTCACCGAGGTGGTCCCGCTGGGCGGGCGCGACGCCCGCCGCTCGGCCCGCTTCCAGGCGGTCGGCCCCGACGGCCAGCGCCTGTTCGCCAAGCTCATCCCCCGCGAGCGGCGCGACGAGGACCTCCTCTACCGGCTCTGGCGGATGCTGGTCCGGCGCCGGGCCGAGCCGGGCCGCCGGGGCACCGGCCCGCCCCTCGCGCAGGTCGAGCGCGAGGCCTACCTGGGCCTGCTCGCCGGCACGGCCGGGGTCCGCACGCCCCGGGTCGTCCTGGCCGGGCCGTACGACAACGGGTCCGGGCTGCTGGTGCAGCGGATGATCCCCGGGCGGTCGCTGGAGGACGGCGTCGAGGTGAGCGACGCCACCCTGGCCGACGCCTGGCGGGAGGTGGCCACCCTGCACGAGGCCGGCATGGCCCACGGCGACCTGGGCCGCCACAGCGTGGTGGTCGACGAGGACGGGCGGCCCTGGCTGGTCGACTTCGACCACGCCACCGCCGTCGCCTCCGAGCGGGCACGCCAGGCCGACCTGGTCGAGCTGCTGGTGAGCCTGGCCGCCTGCGTCGGCCCGGACCGGGCCGTGGCCGGCGCGGTCACGACCCTCGGCCGCGAGCCCCTGGCCGCCGCCCTGGCCGCCGTCACCCCGTCCGCCCTCACCCAGACGACCCGCCAGGAGCTGGACGACAACCCCGACCTCTGGGACCAGCTGGCCCGCCGGGTCGCCGCCCCGGCGTCCGCGCCGCCGGTGGCCGACGGCGGCGCCGCCGTCAGGCGTCGATCTTCTGACCCTTCCCGATGACGACCACGCCGCCGTCCGAGACCACGAACCGCTCCCGGTCCCGGTCGAGGTCGACGCCGATCTGGGCGCCGTCGGGGATCTGCACGTTCTTGTCGACGATGGCGTTGCGGACCAGCACGCCCCGGCCGACGTCGACGTCGTGCATCACCACCGACCCCTCGACCCGGGCGCCGGTGTGGACCCGCACCCCCGGGGACAGGATCGAGCGCCGCACCGTGCCGCCCGACACCACCACCCCGGCCGAGACCATCGAGTCGAGCGCCTGCCCGGTCCGCCCCTCGCCGTCCTCGAACACGAACTTGGCCGGGGGCAGGGGCTCGTGCCAGCTCAGGATGGGCCACTTGCGGTTGTAGAGGTTGAACACCGGGTGGACCGAGATCAGGTCCATGTGGGCCTCGTAGTAGGCGTCCAGGGTGCCGACGTCCCGCCAGTAGCCGCGGTCCCGGTCGGTGGCCCCGGGCACCTCGTTGTCGGCGAAGTCGTAGACCTCGGCCGCCTGGGACCCCACCATCATGGGGATGATGTTGCCGCCCAGGTCGTGCTTGGAGTCCTCGTCCTTGGCGTCGAGGGACACGGCCTCGATCAGGGCGTCGGCCCGGAACACGTAGTTGCCCATGGACGCGAACACCTGGTCGGGCGCGTCGGGCAGGCCCTGGGGGTCGCTCGGCTTCTCCCGGAAGGCGCTGATGCGGCGCCCGTCGGGGGCGGTCTCGATGACCCCGAACTGGTTGGCGTCGCCGATCGGCACCCGGATCCCGGCCACCGTCACCCCGGCGCCCGAGGCCATGTGCTGCGCCACCATCTGGCGGGGGTCCATCCGGTAGACGTGGTCGGCCCCGAACACGATCACGTACTCGGGCCGCTCGTCGTAGATCAGGTTGAAGCTCTGGAAGATCGCGTCCGCTGAGCCCGCGAACCACCGCGGCCCCCGCCGCATCTGCGCCGGCACCGGGGTCACGTAGTTGCCCAGCAGCGGCGACAGCCGCCAGGTGGTGGTGACGTGACGGTCGAGGCTGTGGCTCTTGTACTGGGTCAGCACCGCGATCCGCATGTAGCCGCCGTTGACCAGGTTCGACAGCACGAAGTCGACCAGCCGGTAGTCCCCGCCGAACGGCACCGCCGGCTTGGCCCGGTCCGCGGTCAGCGGCGCCAGCCGCTTGCCCTCCCCACCGGCCAGCACCATCGCGAACACATCCGGGTTGGCCATGGTTCCACCTGCTTCCCTCGCACCCACGAGCCGGACAGCGACCGTTCCGACTTTATAGTGGACGTCCACCCGCGGGTAGAAATCGCCGGGTGAACCCCTGGGGTCAGGCGGCCGGCTGGTTCTGGTCCTCGCCGGCCGGGCCGCTGGTGGTGACGGCCTTCTGGGCCGAGACCTCGATGCCGGCCTGGTCGAAGGCGACCTTGAGGCGGGCCCGGAGCTCGCGGGCCACGTTCCACTGCTCGAGGGGGCGGGTCTTGGCCACCAGGCGGACGCGGATGCCGTCGGGGCCGAGCTCCTCGACGCCCCAGACCTCCGGCCGCTCCAGAATCCTGGGGGCCCAGTGGGGGTCGGCGTACAGGTCATGGGCGACCCGCTCGATGGTCCGGGTGGCGTCGTCGAGGTCGGTCGAGTAGGCGACCTCGACGTCGACCAGGGCCCGGGCCCAGCCCTGGGAGCGATTGCCGACGCGGCGGATCTCGCCATTGGGGATGTGCCAGAGGGTGCCGTTGACGTCCCGCAGCCGGGTCGTGCGCAGGCCGACGCCCTCGACGGTGCCGGTGGCCGGGCCGGCGTCGACCACGTCGCCGACCCCGTACTGGTCCTCCATCAGCATGAAGATCCCGGAGATGAAGTCCCGGACCAGGTTCTGGGAGCCGAACCCGACGGCCACCCCGACGATCCCGGCCCCGGCGATCAGGGGGCCGAGGTCGAGGCCGAGGGTGCCGAGCGCCATCAGCCCGGCCAGGGTCCAGATGCCGAAGGAGGCCACGCTCTTCAGCAGGGCCCCGACCGTCTCGGCCCGCTGCACCCGGCGGAGGCTGGGGATCTCGCCGGTTCGGGCCAGGGCGGTGGGGGCGCGCAGGGCGGCCAGGCCACCGTCGTCGGTCATGGAGGCGACCATTCGCCGGATGGCCCGCCGCACCAGCCGGTTCGCCACCCAGGCGGTGAGCAGGATCAGGAGTGCCTGTGCGGGTTCGACGGCGTACTTGAGCAGAGGATCACCTGTGCGGGGAGGGGAGACGGTCGTTCCTGTCCACCGTAGCGAACACGCTCCGAGGGCTGTCAACCGTGCAGGTCGAGGGGGCGGTGGCGAGGCCGTCACCGCCGGGGCCGGCCGGCGCCGTCGAGCTGGTGGAGGGCCAGCATCCGCTGCAGGCCGGGGTCGGTGCTGTAGGCCTGCACGTTGCGGCCCGCCCCGGCGGCGCCGAGGACCCGGCCGGTGGCGACCAGGTCGTGGCCGCTCAGGAACCGCGCCACCAGGGTCGCCAGGACGGCCTCGTGGTAGCGGCGGCGCTCCTCCCGGTCCGGCCAGCGACGCTCGGCGTCGCGGATCAGCCGGTCGACGGCGTCGGCGGCGCCGACCTGGCCGTAGCCGGGCACCGCGACCGGGCCGGTGGCCTCCAGCAGCATCCGCGTGGCCAGCGGGTCGATGACGATCACGCCGTCGGGCCGCGGACGGCCCCGCGCCTCGGCCGCGCGCAGCCAGGCCCGGCCGGTGGCCGGGAACTCGGCCGACACCCCGGCGTCGCGGAGGGCCTCGGCGAGCTCGCCGTCGCCGGGGCGCAGGTCGACCACGCCCTGCTCGAGCACGACCTCGCGGACGGCCAGGGGAACCCCGCCCGGCGGCCGCTGCCCGGCCGGGCTGGTGAGCACGACGAGGTAGCGGCGGGGCTCGTCGACGCCCACGGCGGCCGGCAGGGCGTCGAGGGTCGCGACCAGGGGCCTGGCCCGCCCGAGCGCGTCGTCCAGCCGCTCCAGGGCCCAGCGCCGGGTCTCGTCGACCCCTGGCTCGAGGGGGCCACCACGGACAGCCTGGAGCTGGGCCCTGGCCGCCTCCAGCTCGGCCAGCAGCCCCTTGGCCTGCGCGATGGCGTCGTCCAGCGCGTCGAGGTCGAAGCGGTCACCCCGCAGCAGCGCCCCCGGCCCCGCCCGCAGCCGCGGCGCCACCGCCACCGCCCGCTCACCGGCCCCGGTCAGCCCGGCCGCCACCGCCAGCAGCCGCCGGGTGTCCGCGATCCCGCCCGACAGCACCGGCAGTCGAGCCGCGACCCGCACCTCCGGCCGCTCCGGCACCGCCGCCGCCACGGCGAGACTCCGTTCGGCCGCCTGCACCGCCGCCACCGCCTCCTCCAGCCGCCCCCGCGTCAGCGCGACCTCGGCCCTGGCCAGCTCGTCCCGGACCCCCGCCGCCCCCACCAGCAGGGTCTGCCGAGCCTCAAGGAGGCCGAGGGCCAGCCAGCCCCCCGCCAGCACCAGCACGACGAGCACCGCCACCAGCACTCGGGTCGCCAGCCGCCGCGCCCGCCACCCCGGCCGGCTCCGCCGCCGCACGCCGATCCGGGTCGCCGCCGTCGGCCAATCCGGCCTGAGGGCCTGCCTTGCTACCTGGTCGGTGGGCCGAGCACCCAGGGCGGAGGGCGACGGGACCCGGGGATCGGCGGTTACCGAGGCAGAGGGAGGGGTCGGGGATGCGGGAGGGGGAGAGGGGGAGGAACGAGGTGTGGAAGAGGAGGAGGAGCGGGGAGGAGGCGAGGGTGTGGGAGGGGAGGAGGGT
>Ga0081538_10006673_pt1 | contig 10111 bp, 12 predicted proteins | sample TabmetS5T2R1_FD_71022 | JGI IMG/M metagenome (GOLD analysis project Ga0081538, IMG submission 71022) | Tabebuia heterophylla rhizosphere microbial communities from the University of Puerto Rico - S5T2R1 | ecosystem: Host-associated > Plants > Roots > Rhizosphere ... | reverse complement strand
CGCCGCCCCTACCCCCCCTCCGAATCGGCCGTTCGTGGGGAGCGGCCACCCGAAGCCACTGAAGACTGCCGTCCCGTCGCGGCGCAGGAACTTGTGAGCGATCACGGGCGCCTCCAGTTGCGGAAGGCCGCGAGCAGCGCCGGTCGGATCTCGTCGGCCACCTCATCCTCGCGAATCAACCCGGCCAGCTGGATCGTCTGTCGCATCTGCTCGAGGTAACGACCACAGCCATCACACAGGTTCAGGTGCTCCTCCACGAGCGAGACCTCTTCGCTGTTCAAGTCGCGTTCGAGGTAGCTCGTCACGACCTTCACGAAGTCGACGCAGTCGATGTATTCCCGACGATCATCCATCTGCGAGATGCCTCTCGAGCACCGCTCGAACCTTCGTGCGACCGCGATGAAGGAGGATTCGTTCGTTGGAGTCGGTCAACCCCAGCGTCGTCGCGATCTCGGCTGATTCCCAGCCTTCGACGTCGCGCAGGGTGAGCACGAGCCGCTGCATGGCCGGCAGCGCCTCGATCGCCTCTTGCACGACGGAGAGGGTCTCGTGCATCACGGTGGCCTCGTCCGGCAGCGAGCGCCAGGTCCGCGGGTACGAGGTCCAATGCCCGGGGTATGCGTCGTCGGGTCCGCGAAAGAAGGTGGGGTCGATCCCGTCGTCGTCTCCGTGCACCTGCGAGGAGAACGGCAGCGACCGGGCCTCGCGCACACCTCGGGTCCGGGCCTTGTTGATGGCGATCCGCACGATCCAGTTCTTCAGGCTCGATCGACCCTCGAACCGCTGAAGCCCCTGGATGACCCCGATCCAGGCGTCCTGCACGACCTCCTCGGCCACCGACTCCGTCTGGACGTAGGACCGCACGACGTGGAGGGTAAGCGCGTAGTAGCGATCGACGAGCTGGTTGAAGGCCGCCTCGTCTCCGTCGCGTAGGCGGGTGAGCAGTGCAGCGTCATCGTCTCCTGTCGCGATGCCGTGCGATGCTCCCCCACCTGGCCCGGGACCCGCGCTTGCTGAGCCGTCCCTCCTCAGAGGTGATGCGACACTCTTCACGTTGTCCTCTCAGTGGAGTCGCTGTGGTTCAGTCTCTGTCGAGCGGCAGGACGTTACGGGGATCGCCGGGACATTCATCTGGTATCGGATCTGCTCACCCGTTGGAGGTTGAGCAGGGGAGCTCACGGCGTCGTCCAGTGCATCCGCGGTGTTCTGCATGGCGCTCCACGCCAGGAAGACCTCCACCAGCAATTCTCGGCGGCATGGGCTTGAGTCGTTCGGTTGGACGTAACGATCCGTGCCGGTCGAAGACTGCATGACGGCCGATGTGACGAGGAGACGTTCGATGGGCAGGGCCTGGATCTGGGGCGTTCGGTGTCTGGACATGCGCCTTCGAGGTTCAGTCGGTTGCGCAGATGTCGCTCGCATGACGATCGAGGAGGGGCTATGACCCGACAGGACATCCAAGCGCGGGAGCGAGAGTTTGTGGAGGCGTTCAACCGCGGTGACGCCTCGGGCGTGGCCCGCCTCTTCACCGAGGATGGGCGGGTTCTGCCACCCAATGCCGACGCGGTGCAAGGCCGGGCGAACATCGAAGCGTTCTTCAAGGAGGACCAGGCGCGGGCGTCGCTCTCGTTGCGCCTGCTCACGGTGCACGAGTGCGCGGGTCTGTGCGTCGCGGTCGGCCTCTCCGAGGTGGAGCGTCATCCCGATGGAGCGTCGCTCGATAAGGACCGCGGAAAGTTCGTCGAAGTGTGGACGCGCCAGTCCGATGGCTCGTGGCTGCTGGCCGAGGACATCTTCAACTCGAACCTGCGCACACCGGGTTGAGCGCCAGACGACTCGCGCACGATTCGCATCGGAGGGGCCATGGAGATAGTGCTGTTCAAGATCCACAGGCGACCCGATATTGATGTACATGAGTTTCAGCGTGCGCTCGGGGGCCTGGGTTGAGAGGCAAGAGCGCGCATGGTGAGGCTGCCGGTTCGCCACCCGACGGCACCGAGGGTCCGGTCACAACGGCGGTGACCCGCCGGGTCAAGCCCGGTCACGAGCCCTTCTACGGGCGGTTCCTGGAGGGCATCAACGGCGAGGCGAGCCGGTTTCCGGGGCACCTGGGCGTCGACGTGTTCCGGCCCGAGAGCGCGTCCGCCGGGGAGTACCGGATCGTCTACCGATTCGACACCGGCGAGCACCTGCGCGCGTGGCTCGACTCCGACGAACGAGCGGGCTGGCTCGAGTGCGCCGAGCCGCACGTGATCGGCCCGATGCGCACCCAGTTCCTGACCGGGCTCGAGTCCTGGTTCACGCTCCCCGGGCGCCCCGGCACCCCGCCGCCGTACAAGATGGCGCTCGTCACGTGGGTCACGATCTTCCCATTGATCACGCTCGTCGTCGTGGCGCTCGACCCGCTGCTCGTACAGCTGGCGCTCGTGCCCCGGTTGGCGCTGACCACGGCCGTGACCGTCCCGATCATGACCTGGCTCGTGATGCCCGCGGGTGACGCGGCTGTTGCACGGCTGGCTCTATCCCACACTGCAGCGGGCGCTCTCCGAGGAGGAAGCGTGAACCGAACAGACATCAACCCCTGGTCCTGGTCCCTGAACCGTGGGTTCAACCAAGCCGAATTGGTCGAAGGGACGCGGCGCCAACTCGTATGCAGCGGCCAGACCGCGGTCGACGCCGATGGCAACCCGCAACACCCCGGCGACATGGCCGCCCAGCTCAACCTCGCCCTCGACAACCTCGAGGCGGTCCTCGCTGGTGCCGGCATGACCCTCACCAACCTGGTTCGTCTCAACGCTTACACAACCGACGTCGATGCATACCTCGAGCATTCCGCCATCATCTCCGACCGCCGCGACGGAGCCCGGTGTGCCACCACCTTGCTCGGTGTCGCCCGCCTGGCAAGGCCCGAACTCCTCGTCGAGCTCGAAGCGACCGCTGCGGACTAATGAACCTCGGCGCCCTCCGACGGCCGGGATCTGCCTCGTGGAGCATCCGGCGATCTGAACGCACGCCGGTCGTCCGGTGATACGACCGGGTGGCCGCCGTCCAGGACACCTTCGACGTCCACTCAGGAGGAACCACCACATGAATGACCCATCCCGCGTCGCCATCTTCGTCTTCGACGAGGTCGAGGTCCTCGACTTCGCCGGACCGTTCGAAGTGTTCGGCGTGACCGGCTGGCGGACGCCACCCCAGCCCTTCGACGTGTTCCTGGTCGCCGCCGACGATCGCCGTGTGACCGCTCGCAACGGCCTGGAGGTCATCGCCCGGCACACCTTCGCCGACTGCCCACCGATTGACATCCTCGTGATCCCCGGCGGCTGGGGCTCGCGAACCCAGCTGGCACGCGACGACGTGATCACCTGGGTGCGGTCGACGGCTGCCTCCGCGCAACTGACAACCTCGGTGTGTAGCGGTGCGCTGATCCTGGCCAAGGCTGGTCAGCTCCGCGACGGGCCGGCCACAACCCATCACGGCGCCTACGACGAGCTGCGAGCGCTCGACTCGTCGATCAACGTCATCGAAGGGGTGAAGATGGTCGACCGGGGCGGCGTTGTGACCTCCGGCGGCATCTCCGCCGGGATCGACATGTCCCTCGGCGTCGTCGCTCGTCTCCTCGGCCCGGCCATCGCCCAGGAGACCGCCGACTACATGGAGTACGACTGGACCCCCGCCAAGGTAGGCATCCACTAGGAGCGTGCGCGGATGGGCAAGTAGTCCTTGCTTGCCATGGTCGGTGTCGTCGGAAGGCCTCGCCGGTTGGCCGTGGCTCACGATGCAAATCCCGTACTGTTCGGTGCCCACCTGCGGGCCTATCCGCTCGGCCACTAAGCCCGACCCCTACGCGGCGGGGCCGTGGTGGGTCGTTGCTATCGAGCGGAAGGTAGATGCATTGGGTATCTCAGCCTCCGCGTGGGCCCGCTGGCTGCTCGGCGCGGGGCCAAGTCACCAAAGATACCGAACAAGCGCGCGATCGTGACGTGGCCATCACAATCCGAGGCGATCGACGAGCCACGCTGCCTGCCACGCACGCTCCGCGGCGAGCCGTTCGGGTCGCGACGCGTCATCGACGTCGCTCGCGAGCGCGTACGCCGACATCTTGGCCGCCACTCCGGCACCCTGAGCGGCAACGCCGGCGTCGTGTGCGTAGAAGCAGACGTCGGCCACGTACGCCGCGAGTGTCGCGGCGGGGTGTGGGTGGTCGGCGGCGGATGTGGCTGCGCGCTCGAGGTCGCCGAGGTCCGTGGCGTCCTCGAGGCGCGCGGCCGCTTCCGTCCGTCCATGTTCCCGGAGCGCGATGGCGGCGGGCCGCGCGACCCGCCGCGCGCTGGCCGCGACGAGGTCCCAGGCAACGGCGTCGGTCCAGGCGTCGATGCGGCCGAGCAGGCGTGCCCGCTCGCCGAGGAGTAGGTGACCGCGCTCGGTCAGCGCACCCGCCAGCTCGATGTTCCAGAGCTCTTCGTCGAGCCAATACGGGAGGTCGCCGGCCGGGTAGCCGCGCAACGCCTCCCTTGGTGCCGTGTCCCTGCTGACCCAGGCGCCCGGCTCGCCGTCTCTGGGGGTGGGCCAGACGAAGCCCGACAGAGGATCGACCGCGCCCTTGGCGAGGAAGGCGTAGGCGAACACTTAGTCGCGTTTCCACCCACGAAACGCGGCGAGGAGGGCCTCCTCGGCCTCTGGAGGCACGGTCTCCTCGGGGATGCTCCCCAGTAGCCGGATCGTCTGTCGCATCTGCTCGAGGTAGGCGCGACACGGCGGGCAGCTCATGATGTGTTCCTCGAAGCGCCCGCGGTCCTCGGGTGCCAGTGCGTCCTCGAAGTACTCCGTGACGAGCTCGACGATCTGCCGGCATGTGAGGTAGTCCGAGCTCATGGCCCAATGCTACTGAGCGCTCGCGCCAGCCAGGTCAGTCACCCTGAGCGAATGAGTTAGGTTGGCCGGAGTGGAGCACCACTCGCGCTCGACTGTGTCAGTCGGGGGCCGCCCGGCGAGCGCGGAGGAGGAGAGACGACTCGTCGAGGCGCTGCGCGCCGGTGACGAGGAAGCCTTTGTGCAACTGATTCGCGTGCACGGGCCGACCATGCTTCGGGTCGCGCAGCTCTACGCCTCGAGCAGAGCCGTCGCGGAGGAGGTGGTGCAGGAGACCTGGCTCGCGGTGCTCACCGGCATCGGGCGTTTCGAGGGCCGCTCGTCGTTCAAGACGTGGCTCTTTCGGATTCTCACGAACAGGGCGAAGTCCGGGGCCGCAGCGGAGGGCAGGACCATCTCGTTCGCAGCGTTGAGCGAGGCGGAGCTGGCTGCCGTCGAACTCTCCGTCGACGTCGACCGCTTCCACGGGCCAGCCGAGCGCTGGGCCCACCACTGGACGTCATCGCCGGAGCGCTGGAGTGAGCTGCCGGAGGCAAACGTGCTCTCACACGAAACGATCGCGATCGTCGAAGACGCAGCGGCGTCGCTGCCGCCCGCCCAGGGGGCGGTCGTCACCCTCCGCGACATCTTGGGCTGGGAGGCGGCGGACGTCTGCGAGGTCCTGGGAATCAGCGCAACGAATCAGCGCGTGCTGCTCCACCGGGCCCGGACGAAAGTCCGCAAGCAGCTCGAGCAACACTTCACCTCCTCGCGTCAAGCGTGACTGACCATCGGAGCGGCCTGCGTCGCGCCGCCGGTCTGACCGGCGGCGCACTCGACGTTGTCGTTCAAATGCAATCAAGGTCCTGACCAGCGACCCAACGCACGCGGCAGCGGCGGAGCCCGAGGACCTGTAGATCCTCGGCCCCGCCGCTAGGCGTCTGCACGGTTGTCGTTAGACCGCGACCAGTCCAGCGCCGCCGGTGGCGAACCCGGACACGCCGGTGAGCGGCGTGAGCGAGCCATCGGCCGGGTCGATCGAGAACGCGCTGATCGAGCCGGAGCGGCTATTGAGCACGTACAGGAACCGATCGCCCTCGGCCACGTCCAGGTCGACGGGACCCGCGTCGGTGACGCCGCTGGCGCCGTCGCCGACGAGGGACAGCGCCCCGTTCGACGCGATTGCGTACTGGCTGACGTTGGCCGTACCGGCGTTGGCGGTGTAGGCGAAGCGGCCGTCGGAGGTGACGACCAGCCAGCACGCCGCGGCTTGGCCGTTAGGGACCGACGCGCTGATGGGAGTGATCGTGCCGGCACCGTCGACGTCGTAGGACGACGCCGCGCTGCCTGGAGCCTCCGACACGTAGAGCCGGCCGTCGGGACCGAACTGGAAGCCGAAGGGCGTGGCACCAGAAGACGGCTGCGCGTTGGGGCCGATCGCCCGGGCGTTGGGCTGAACGACGTAGGTGTCGATCGTCTGCGTGTCCTTCTCGGTCACCGCCAGCAGGTCGCCGTCAGGACTGAACGCCACCTGGGCGGCGTTGGCGTTGGTCGTGGAGAGCGAGCGGGTCGAGCGGGACACGCTCACGAGTGTGTTCTCGTCGCTGATGCGCAACGCCTGGATCGTGTCGGCGCCCTGGTTGAGGACATAGACCAGGTTCTCGTGGACCGCGACGCTCACGGGCCGGTCACCGACCGGCTCCACGTCGGCGAGATCGAGACCGTCGTCGTCGATCTCGAACAGCGTTACGTCGTCGCTACCCGCGTTCACGACGAGCAGAAGACGCTCGTCGGCCGTAATGGCCAGCGCCCCTTGGTCACCGAGGCCGGCTGAGGTCCCCAGACCGCCGGTGGCCACCGTCTCGTCCTGGGTCAGGCGGCCGTCGGCGGCGCGGTCGAACGCGACCACGGCGTTACCTGCCGCATTGTTGGTTTGGACGTACACATGGCCAACGGGGCCCCGATCTCGATCGGCCGCGGTTGGGCGGGCCGCCGCGCCCAACACGAGCGGGACAACAAGTGCGAGACCCGCAGCGCGGGCCCAGCGGATGAAGCGAGGCATGGAGAAGTTCACCTTCCGTGTCGATGTCGGATGTCGGTGACGCCGGGATCCGGCGGCGTCGGGGGCATGCCGCCGGTACAACGTCTCGGGACGAGCGCCGGCGTTACACGGACGCGCCGACGCTTAAGGGACGCGTAATGGCTTCGCGGGTCTGCGCCGCCGCGACTAACCCGGACCGTGACTCAGGCGGCCCGGTGGCGGTGGTGTCCCGGGATGGAGGGACCCTCGTTACCCACCGATGATCGCCGCCGCGGCCCGCTTGGCGGCGCGCGCCGGGTGGGCGACCGTGCCGGTGGTTCCGGCGACGGCGGCGCCCTGGACCAACAGAAAGAGGCTGTTGGCCACGTCGGCGGGCTCGGCCAGTCCGGCGTCGGTCGCCGTTGCCTCGAACCAGCGGCGGACCCCGATCATGTGGCAGAGCGCCACGTCCTTTGCCGGCTGGGCGTTGTCGCGGATCTCGATTGACGTGTTGATGAACGCGCATCCGGTGAAGTCGTCCTGTCGGAACCACTCGCCCAGGGCGTCGAATGCGGCCAGCAGCCGCCGCCGCGGATCGCGTGCCCGCCGAGACACGGCCGAGTCGAACCATGCGTACCACTCGTCACTGCGGCGCTCGAGCCACGCCGTCACGAGACGTCCTTGGACGGGAAGTGCCGGTAGAGCTCGCCTTGGCAACACCTGTAACAAAGCCCGTGCTTCGAAGACTCCACCTCTGACGTCCTCGGAGCGAGCGACGACAACACAGCAACCTGGAGGAGTCGTGCCAAAGCCAAACGCCGTCACGGCTGCGGGAGCAGCCCGTGTGACGCCGCAACGAGATGTCAGGGCCACCAGCAGCGTGTTGCGCGGGCTCGAGGGGTGCAAGGTGAGCCTCGCCCTCGCCGACGGGTCTCGCCTCGACGATGTGATGCTCGTCTCGGTCGGCCGCGGTCGCACGCCGACGCTGTGGCTCTTCGCGAGCGGCATCGACGTCTTTCTGCCGCGCCTGGCGGTCATCGATGCCTGGGAGGCGCCACCCGCTCGGGCACGGTCAGCGGCATGACGTCGATCGTCGCATCGCCAGCGGGGGCGCAGCCCGGCCCCGCGCGAGGCGACCCCCTGCGCCAGACGCTCGGGGAGGCACCGACGTGACCGTCACCACCACGGCACGGACCGAGACCCGCGGTGTCCGGGTCGAGCGTGGGACCAAGCGGGTCCGTGCCTACCTGGGCGGCGAGCTGGTCGCCGACACGACCCGTCCGCTCCTGGTCTGGGAGGTTCCGTACTACCCGGCCTACTACCTGCCGGTCTCCGACGTGCGCGTCGACCTGTTGCACCCCGATGGCGGTGTCGCCCATTCGCCGAGCCGGGGCGACGGCCGCACGTTCACGATCAAGGCCGGGGGCAAGGAAGCACCGGGGGCGGCCGTTCGCTACGCGGACTCGCGACTCGAGGAGCTGCGCGACGCGGTCCGGTTCGATTGGGACGCGATGGACGCCTGGTTCGAGGAGGACGAGCAGGTGTTCACCCACGCCCGCGATCCCTATGCGCGCGTCGACATCCTCCCCAGCTCGCGCCATGTGCGGGTCGAAGTCGACGGGGCGACGATCGCGGAGTCGGCCAAGCCCACGCTGCTGTTCGAGACCGGGCTACCGGCGCGGTACTACCTGCCGAAACCGCATGTCCGCCTCGACCTGCTGACGGCCACCGACACCGTCAGCCACTGCCCGTACAAGGGCCAAGCCGAGTACTGGTCGGTGCGGGTGGGCGACACGGTGCACGCCGACCTGGCGTGGTCGTATCGGACCCCGTTGCCGGAGGGCCAGAAGATCGCCGGGCTCATTGCCTTCTACAACGAAAAGGTCGACCTCTACGTCGACGGCGAGCGGCAGGACCGTCCCACCACCAAGTTCTCCTGAGCACCTCACATGGCAACGGCCACGCGCTACCGGCCACGCATCGAGCGCAACGACCACGCGTCAGCGTCTGGCACCGACGCTCGCGGTCTGACGCCGACCGCCACGACCACGGCCCTGCCGACGGCGGCGGCGACCCAGGCGGCGATTCTGGCCATGCTGGCCTTGGCCGCAGTGGTGGCCCTCTCGGGGCTGCTGGCCGTGCTCACCTCGTCGCGCATCGGCGCTCCACCGTTCGCCGGACGGTGGCGTCTCGCGGCACCGTCGTCCGCAGGGGCGGTCGCCGCTGCGGCGGTCGCAGGCACCGTGGTCGCGCTCGCCACCCGGACGACGTACGTCGCCCGTGTTCGGTGGCGCTGGCTGCTCGCCGGGTCGATGCTCGGGGCCCTCGCCTGGGCCGTGTCCCTGGCACTGGTCGACGGTCCGCCCGAGCTCCTCGGGAGCCTGGGTGGGCGCTTCGACTACCTCGCCGCCGTCGCCGACGCCGGCTCACCGGGCGCCTTCCTCGACCGGTTCCTGCCCGAACACCGCAGCTGGCCGCTGCACGTCCAGGGTCATCCGCCGGGCATGGTCCTGCTGCTGCTCGGCCTCGACGCCGTCGGCCTGGCCCACACTGGCGTAGTCGCCGCAATCGTGCTCGTGGGCGGTGCCGCGGCCGTGCCGGCGGTGCTGGTCGCAACCCGGGACGTGGCCGGCGACGCGGCGGCGCGCCGGCTGGCGCCCGCGTTGGTGCTGACCCCAGCCGCCATCTGGTGGTCGTCGGCCGATGCCCTCTTCGCCGGGGTGGCGGCCTGGGCCCTGGCGCTGGCGGTCCTGGCCACCTCCCGACGGGGGCCGGCGTCGTGGGCCATGGGGGCGGGTGCCGGAGTGCTCGGAGCAGGCGCGCTCATGCTGTCCTACGGTTTGGTGCCACTGGCCGCGGTGCCGCTGGCCGCGGGCGTCTGGCGGCACCGGCTGGCGCCGCTGGCCGCCACCGCCGCCGTCATCGCCGCGGCCTACCTGGCGATGCGGGCCGCGGGCTTCGACTGGTGGCGCGGGCTCGAGGCGACCCGGGCCGCCTACGGGCGGGGGATCGCCGGCGACCGGCCGTACGGCGTCTTCTTGGTGGCCAACCTCGCCGTGTTCGCCACCGCCGTCGGCCCGGCCGCCATCGCTGGGATGCTCCGGCTCGTCCGGGCCGGACGCCGCGCGCCGCTCCTGGTGCTGGCCGGGGCGGCTGCGGCGGCCGTCCTCGCCGCCAACGTCTCGGGCCTGTCCAAGGGCGAGGTCGAACGCATCTGGCTGCCGTTCGCCCCGTGGATAA
>Ga0081538_10006672_pt1 | contig 10113 bp, 12 predicted proteins | sample TabmetS5T2R1_FD_71022 | JGI IMG/M metagenome (GOLD analysis project Ga0081538, IMG submission 71022) | Tabebuia heterophylla rhizosphere microbial communities from the University of Puerto Rico - S5T2R1 | ecosystem: Host-associated > Plants > Roots > Rhizosphere ... | reverse complement strand
CAGCCGGTCGACCCCGTCCACCCGCACGGCCCGCTCCCAGGTGAGGTGGTTGAGGCCGACGTGCTCGAGCTCGACCCGCTCCGGAGCGACCCCCAGCTGGGCGGCGAAGCGCCGCTGGAACCCGATGGCCGAGTTGCACAGCCCGATGGCCCGGTGCCCCCGGTCCAGGAGGGCCTGGGTGACGATCCCGACCGGGTTGGCGAAGTCGACGAACCAGGCGCCCGGGGCGCCCCGGCGCGCCGTCTCCTCGGCCAGCTCCAGCACCACCGGGACGGTGCGCAGGGCCTTGGCGAACCCGCCCGGCCCGGTCGTCTCCTGGCCGACGCAGCCGAACTCGAGCGGCAGGGTCTCGTCCACCAGCCGCATGGCCTGCCCGCCGACGCGGAGCTGGACGACCACGAAGTCGGCGCCGTCGATGGCCTCCTCGCGCCGGCCGGTCAGGCGCAGGTGGCCCCCCCAGCCGACCCGGGCCAGCATGCGCCCGGCCAGGCCGCCGACCACCTCCAGGCGCGCGGCGTCGACGTCGAACAGCACCAGCTCGTCGACCGGCAGCCGGCCCTCGCGGGTGGCGAAGCCCTGGACCAGCTCGGGGGTGTAGGTGCTGCCGCCGCCGACCACGGCGATCTTCAGGCCCACGCCCGGCCCCTTCCGCTCGGTCTCCACCGGCTGCTATTGTGCAGCCACCATGAGTAGGTTAGGAAAGTTTTCTTACTCTACACCGGTGGGCGACCGGCGGGGACGATGATGACCGCCCCGGCCGTGCTGGCCGTCGACGGGGGCAACTCCAAGACCGACGTGGCCCTGGTCGATGCCGCCGGCGAGGTGCTCGGCGCCGCCCGCGGCCCTGGAGCCTCCCACCATCATCTGGGCGTTCCCGAGGCCATGGACACCCTGGAGGCGCTGACCGCGGCCGCCTGCCGCGACGCCGGCCTCCCGCCCGGCGCGCGCCCGCCGGCCGCCGTCGGGGTGTGGTGCCTGGCCGGGGTCGACTTCCCGGCCGACGACGAGGCCCTGGGGCCGGCCATCGCCGGCCGCGGCTGGGCCCACGAGGTCCTGCTGCACAACGACGTGTTCGCCGTGCGCCGGGCCGGCAGCGGCCGCACCTGGGGGATCGGCGTGGTCGCCGGGGCGGGCATGAACTGCGTCGGGGTGGCGCCCGACGGCCGCGAGGTGCGCTTCCCGGCCATCGGCGAGCTGTCCGGCGACTGGGGCGGCGGCCGCGACATCGGCATGGCCGCCGTCGGGGCCGCCCTGCGCGGCGAGGACGGCCGCGGGCCCCGCACCACCTTGACCCGGCTCGTCCCCGACTGGTTCGGCCAGCCCACGGCCCTGGCCCTGGTCGAGGCGCTGTTCCTGGAGCGGATCGGTCACCGCCGGGTGCTGGAGCTGGTCCCGCTGGTGTTCGCCGAGGCCGAGGCCGGCGACCAGGTGGCCGCCCAGCTCGTGGCCAGGCAGGTGGAGGAGATCGTGGCCATGGCCGGGGCGGCCATCCGCCGCCTGGACCTGGCCGGCCGTGACGTCGAGGTGGCGCTGGGCGGCGGCCTGTTCCAGGGCGAGGCCCCGGCCTTCCTGGAGCGGATCCGGTCGGGGATCGTCGAGATCGCCCCCGCCGCCCGGCTCACCCAGGTCACCGACCCGCCGGTGGTCGGGGCGGCCCTGCTCGGCCTCGACCGGCTCGGCGCCGGCCCTGGAGCCGCCGAGCGGCTGCGTGCCACCCTCACCCATGAGCGCCTGGGCGCGCTGGCACCGGTCGTGGCCTCGAACCGCTGAGGAGGAGCGAGATGGGCAGGATCGTGCTCGAGCACGTGAGCAAGGAGTTCCCCGGCGGCGTGCAGGCGGTGCGGGACGTGACCCTGGAGATCGGCGACGGCGAGTTCATGGTCCTGGTCGGCCCGTCGGGCTGCGGCAAGACGACGATCCTGCGCATGATCGCCGGCCTGGACGAGGTCACCGACGGCGAGATCACCATCGGCGACCGGATCGTCACCGACGAGAAGCCCAAGGACCGCGACGTGGCCATGGTCTTCCAGAACTACGCCCTCTACCCGCACATGACCGTGGAGCAGAACATCGGCTTCGGGATGCGGCTGCGCCGCACGCCCAAGCCGGTCGTCAAGCAGCGCGTCGGCGACGCCGCCGAGGTGCTGGCCCTGCTCGACTACCTGGCCCGCAAGCCGGCCGACCTGTCCGGCGGCCAGCGCCAGCGGGTGGCCATCGGGCGGGCCATGGTGCGCGAGCCGCAGGCCTTCCTGATGGACGAGCCGCTCTCCAACCTGGACGCCAAGCTACGGGTCCAGATGCGGACCGAGCTGGCCCGGCTGCACAAGCAGCTCGGCACCACCATCGTGTACGTCACCCACGACCAGGTCGAGGCCATGACCCTGGGGACGCGGGTGGCGGTGGTCCGCGACGGCCTGCTCCAGCAGGTCGACACCCCCCAGCAGCTGTTCCACCACCCGGTCAACCTGTTCGTGGCCGGCTTCATCGGCTCGCCGACCATGAACCTGGTCGAGGCCGCCGTCACCGGCGACAAGCTGGAGTTCGGCAGCCACCGCCTGCCCGTCCCTCCGGGCATGGACCTGGACGCCTACAACGGGCGCAGCGTCATCCTGGGCATCCGCCCCTCCGACTTCGAGGACGCCGGCGTCTGGCGCGACGAGCGGCTGCCGGTCGTCGAGGTGACCGCCGACGTGGTCGAGGACCTCGGCACCGAGGCCCACGTGCTGTTCACCGTGGAGGCGCCGCCGGTGCAGGTCGAGGGCGTTGACGAGGACCCGGAGGCGGGCGCCCCCATCCCGCTGGTCGCGGCCGAGGGCACCAGCGTGTTCACGGCCGCGGTGGACGCCAGGACCGCGGCCCGGCCCGGGAGCACGGTGCGGCTCTCGGTCGACCCGGCCCGGTTCCACTTCTTCGACCGCGACTCGGGCCGGGCCATCCAGCGCCCCCGGGCGGCGTCGGGATGACCACCCTGGACGACCTGGACACGCCGGCCCTGCTGATCGACCTGGACGCGCTGGAGGCCAACCTGGCCGAGATGGCCGCCGTCGCCGCCAAGGCCGGCGTCCGGCTCCGCCCCCACACCAAGACCCACAAGTCACCCGAGATCGCCCGCATGCAGGTCGAGGCCGGGGCGACCGGGATCACCTGCGCCAAGCTGGGCGAGGCCGAGGTCATGGCCGACGCCGGCCTCGACGACCTGCTGGTCGCCTATCCCCTGGTGGGCGAGCCCAAGCTCCGCCGCCTGCGCGCCCTGCTCGAGCGGGCCCGGGTCCGGGTCAGCCTGGACTCGGTCGAGGTTGCCGAGGGCCTCGGCCGGGTCGGCCGCGACCTGGGCCGGGACGTCGAGGTCCTGGTCGAGGTCGACACCGGCCTGCACCGCCTGGGCCGGCCGCCGGGCCGGCCCACCGCCGAGCTGGTCGGCCAGGTCTCCCGCGTCCCGGGGGTCGAGGTGGTGGGGCTGCTGACCCACGCCGGCCACGCCTACCGGGCCCGCGGCCCCGAGGAGCTGCGGCACGCCGCCGAGCGCGAGGCCCTCGACCTGGTGGAGACGGCCACGCTGTGCCGCCGCGACGGGATCGCCCTGGAGGAGGTCAGCGTCGGCTCCACCCCGACGGCCCGGACGGGCGCCTTCGTCGACGGCGTCACCGAGATCCGCCCCGGCACCTACGCCCTGAACGACGCCACCATGATGCGCCTGGGCGTGGCCACCGAGGCCACCGCCGCGGCCAGGGTGCTGGCCACGGTCGTGGCCCGGCCCACCGCCGAGCGGTTCGTGGTCGACGCCGGCAGCAAGTGCTTCACCACCGACAACATGGGCAGCGTGCCCGACTGGCTGGTCGTGGCCGGCCGCCCCGACCTCCACCTGGACTTCCTCAGCGAGGAGCACGGCGTCGGCCATCGCGACAGCGGCGGCGAGCTCCGCATCGGCGACCGGCTCCAGGTCATCCCCAGCCACGCCTGCAACTGCGTCAACCTGTTCGACCTGGCCTACGGGGTCCGCGGCGGCCGGGTCGAGCGCGAGCTGCGGATCGCCGGCCGGGGCAAGGTCCGCTGACCGGCGGCCGCGCCCGGGCCCGCACCCGGGTCAGCCCGACGCCGGGCCCGCCTTCCACTCGCACCAGGCGCGGACGGCGCGCTCCAGCTCGGCCCGGCCGGCCTCGAGCTCGTCCAGGTCGGCGAAGCGCATGGTCCGCACCAGCCTGCCGTCACCCTCCAGCCGAGGATGCTCGCCCGGGATCTCGGCCCCCCGATGGAACATGACGCTGAGCAGGCGCTTGGACGGGTTGAAGCTGGCGATGTTGCCGCGGAAGGCGAAGGTCGGCGTCTTCCACTTGATCGACTCGGTGACGCGCCCGTCCGCCCCGAGGATGATCTCGCGGGCCCGCCGCATCGTCGCGTCCAGCGGGTGGTCGGCCTGGTCGAGCCACGCGTCGACGTCCGGGTTCCGGTTCATGGGCGATACGTAATCACAAGCGGCCGCGTGGAGACGGGTAATTGCGTAGCTGCTTAATTGCATCTATGCTGAATCGATGGACGCCACCCTGCGCGCGCTGGCCAACCCGACCAGACGCGCGATGCTGGAGCTGGTGTGGGACGCCGAACGCTCCTCCTCGGAGATCGCCGACGCGGTCGGCGCCACCCGGCCGGCCGCCTCCCAGCACCTGAAGGTGCTCCGCGATGCCGGGCTGGTCCGCGTGCGCAGCGACGGCAGCCAGCGCCTCTACCGGGTCGACGTCGACCGGATGGCCGAGGTGCGTAGCGCGCTCGAGCGCTTCTGGGGGGCGCGGCTCGTCCGGCTGTCGAGGGCCGTCGCCGCCGATCGGGAGCGGCTGGCCGGCGGCGGCCCGTCGTGACCGGCCCGGAGCCTCCCGAGACGACGGACGTCGTCAGCTGCGAGACGGTGGTGCCGGCACCGCCTCGGGAGGTGTTCCGCTGGTTCGTGCGCCCCGAGCTGCTGGTGCGCTGGATCGGCATCGACGCCGAGCTCGAGCCCCGGCCCGGAGGCCGGTTCCGCTTCGAGATCACCCACGGTCAGTGGTGCAGCGGCCGCTACCTCGAGGTCGTCCCGGGCCGGCGGGTCGTCGTCACCTGGGGCTGGGACAGCGGCGCCATCCCCGTCCCGCCCGGCTCCTCCACGGTCACGGTGGACCTGCTGGAGCACCCCGAGGGCACGCTCGTCCGCCTGGCCCACAGCGACCTGGCGCCCGAGGCGCGCCGGCTGCACGCCGAGGGCTGGTCACGGTTCCTGCCCCGCCTGGCCGCGGTCGTCGCCGGCCGCGACCCAGGCCAGAACCCGGCCGACAACGAGCTGCCACCCTCGTTGCGGCCCTGAGCCGAGGGAGACGCCCATATGGCCGTCGACGTCACCGCCACCGGCATCGTCGAACGCCCGCACGACCAGGTCGCGGCCTACCTGCGCGACCCGAGCAACGACACCGAGTGGATCGGCGGCCTCCGGAGCGCGCGGCTGCTCACGTCGCCACCGGTCGGGGTCGGCAGCCAGGTCGAGCGGGTCGCCAGCTTTCTCGGCCGCCGGGTCGAGTACGTCAACGAGATCACCGAGCTGACCACCGACCGGCTGGTCATGCGGTCGGTGCGCTCGCCCTTCCCGATGCGGGTGACCTACGGGCACCGCGACGCCGGTGACGGCACCACCGAGGTCTCGGTGCGGGTCGAGGGCGACGCCGGCCGCTTCTACGCCCTGGCGGCCCCACTGCTCGGCCTGGCCGTGCGCCGCTCCATCACCCGCGACCTGCGCAGCCTCAAGCGGGTCCTGGAGGTCCGGGCTCCACGGTGAGGATGGCGTCGGCGACCTCGGCGAGGTCGGCGCCGACGATCTCGGGCCGCTCGGCCAGGGGGTCGAGCACCTTGCCGGGCCGGGCGACGAAGGCGGCGGCGCAACCCGCCCGGGCCGCGCCGGCCACGTCCCAGGCGTGGGCCGCCACCAGCCGCACCTCCCCGACGGCCACCCCGAGCCGCTCGGCCGCCATCCGGTACGGCTCCGGCGCCGGCTTGAGCCGCCGGACCATGTCCGCCGACAGGACCAGGTCGAAGGCGTCCAGGAGGCCGGCGAACTCCAGCTGGGCCCGGGCGACCTCCTCGGTCGAGTTGGTCAACGCCGCCAGCCGCAGCCCCGCCTCTGCCAGCCGTCGGAGGGCGTCAGGGACCTCGGGGTGGGCGGGCAGCCGCCGCATCTGGGCGCCGACCGCCTCCCGGTCGTCGTCGGCCAGCTCGACGCCCGCACGCTCGGCGGTCATCTCCAGCGCGGCCATGGCGTGGGCGCCGAACTGGCTGTAGGCGCCGGTGACGGTGGCGACCAGGGCCGACTGGATCATCTGCTCGAACCAGGCCAGGCGCACGGCGGCGTCCCCGAAGATCCGCTCGAAGTGCGGGTCCATGGCCCCGAGGTCCAGCAACGTCTCGTTCACGTCGAACACCTGCACACGGCGCATCGTGACCTCCTGGCACGGCCGGACGTTGGGACGTGATGCAATCACGCCACCTCGCTGCCGCCCAGATGAGCCGATCCGGGTAGGTGCGCCGTGGGCTTCTCTCTGTCGGAGGTCCGCGCTAGGCTGCCAAGCTCACCGGGAGCACGGCAAAGGAGGGTCCGATGGCCTCGCGACTCAACCCGTACCTGAACTTCGACAACACCGCCCGGCAGGCCATGGAGTTCTACCGGGACGTGTTCGGCGGCGACCTCACCATCAACACCTTCGGCGAGTTCGGCGCGGCCGGCACGCCCGAGGCCGACAAGATCATGCACAGCCAGCTCGAGACCGACGCCGGCTTCACCCTGATGGCCTCCGACACCCCGGCCGAGATGACGCGCAACCCCGGCGACAGCATCTCTGTCAGCCTGAGCGGCGACGACGCCGACACCCTGCGCGGCTACTGGGAGAAGCTGTCCGACGGCGGCACGGTGACCATGCCGCTGGAGAAGCAGATGTGGGGCGACGAGTTCGGCATGTGCGTCGACCGCTTCGGCGTCCCCTGGATGGTCAACATCACCCAGGCCCAGCGCTGACCGGCGGAGGTACCTCCGGCCCGAGCTACCTGGACTGCTGGCGGAGGGCGGCGATCAGCTCGTCCTTGCCCATTGACGAGCGGCCCTCGATCTCCAGCTCCCCAGCCCGCTCGCGGAGCTCCTCGACACTGCGCTCCTCGTAGGGGCGCCGGTCGCGTTTGCCGGCCGGCTTGGACGACTGGCTTCCGACCGCGTTCGCGCTGGCCTTGGCCGTCTTCGGCTGGGCCGGCTTGGGCTGGCGGTGGTCACGCAGGGCGGCGATGAGCTCGTCCTTGGTCATCGACGAGCGACCCTCGATCTCCAGCTCGGCGGCGCGCTCCCGGAGCTCCTCGACGCTGCGGTCCTCGTAGGCCCGCCGGTCCTGCCCGGTCTCCTCGGCCTTGGCGGTGTCGTCCTTGGCGGGGTCGTCCTTGGTGACCTGCGGCAGTGCCGCGGCGGCCTCGACGAGGCCCTCGGCCCGCTCGGCGCCCTCGCGGAGGGTGGTCTCGACGACCTCCACGGTGGCGTCGGCGGTCTCCACGGCGGTGTCCAGCTGGCGGCTGGTGAGGCCGGCAAGGGCGCGCGCCAGCTGGTGCTGGGCGGCAAGGGTCTGCTCGGCGATGTCGAAGGCGCGGTCGACGACGCCGGCAAGGCCGACGTCGGGGACACGCGGCCGCAGGTTCCGGGTCACCTGCTCGTTGATCGCGGTCCAGGTGCGGATCGTCTCGATCACGGCCGCCTGGCTCTCGCGGATGGTGCTCAGGAGGTAGTGCCGCGGGTCGGCGGCTGGCTGGGTGTTGGTCGGCACAGACGGTTCCTCTCAGGCGATCAGCAGTCTTGCGAAGTTTAGTGAGCGGTTGCATGTTTCGACAAGCAACCCTGGCACCCGGCGCCCGCTGGTCACCCTTGTCGCCTTCGGTTGCCTTCGGGATGAACCATTGCGGCATCATGCCGCGTATATGGGTGAAGATGACGCGAAGCTGATCGCTCGGGTCGCCGGCGGAGATCTCGGCCACCCCCTCGAGGAGCTGTACGACCGCTATGCGGGGCGGCTCCACGGGCTGGGCCTCCGGTTGCTCGGCGACCCTGGGCTCGCGGAGGAGCTGGTGCAGGAGACGTTCGTGCGGCTCTGGCAGTCGGCTGACCGGTACGACCCGGAGCGTGGGTCGGTGCCCAGCTTCGTGTTCACCATCGCCCGCCGGCTGGCCATCGACCTGTGGCGCCGGCCGTCCTCCAAGCCATTCACCGACCTGGGCGAGGCCGACCCCGTTCCTAACCAGGACCCCGGCGACGTCGTCGACCAGCTGCTGCTGGGGCTGAACGTCCGCGACGCCCTGGCGTCGCTCCCCGAGGGCCAGCGGGTGGTCCTGGAGCTGCTCTACCTCCAGGACCTGACCCAGCGGCAGGTGGCCGAGCGGGTGGGCGTCCCCCTCGGTACCGTGAAGACCCGGGCGTTCTATGGGCTGCGCTCGCTGAAGGAGGCGCTGTCGCAGCGTGATGTCGATGTCTGAGCCGGCCAGCCCGCACGTGGAGGTCGCCGCCTACCTGCTCGGCAAGCTCGAGCCCGACGAGGCCGAGCGGTTCGAGGCCCACCTGGACGAGTGCGCCGACTGCCGGCGCCACCTCGAGGAGCTCGGGGCGCTCCCAGCCATGCTCGCCCAGGCCGCCCCGGCAACGCCGCTCCCCGACGGCCTCCGCGCCCGGACCCTCACCGCGGTCCGCGAGCGGGCCGCCGACGCCGAGCGGACCAGGGAGGTCGAGGGGGCCACGGAGGTCGAGGAGACCGGCCCGGTCGAGGCGCCGGTGCCCATCCGGCGGGCCAGGTGGCGGCGGCGCTGGGTGGCGGTCGCGGTCGCGGCGGCGCTCCTGTTCGCGCTGGCCATCCCCGCGGGCCTCCGGCTGTTCGGGGGCGACGGCGGCGAGGTCACGCAGCTCACCCTAGTCGCGGCCGAGGGCATCGAGGGTCGCGGGCAGGTGAACATCACCACGACGGCGACCGGCCGCAGCTTCGACGTCCGCATCGAGGGACTCGCCCCGCCCGCCGCCGGTTCCCTCTACGAGCTGTGGGCCGTGAGCCGGCAGGACACCCTCGAGCGCCCGCAACGGGTGTCGCTCGGCACCTTTACCGTGGGCGCCGACGGCGGCGCCCACCTGCGGGCGTTCACCGCCGCCCCGGCCGACCAGTTCCCGCTGGTCGGGGTGACCCTGGAGCCGGTGGACGGCAACCCGGCCAGGACCGGCCCGCGGGTCCTGGTCCCCGGTCCGCCGGGTTGAACCTCCCGACCGGGTGGGACCGTACCCTTGGGTGCGAACTGGGCGGAGTCGGACGACAGGGGACGGGGGACGGCCATGCCATCGGAGCAGACGGTGCTCGCCGAGCGGTACCGGCTCCTGCGGAGCCTCGGGGCCGGCCCGGTGGGCGAGGTCTGGGAAGGCCACGACCTGGTGCTGGACCAGCCCGTGGCCGTGAAGGTCGTCCACGACCACCTCGCCGCCGCCGAGGCGTCCCGGACCCGGCTGCGCTCCCTGGCCAGGGAGGCCGCCCGCGTCCAGCACCCCAACGCGGTCGGCGTCCACGACGTCGATGAGGACGGACGCTTCGTCGTCATGGAGCTGGTCGAGGGCGCCAGCACCCGCAAGCTGCTCGCCGAGCAGGGCCCCCTGTCCCCCGAGGCGGCGACACGCCTGACCGCCGGCGCCTGCTCCGCCCTGAGCGCCGCCCACGCCGTCGGCGTCCTGCACCGCGGCCTCAAGCCGGAGAACCTCCTGGTCACCCCCGCCGGCGCCGTGAAGGTCACCGACTTCGCCCTCTCCCGGACCATCCCCGACCCCGGCCTGGCCGCCGTCCGCTACCTCGCCCCCGAGGAGCTGGCCACCGGCCAGTTCGACGACCGCTCCGACCTGTACGCCCTCGGCTGCTGCCTGTACGAGCTCCTCTGCGGCCACCCACCCTTCGACGGCCCGACCCCGTTCGCCGTCGCCTCCGCCCACGTGAACGACCGCCCCCGCCGCCCCCGCTCCCTCCGACCCGACCTCCCCGAAGCACTCGAGCCCGTGATCGCCAAGGCCCTGTCCAAGCACCCCAACAACCGCTTCCAAACCCCAGC
>Ga0081538_10006671_pt1 | contig 10113 bp, 8 predicted proteins | sample TabmetS5T2R1_FD_71022 | JGI IMG/M metagenome (GOLD analysis project Ga0081538, IMG submission 71022) | Tabebuia heterophylla rhizosphere microbial communities from the University of Puerto Rico - S5T2R1 | ecosystem: Host-associated > Plants > Roots > Rhizosphere ... | reverse complement strand
ACTGGGCGGAGCGCAAGAACGAAGTGGTCGCGAGCACGCCGTCGCAGACCGCCTGGGCGCTGTTCGGCCTGATGGCGGCCGGCGAGATCGAGAGCAAGGCGGTAGCGCGCGGCGTCGAATACCTGCGGCGCGCCCCGCGCCAGGGCGCAAGGTGGGACGAGGAACTGTACAACGCGGTCGGGTTTCCGCGCGTGCTGTACCTGCGCTACCACGGTTACAGCGCGTACTTTCCGCTGTGGGCGCTCGCCCGTTATCAGAGCCTGATGGCTAGGAACGACCGCCGCGTCGCCTGGGGGTTGTGAGCCGCGAAAGGCGCAAGGCTACGATCGGGGTCGTCACGGGTCTGCGCGCCGAGGCCCGTTGCCTGGGCGGGCTGGACGTGCATGTCGCATGCAGCGGCGGCAGCGCGGAGCGGACCAGGTGGGAGGCGGAGCGACTGGTCGCCGATGGTGCCGTCGGCCTGGTGAGTTTCGGCCTCGCCGGCGGTCTCGCGCCGCAGCTGCGCCCGGGCGACCTGCTCCTGCCGGAGAGCGTGTGCAGTGCCGGGCTCGCGTCGTGGTCCGTTGACCCGATCTGGCGCGAACGGGTTTACGCCCGCCTGAGCGCGGGCGGTCTCGAGCCCAAATCGGGTAACCTCGTGGGCAGCGACCGCATCGTCGCCACAGCATCCGACAAGCGCGCGCTGTTCGAGGCAACCGGTGCCCAGGCGGTCGACATGGAGAGCCATGCGGTGGCCGCGGTCGCAACCGCCGCCGGGCTGCCGTTCCTGGTGATCCGTGCGCTCGCCGATCCGCACGATCAGGTCATTCCGCAGGTCGCCCGGGAGGCGCTGAGGCCGGACGGCCGCGTGCGGCTCCGGGCCACGCTCGGCGGCCTGACCCGGCAGCCCGGCGAGCTGGTGGCGCTGCTGCGTCTGGCGCGTCAGAGCGCCCGCGGGCTGAGCACCTTGCGCCGCGCCGCGGCTCTCGCCGGGCGTCGGTTGAGCTTCGACGCCCTCCGCGCGACGTGATCGAAAGTCGGGTGCGGCCGGGTCAGGACGCGGGCGATGCTAAGCCGCGTGGCTGCGCTCGCGGTGTGGCTTCTCGCGCTCGGGCAATCGGGCAACGGCCGCGCTGACCAGCTCGTCGTGCACGAACGCCGCGGGGCGCTGGCCGTCGAGCGGGATCTCGGGCGCCATCGGTCCTGCGGTGCGGATCCGACCGAACGCCGTCCGGAGCGCCTTCAGCGGATGCGCCATCGCATCCGAGACCGCCGTCGCCTCGTAGCCGCAATGGGCCATGCAGTCGGCGCACTTCTCGTAGTTCCCGGTGCCGTAGCTGTCCCAGTCGGTCCCTTCCATCAGCTCCTTGAACGACGATGCGTAGCCCTCGCCCAGCAGATAGCAGGGCCGTTGCCAGCCGAAGACGTTGCGTGTCGGATTGCCCCACGGCGTGCAGCGGTACTGCTGGTTGCCCGCGAGAAAATCTAGGTACAGCGAGGAATGGCTCAGCTGCCAGCGGCGCTTGCGCCTTTGACCGCGCCGGAAGATCGCGCGGAACAGCTCCTTGGTCTTGCGGCGATTGAGGAAGTGCTCCTGGTCGGGCGCCCGTTCGTAGGCGTAGCCGGGCGATACCGTGATCCCTTCCACCCCGAGCTCGTCGGTCACGAAATCGAAGAAATCCGCGACACTGTCCGGGGCGGCGCCGTCGAACAGGGTGGCGTTCACATTGACGCGGAAGCCCCGCTCGCGCAGCAGCCGGATCGCGCCGACGGCGCGGTCGAACACGCCGTCCTGGCAGACGGAGCGGTCATGATGCTCGCGCAGCCCGTCCAGATGGACCGAGAAGGTAAGGTAGGGGCTGGGCTCGAACTGATCGATCTTCTTCTCGACCAGGAGCGCATTGGTGCACAGGTAGACGAACTTCTTGCGGGCGACCAACCCTCGCACGACCTCCCCGATTTCCTTGTGGATCAACGGCTCGCCGCCCGGAATCGACACGATCGGCGCCCCGCACTCGTCGGCTGCATCGAGACACTCCTGGACGCTCATGCGTCGATTGAGGATCGGCGTCGGGTAGTCGATCTTGCCGCACCCGGCGCATGCCAGGTTGCAGCGGAACAGCGGCTCCAGCATCAGCACCAGCGGATACTTCTGGCGCCCCAGGAGTCGTTGCTTGAGCACGTAAGCGCCGACCCGAAGCTGCTGGCGAAACGGAATGCCCATGATGCCTCGCGGGAATGACTACACGATACGGCGGTGGATTGGCGGTCGCGCTGCCTGATCGGCCAGCTCCGGCGGCAAGCGGAAGTGCACGTTCTCCTCGATGCCGGCCAGGGTTTCGAGCTGCACCATGAAGTGCCGCTCGAGCTTGCGGATCAGATCCTGGACCAGCAGCTCGGGCGCCGATGCCCCTGCCGTGATGCCGAGTGTTCCGATGCCCTCGAGCCAGCCGAGATCGAGCGTTTCGGCGCTGTCGATCAGATAGCTCGGCGTCCCCGCCGCTTCGCCGATCTCGCGCAGGCGGTTTGAGTTCGAGCTGTTCTGCGCGCCCACCACCAGGATCAGCTCGACTTGCCGAGCCAGCGCGCGCACTGCCGTCTGGCGGTTCTGCGTGGCGTAGCAGATGTCCCGGGTATCGGGCCCGACGATTGCCGGGAAGCGCGCTTTAAGCGCCGTAATGATGCCGCGCGTATCGTCCACGCTCAGCGTGGTCTGCGTGACGAACGCCAGCCGCTCCGGGTCGCTCGGCTCGATGCACGCGACCTCGTCGACCGTGCTGATCAGGTGGACCCGGCCGGTGATGCGGCCCATCGTGCCCTCGACCTCGGGATGGCCCGCATGGCCGATCAGCACGACGTCGAAGCCGTTCGCGGCATATCGCTGGCCTTCCTTGTGCACCTTGGTGACCAGTGGGCAGGCGGCGTCGATCACCCGCAACCTGCGTTCGCCGGCCGCCAGTTCCACCCTCTCCGCGACGCCGTGCGCGCTGAACACCGTGACCGCGCCCTCCGGGATCTCATCGACCTCGTCGACGAAGCAGGCGCCCTTCCGCTGCAGTTCCTGCACGACATGCTTGTTGTGGACGATCTCGTGGCGGACATAGACCGGCGGCCCGAACCGCTCCAGCGCACGCTCGACGATCTCGATCGCCCGCTCCACGCCGGCGCAAAACCCTCGGGGCTGGGCCAGCACGACCCGTAGCGGGGGCACAGTCATCGGGCGTCTCTCCTCGAGATCATCGTTTGCCCGCCGGTTCCAGCCATCCCCAGTTTAGGCGGATAATAGCCGAGCGAAAGGCGAATCTACACTTCCACGCACGCACATGCGCAACCTTATTGCGCGGCGGGCACATTTAAACGCGATAGTCTGTGCTTCTCATGCCGGTCGCAACCCATGCTGGGTGCGGCCGATTAGCCCCTTGGCCCGGCGAAATCGACCAGTGCCCACGCGACCAGGCCGGGTACGCCGTACGCCAACTCGCGGGCCCGTTTGATCAGGGCGATCGCGAGAGCGAGATCCGGGGCGATCCCCAGCATCAGGCCGCCTGCCACGATGCCGCTCTCCTGTGCACCGAGACCGCCGGGCAGCATGAAGGCGACGCTGCGCATCGTCTGACCGATACTCTCCAGAATTACGGCTTCGGCCACGCCGACGGGGTGCCCCAGCAGCCAGAACGCGAGCCAGACCTCGGCGCTGCCCCAGAGCCAGCCGAGCAGCCGCCACGCCGCGCAGATCGAGAGTCGGGTGCGGTCCTGGTACCGGGCGACAATCTCCCGATCGAGGGCAGCGGCGCTGCCGACCAGCCCCTGCCACGCCCGGCCCCGGGTGGTCTGCTCGACGATGCGGGCCAGCGGCAGGAACAGTCCGCGGCGCTGGAGGAGTCCGAAACCGAGCAGCAGCACGCTGAAGGTTGCGATGCCGGCGCCGGCCTGGAGCAGCCAGATGGCGCCGCCTCGCAGCTCGACGTACAGCCCGACGCCGAGCAAAACGAATAAGACCTGAGTGACCAGCCCGGTCGTGACGTCGACGACCACGCTCGCGCCGGCGATGGGACCGGGGATGCCGGCGCGGGTCAGGAGGTGGGCCCGGACGAAATCGCCTCCGATCTGAGCTACCGGGAGTAATCCATTGATGGAGCTTCCGATCCAGCGCTTGATGATCATCAACCGCAAAGGCGGCTGCTGCGCGGGCCCGAGAAGTGCGCGCCAGCCGAGCGTGTCGGCAAGCAGGGTGCCCAGATGGGCAAGGCCGATCAGACCGATGCTCCATCCGGCAAGCGCGACTGCGGCCGTAACCTGGTCGACGTCGTTCGCCGCGATCAGGCCGGCAATCAGCCCGAGGCCGACCAGCCAGGCGAGCGCTCCGAGCAGCGGCGGCCGCTGCGGCCTAACGAAGGCAGCCCTGGCTTCGGTACCAGGCGATCGCATCGCGCAGTCCTTCGACGGCGGGCCGGCTGCGATAGCCGAGCTCGCGCTCGGCCTTGGCCGAGGTGAAATACATCGCCTTCCTCGCCATCCGTACGCCGTCTACGGTGACCAGGGGCTCGCGGCCGCCACCCAGCCGGGCGAGCGCCTCGGCCAGCACGGCGACCGGGAGCAATGCGTCTGCCGGCAGGCGCAACCTTGGCGGTCTGCGGCCCATCAGATCGGCGATCAGGGCGAGCATGTCGCCGAGCGGCAGATTCTCTCCGCCCAGGATGTAGCGCTCACCAACGCGCCCCCGTTCGAACGCCAGGAGATGCCCCTCGGCGACGTCGTCGACGTGCACCAGGTTGAGGCCGGTGTCGACATAGGCGGGAAAGCGGCCCCGCGCAGCCTCGAGCACGACGCGGCCGGTCGGCGTCGGGCGGGCGTCGCCGGGGCCGACCGGCGCCGCCGGATTGACGATCACGACCGGCAGCCCGGACTCGCCGACCAGGTCGCGCACCGCCCGCTCGGCCAGGAACTTCGAGCGCTTGTAGTGGCCGACCATGCCGGCGAGCGTGGCCGGCGTGGTCTCGTCGGCGGGCACGTGATCGGAGCGCAGCCCCAGGGTGGCGACGCTGCTGGTGTAGACGATCCGCGCGACCCCGACCTCCGCCGCGGCCAACAGGAGATGCCGGGTGCCATCGACGTTGGTCCGATACATCGTATCCGGCTGCGGCACCCAGAGCCGGTAGTCGGCGGCGACGTGAAACAGGGCGTTGCAGCTCTCGAGCGCCGCTCTGCAGCTCGCGGGTTCGTTCAGATCGCCGGTCACGGTTTCGACCGGGAGGCCTTCGAGCAGGCGCAGGCTGCTGCTCGGCCGCACCATGGCGCGCACCGGCTCGCCCCGGCGCACCAGCGCCCGCACCACGGCCGAGCCGACGAAGCCGGTCGCGCCGGTGACCAGCGTCGTCACCTTGGCCGCTCGATCAGGACCCGGCGGCACTGCCAGAGCACGAACAGCGCGAACAGAGGTGCGCCGACGCCGGCAAGGATCAGAAACGGCTGGAGCAGGCCAAGCCACGTGATCGGACCGACCAGGTACATCACGTCTTCCATCTCGAACCCGAGCAGGTTCGGCTGCCGGACCGCGGCCTTGCCGGCGCGCCGCTCCAGTTCCATGCGCAGGACAAAGATCAGCGCCGTGGCGAGCCCGGCGGCGATGCCGAGCCCGATCGAAGATGCCCCGAGCGCGCCCTGACGCGCGCCGATGCCCATGCCGATGAACAGCGCGACCAGCACGGCGCCGCCCGCCGCGAGGTCGTAGTAGTGACCGAATGAGCTGGTCCGGCCGGTCATCCGGGCAAGCTCGCCGTCAGCGTGATCGAGCCAGAAGGAGAGAACGAAGCAGGCGGCGCCGAAATGGAGGGCCGCCCCGCCCTGCGCGTAGAGCAGGGCAGCCAGAAGACCAATCGCCAGGCTGAGCGTGGTGATCTGGTCGGGTGTAATCACGGTCGAGACGAGCAGCCTGACAAATGCCCCGGCGAGGCGCTGATCCCACGGCGGGTCGATCGGGATCAACAGAGTCGCCGCCCGGGCCTGAGGCGGCATCTAAGCGATCCGGAGCCGGTCGGCGCCGCGCCCGGGGGCCAGTTCGATCCATGGGCGATAGGGCGGCCCGGCAGCCTGGTCATTTCGGTGCCGCGCGAAGCCATCGTTGACGGCGTTGCGGACCAATTGAGCCTCCCCCTTCGCCACGCTCGCATCGCAGGATAGTCCTCGTCCTCGAATTGCCAACCGGCTCGCGGCATGACCATCCCCGGAGTGGATCTCGGGAGCTCTCGTACGCCAGCAGGCTGTTCTTGAAGGGAGTCAAAGAGGCGCACGCGGCAGATCGACCAGACGCGGCAAGACCTCGGTGCGCGCCCGCACGACATCCTCGGGAAAATCGATCTCGATCCACGGCAGCCCGGTAATGTCCTCGAACCCGAACACGTCCGGCGCCTCCAGGATCACGTCGCGCAGGGGCTTCTCATAGATCGCGTCGACGCGGTCGCTATCGACGTAGCGCTGGATTGCCGCCGCCAGCCGTGCGGCGGTCTCGGCGCTGAACCGGGCGAACCCGACCCATTCGGCACGGATGTCGTAAGCATCCATCGTCACTTGCTTGTCGAACGCGACGATCCGACCATCGCGGATCCGTACCTCCAGCCATTCGGGGTCGGGATCCGCATCACGGCCGATCAGGATGCAGTCGGCATGCGGCGACTCGAGCAGGCGCTCGAGCAGGCGCCAGTCGTACAGAACGTCCGCATCCATGTAGAGGACGGGCTCGCCGGCGCGCAGCACGTCGCGCAGCGTCCACAGCGACAAGAGGCTGCTGGTCCGGTAGTCGGGATTGTAGCAGGTGCGCACCCGATCGCGCGCGCCGATCGCCTCGAGCTCGCGCTCGATCAGCGCCGCCCGGTGGCCGACCACCAGGGTGATGTGGCACAGCCCGAAGTGCGCGAGGATGTCGAGATGGCGCTGGAGCAGCGTCTTGCCGTCGAAGCGCAGCAGCGCCTTGGGCGGCGCGTCTTCGCCGATGCCGAGGCGGTGGCCGACTCCGGCTGCCAGCATCGCTACCTGCATGCCCCGGCCGCCTCCCCTGGACTCGCCAGCGCCAGTATGCTCGGCAGAATCAGCAGGCTGCAGACCAGGCTCCAGAAGATCGCGATGGTCAGCAGCAGCCCCATGCTCGCCAGCCCGGGATGGGCGGAAATGGCGAGCGATCCGAACGAGGCGACGGTGGTCAGCGCGCTGAACAAGACCGCGCGCGGCGTGCTGGTCGCGGCGAGATCGCCGCCCTCGCCCTCTTCGCGCCAGCGCATCACCACGTGCAGCGCGCCGCTCACGCCCAGGCCCAACAGCAGCGGCAGCACGATCACGTTGGCGAAATTCAGCTGGAGATCGAGCATCACCGCGCTGGCCGCCGTGAACAGCACGGCGAGCCCGAGCGGAGCGAGCACGAACGCCAGATCTCGTATGTTGCGCAGCACGGCCGCGAGCAGGACGGTGATGAGGGCGAGCGACAGCATGGAGGCTTCGCGGAAGGCGCGCACCACCTCATCGGCTCCCTGCATGACCACGATCGGCGTTCCCGTGGCATTGGGCGCTACGGCGAGAACCGCCCGGGCGAACTGCTCGAGCACCGCATTATCCAAGATAGGTATCGCGGGCCGCACCAGGATCCTGGCCTCGCCGCGTTCGTTGACCCAGTGGTCGCGCACCTTGGCGGGCAGGTCTTCGCGCGCGACGGGACGTGCATCGAGGGCCTGGCGCAGCCGCTCCAGCAGCCCGGGCAGCGTCCCGGTCAGGCGCGCCTCGAGTTCGGCGAGCGCCGCATCCGGAGGGTCACGTCCAAAACCCGCGAGCGCGGCCGACAGGCGGCCGGCCCCCGGCTTGGCCGCAGCGTCTGCCAGCAGCGTGGGCAACCCCACGAATGCCGCACGGCGCTCCTCAGGCGTAGACGACGTGATCCCGTCGGGGGGCGCCAGGGCCGGACCGAGATAGAATGCGAGAGACTCGATCAGCTCGAGCTTCTCGTCCTGCGCCTGTGGCACGAAGCTGCTGAGCGTGATCGCCGCGCCGACCTCGTCCAGCGCCTCGAGACGCGCGGCGAGCGCATCGGCTTGCTCGAGAGTCGGCGCCACGACGTCGATGACGTGGGGCGACGTCGCCGGGTCGGCCGCCAGGCGGTCGAACGTGCGCATGGATTCGCTCTTGGGATCCTTGAGATTCAGGGGATTGAAATCGAAGCTCACCGCCGGCAGGGCCGGAAGCGAGGCGATGCCGACGAGCAAAGCGATCGTGACCACCCATCCCGGCCGCCTCAAACGCCGCCGCGTGCCCCGTCGGAGCTCCGACGGCTTCAGCTGCGGGCGCAGCATCGCGAGCAGGGCGGGCAGCAGGGTGAGACTGGCCAGCCAGGCGATTATCATACCCGCGGCGGAGATGATGCCGAGCTCGGCCAGGCCCTGATAGTCGGTCGGCACGAAGGCGAGAAAACCAACGGCGGCGCATAGCGCGCTCAGCGACAGCGGTCCGCCCACGCCCGCGGCGGCCGCGCGGAGCGCCGCCCGTTCACGCGCGTCCGCGGCCAGGGCCTCCTGAAAGCGCAGCACCAGGTGAATGCCGAAGTCGACCCCCAGCCCGACGAACAGGACCGCAAAGGTGATCGAGAGCAGGTTGAGGCGCCCGATGCTCAAGGCCGCAACGCATGCCGTCAGAACCAGGCCGACTGCGAGCGTGAGCAAGGTCGCCGCGATCAGCCGCAGCGAGCGCAGTCCCCAGACCAAGAGCGCGGCGACGGCAACGGTAGTGAGCACGCTGGCGAGCAGCGCGCCCGAGCCGACGCTCTCCAGTTCCTCCGTGTCGAGCACGGCGGCGCCGGTCAGAGACAGCCGCAGACCGTGCTCGGGAGCGATGTTGAGGTCAGCGGCTTCGGCGCGCAGGGCAGTGATCGCGGCGGCCGCCGGCGCCATCGAATCGTGATCGAGCCTCGGCTGGGCGATCACCACCTCGCGGCCCGGCGACGCGGCCCCCTCGCCGGCCAGGGCGCTTTGCCACGAGAGCTCGCCGAATTGGCCAGCCAGCTGCGCCTCGACCACACGGGCCATGGCGTCGAGCACGCCGTCCAGTTCCGATGTCGGCTCGCTGCCCGCGGTCTGATAGGCGAAAGCCAGGCGAAGGAAGTCGGCGAGCCCGCGCAGGCTGGGATCGGCGGCGAGAGCACCCAGCAGTGGCTGCGCCGCGGCCAGGCGATCAGTCAGCGCAACGAGCTGGTCGACGGGCAGGTACAGCAGGCCATTTTGGGCAAAGAATGCATCGCCGGGCGGATAGTCGACGGCGGTGAAGTGTTCGTTCGCGCGCAGTTCATCGGCGAGCGCGCGCGCCGCCTGGTCCACCCGTTCGGGCAGCGGCCCCTCGATCACCGTGACGATGGTGTCGTGGAAGTCGGGAAACGCCCTCTGGAAGGCCGCCTGATTGTGGCGAAACGGGACCTCCGGCGAGATCATCTCGGTTGTACTGGTGTCGATCCGAAGATGCTGCAGCGTGAGGACCAGCGCTGCCGCCGCGAGCCCGATCGAGAGTGCCACGACCGGCAGCGGTCGGGCGGCGATGCGATCCACCGACCAGACCAGGACGTACAGCAGTCGCTTCATGGTACGGATCGCGGCGGTCGAGTGAGCTTGCGGCTGGGTGCGAAACGTGGTCACGTGCGCATCGCAGGTCGGGAACAGGTGAAGGGGAAAGCGTGCCGGCTAGACAGCACATGTTGCGCGTCCTCAGCAAGCATCTGGCGGCCGGGGCGCTCTCGAGCATCACCTGCCTGAGCAGCGCGCTTGCCGCGGCGAGTGGACCGGAGCAGGTGATCGAGCGCCTGCACGCTAGCCTGATCGAGACCATGCAGAGTGCGGACGAGCTGGGTTACGAAGGTCGCTACCAGCAGCTCGAGCCTGTGCTCGAGCAAAGCTACGATTTTCCGTTCATGATCCGAATTGCGCTCGGGCCGACCTGGCGCGAGCTGGACGAGCGCCAGCAGGCGGAACTCACCGAGCTGTTCACCGACATGAGCGTCGCCAATTACGCGGCGCGCTTCGACGGCTACGACGGCGAGCGGTTCGAGATTCTTGGCGAGGAGCCGGGACCGCGTGGCGCCGTCCTCGTGCGCAGTCGCATCATGCCGGC
>Ga0081538_10006669_pt1 | contig 10114 bp, 9 predicted proteins | sample TabmetS5T2R1_FD_71022 | JGI IMG/M metagenome (GOLD analysis project Ga0081538, IMG submission 71022) | Tabebuia heterophylla rhizosphere microbial communities from the University of Puerto Rico - S5T2R1 | ecosystem: Host-associated > Plants > Roots > Rhizosphere ... | reverse complement strand
GCGGCGTCGGTGAAGCTGCCGGTATCGACGTCGATCGCCATGGCTTCCCTTGTAGCAACACAACTGGAGGCCTCGCGACGATCACCTACGCGAAAGATCGGTGATCTCGCCGATTCGACCGCGAGCCTGGCGCTCCATTGTTGACAGCGACCGGATAGGTCTCAGTCCACCGAAGGAGAGCCACGATGGCCGCAACGAAGACACACAGGGAGTTGGCTCACAGGGAGAGCGCAGGCATCGCCGTGTCCCTGTTCTGGAGCCCGGGCGGCAAGACCATCACCGTCGAGGTCGTCGACCTCAGGACGGACGAGTACTTCGCCCTCGACGTCGCGCCCGAGCTGGCGCTGGACGCCTTCCACCACCCGTTCGCGTACCTGGCCGAGATCGAGAGCCAGGAGACGGACGAGACCCACGAGTGGGACGAGCTCCTGGCCGCCTAGACCACCTACTAGGCGACTAGGTGATCAAGAACGGTGATTTCACCCATGCGACCCACCCCGGCCCGGGCGTAGCGTCAGCAGCAGGAAGCAAGACGAAGGAGGAACCATGTCGGTAGCGCTCGCACAGGACTCGCTCGATACGTACCTCTCGGAGATCGGCCGCTACCCGCTGCTCACCCGGGCGGAGGAGGTTCAGCTCTCCAAGCGCATCGAGGCCGGCGACGGCAGTGCCCGTCAGCGGCTGATCGAGTCCAATCTCCGCCTCGTCGTCACGATCGCGAAGCCCTACCGCGGCCGCGGCGTCGACCTGCTCGACCTGATCCAGGAGGGCACACTCGGCCTCGTCAAGGCCGTCGACAAGTACGACTGGCGCCGAGAGACCAAGTTTTCGACCTACGCCGCCTGGTGGATCCGGCACGGCATCGTCGAGGCGCTCTCCAGGGCGCGCGCGGTCCGCGTCCCGGGCCCGCTGGCCGAGCGTGCCGCCGAAGTGCGGGCCGCGGAGCGCGAGCTGCGCGAGCGCCTGCACCGCGAGCCGCTCGTCGCCGAGCTCGCAGCCGAGCTCGGCTGCTCGAAGGCCGACGTGCTGGAGGCCCGCGCGGCCACGCAGCCGGTCTCCTCGCTCGACGAGCCGGCCGCCGGCGAGACCGAGCGCTCCCTCGTCGACCTGATCGCCGATCCCGGCACGACCGACCCGGCCGAGTCGCTGGGCCACGAGCAAGGCGCGCTCGAGCAGAAGCTGAAGGCGCTCACCGAGCGCGGCCGCCAGGTGATCGAGCTCCGCTACGGCCTCCGCGACGGCGTCGCCCGCACCGCAGACGCCGTGGCCGCCGAGCTGGGCGTCACCCGCGAGCGGGCCCGCCAGATCGAGCTCCACGCGCTCCGCAAGCTGAGCGCGAACGAGCGGGTCGCCGCGTAGTTCCAAGCACCCCCGTCACCGCAACGAGAGTGAGGCAATGAGCAGCAACGGACGCATGAGTCAGAACGGCCACAAGGCAGCCAGGGGCGGCACGCTCGTCCTCGGCGGCGGCTTCGGCGGCGCCTACGTGGCGCGCCTCCTGGGCAAGGAGGGCGCAACGATCGTGAGCCTGGACGGCTCGATGCTGTACACGCCGCTGCTCCCGGAGGTCGCAGCCGGCGCGATCGAGCCACGCCACGTGGTCGTCCCGCTGCGGATGATGTGTCCGGACGCCGAGGTCCTGCGCGGCCGCGCCGTCGGTCTCGACGAGAGCGCCAAGCGGGTCACGGTGGAAACCGACTTCGGCCCCGCCGAGGTCGAGTACGAGCGCCTCGTCGTCGCGCTGGGCTCGATCCCACGCATGCTTCCGATTCCCGGACTGGCCGAGCACAGCATCGGCTTCAAGAGCCTGAACGACGCGATCTACCTCCGGAACCACGTGCTCCGGAACCTCGAGCGCGCGGAGGCCGATCCCGCCAACGCCGAGCGCTACCTCACCTTCGTCTTCGTCGGCGCCGGCTTCGCGGGCGTCGAGGCCCTGGCCGAGCTGATCGACCTCGTCTCCGACGCGCACCGCCACTACCCGTCGATCCGCGACACCCCCCACCGCTGGGTCCTGGTCGACGCCGGCGCGCGCATCCTCGGCGAGGTCCCGGACAAGCTCGGCGAGTACGCCGCGACGCAGCTGCGCAAGCGCAGCGTCGACATCCGCCTCGGAACCACGATCGAGACCGTCGAGCCCACCGCGGTCACCTTCTCCGACGGCACGCGCCTCGAGACCGACACGCTCGTCTGGACGGCCGGCGTGACGCCGAACCCCGTGCTCGGCGAGTTCGGCCTGCCGCTCGACGAGCGCGGCCGCGTCGTCGTGGACGAGCATCTGAAGGTCGACGGCCGCAGTGACATCTGGGCGCTCGGCGACTGCGCCAGGGTTCCCAACCTGGCCACGCCCGAACAGCCCGACCCGCCGACCTGCCAGCACGCGCTCCGCCAGGCGCGCCGGCTCGCGAAGACCCTCCGCGGCCGGACGCCGAAGCCCTACCGCTACCGCAGCCTCGGCTCGGGGGCGACGCTCGGCAAGGACAAGGGGATTGCGATTGGCTTCGGGATGCGCATGCGAGGGATACTCGGCGCCACGGTCACGCGCACGTACCACCTGCACCAGCTGCCGCTCTTCTCGCGCCGGATTCGCGTGCTGGCGGACGGACTGCTGTCCTCGATGTTCCGCCGCGACATGACCGAGATGGGCTTCACCGAGCCGCCACGCCGTTCGCGGCCGTGACGGCCGCACTCGGGACACTCGCCGCAGCGTTCCAGTCCGTCGACCAGGACTACCTGTTCGAGGCGCGCCAGATGCAGGCGCTCTCGTTCGCGGCGCACATCCCGCTGGTCTGCTTCGGGATCGCGTTCCCGGCCCTCGTCGTCTTCGTCGAGTGGCTGTCGCTGCGCACCGGTAATCCGGTCTACCGCACGCTGGCGCGGCGCTGGTCGAAGGTGATGCTGGCGCTCTTCGCCGTCGGCGTCGTCACCGGCACGATCCTCAGCTTCGAGCTCGGCCTGCTCTGGCCGAACTTCATGGCCACCTTCGGCGACGTCTTCGGGCTCGCCTTCATGCTCGAGGGCTTCTCCTTCTTCGTCGAGGCGATCTTCATCGCCATCTACGTCTACGGCTGGGACCGGCTCTCGCCGCGGATGCACTTCCTCTCCGGGATCCCGGTCGTGCTGGCGGGCTTCACCGGCTCGCTGATGGTGATCACCGTCAACGGCTGGATGAACAACCCGACGGGCTTCCGGATCGAGAACGGCGAGGCCGTCGACATCCACCCGTGGGAAGCGCTCTTCGGCAACGACTACTTCTGGCACGAGCTCGTGCACATGTACCTGGCCGGCTTCATCGTGGCCGGCTTCCTGACCGCCGGCATCTACGCGTTCGGCTGGCTGCGCGGCCGGCGCACCGCCTACCACCGCGCCGCGCTCGTGATCCCGCTGACGGTGGCCGCGCTCGCCGCGCCGGCGCAGATCCTCGTCGGCGACTGGGCCGCGCGCGAGGTCGCGAAGACACAGCCCGTCAAGCTGGCCGCCTTCGAGGGTCTCGGCGAGACCGAGAAGGGCGCGCCGATCCACGTGCTCGGCTGGTACGACGGCGGCGAGGTCAAGTACGGGATCCCGCTCCCGAGGATGCTCTCGATCCTCACCTACCACGACCCGAACGCGACCGTGCAGGGTCTCGACACCGTCCCCGAGGACGAGCAGCCGCCGGTCAACGTCGTGCGCATGGCCTTCCAGACGATGGTCGGGATCGGGACGGCGCTCGCCCTGATCTCGGCGGCGTACCTGTTCGTCTGGCTCAGGCACCGCCGGCTGCCGCGCTCCGTCTGGTTCTACCGCTCGCTCGTCGCCGCCGGCCCGCTGTCCGTCGTCGCGCTGATCGCCGGCTGGGTGACCACGGAGGTGGGCCGCCAGCCCTGGGTGGTCTACGACGTGATGCGCACCGAGGAGGCCGTCACTGGAGCGAGCGGCATCCCGCTCGGGTACGCCACGCTCGCGCTCGTCTACGCGGGGCTCGCGGTCGCCGTCTGGTGGATCCTGCGCCGGCTGAGCCGCGCGCCCCTGGAGGTCGCAGATGCATCTGTATGACGTCCCCCTGATCCTGATGCTGGTCGGGCTCGCGGCCTACGCGGTGCTGGGCGGCGCCGACTTCGGCGCCGGCGCCTGGCAGCTGATCGGCGGCCGGAGCGAGCGCGCGCAGCGGATTCGCGAGCACGCACACCACTCGATGGGCCCGGTCTGGGAGACGAACCACGTCTGGCTGATCTTCGTGCTCGTCGTCTGCTGGACCGCGTACCCGAGCGCCTTCGGCTCGATCATGTCGACCCTCGCTGCGCCGATCCTGCTCGCGGCAATCGGGATCATCATGCGCGGCACCGCCTACGCGATGCGCTCCGGGACGAGGACCGCGCGCGAGCAGCGGGCCGTGGAGACGCTCCTCGGGGTGTCGTCGATCCTGACGCCCTTCGCCCTCGGCGCCGCGATCGGCGGCGTCGCCTCCGGGCGCGTGCCGGAGGGGAACGCGGAAGGCGACCTCGTCACGAGCTGGCTCAACCCGACGTCGATCCTGATCGGCACGCTCGCGGTCGTGACCGCCGCCTACATGGCCGCGGTCTTCCTGGCCGCGGATGCCCGGCGCCGCGGCGAGCGTGAGCTCACCGAGGCGTTCCGCGTGCGGGCGCTCCTCGCCGCGCTCGTCGCCGGCGCAATTGCCCTCGGCGGCCTACTCGTCCTCCGCAGCGACGCCGAGCTCGTCTGGGACGGGCTCACCAGCGGCTGGGGCCTCGTCGCGGTGCTCGCGTCGGCGCTCGCGGGCGCCGTGACGATCACGCTCGTCTGGCGCGGTCGCTTCGAGCCGGCCCGTTACACGGCCGCCGTGGCCGTCGGCGCGATCGTGGCCGGCTGGGCGCTCGCGCAGAATCCGACGTTCCTCCCCGGACTCACGGTGGAGGAGGCCGCCGCCAGTCATACGGTGCTCGTCGCCACGCTCGTCAGCGTCGGAATCGGCGTGCTCGTCCTGGCGCCCTCGCTCGCCCTGCTCTTCGGCCTCGTCCTGAAGGGACGCTTCGACGCGCCGCCGACGGCGCCGGCAGACACGGAGCCGCGCCCGCTGGCTCCCGCCTCGCAGAAGCGCCTCCTCGCCGTGAGCGCCGGCGGGCTCGGGACGGGCCTCCTCTTCCTGACGCTGCTCGAGCCGGGCTGGGCGCACGCGATCGGCGTCGCCGGCCTGTTCGTCTTCATCGCGGCGGGGTTCGTCGCGATCGCCTCGTCGGAGCCGGCCGCCTGATGCCGCTGTTCCTCCACACCTGGCGTGCGCTCCGGGCCCTCCGGCACGACAGCCATTTCCGGGCGCTCGCCTTCCTGACCTTCGTCGCGCTCGTGACCGGGACGGTCTTCTACTGGCTCGTCGAGGGCTGGCGCCTGGTCGACTGCCTCTACTTCAGCGCCGCGACGCTGACGACGGTCGGCTACGGAGACTTCACGCCCCAGACCGACGCCGGCAAGCTGTTCACCGTCGTCTACGTCATCGTCGGCGTCGGGATGATGCTCGCGTTCGTGACCCGCGTGGCCGGCCAGGCTGTGCAGAGCCGCGCGGACGACCGGCACGAGCGCCGGGACGACGTCCAAGAGCCGCCCCAGCGCCGTGCCGCGTAACTCCTAGGCCTCGACCGGCTGCTGCTCCGGCGAGGTCGTGGGCAGCGGCTCGCGCTCGTGCGGCGACTCGATGGTGATGTCCGGCAGCAGCCGGTCGAGCCAGCGCGGGATGTACCAGGTCTTCTCGCCCAGCCAGGTGAAGAACGCCGGCACGAGCGTCATCCGCACGATCAGAGCGTCGGTGAGGATCGCGACCGCCAGCAGCAGGCCGAACTCCTTCGAGATCCGGTCGGCCGTGAGGATGAAGGCCGCGAAGACCGTGCCCATGATCAGGGCGGCGGCGACGACGACGCGCCCGATCGCCGCGATGCCGTGCTCGACCGCCTCCCGGGTCCTCAGGCCGTGCACGTGCTCCTCCCGAATGCGGCTCATGAGGAAGACCATGTAGTCCATCGACAGGCCGAACAGGATGGCGAAGGCGATCGGCGGCACGAACGTCTCGATCGGGCCGGTCACGTCCAGCCCTACCACGTCGAGCAGGTAGCCCTCCTGGAAGACGAGCGTCAGCACGCCGAACCCGACGAACGCCGAGAGGATCGTCGTGACCGCGGCGGTGAGCGAGATCACGATCGAGCGGAACGCCATCGCGAGCACGATGAACGTGACGCCGATGATGTAGAGCAGGAAGAGCGGCAGCCGCTCCATGATCCGGTTGCCGATGTCGATGAAGGCCGCGTTCAGGCCCGAGACGTACACGGCCGCGTCGCTGCCCTCGGTCGCCGCGGGCACGACGTCGTTGCGCAGCCGCTCGACGAGCTCCTCCGTCCGCTCGTCCTGCGGCCTCGAGTCGGGGGTCACGAAGACGAGCGCGACCGTCCGCTGGTCATTGAACTGCGGTTCGCCCGCGGACGCGACGCCGTCGAGGTCACGCACGCCGTCGTACACGCGCTGCGGGGCCTGCTCGTCGCCGTTGACGTCGACGACGATCGGGATCGGACCGTTGAAGCCGGGCCCGAAGCCCTCGGCCAGCAGGTCGTACGCGCGGCGCGCGGTCTGCTCGGTGGGCTGCGTGCCCTGGTCGGACGCGCCGAGCCGGACGAGCGCGGACGTGCCCGCGAGCACGACCCCGGCGAGCAGGACGACGACGAACACGGGCTTGTGGTTCCGCGTCACGAAGCGGCCCCACCGGGCGATGAGCGTCTTCTCCCGTGCCGCCTCGGAATCGTCGATCTGGCGCAGGAACGGGACCTTCAGGCGGTCGACCTTGTGTCCGAGCTTCGCCAGCACGGCGATCAGCAGCGAGTTGGCGATCAGCACAGTCGTGAGCACGCCGAGCGCCGAGCCGATGCCGAGCTTCGTCACGAAGTCCAGCCCGAAGAACGCGAGCCCCGTCACCGAGATCGCCACGGTGAGCCCTGCGAAGAGCGTCGCGCGGCCCGCGGACGCGCCGGCCTCGGCCGCGGCGTCCACCGGCGGGAGCCCCTCGTGCAGGAGCTGTCGGAAGCGCGTGACGATGAAGAGCGAGTAGTCGATCCCGACGCCCAGCCCGATCATCGACACGAGCAGCGGCGTGATCGTGTTGATCTCCGTCAGCCCCGCGAGGATGAAGAGCAGGATGAACGCGGTCGCGACCGCGGTCAGCGCCAGGAAGATCGGAATCGCGGCCGCGGTGAAGGTCCGGAACACGACGAGCAGCACGATCAACGCCGCGAGCAGGCCGAGCAGCTCCTGTGTGCCCTGCTCGATCGGCGGGAACTCCGCGTCGCCGTTGAACTCGGCCTCGACGCCGACCGGCTCGACCGCCTCGCGCACGGCGTCCTGCACCTCGAGGACCCGTTCGCGATCCTCCTCGAAGATGATGCGGTCGAACTGCGCCTCCGCGTAGGCGATGCGGCCGTCGTCGGAGAACGTGTTCTCGCTGAACGGGTCGCCGACGCTGGTGATGCCGGCCTCGCCGTCGGGATCCGTCCCGGTCGGCGCGAACTCGTCGGTCTTGAGCTCGGAGATCGCGCCCTCGATCGCCGCCTTCCGCTCGGGCGTGTCGAGCCGCTCGCCCTCCGGCGCGGCGAACACGAGGTTCAGGATGCCGCCCTGCTCCTCGACGAACTCGGACTCGATCAGGTCGGTCGCCTTCTGCGTGTCCGAGCCGGGGATCTCGAACTCGTCCTTGAGGCTACCGCCGAAGGCCCCGACGACGAAGATCAGGGTGGCGATGATGACGACCCAGGCGAGCACAACCCGCCAGGGATGCGCGGCGCAGGCCCGCATCCAGCGCGCGAGCGCTCCGGTGGACAGGCGTTCGTGGGCCAGGCGCCTCTCGCGGTCGCCGGGCGGCGTGGCGGCGTCACTCATGGGGGCTCTCCCTGCGGTCGTTTACGTCGTCGTCACTAACGACCGCCCAGAGTGCCCGAACTCATCGGCCCACCGCCACTTTTGTGGCCGACTGGTTAACGCAAAGTGCGTTCTAGGCCGCTAGATACGGGGCGAGCTCGTCGCGCACGTGCGAGCGGGCCCGGTGCAGGAGGACGCGCTGGTTGCCCTCACTGATGTCGAGGTGGTCGCAGACCTCCTCGGAGCTCATGCCCTGCAGGTCGCGCAGGACGATCACGTTCCGCTGCGCCGGGGAGAGACGCTCGATCGCCGCCCGCAGCCGGGCGAGAAGCTCCTTCCACACGATCTGGTCGTGCGGGGTCGGGGCGGTGCCGGCCGTCTCGACGACCGCGAGCGGGACGACGCGCCGCTCCCGCTTCACCCGGGCGTTCACCGCGTTGACGAGGATCCGGAAGATCCAGGTCTTCAGCGACGAGCGGCCCTGGAAGGCGTGGATGCTGCGCGCGACCGCCGCCCAGGTGTCCTGGACGACCTCGTGGGCGACCGCCCGGGTGGCGCCGTGCGACATCGCGAGCGAGACGAGCCGCGCGTCGTACAGCGCGTACAGCTCGGCATAGGCGCTCTCGTCGCCGTTGCGGAGCCGGCGGACGAGCCGCCGCTCGTCGAGGCTGATCGGCTCAGGCGCCATTGACGTCCTCGTAGGCCGCGATCATGCGGCGGTAGTTGCCGGCGATCCGAGTCGCCGCCGCGTGGCGGTCGATGTCGCCGCGGACGTACTCGACGAGCTCGTTCCACCAGAGCGTGCGACCCACGGCGAAGCCGGTGAAGCCGGGGACTCCGGCCGCCTGTCGCAGCCAGTGCGAGACCTTGGCCTCGTCGGCGCCACGGCCGAGCACGATGCACGTCACGTGGTCGCGGCCGCCGGAGCGGGCGCGCTCCGCGGCGAGCACGCAGTCCTCGCGGCGCTCGAAGCCCTCGATCTTCCAGATGTCCGGCTCGACGCCGGCCGTCTGCAGGTCGCGGATCGTCCAGGCAACCAGGCCCGGCCTCAGCATCGCGTCGAAGCGGGCGGTGTTGCCGGAGACGTGGTCGAGCTGGTCCGCGGTCGGCGGGACGAGCAGCTCGAAGAGGAGCTTGCGGTCGTTCGCGCGCAGCCACTCGGAGAGCTCGCGCAGCCGCTCTGCCTGGCGGCGGTTGAGGTCGCGGTCGCCCTCGGGGTTGTAGCGGACGAGCACCTTGGCGTAGGTGGGGTCGAACTCCTCGATGTGGCGGCCGAAGGCGTCGCCGAACTCGTAGGCGAACTCGGCCTGGCCGCTCTTCTCGACCGGCATCGCGAGCGCGACGCCGGCACGTGAGGCGGCGCGGGCGATCTCGGCGCCGAACTGCTCGTCGACGAGGATTCCGGCCGGGCCGTGCTCCACGCCGTCGGCGAGCGCCGCCTCGAAGCCTTCGTAGACGACGAGCTTGGCATCGCTGACCCGCTCGGCGTCGGCGGCCGTCAGCTCGCCGCTGATGCCCAGCAGGTCGCGGCTGAAGGAGCTTCGGTGGTCGAAGGCGAGCAGGTAGAGCGGGGTCATAGGGGGAGTCCCTCCTCGAGCGAGTCGATTACGTGGTCGGCGCCCGCGTCGGCGAGCTGCTCGGCCGTGAAGTGGCCGCTGGCGACGCCGACGGAGACGGCGCCGGCACCGCGCGCGGCCGCGATGTCGAGCGGCGTGTCGCCGACGACGAGGCAGCGGCTGGCGGCGACGGGTCCGCCGTTGAGGCGCGCCGCACGCTCGATTGCGTGCTTCGTCAGCTGGGTGCGGTTGGCCGAGTCCGAGCCGAAGCCGCCGAACGGGAAGTAGCGGTTGAGGCTGGCCCGCGCGAGCTTGAAGCGTGCTGCGGCCTCGGTCCCACCGGTCGTGAGTCCGAGCAGGTAGCCCTCCGAGGAGAGCCGCTCGAGCAGCGGCTTCACGCCGGCGAGGACGCGGAAGCCGGTGGAATCGGCGACCGCGCGCGGCAAGTGCTCGAGCCGTACGGCCATCAGCTGGCCCAGCTCGCGCGCCGACGGGTCGTGCCCGATCACGCTCGTGAAGGTGAGGCGGCCCACCTCCGGGTCGGTCATCCCGGCGTCGGAGAACTTGCCGATGTCCGCCGGGACGCCGTACAGCTCCTCGAAGGCCAGGCGCCAGGCGACCGCGCCCGCCCCACCGGTGGTGATGAGCGTCCCGTCGATGTCGAAGAGGACTGCTGCGACGCGATT
>Ga0081538_10006668_pt1 | contig 10115 bp, 7 predicted proteins | sample TabmetS5T2R1_FD_71022 | JGI IMG/M metagenome (GOLD analysis project Ga0081538, IMG submission 71022) | Tabebuia heterophylla rhizosphere microbial communities from the University of Puerto Rico - S5T2R1 | ecosystem: Host-associated > Plants > Roots > Rhizosphere ... | reverse complement strand
GGATGGAGCGCCACGCCGAGAGCGGTCAGTTCTTCAACTGGTACGACCATCGCAACGGGCAGAAGCTGACCGTATGGCCGCCCACGGGCGAGCCGCGCACGCCGATCCTCTCCTCGGTCGACAATGGCTGGCTCGCCACCGGCCTGCGACTCGTCGAGCGGCTGGTGCCGCAGTTGAGGGCCCGGGCCGGGGCGCTCTACGACAGCATGGACTTCGGCTTCTACTACCGGCCGGAGGTGAACCGCATCCTCTTCCACTACGCCCCGGACACCGGCGAGGCGCCCTGCTGCTACGACACGATCGTGAGCGAGAGCCGGATCGCAAGCTACATCGGCATCGCCAAGGGTGAGCTGCCCCAGCGCCACTACTACGGCGCCTGGCGCAGCTTCCCCGACAGCTGCGACTGGAGCTGGCAGGAGACGCGGCCGCTCGGCGTGCACCGGACGTACCTCGGCTTGGAGGTGTTCGAGGGCGCCTATCCCTACAACGGCACGCGCCTGACGCCCTCGTGGGGCGGCAGCATGTTCGAGGCGCTCATGCCGTCGCTCTTCGTCCCCGAGGACGTCTGGGGCCCGGGCAGCTGGCGCGCCAACCACCCGCTCACGGTCGAGGCGCAGATCCATCACGGCCTCAGGCAGGCGGGCTACGGCTACTGGGGCTTCTCGCCCGCGAACATTCCGGAGGGCGGCTACGCCGTCTGGGGCGTGGACGCGGTGGGGATGGATCCGAACGGTAATCCCTCGAACGAGGACGGGACGCTTGTGGACGCCGGCTTCGCGGGGTGTCCGGATCGCGAGCCCCAGCCCGAGCCGCCGCCATCGGCCTACACGAACGGGGTGGTGAGCCCGCACGCCGCGTTCCTCGCGCTGCGCTGGGCGCCGGGGCGGACGCTCGCGAACCTGGCTCGGCTCAGCTCCGACTTCGAGGTGTACGACGAGTGGGGCTTCCGCGACAGCGTGAACGTCGACACCGGCGTGGCGTCGAACTTCTACCTGTCGCTCGACCAGGGCATGATCATGGCGGCGATCGGCAACGCTCTCGCCGGCGATGTGCTGCGGCGCGCCTTCGTGACACCCGGCTTCGAGCGCGCGGTGAGGCCCCTCGTGGGGGTCGAGGAGTTCGGGGCGCGGCCACGTGGATGCACGGTCAGCGGAAGTGCCCGCGACGACCGGCTGCGTGGAACGAACGCGGACGACGTGATCTGCGCGGGCGCCGGCGACGACCGGGTTGCGGCCGGAGGCGGGGATGACGCGGTCTTCGGCGACCACGGCGACGACAGGCTCACCGGCGGGCCGGGCAAGGACACGCTCTACGGCGACGAGGGCGATGACCGCCTAGACGGCGACGCGGGCGACGACGTGCTCGCGGGCGGTCCCGGCGAAGACCGCTTGGACGGCGGCGGCGGCGCGGACTACGAGGATGAGGGCGGCTGATCAGCCCGGGACGGTGACCGGCCGGGCGATCGTCTCCCGCCGGGCGAATATCACCGTGGCGCCCACGGCGGCCACGGCCACGGCCAGCAGCACGCCGGCGCTCCACGAGTAGGCCTCCACGAGCGCGCCGGCCGCCGCGGCGCCCAGTGAGACGCCGGCCACGAGTGCCGTGAGCGGCCAGGTGAACGCCTCGGTGGCCGTACCGGGCAGCGACACGCGGCCCACAAGCTCGTTGCGCGAGGCGATGAGCGGGGCGATCGGGATCCCGGCCAGGATCGCGAGCAGCGCCATCGTGACCGGCGACGAGGCGAGCAGTAGCGCCGCGATGCCGAGCGGGAGGAGGCAGGCGAAGCGCAGGTGCAGATCCTCGAGCGACGCCTGGCGGACCCGTGCCCCGTAGACCAGGCCGGCCGCGCCGCTGGCCGCCGACCAGACGGCCAGCAGCACGCCGGCGAGCTCCTTGGACCCCTCCGACTCGCTGAAGGCCGGCAGAACCACCTCGATCGTCCCGAAGCAGAACCCCACCGGCAGGCTCGCGAACACGAGCGTGCGCAGTCCGGGGGCCGCGAGCGCACCGAGGCCGAGCGCCGGGCTTCGGCGAACCTGACGGCCGGGACCGCGTCGCCCACTCAGGCCCGCCAGCAGGAGCATCGTGCCGACCAGGACGCATGCCGCCGAGATGGCGAGCGCGTACTGCGGCCCGGTGGTGGCCACGATGGCGGTCACGATCAGCGGCCCGACGATGAAGATGAGCTCGATCATCACCGAGTCGAGGGCGTACGCGCCCGGGATCAGCTCCCGGCTGTTCTCGAGCAGGTAGGGCCAGCGCGACCGGAGCACCGACGACAGCGGCGGAATCGCGAGGCCCGCGAGGAAGGACGAAGCGACGATCGCGACTATGGGCGCGCCCGCCGCGCCGAGCACCCACACGAGCACCAGGCCGGTGCCGTGCACGCAGGCGAGCGGCAGGAGCGTACCCACGCCGCGGCGATCGACCAGTCGCCCCTGGAACGGCGCGCCGCTCGCGCTGCCGAGCGCCAGCGCGCCCGCGCAGGCGCCGGCGGCGGCGAAGGAGCCGCTGACCTGGCGTACATAGAGCAGGATCGCGAGTCCGCTGATGCCGATCGGGAGACGGCCGATGAGCGTGGCCAGCACGATGGTCCCGACGCCGGGTATGCGCAGGATGCGCGCGTAGACCCCCACGCCACCAGCATTGCAGGCGCGGGGCGACTGCTAGCTTGCCGCGCCGTGCGCAGGACCTCGCTCAGCGCTATGGTGGGCGCCGCCCTAGCCCTCATGCTTGTCGCCCCCGCGGCGCAGGCCGCCAACCCGTGGATCAAGCCGCGCCCGCTCAACATCGCCCACCAAGGCGGGGAGGACGAGTTCCCCTCGAACACCATGTTCGCCTTCCGCGAGGCTATGAAGGCCGGAGCCGACATGCTCGAGCTTGACATCGGCGTCACCAAGGACAACAAGGTGATCGTCATGCACGACACCACCGTCGATCGCACGACCAACGGCACGGGCACCGTCGCGTCCAAGACGCTTCGGCAGATCAGGAGGCTCGACGCCGCCTACTGGTTCTCGAGGAGGGGGCCGGATCATTACCGGCACGGGCGGACGCGGTCCGCCTACCTGTTCCGCGGCGTGGCGACGAAGGCAATCACCCCCCCGCCGGGCTACAAGGCGGCGAACTTCCGTGTGCCGACGCTGACCGAGGTGATGAAGGCGTTTCCGCGCACGCCCATCAACGTCGAGATCAAGGGGCGGACGCCCGACGAGGCCGATGCCGAGTACGTGCGCAACGCCGAGGTGCTCGCGCGGCTGCTCCGGAACACGAAGCGGCGCGACCTGATCGTCGCCTCGTTCCGGCAGAAGGCGTTGGACCGATTTCACGAGTTGGTGCCGCGGATCGACCTGTCGCCCGGCTTCGACGGAGTCGCGAGCTGGCTGCTCGCGGGCGGTTCGCCGGGCGCCGGCGTGGTTGTCTTCCAGGTGCCGATCACGACCCGCGTGGGCGGGAGCCTGATCGATGTGACGACGAAGGCGAACGTCGCGCGCGCCCACGGCGAGGGCTTCGCCTGGCAGAACTGGTTCAGCGGCGACGACCGCGACGGACCCGGCACCTGGCGCTCGCTGGTCGACATGTGCGTCGACGGGATCATGACCTCGCACCCGGTGGCGCTCGAGAACGTGCTTCGCAGGAAGCGCCCGCCGGCCGACTGCCACTAGTTAGCAAGCTAATAGGTGTCTTGCTAAATTCGGCCGCGATGGCCGTCGCGAACGCCTCCGGAACCGATGCCGCAACCGAGCTCAGCGATGCCCTCGCCGACTTCTTCCGGGCCGCCCGGCGGGCTCGTGGGCGGGCCTCGCGGCGGTCCAGCGACGGCGTCTCGCTCGCGCAGTTCAACGTGCTGGACCCGCTGCTCGACGGCCCGCTGACCGTCGGGCAGGTTGCCGAGGCGGCGGGCATAGCGCCTCCCACGGCCACCCGGATGCTCGACGGGCTGGTCGAGCGCGGCCTCGTTTCGCGCGCGGCCGGCCTCACCGACCGGCGCGCGGTAATCGTCTCGCTCACAGCCGCCGGCCGCCGCGCCGTGACTGCGAAGGCCCGCGAGTACGAGCGGCTGCGGAAGGAGGTCGGCGCGGTGCTGGACCCCGACGAGCAGCGTCAGGCCGCGGACCTGCTGCGCCGGCTCGCCGAGGTGATCGAAGAGGTATGAGCGCCCCCTCCTTCGCACTCGTCGGGGCGCTGTGAGCACTTCCCAGGCCGGCGGGCGGCAGCACTACGGCATCACCCTGGCCGTGCTCGCTGTGGCGGCGCTCGCCTACGCGCTGCTGCAGACGATGGTGGCGCCGGCCCTGCCGGAGATCCAGCACGAGCTCGGCGTCTCCACCACCTCGGTCACGTGGGTGCTCACCGTCTATCTGCTCACGGCGTCGGTCGCGACCCCGATTCTCGGCCGCCTCGGCGACATTTTCGGGAAGGAGCGCACCCTCGTCGCCGTCCTGGGGCTGTTTGCGCTCGGATCGCTGATATCCGCGATCTCGCACAGCCTTCCCCTACTTGTCGCCGGGCGCGCGGTCCAGGGAGCCGCCGGCGCCGTCTTCCCGCTCGCCTTCGGAATCATCCGTGACGAGTTCCCACCCGAGCGGGTGGCCACGGGCATCGGCCTGATCTCGGCCACCTTCGGGATCGGCGGAGGCGGCGGGCTCGTGCTGAGCGGCCTGATCGTCGACAACCTGTCGTACGAGTGGATCTTTTGGTTCGGCCTGGCCGTTGTTCTGGTGGCGATGGTGGCCACGCATCTGTTCGTGCCGGAGTCTCCGGTGAAGTCGCCCGCGCGCATTGATTGGACTGGTGCGGCGCTTCTTTCCGCCGGACTCACTTGCATGCTGCTGGCCGTAAGCCAGGCGGGCGACTGGGGTTGGGGCTCACCCGAGATCGTGGGCCTGTTCGCCGCGGCCGCCCTGATCTTCGTCATCTGGGTGCGCTTCGAGCAGCGTCAGCCGCAGCCGCTGGTTGACATCGGGCTGCTGAAGCGGCAGGGAGTCTGGACCACCAACCTCACCGGCCTGCTCATCGGCTTCGGGATGTTCGGCTCGTTCATCCTCATCCCTCAGTTCGTCCAGACACCGGAGCAGGCGGGCTACGGGTTCGGCGCGGACGTGACCGCGGCGGGGCTGTTCCTCCTCCCCTCGGCGGCCGTCATGCTCGTGGCCGGGCCGTTGGCGGGCGCGCTGGCCGGCCGCTCGGGCTCGAAGCTGCCGCTGCTGGTCGGCACGGCTTGTGCGGCCCTGAGCTTCGCCTTCCTGTCGGTGGCCCACGCCGAGCAGTGGGAGCTGATTGCTGCAACCGCTTTCCTTGGGCTCGGAATCGGCTTATCGTTCGCCTCGATGGCTAATCTGATCGTCGAGGCGGTCCCGCAGGCGCAGACCGGCGAGGCGACTGGTATGAACACGATCATGCGTACCGTGGGGGGAGCTTTCGGCGCCCAGATCGCGGCGGCGATCATCGCCGGCAACGCCGTGGCGGGACGCGCATACCCGGCGGAGGACGGCTACACGGAGGCCTTCGTGGTCTCGGCGGCCGCCCTCTTCCTGGCGTTGCTCGCGGCCTTCTTGATTCCAGGCCGCGGCGCCGGCGCGGCCGCACCACGCGATGTCGCGGAGGTCCCCGCGAGGGGGTGACACCGTGCCACGGCGGCTGCTGGTCGGACACGATGGCTCGCCGGCATCGACCGAGGCGCTCCGCCACGCCGGCGGGCTCGCCTGCGCCTGGCACGGCCGCATAACCGTGGTGCTCGCGCTGCCGCACGTCCCGTTCGGGGCGGTTATGGCGCCCGTGAGCGTTCCGGCCTTGGAGGAGGAGGCGCGGCTGGCGGCCGAGCGCGAGCTCTGCTACGGCGTGACCGAGCTCGCGCCCGACGTGTCGGTCACCACCATCGTGACGTGCGCCGCGCTTCGACCGGCCGTTGTTCGCGCCTGGCGCTGCGGTGAGCACGACGCCGTGGTGCTCGCCGCGGGCGGACCCTTCTCGGCGCTCCGCGCCGCGGCGCGCGCGGTGCGCCGGCTGGGGGTCGAGCCGATCATCGTCGGCGCTCGGCCACGTCGCCGCCAGGCGGTGTGGCTAGGGCGGCGCGCCCGGGCGGCCAGGCGCGCACGGCCGGCCTAATACCCTCCGCCCTGTGGAGCCCGATGCCGTCGAGATCAGGGTCCTCGGCTGCCTGATCGAAAAGCAGCGAACGACGCCCGACGCCTACCCGCTCACCCTGAACGCGCTGCGCTTGGCGTGTAACCAGTCCACCAACCGGGACCCGGTGGTGGACTACGACGAGGGCACGATTCGCGCCGCGCTGGAACGGCTCGGGCGCAGGAAATGGACGACTCTCGCCAGCTGGTCGAACCGCCGCGCGATGAAGTACCGGCACACCCTCGACTCGGCGCTGGGCCTCTCCGACGCCGAGATTGCCCTGCTGTGCGTCCTCATGCTGCGCGGCCCTCAGACGCCCGGCGAGCTGAAGCAGCGAAGCGAGCGCCTACACCCGTTCGAGGGACTGGAGAGGGTCGAGGACACGATGAGCCGCCTGGTCGAGCGCGCACTCGCCGCCGGCCTGCCCCGCCGGCCCGGCCAGCGAGAGGGGCGCTACGTGCAGCTGCTGGGCGGTGCGGTAGAGGAGGAGGGGCTGGAGCTCGCGGCAGCCGCGCCCGGGGCGGCCGAGCCAGTGATGGCATCAGCCCAGGCCGAACCGGCGACCGCTCCGACACCGACCGCCCCGCCAGCCGAATCGCCCGCCTCCCCGGCCGAGACGACAACGCACGTCAAGGCAGTCGCCCACGACGCCGCCGGCCTCGAGCAGCGGGTCGCCCGGTTGGAAGATGAGCTGGCCTCTTTGCGGGCCGACCTGCGCAATCTGCGCGAAGAGCTCGGCGGCTCCTAGCCGGCCGGCGTGGCGCGCATATCCGGCTCAGCGCCGTAGCTGCACGACAACCGCGTCAAGGGCGCGCGCCGAGCGCGGAAGCGGGATTCGTCGCCCTCCGCCGGGGTTTCTCAGGTCCAGCAGCCGCATGCCGTCCGGCCGGACGGGATATCCGAGCCGGTCGACGCGGGAGGCGTCGAGAACGAGATAGCGGTCGTTATGGGCGGCCAGGGGCCTCCCGCAGAGATTGCCGCTCGGGACAGGAGCGCGTTCACCGCGAGTCAGGTGGAGCCGTTGGATCGCGGGCTTCCGTCCACAGCCGCTGACATAGATGAGCGGATGCCCATGGTCGACCGCGAAGTCCATCAGGTGAGTCTGCGTCGACCGCAACGGCAGACTCCCGGTCGCGCGCCCGTCTCGGTCGAGCACGAGCAGGCGGTCGCCGCCGGTGGCAGCCACAAACCCGCTCCCGACCGCCGCGATCGCGCCGTGCGCCCGCCCGATGTCGGTCCAGCCGGGACCACATGGCCGCCGACCGCAGGGCCCGGCAGCGAGTCGCTCGCGAGAGACGCTTCCCTCAGCCGAGACCCGGAACCGATCCGCCCCCGTCGTGCTGCTGCCATGGTAGCTCAGGATCAGCCGCCGCTCGTCCTGACTGAGCGCACCCCAATAGACGAACCAGTCCCTGCTCCCCCTGGCCGGCTGGCCCTCGCGCAGCGTACGCGTGACCAGCGGTTCGCCGGTGCGGAGGTCCCCGACGGACAGAACCGCGTCCCAAAGGCCGCGCCCCGCGCGCCGGGCTCCGGGCCCGGAGCGCCTCCTCCGGCCGCGCCGGCGGATGCGGCCGTGGCGCCGCCGGCTTCGGGCGCCGCGGCGGCCCCGGCCGCGGCGCGGGCGGGCGCGCCGGCGCCGCCGTACTCGGCAGCGGCGGCGAGCACCTCACGGACGTGCTCCTGCTCCTGGAGGACGGGCTGGAGGACCGGGAGGTCCATGCCGGCGGCGTGGTAGGCGGCGGCGCCGGCGGCGACCTCCTCGCGGGTCCCGCAGAGCATGAACGCGTCCAGCAGCTCGTCGGGGATGAGGGCGGCGGCGCCGTGGTAGTCCTCGGCCCGCCAGGCGGCGGCGATGCGGTCCTTCAGCGCCGGGTCCAGGCCGGCCCGGCGCATGGCGAGGTCGGACTGGACGCTCATCATGTAGATCACGAACGGCTCCCGCTTGGCCCGGTTGAGGGCCTCCCGGCGGGTCCGGTCGACCAGCGTGAGCAGGTAGCCGGCGACGTGGACCGCGCCCTGCGGGCGGCCGGCGGCGGCCGCGGCCGCGCGCAGCCTCGCCAGCATCCGCTCCAGCGACGGCAGCGACTCGGCCGGCCGTGCCAGGTAGCCGTCCGCCTTCTGCCCGGCCAGGTCCAGGAACGCCGAGCGGTAGGCGGCGATGTAGACCGGCACCCGGTGCACCGGCGGGAACATCGGCTGCACCGGCGGCAGGCCGGGCGCGGCGGACGGGACCCGCTGCCCGCTCCACAGCGCGCGCATGGTGTCGATCGCGTCGCTCACCGCCTGGACCCCGGACTCCGGCGTGTAGGGGATGCCCATCTGCGCCAGCCGCAGCGGCAGGCCGGTGCCCATGCCCAGGATCACCCGGCCGGGGGCCATCTCGTCCAGCGCGCTCACCGTCATCGCCACCACGACCGGGTGCCTGGTCAGCGGGTTGAGCGCGCCGAGCGCCACCCGGATCGAGGGCACCTGCGCGGCGATCGCGGACGCGTAGGTGACCGCGTCCCGCTCGAAGTAGCTGTCGTGGACCCAGACCGAGTCCAGCCCGGTCCGCCTCGCCTGGTCGGCCCAGCCGACCACGTCGGTCACGCTGCCCCGGGCCGCCAGCCCCAGCCCGACCGGTCTGGTGAGCTCCCCCATCTTGTGACCTCCTTCACAAGCTGCCGCCATCGTACTCCGGCGGGCGTGGTTGCGACGCAGGCCGGCCGCTAGAGTGCCTTGACCGCAACCGCACCCAGGGCCAGCCCACGTGACCTCCACCGGCGCGCCCGGTCCGCCGCCACCGGCGGGCGGCGCCCCAACGCCCCCCGGCCGGCGCATCCTGCTGCACGGCTGGCGCCACCCGGCGATCCTGGCGCTGGCCGCGACCGCGCTGGCCTCCGGGTTCGCCCAGTTCGCCGCCACCGCCGCCCTCGGCGACATCGCCAGGGCCTTCGGCAAGGAGACCGCCGCCGGCGACTCGGTGGTGGCGCAGGTCGGGCTCTCGGGGACCACGCTCGGGGTCGGGTTGGCGATCATCCGTCTGGCGTCGCTCGGCGGCCTGCCGCTGGCCGCCCTCGGCGACCGCGTCGGGCGCCGGCGCGTGCTGCTCACCACCGTGGCGGCCGGCCTGGCGATCACCGCCCTGGCCGCCCTCAGCCCCGGCTACTGGTGGTTCGTGGCGCTGTTCGCGCTCGCCCGGCCGCTGCTGTCGGCCACCAACGCGCTGGACGCGGTGGTGGCGGCCGAGGAGACCGAGGCCCACGACCGTGCCAAGGCGATCGCCCTGGTCACCGCCGGCTACGGGATCGGCGCCGGCCTCACCGCCCTGGTCCGCGGCGTGGCCGGCGAGGGCCTCGGCTTCCGCGGCCTGTTCGCCCTGGCCCTGGTGGCGCTGGCGGCCATCCCGCTGCTGGCCCGCTTCCTGGAGGAGCCCGACCGCTACCAGCGGCTGCGGGTGGCCGCCGATCCCGAGGTGGCGGCCACCCAGCCGCGCTTCCTCGGCCGCATCCGCCCCGAGCTGCGGCCACGCCTGCGGCTGCTGGCGGTGCTGGGGTTCGCGATCGCGTTCGTCACCGGCCCGGCCAACACCTTCCTGTTCGTCTACGCCGAGAACGCGCTCGGCATGTCCCGGTCGGCCACCGCGGCCATGTTCGTCCTGGGCGGCGGCCCGGTCGCCCTGGTCGGGCTGCTGCTCGGGCGCTGGGGCGCCGACGCGCTCGGACGGCGGCGCACCGCCGGCGGCACCCAGGCCGTGGTCGCCCTGGCCTGCATGCTCACCTACAGCGGGTCGCGCCCGGCGGTGGTCGCCGGCTACCTGCTGGGGATCCTCGCCGCGGCGGCCTTCGGACCGTCGTTCGGGGCCCTCGGCGCCGAGCTGTTCCCCACCAGCGTGCGCGCCACCGCCGCCGGCTGGCTGCTGGCCGCCGGCGTGGTCGGCGCGGTCGCCGGCCTGGTCGCCTTCGGCCGCCTCGCCGACGTGCTCGCCAGCTTCGGCGGGGCGGGCGTGC
>Ga0081538_10006667_pt1 | contig 10116 bp, 9 predicted proteins | sample TabmetS5T2R1_FD_71022 | JGI IMG/M metagenome (GOLD analysis project Ga0081538, IMG submission 71022) | Tabebuia heterophylla rhizosphere microbial communities from the University of Puerto Rico - S5T2R1 | ecosystem: Host-associated > Plants > Roots > Rhizosphere ... | reverse complement strand
CTGCTTGGCCAGGATGGCCGGCCGCCCGAGGCCTTCTACGCCGCAGGGCGCAAGGAGCTGGCCGCGTACCCGACGGTCGAGCAGCGCCAGGGGGAGGTCGTCGGCGCTGAGCGGCAGGACGGGGGCATCGTTCTCGAGCTGGAGAGCGGGGAGCGCGAACGGGCGCGGCGCGTGCTGCTCGCCACGGGGATGGACTACCGGCGCCCGGAGCTGCCCGGGGTCGAAGAGCGCTGGGGTCGGTCCGTCTTCCACTGCCCCTTCTGCCACGGCTGGGAGGTGCGCGACCGTCCGCTCGGGGTGCTCGACCGTGGCGAAAGCGGGGTTCGGCGGGCGGTGCTGCTGCGAGCCTGGAGCGAAGACGTGACGCTCCTCACCGACGGGCCCGCGGAGCTCGAGGACGACGATGCGGAGCGGCTGCTGGCGATGGGCGTCGAGGTCGACGAGCGTCCGGTGGAGGGCCTGCGCGGCCCTGGCGACACGCTCACCGCGATCGTCTTCAAGGACGGCGGCGAGCGCACCTGCGGCGGACTGCTCGTGCCGGTGACCCTGCATCAGCGCTCCCCGCTCGCCGAGCAGCTCGGCGCGGAACTCGCGAGCAAGGGGCCGATTGTGGCCGACGCAGTCGAGGTCGACGAGGGCTTCCACTCGAGCGTCGCGGGCGTCTCCGCGGCGGGCGACGCGAGCGGGCAGATGCAGTCCGTGGCGAACGCGATCGCCGCCGGCTCCAGCGCGGCGGCGCTGATCGTGCACGGCCTGATGGACGACTACGCGGCGAGCGCCGCGCGGGCCGAAGGCCCGAGTTCGGACCGCCTTTACAAATCGGCTTGACACCCCATCCGAGCGTCCGTACGGTCGCCAGCAAGGCTTCTGTTCCCGCTGGCCGCGGAAGGGGCTGATCATTGTGAGTGGTGCGGCACCGCTCCCTGCTTTGAGGGTGCGTCTGGCCCTGTGCCTGGCTGCCGCTGGGCTGATGTTCGCGCTGGTGAGCATGGACGCGCGCGCCCAGGCGCCCGGTTACGACAACTTCGACGGTTCGCGGCTGCGCGGCGCGGCGCCGTCCACCGACGGCGGAGAGGGCACGATCGGCGGCGACCGCGGCTCAAGCGTCGATCCTGCCGAAGCACGCGGCGGGCGATACACGAGTTGCACCCGAAGGGGGCGCAAGCGGATCTGCAAGACCTTCCAGGGTCGGACCCTGATCAAGGTCTGCACGCAGCGTAAGCGCCGTTTCGGCGGCTTCGGGCGCCGCACGTGCCGCGCCACTGGCGCCGGTCTCAGAATTGCGGCGGCTGGGAGGGCGCCGGAGGCGAACGTCGCGGCGGCTGTGAACGGCCAGGGGCTTACAAATCCGCCGATGCCCGGGGTGGTGCGCTTCTACAACAACAACGACGGCTGGTGCTCTGGAGCGCTGCTGCTGCGCGGGATCGTGCTGACCGCGGCGCACTGCCTGTATGGCAACCTGACCGACCGGCTGCCCGGCGGCGTCCAGGGCTACCTGAGCCCGGCGCAGCTGCAGGTCACGCCCGGCAACTATGTGGACGTCAGCGGCCGCGCCCGCGCGCCCTACGGCAACTGGACGGTCGCGGACGCGTTCGTGCCGCAGGGCTGGGCCGACAACGACGGCGGTCTTGACTGGGGGATCGTGGTGCTGAACCCCGACGCGAGCGGCAACTACGCGGGCGACTACACCGGAACGTATGTGGCGCAGTGGAACGTGCGGATTGGCAACGGCGCCCGCTTCTTCAAGGTCGGCTACCCATACTCGGGGCCGTTCAAGACATCGCGCTGGTGGTTTGGCCACGGCCAGTACTACTGCGACAACCGCTGGGACGGCGAGCATTCGAACGACTGGGCGTACACCTGGTCGTCGTACAACCTGCGCATCGGACCGTGCCTGATGAACGGCGGCTCGAGCGGGGGGCCCGTGTTCGTGCTGCTGAACGACGGCAATTGGCACATCGTCGGGGTCAACAACCGCGGACAGCCGCGCGCGGACGGCTATGGCAGCGAGGGCATCTCGTTCTACTTCGACGAGCGCTTCGGCAACTTTTGGAATTCGGTGATGGCGCGACTAAACGGCACAGCACGAGCGGGCGCGTTGCGGTCGCCGTCAGAGTCGTTGCGTGGAGCCGCCAGCTTCAGCCGCTGACGACCGTCCCGGATGCGGCCGCGGCGGCTACGCGGCCAGCGCCGCGCGAGCCGCTCCGCGACCGGTGCGCACGGCGCCCTCCATGTAGCCGCAGACCCACTGGTCCGAGCCGCACACGTAGAACGGCGGCTCGTGCTTGCCGTGCAACGGCCCGACCGCCATCACGTCGCCCGGGCGCCACGACGTGATGTAGCCCTCTGTCCACGGGTCCACGCCCCAGCGCCGGAACCAGATCCCGAGCAGCTCGCGTGAGCGCTCGCCGAACGCCTGCACCATCTCCTCGATCATCTCGCCCTCGATCTGCGCGGGCGAGGTGGCGAGGAACGCCGCCAGCCGCTCGGGCGGAACAAGCGCCGACATGATGCCCTCGCGCTGGACCCAGGTCCCGCCGAGCACACCGGTCTCCCAGTAGGCGTCGCCGTTCTGGCCCTGCCCCTCCCAGAACGACGTCTCATAGGCGAACACGACCTTGGCGGCGAGCGCGTGGCGCTGGCGCTCGAGCGACGCGCGGCGCTCGTCCGACACGCCCTCGATCGCGACGCGCCGCAGCGGCCCGACCGGGATCGCGCTCACCACCGCCTCCGACTCGAAGCGCTCCCCGGTCCAGGTGGTGACGGCGCAGCCCGTGCTCGCGACCTTCACGTGCGTGACCGGTGTGGCGTAGCGAATCCGGTGGCCGAGCTCCTCGGCCATGCGCAGCGCGACGGTCGCCGAGCCCTCGGCCACGCGCTCGCACTCCCACACGTCGTACGAGTAGAAGCCGGGGGCGCCGGCCGCGGCCTCCTTGCGCAGGTCGGACAGCAGCGACGTGCGCTCGACCGACTCGGCGGAGAGCGCGAGCATCGACAGGTCGCGCGCGCGTACGACGTTGACGGGCGCACCGCGCTCGCGCAGCCAATCGCCGACCGACAGCCGGTCGAGCCGCTCGGCGTCGGGGTGCGACCAGGGGTCGTCGGGATCGACGCTCGCGGCGAGCTCCCCGAACTCACGGTCGAGGCGTGCGTAGTCCTCGCGCTCCGCCTCGCTCATCCACGGGTGCTCGTCGCCGACCGACGTCCCGTCGGCGAGCACCCAGGTCGCCTCGCCGGGCAGATCGGGGAAGGCCGGCACGAGCGTGAGGCCGAGCTCCTCGACGAGCCCGTAGTAGGCCGTCTGATGAGGGCCGACGACCTCTCCGCCGAGCTGGACGAGGCGACCGTCCGCGAGCACCGTCTGCTCGACGCGGCCGCCGGGCCGGTTGCGCGCCTCGAGGACGACCACGTCGGCGCCACCAGCAGCGAGATCGCGCGCCGCGCTGAGACCTGCGAGCCCGGCGCCGAGGACCACGACGTCGTATCTCATCGGCGCAGCCTAGATGCGCAGGGGCTGGGAAAGGGTCCGGTCGAGAGGTGGGTGATCGAACATTGTTCGGGCGGTCCGCGCCGGGAATGGCGATCATTGCTGGATTGGGTGTCCTATAGACACACAAGTCGGGATTGTTGCCTCAGGTCCCCCGCGCTGGCAGCCGAGGTTTCGATGCCCGTTCGGTGAATGCCCCTATCCGCCAAAGATTGTTCGATCTCGGGCGGCATAGAGTCCTCGGTCCCCCTTTGCCAGCCCAACCAGCCCTCGAGGAGATTGCTCCGCGGCAGGTAGCAACCATCTAGCCGTGGAGCTCGGCGAGCCGTTCGGCCTCGTCCGCGAGCTCACGTCGCACGCGGGCGTCGAGTTTGGCGAACGGCTCCGTCCTGATCCGCCCGTCGTCGAGCTTCCAAGTGCCGGCGACGGCGCCGTCCACGAGAAAGGTGCCGATCGACTGCGGCATCTTCGTGTTGAAGATCCGCGGCCGCTGCTCCTCGGGCAGGATCCCGCTGCGGCGAGCGTGCACGAGCAGCGACGCGTCCCAGGTCGGCAGGAAGCGCACCGGTGCGGGCGTGCCCGGGTCGGGCAGCGGCGCGCGCGGCAGGTCGACTAGCTGCCCGCCGTCCTCTGCGCGGAAGCGGCGGGTCGCCACGCGTTCGATGTGCGGCTCGACGACGGCAACCGGCAGGCCGGCCCAATCGGCGACCTCCTTGGGCGTGGCCGGCCCGAACCCGGCGAGCCGACGCCGGACGAGCAGCTCGATGCCCTGCTCCTCCGTGAGCCCCGCGGGCGGCGGGCCGAGCCAATCCTCGGCGGCGGCGTACAGGTCGGCGCGGCGGCGCTCCCAGGTGCCGGCGGGCGGCACGCGCACCAGGTCGAGCGCCATGCCGACGGCACGCGCGCCGTCCTTGCCGAGCAGCTCCTCGATCTGCTTGCGGTGCAGCGCGCCGCCGTCGAGGGCGCGCCGCAGCTGGCGGGCCGCAGCGGTGAGCTGGCGGCGCGGCATCCGGTAGGTGGCGACGCGCATCGTCCACTCGGCGCGGGCGCGCTTGACACCGACCTCGAGCGGCCAGTAGTCGGCGCGCGAGACGAGGTGGATGGTGGCGCGCATGAGCGTCGCCTGCACCACGCTGCGCCGCTCGAGGGCGCGGGTGAGCTGGTCGCGCTCGAAGCCGTCGAGGCGCGACCAGAGGCCGACGTACATCGACGGCGCATACTGAGCCTGCAGCCCACCCATGCGCTCGAGCGCTCGTGGGATCGGCGTGCGCGCACGCTCGAGGAGCAGCTGACGCGCGAGCAGCGCCCGGTTCAGCTCACGGGCCGTGAGGACGCGCTCGGCGGCGGGCACCCCGCCAAGCTACACAGGCAGCAGCGCGCCCTCGAGGACGAGCAGCTCGCGCTTGCGCTCGAGCCCACCGCCGTAGCCGGTGAGCTTGCCGCCGGCGCCGATCACTCGGTGACAGGGCACGACGATCGCGATCGGGTTGCGACCGTTGGCGGCACCCACGGCCCGGGCGCGCCCCGGCTTGCCGATCCGCTCCGCGATCTCCCCGTAGGTCGTGGTCGTGCCGTACGGGACCGCCTCGAGCTCCTGCCAGACGCGCCGGTCGAACTGCGCACCTTCGAGCCGCATCGGGAAGTCGAATTCGGTGCGCTCGCCGGCGAAGTACTCGCCGAGCTGAGTGCGCTCGCCGGCGAAGCGCTCGTCGTCGCGCACCCAGCCGCCCGGCGCGCGGCCACGCTTGAAGCCGAGCCCTATCAGCGCGTCGGCGTCGCCGCTCAGCAGCAACTGCCCGACCGGCGAGTCGTACTCGCTGTAGAGCGTCGCGCGTTCCTTCCAACGCGCATACGACTCGGGCATGCAGTTCGCGCATGGCCGGTAGCCGGCGGCGATCGCGGTGTCCTCGTCAGCGAAGAAGACGCGCTGGGAGACGTAGTGGCCCTTCTCGATCCAGCGCTTGGCGCCCTCACAGTCGAGGCTGCCGTAGACCCGATTGCCGCGGTGCCCGCCGAGCGTGCCGGGCGTACTGCTCTCGTAGGGCTGGCCCTCGGAATCGATCAGCTTGAAAGTCATGCCTGGGAAACGCCGCGCTCGCCCGGGCTGTGAGATCCGCCCGACGCGACGAGCGTCTCGAAGAGATGGTCGAGCGTAGCCCGCGGGTCGGCGGTCAGGCCCGTATGCACCTCGGAGGGCTGGATCATCGTCGACGACGGCGCCACGAGCCAGCCGAAGCGTTCCGAGGGCTCGAGCCTCGCCAGGGCCCCGGCGCCGGGATCGCCCGCCGCCACGCGGCCGAGCGCCTCGAGGTGCGAGCGCAGCGGGGCTGGGTCGACGCCGGGTGCCAGGGCGCCGAGACGCGCCTCGTCTACCTCGGCACGTACCCCGAGAAAGTCGTACTCGCGGCAGAAGAGCACTACGCCGGCGTTGAGGCGCTCGCCGCGCTCGACGCGCGGGACGATTCGCAGCAACGCGTAGGAGAAGGGTCGCTGGCCGAGCTCAGCGGCGGGCACGCTCGGCCTCCTCGACGAAGCTGCGCGGCGCCGCGAGCCGACGTTCCAGGAACGCGCGCAGCCCGGCGCGCGCGTCGCCCGGATCCGAGCCGAGCCAGTCGTCGGGGACGAGCGCGGCCGCTCCGCCGGCCGCCGCGAGCGCGCGCTCGGCGAGCCGCTCGTCGGCCTCCGCCAGCGGCGCGGCGACCGGCAACAGCACGTGATCGGCCAGCATCGGCATGGGCTCCCTGGCCGTGTCGGCGAGCGGCCGGTCGCCGTGCTGACGGAAGAAGGCGGCGCCGTGGTCGATCAGCCAGGTGCGCCCGTGCCAGACGAGCAGGTTCGGATTGCGGTGCGTGCGATCGATGTTCGTCACGAGCGCGTCGAACCACACCACATCGGCGGCGAAGGCGGGATCCAACGACGGCTCAGCGGGCAGCGCGAACGTGAGCGCGCCGGGCAGGAAGTCCATGCCCAGGTTCGCGCCCGGGCTCGCCTCGAGTAGCTCCTGGATCTCCGGGTCGGGCTCGGCGTGGCCGACCTCTGGCGCGACCTCCACGACAACGAGCTCCGGCACCGGCAGGTCGAGCGCGCGCGCCAGCTCGCCGGCCAGCACCTCGGCAACGAGCGCGCCTTCACCCTGACCGGCTCCTCGGAACTTGGTCACGTAGAGGCCATCGTCGTCCGCCTCCATCAGACCCGGCAGCGAGCCGCCCTCGCGCAACGCCTCGACGTAACGGGTGGCGACCACCCGCCGCAGCGCCACTAACGCTCCCGGGCGTCGATCGTCTCCTCGACCTCGCGCCGGGTTGGCTGCGAGCCGAACCCCGTCAGGCACCAGGTAGCGCCGGCCTCGATCCAGGGCCCCGGGTCGGTGCCGGCGGGATTGGTGACGACGACCTCAAAGTCGCCGGCACCTGGCTCGCGGAGCTCCCGGACCTCGGCCACGACCTCCGCGAGCGCCTCGGGCCCGGGCATCTCCACCGGGAACACCCCGTCCCAGCGCGCCGCGCGGCGCAGCGGCCGGCGGTTGGGCCACATGGCCGCAACCCACACCGGGATGCGCGGCTGCTGCACGGGCCGCGGCTCGAACTCGCCGCCCCAATACGAGGCGAGCCGCTCGAGGTTCTCGTCGAGCAGCCGCCCGCGCTCGCGCGCGTCGCCTTCCTCACCGAAGCGCTCGGGCTCGAACTCGCCGGTGCGCGGGCTGCCGCTGCCGACGCCGAGCACGAGCCGGCCACCGGAGAGCCGGTCGACGCTCGTCGTCTCGCGGGCGAGCTGGTGCGGGCGTCGCCGCGGCAGCGGAGTCACGAGCGGCCCGATCGTCACGCGCTGAGTCGTCATCGCGACCGCCGCGAGCGTGACCCAGGGATCGGCGAGGGCACGCACGGGCGGCGCGTAGGCCACGTGGTCCCAGACGAAGAAGCCGTCCCAGCCGCACTCTTCGGTGCGTGCGGCCAGCTCGGCGGCCAGGCGCGGCTCCGACAGCTCCTCGAACGGAGCGATGAAGATGCCGTGACGCGCGCTCAGCTCTGTCCCCGACTCCACTGGGTGCGCGGGCGCGTCCGCCGCTCGCCGTCGAGCACGACGTCGACCTGTTCGTCGTAGAAGGCGACGAGTCCCCTGATCTGGGCGGCGTCGATAAGCGGCTCCTCGTAGGTCCACGCGATGTCGTCGCCGCCGGGGAGGTCGAAGGACCAGTGACTTGCCTCGCCCTTGTAGGCGCAGACGGTGCGCTTGGAGCTGGGCGTCGGCTCGAGCACGAGCGCCCGGTGCGGCAGGTAGAAGCGCATCGGCAGGTGCGTCTCGAAGAGCAGCGTCGGCTCGCTGCTCTCGGCCACCACCGTTCCCTCGAGCTCGATCCTGATGTTGCGGGAGCTCTGCCGGATGTCGATGCGGTGGAAGGGGTCGCGGGGGTGGCCGACGATCGGCTCCTCCTCCTCATACCAGCTCTCGAACGCGCCGTGCTCGAGGATCACGTGGCTCCCGAGGTCGGGGTCGGCGGGCCGGAACGCCGCAGCTTCGAGGCGCGTTCCCTCGACCAACACGTCGAGAGTCTCACCGGCCGTCGTACGGTCCGGGACGGGGCGCTGCGCCGGCGCCAGTTCCGCGTTCAGCTCGTCAGCGGGGACGGCGTAGCGGGGAACTATCCGGTCCGGCTCCCAGACGAGCAGGGCGCTCGTCGTGTCCACCACGTCGCGGCCGCCGGCCTGCGCCCGTACCCGCTTCTCGGTGGGCTCGTGGCGCAGATCGCCGAACGCCCCCATGAGCGAGTCGCGTACGCGTGTGCTCATGGGGGCGAGTCTGTCAGACGGGTTCGGCTAGGCGGCCTCGGAGAAGGCGGGCTCAGCGTGAGCCGGCTCGGCCTGAGGCTGCTCCGACTCGGCGCCCTTCTGCGAGCGCAGCACCACGAGCGCCACCACGATCGCGACCACGGTCAGCGCAGCGCCGATCAGGTAGGCGAGGTGATAGCCCGAGTTGAGCGCCGAGGCGGCGTTCTCGCCGTCCGCCAGGAGGCCCTCGGTGCGCTCCGTCGCGAGCGTGGCGAGCACGGCCAGGCCGACGGCGCCGCCAACCTGGACGGTCGTGTTGATGAAGCCAGAGGCGAGCCCGGAGTCCTCCGGCGTAGCGCCCGACATCGCGAGTGTCATCAGCGCGGGGAACGAGAGCCCGGCACCGCCACCGAGCAGCAGCATCGCGGGGAAGACGTCAGCGAAGTAGCTGCCGTCCACCGGGGTGCGTGCGAAGAGCAGCAAGCCCACCACGATCAACCCCAGGCCGGCGAGCAGCGCCGAGCGCGGCCCGATGCCCATCATCAGCTTCTCCGCGAGGCCGAGCGAGAGACCGCCCATCACGATGGCCGAGGGCAGGAACGCCAGGCCAACCTCGAGCGCGTTGTAGCCGAGGATGCCCTGCAGGTAGAGCGCGCCAAGGAAGAACATCCCGAAGAAGCCGACGACCAGCAGCGCCATCACGAGGTTGGCCCCGGTGACGTTGCGTGAACGGAACAGCCGCAGGGGCATGAGCGGGTTGGCGATGCGCGCCTGACGCGCCACGAATGCGGCCAGCAGCGCGAGCGCGACGGCACCCAGCCCGAGCGTCTGCGTCGAGCCCCAACCTTGCTCGCTCGTCTCGAGCAGCGTGTAGACACCAAGCATCAGGCCGGCAGTGAGGAGCGCCGCGCCGGGAATGTCCGCGCCCTTGTCGAGGCCGATGCCGTCGCGGTTCTCGACCAGCCGGAGCGCCAGCAGGCCGACGGTCACGCCGACCGGCAGGTTCACGAAGAAGATCCAGTGCCAGTTGATCGCCTCGGTGAGGACGCCGCCCAGCAGAAGCCCGATCGAGGCGCCAGCGGAGGCGACGAAGGCGTAGATGCCGATCGCCTTGGCCTGCTCGCGAGGCTCCGGGAACATGGTCACGATCATTCCGAGGATCACCGCCGAGGCGACCGCGCCGCCCGCGCCCTGCACGAAGCGCGCGGCGATCAGCATGCCCTGGGTCTGAGCGACCGCGCACAGCAGCGACGCTGCCGTGAAGACGACGAGGCCGGTCAGGAACACCCTCCGCTGGCCGATCAGGTCGCCCATCCGGCCGGCGAGCAGCAACAGGCCGCCAAAGGCGATCAGATAAGCGTTGACGACCCAGGCCAGGTTGCTCTGCGAGAAGCCCAGGTCATCCTGGATCGACGGCAGCGCCACGTTCACGATCGTGGCGTCGAGGACGATCATCAGCATGCCGCCGCAGAGCACATACAGGGCCAGCCAGCGGTTCTTCATATCGGCAGTCACGTTCACTCCCACTCCTGAGAAATCGGGTTACGGCACGTATGACCGGTGTTCCCGCTGGGACTAATCGCGCGTGTGAGGCTCCTCACACGACGCCATAGATCAGACGCTGCGCGTGCGGTACAGGTGCGTCGTCAGCGGCATGAAGATCGCCGTGAGCGCGACCGCCACACCGAAGACGATGCCGATATCGCTCATGTCGACATCGCCCGCCATCAGGCCCCGCGAGGCATCCGCGAGGATCGAGATCGGGTTGACGTTCACGAACCACTCGAGTGCCGCCGGCAGCGTGTCCGGCTCGACGAAGACGTTGCTGAGGAACGTGAGCGGGAAGATCCCCATGAAGCCCGC
>Ga0081538_10006666_pt1 | contig 10117 bp, 9 predicted proteins | sample TabmetS5T2R1_FD_71022 | JGI IMG/M metagenome (GOLD analysis project Ga0081538, IMG submission 71022) | Tabebuia heterophylla rhizosphere microbial communities from the University of Puerto Rico - S5T2R1 | ecosystem: Host-associated > Plants > Roots > Rhizosphere ... | reverse complement strand
GTGACACCGCGGTCGGCCAGGGCGATTGCGGCGGCAGCAGGATCGTCCGTGCTCTTGAGGCGCACCTCCTGCAGCGAGAAGCGCTGGTTGAGGAAGGCGCCGGTCGTGTTGTTGTCGTCGACGGCGACCTGGGCGCCGGCCACGCCGTCGTTGTTCGGCGGGGCCTGCAGCAGTGACAGCGTGAGCTTGGGCTCGACCTGGCGCAGATAGCCGATCCGGATCTCGTTCGGGTCGGCGGCGGGCGCCGCCGCCAAGCCGGCCAACAGGGCCGCAGCCGCAATGACGAGCGTGATCATGCGCGCAGCTCCCTTCACGTCAGCGCTCCGACCGATCGATTGCGATGGGCTTCCAGGTTCAAATCATGCAAGATTTTGCCTAAGCTGGCCAGACGTGTGGGCGACCGTACAAGGGCTCGTGCGACAAAATGCCAGCCGGGTAAATCGATGCGATTCCGCTTCACCCTCGCGACCGGTTTGCTGGTGCTGTTGTGGCATGTCGGCTCGACATCTGCGCGAGAGCGCACGATTGCGATTTTCGATTTCGAGTTGATCGACACCAGCCTGGAAGGCGCCGTGAATGGGCCGCGGGCCGACGAACAGGCGCGGCTCGAAAACGCGAGCAATCGGTTACGCCAACGGTTCCTCGAGTCCGGACAGTTCCGGCTGGTCGACGTTGCGCCGGTCGCCGCCGAGGCCCGGGGGAGCAATCTGCACGCCTGCGGCGGCTGCGATGTGCGCCTGGCCAAAAAGGTCGGAGCCGAACTCGCCATCACCGGCACCGTGCAGAAGGTCTCGAACCTGATTCTCAACATGAACATCTACGTGCGCGAGGTCGACAGCGGGCGCGCGCTGGTCGCGGCGACTGCCGACTTCCGCGGGAATACCGATGACTCCTGGTCACGCGCCGTTGATTGGCTCGCGCGCAATCGCCTGCTTGCCCCGGATCACGGAGCGGTCAAATGACCCTGCTGCTGGCGAGCGTGACCGGAGCGGCCGAGGCCGAAGTCGCGCTTGCGCATGGGGCGGACATCATCGACCTGAAGGATCCCGGCAACGGCGCGCTCGCGGCCCTGCCGCACGAGGTCGTGCGGGCGACGATCGCCGCGGTGGCGGGACGCCGGCCGGTGAGCGCGGTGAGCGGCGATCTGCCGATGGAGCCCGAGGCCGTCGTTGCGGCGGTCGCGGGCGTCGCCGCCACCGGCGTGAACTACGTCAAGGTGGGATTGCTCCCGGACGGCAAGCCCGAGGACTGCGTCCGGGCCCTTGCGTCGCTCGCGCGCACGACCAGGATCGTCGGCGTGATGTTCGCCGACCATGGCGCCGACAACGCGCTCGTCCGCGTCATGGCGGCGTCCGGATTTGCCGGAGCGATGCTCGACACGGCCGCCAAGGGCGCCGGCCGGCTGCTGAACCATTGCGACATCACTGCACTCGGCGATTTCGTTGCGCTCTGCCGAACGCACGGGCTGATGGCCGGCCTCGCCGGCGCCCTGGAGACACCCGACATCCCCCGTCTGCTGCTGCTGGAGCCTGATTATCTCGGCTTCCGCACCGCCCTTTGCACCAACCGCGAACGCAGCGGCCGGGTCGATCCCCAGGCCATCGGCATCGTGCGCGGGCTGATTCCGCTCGACGCCCGCAGCGCCGCCCACAACGACCGGCCCGCGAAGGTGGACTATCGCCTGCTGGCGGCGCGCGGCTACGCGTTCGAAGGCAAGGAGGCGCCGACAGATCGCATCTTCGTCCGTGATTTCGTGCTCCCGGCCCGCGTCGGCGCCTATGCGCATGAGCGCGGTGCGCCGCAGCGGGTCCGCTTCAATGTTGACGTCACCGTTTTCCGTCCCGGCCACGCGATCGAGGACATGCGCGACGTGTTCTCCTATGACGTGATCATCGACGGCATCCGGGTCCTCGTGGCGCGCGGGCATTTCCCCTTCATCGAGATGCTGGCGGAGCGGATCGCAGCCTTCGTTCTCGGCCATCCGCGGGCGAGCAGCGTGACGGTTCGCGTCGAGAAGCTCGAGGTCGGGCCGGACGGCGTCGGGGTGGAGATCACGCGCGAGCGGACGGCCGACGTGGCCAAGGTACATCACCTCTATCCTGCCGCGGTGCGCGAGATCGACCCGACGGCCGGTGGCTGAATGCGCCGGCGGGCCGGCGTCGTGGTGGTCAAGCTTGGCGGCAGCTACGCCGGTTCGACCGACCTGAAAACGTGGCTCGAGGCGCTGGCGGGTTGCGCGGGCGACGTGGTCCTGGTTCCGGGCGGCGGGCCGTTCGCCGATGCCGTCCGCCGCGCACAGGAGCAGATGGGCTTCGACGACCGCGTCGCGCATCACATGGCGCTCACCGCCATGGAGCAGTTTGGGTGCGCCCTCTTCAATCTCGGCTCGCGCATGACGCGCGCCGCCTCAGCCGCAGCCATCCGCCGCGCGCTGCGTCAACGCGAAATCCCGCTCTGGTGTCCGTCCCGCATGGTGCTCGCGGCCGACGAGATCCCGGCCTCGTGGGACGTGACGGCAGACAGCCTGGCGGCTTGGCTTGCGGGCAAGCTCGGCGCTGCGCGGCTGCTGCTGGTGAAGCAGATCCGGCCGGGTGGTCCGCGCGTGCGCGCCGCCGATCTGGTGGCGCAGGGACTGGTCGATGCAAGATTTCCCGACTTTCTCCGCGCCAGCGGAGCCTGCGCGGCGGTCGCCGGCCCAGCCGACCACGCGGCCGCCGCGGCCGCGATCCACAACGGTACGCTCTGCGGCACGCGGATCGATTTGCATTAGCCGGTCGCGTGCGGGCGCTGGAGCCATCCACCTCTCCATTGTCAGCCCGGCCAAGCGCCGTCAGGCACGCGAGCCGGGACCCAAGAATCCCAGCGTGAGTTGCGATACTTGCGACGCTAATCTGTGATGCCGGGATACCTGGGTCCCGGATTGGCTCGCTTCGCGAGCCATCCGGGATGACAAATGGATATGGGCATTGCGCTTTCATTGAGTTTGGAGCGTAGAGTCGCAGTCATGGCCAAAGTCAAGACACCGCGGTGGGGCTGGGCGCTCACCGGGTCCGGGCATTTCTTCAAGGAGTGCCTGATGATGATCCACGGGCTCGACGACGTCGATCTGTTCGTCAGCAAGGCGGCGGCCGAGGTCGTCCGCATGTACCGGCAGGATCTGAGCCTGCCGAAATCGGCCCGCATCTTTCGCGACACGACCGCCAGCGCCGCGCCGGTCGGCCTGTTCTATTATGGCGTCTACCACACGCTGGTGCTGGCGCCAGCAACGTCGAATACGGTCGCCAAATGCGTCTACGGGATTTCCGACAATCTAGCGACCAACGTGTTCGCCCAGGCCGGCAAATGCCGGGTTCATGCGATCGTGTTCGCCTGCGACACCGCGCCCGAGCTCGAGACCGAGGCGCCGAAAGGCATGGTCAAGGTCTATCCGCGCCGCATCGATCTCGAGAACACCGATCGGCTGAAATCCTTCGAATCGACCGAGGTCGTCGAATCGTTGGCCGAGCTCGAGCAGGCGCTGACACGCCGCAAGAGCGAGCTCGCACCGTGACCGAGCGCATCCTGTTTCTCACCGGCCACCTGGCGCGACCGCGGCTGGAGAAGGTGCTGGCGAGCCTCGGCGAGACGCCGTTTGCCTGGTCGATCTTCGACGTCGGGGTGAAAGTGGCGGCGCTGATGACCGAGGCCATCATCGCGCGTCGCCTGCCGCGTCCGGTGGACGCCGACCGCATCCTCGTGCCCGGCCGGTGCCGGGCCGATCTCACCCGTCTCGCCGCCGAGTTCGGCGTGCCGTTCGAGCGCGGTCCCGAGGAGCTCAAGGACCTGCCCGCCTACTTCGGCCACGGACGCGGGCTCGATCTGACGCGCCACGACATTCGCATCTTTGCCGAGATCGTCGATGCGTCGGCGCTCGGCGTCGATGCCATCCTGGCCCGAGCAAGCGCGATGCGGCAGGCCGGCGCGGACGTGATCGATCTCGGCTGCCTGCCGGATACGCCCTTTCCGCACCTCGAAGACGCGGTACGAGAGCTCAAGGCGGCGGGCTTTCGCGTCAGCGTCGACTCGGCGGCAGACGACGAGCTCAGCCGCGGCGGCCGTGCCGGCGCCCATTTCCTGCTCAGCCTGACGGAGCGAACCCTCGACCTCGCGGTCGAAACCGGCGCCGTTCCGGTCCTCATCCCGGCGCAGCACGGCGACGTGCCCTCGCTCATCCGCGCCGCCGAGGTAGCGAAGCGGCGCGGCATCCGCGCCATTCTCGATCCGGTTCTCGATCCCATCCATTTCGGCTTCATGGATTCGCTTGCGCGCTATGCGGAAGTCCGGCGCCGGCTGCCGCAGGCAGAGATTCTCATGGGCACCGGCAACCTGACCGAGCTGACCGACGCCGATTCCGGCGGCATCGCCGCCGCGCTCATCGGCATCTGCTCGGAGCTTGCCATCCGCAACGTCCTGGTCGTCCAGGTGAGCCCGCATACGCGCCGCACCATCCAGGAGCATGATGCGGCGCGACGGATGATGTTCGCGGCGCGCGAGGACAAGAGCCTGCCCAAGGATTACGGCGGCGCGCTGGTGCAGCTGCACGATCGCAAGCCCTTTCCCAACACGCCGGAGGAAATCGCCGAGCTCGCGCGCCAGGTCGCCGACGGCAATTTTCGCATCGAGACCGCCGAGGACGGCATCCACGTCTATAATCGCGACGGCCATCATGTGGCGCAGGACGCCTTCTCGCTGTTTCCCAAGCTCGGCGTCGAGGCCGACGCGCCGCATGCCTTCTATCTCGGGGCCGAGCTGATGAAGGCCGAGATCGCCTGGCACCTGGGCAAGCGTTACGCGCAGGACGAGCCGCTCGACTGGGGCTGCGCGGTCGACCGGCCGACCGAGGACCTCACACGGCTCCGCCAGGTCGGGCACACGCTGCGCGGCTTCGCCGGTAACGCCTCGGAGACCTAAGGTGCCGCTGATCCGCGAAACGATCGTGACCACGGCTGATGCCAAGGGCCGCCCGCATATCGCGCCCATCGGGATCATCGCCGATGGCGACGGCTGGATCATTGCGCCGTTCCGGCCGTCGGCGACGCTCGACAACTTGCGCGCTATGCCGTTTGCGGTCGCGAACTACACTGACGACGTCCGCATCTTCGCCGGCTGCCTGACCGGCCGATCCGACTGGCCGACCACCGCGTCGTCGCGCGTGCCGGTGCCGCGGCTGGCCACTGCACTGGCCCATGCGGAGCTCGAGGTGGCACACGTGACGGAGGACGCGCACCGGCCGCGCTTTCGCTGCGAGGTCGTGCATCGCGCGTCGCATGCGCCGTTCGAAGGGTTCAGCCGCGCCAAGGCCGCGGTGGTGGAGGCCGCCATCCTGGCGAGCCGGCTGCACTTGCTGCCGCGGGAGAAAGTGGAGAGCGAGATCGCCTACCTGGAAATTGCCGTGGCAAAGACCGCGGGCCCGGCGGAACTTGAGGCGTGGGACTGGCTGATGGAGAAAGTCCGCGCGCACTACCGCGATGCAAGGAACACGGCAGCAAGGCGGCAAAAATAAACAACCGTCCTCGTCCCCAAAGCAGGGGCGCCGACGGCTATCCTCACATCAGACCTGCGCGACCGCGCAAGCCGGGTCGCTGCCCTTCAGGCACGAGGGCCGATCAGAACTCGGCCGGCAGGTATCCGTTGATCTCGAGCCCGATGCAGATCTCGACGAGCGTCGGTGTGGTCCACGCCATTGGGCGCCTCCGTCATATCGACTGCGGGTATTATACTCAATCTATAGCGGCGGCAGAATTCGATGCAACGGCCATGTGTCCGATTGTCGCTGGGCGTCTATGATGGGGCCATGGCCGTCCGCTTCCCTCTCCGCCATGCCTGACCAGCCCCCCGTCGGCATCGTCGGCATCGGCCTCATGGGCCAGGCGCTCGCGACCCGGCTCATGGGCGCCGGATTTGCCGTGTTCGGCCTCGACATCGATCCGGCCAAGGGTGCGTGGCTTGAGGCGCAGGGCGGACGGGTCGCGCCGTCCATCGCCGAGCTCGCGGCCCTGGCGAACCCCATCCTGCTCGCCGTTTTCTCAACCGACGAGGTCGAGGAGGTCGTGGACCAGCACATCGTGCCGACGCTTGGCCCGGGCCGCCGTCCGATTGTGCTGTGCACCAGCACCTGCGACCCCGATGCGATTGCGCGGCTCGGCGACCGCTGCGCGACGCATGGGCTCCCCTTCCTCGAGGTGCCAGTATCCGGCACCAGCGAGCAGGTGCGACGCGGCGACGGTGTCGCCTTGATCGGCGGCGATCCAGCCCTGGCGGCCGAGGTTGCGCCCGTGCTCGACGCACTGTTTGCGGCGCGCCACCATCTCGGCCGCGTGGGCGATGGCGGCCGCGCCAAGCTCGCCGTCAACCTGATCCTCGGGCTTAATCGCCTGGCCCTGGCCGAGGGCCTGGTGTTCGCCGAGCGGCTCGGGCTCGATCCCGCGGCGTTCCTCAACGTCGCGCGCGGCTCGGCCGCCTATTCGCAGGTGATGGAGACCAAGGGCGCGAAGATGGTGTGCGGCGATTTCGCGCCGGAAGGCCGCGTGCGCCAGACGCTCAAGGACGTTCACCTCATGCTCGAACAGGCGCGCGCCCACGGCCAGCGCCTGCCCCTGCTCGAGGTGCACGAGGACATCCTCGCGGCTTGCGTGCGCCAGGGCGAGGCCGACCTGGACAACAGTCAGGTCATCGTCGAGGTGCGGCGGCGCCGGAACGTACCTTAAGCCTCATTCGAGATCAGCTGACCACAGGTCTCCTGATCCACAATCCCCGCAGGTTATGGTCCCAGCCTGCGCGGGGACTACGTGGGGCGACATCGCCTACCCCGCCTGCTTACGCAAGTCCTTCACCCGCACCGCCTTGCCTTGCGAGCGCGGCACTTCGCCCGGCGCCTTGATGGCGACGCTGCACGTCACGCCGATCAGCGACTTGATGTGGTGACAGACGGCGTCGGCCTTGGCGGCGCGATCCTGTTCGCCCGTCGGCGCATCGGGCGCAAGCTCGATCTCGATCGTCACCTCGTCGAGCGCGCCGGCGCGCGTCAGCACGATCTGGTAGTGCGGCGCGAGCCCTGGGAAGCCGACCAGGACCGCCTCCAGCTGCGACGGATAGACATTGACGCCGCGGACGATGAGCATGTCGTCGGTGCGGCCGGTTACGCGCATGATGCGCACATGGGTGCGGCCGCAGGCGCACGGCGCATGGTCGAGCCGCGTGACGTCGCGCGTGCGGTAGCGGATCATCGGCAGCGCTTCCTTGGTCAGCGTGGTAATGACCAGCTCGCCGGCTTCGCCGGCCGGCACGGGCTGCAAGGTCTCGGGATCGATCACCTCGAACAGGAAATGATCCTCCCAGCCGTGCAGGCCGGCCTGTGCCACGTGGCACTCGCAGGCGACGCCGGGACCGAGGATTTCCGACAGGCCGTACAGATCCACCGCCTTGATGCCGAGCCGCTCCTGCAGATCACGGCGCATGGCGTCGCTCCACGGCTCGGCGCCGAACACGCCGATGCGCAGCGCCGACTGGCGCAGGTCCACTCCCGTCGCCAGTGCCACCTCGGCGATGTTGAGCGCATAGGACGGCGTGGCGCACAGCACGTTGGCGCCGAAATCCTTGAGCAGCAGCACCTGCCGCTCGGTGCCGCCGCCCGACATCGGCACCACCGTGCAGCCGAGCCGCTCGGCGCCGTAGTGGGCGCCGAGCCCGCCGGTGAACAGGCCGTAGCCATAGGCGTTGTGAACGATATCGCCGGGGCGCGCGCCGGCGCAGGCGAGCGAGCGCGCCATCAGGTCCGACCAGCGGTCGAGGTCGGCCGCGGTGTATCCGACCACCGTCGGCTTGCCGGTCGTGCCCGACGAGGCGTGCACGCGCAACAGCTTTGCGCGCGGCACTGCGAACATGCCGAACGGGTAGTTGTCGCGCAGGTCGGCCTTTTCGGTGAACGGGAAAAGGGCGATGTCGGCCGGCGTCCTGCAATCCGCAGGCTTCACCCCGGCGGCGTCGAATTTCTTGCGGAAAGGCGCAACGTTCGCGTAAGCCAAGGCCAAGGTCTGCTGCAGGCGCGCCGTCTGCAGGGCGTCGAGCTCGTCGCGCCGCATGGTTTCGGCGCGGGGATCGAACATGTGAACGTCATTGCGAACGGCACTCATGGCTCATGGCGGGGAGCGCGACTTTGTGACCTGAGCAAGTGCTGCGGCCGGCGATCCTTGCGGCTCGAAGAAGACAAGGAATAATACGATGAAGCAAACGGACGGCCAGCCGATTTCTGCGGCGCGTGCGCCCGATGCGATGGCGGCGGCCGGGCTGGCGGCCGCCGAGGTCACGGATTGGCTCGAGGCGGAGCCGGGCGCTGCCACCGACTACGCGGCCGATCGCCACCGGTTCTCCGTCTTCTGGCAGAAATCGGCCCGCCTTGTCGGCAGCCTGCCGCAACGCGCGCACCGCAGCGAGGCCGAGCAGGTCGCCGTGCGGACCATCCAGGACATGGCGCGCGCGGCACGGGCGCGCTTCCTGGCGCGCCATGCCAACGCGGTCTACGACGCGCTGACCGACGGCCGCGCGCGCTTCGTGCGCGTCGAGCATCTGGTTACCGAGGCGGCGCACGTCGTGCCCGGCCTGGTCCCGGAGCCGCAACAGATCGCGGCCGAAGACGGGCTCCTGCAGAAGGACAAGGACGGGCTTGAGATCGACCAGGGCCTTTTTCTCGCCGCGGTGCTACGCGGCGAGCGGTCGGGCCGCCATCTCTGCCATGCGATGCTGCTGCCGCGGCCAGAGACCAACGAGCTCGCGGCGGATTTCGCAAAGAACGGCGTGGTCGAGCTTGCCGGCGCGTCGGTCGAGCGGCGCGGCAAGGCTGCGGTCGTCACCTTCAAGAATCCGCGCTTCCTCAACGCGGAGGATCAAACCACCCTCGACGGCACCGAGATCTGCGTCGACCTCGCACTGCTCGACCGCACCAGCGAAGTGGCCGTCCTGCGCGGCGGCGTGGTCGATCACGCCAAATACAAGGGACTGCGCGTGTTCGGCGCCGGCATCAACCTCACGCATCTCTATTGCGGCCGCATCCCCTTCGTCTGGTATCTCCAGCGCGACCTCGGCTACGTCAACAAGCTCTATCGCGGCTTGGCGCGCGCCGACGATTGCCCTCCGGACGAGTTCGGCGGCGACACCATCGAGAAGCCGTGGATCGCTGCGGTGGAAACCTTCGCCATCGGCGGCCACTGCCAGATCCTGCTGGCGGTGGACTATGTGCTGGCCGAGCGCGGCGCGTTCCTGACCCTGCCGGCGCGCAAGGAAGGGATCATCCCCGGCGCCGCGAACATGCGGCTGCCGCGCTTTACCGGCGACCGGCTTGCCCGCCAGGCGATCCAGTACGAACGGCGGCTCGACTGCGACAGCCCGGAAGGCCGGCTCATCTGCGACGAGATCGTCGAGGCGGGGGCGATGGATTCAGGGATCGAACGCGTGGTGGCCGGGCTGACCAGCTCGGGCGTCGTCAGCGCGGCCGGCAACCGCCGCGCCATCCGCATCATCCAGGAGCCGCTCGACGCCTTCCGCGCCTATTTCGCGGTCTATGCGCGCGAGCAGGCGTTCTGCCATTTCAGCCCGGCGCTGATTTCCAACCTCGAGCGGCACTGGAACGCGCAGAACCGGAGGGCGTGATCTCAGTTGACCGGCCCATGCGTACCGACCGTCTCCAGATCGGGCTCCGCCGGCGTCACGCCGGTGGCGCGATTGATGAACACGGTCACGACCCACAGCACGATCCCGATGCCGATCAGAATCCCGGCGATCTTGTATTGGACCGGGTCGCGGCCGGTCCATGGGCCCGCCAGGAAGGCGCACGACAGCGCGCCCAGGACCGGCACCAGCGTCGGCGTGCGGAAATGCTCGTGACCGACGCGATCACGGCGCAGGACCAGCACGGCGACATTCACCACTGTGAACACGCACAGCAGCAGCAGGGCGGTCGTGCCGCCGAGCGCCGGAACCTCGCCGACGAAGGTGATCAGGGCAAAAGCCAGGAGCGTGGTGAACGCGATCGAGACATACGGCGTCCGTCGCGTGGCATGCATCCGGCCGAGCGCCGCCGGCA
>Ga0081538_10006665_pt1 | contig 10117 bp, 8 predicted proteins | sample TabmetS5T2R1_FD_71022 | JGI IMG/M metagenome (GOLD analysis project Ga0081538, IMG submission 71022) | Tabebuia heterophylla rhizosphere microbial communities from the University of Puerto Rico - S5T2R1 | ecosystem: Host-associated > Plants > Roots > Rhizosphere ... | reverse complement strand
CGGCGCGGCCGGACGGGCGGCGCTCGTACTCGAGCCGCTCGAGCATGCGGTTGAAGTCGGTCGACAGGCGGCGGACCTCGTCGGCGGCGCCGCGCGTCACGTCGGCGCGCTTGCCGGGGGAGGCGAGGTCGACGCTGCCCATGGTGTCCACGAGGCGCTCGATCGGCTCCAGCCGCTTGCGCAGCAGGATCGAGTTGAGCAGGATCACCCCGGAGACGGCGAGCGCGATGAGCAGCAGCCCCTCGGTGCTCGCGGCCTCCTTGAAGCGGTCGCGCGCGACCACCGCGGCCACGAACGCCGTGACCGCGACGAGCAGGGTGTTCACCGCGAGGACCTGAGTGAGCAGCGTGCGAGAACGCATCTCCCCGCGTTCATCGGCAGCAGAGCGTGCGACCCTGATGGTGGAAAGACCCCAGGCGGCGCTATCCTTTGTGAAGTCTTGAATCCCGACCGACTTTCGAGGACTTCGACATGACCCCGAGCGGGGCGGAGTACATCCGCCAGATCAAGAGCCAGGTCGACGAGGTGGACCCGGCTCAGGTGTCCGAGCACCTGGGGAACGGGATCGTCCTCGTCGACGTGCGCGAGAGCACCGAGTGGGACGCCGGCCACATCCCGGGCGCCAAGCACGTGCCGCGCGCGTACCTGGAGTCGCGGATCGAAGGCGCCGTCGGCGCCGATCGCGACCAGGAGATCGTCCTCTACTGCGCCTCCGGGCAGCGCTCGGCGCTGGCCGCGCACACGCTCAAGGACCTGCTCGGCTACGAGAACGTCAAGTCGATGACCGGCGGGATCACGCTGTGGAAGGACCGCGGCTACAAGGTCGAGGTCCCCAAGGCGCTGAGCCCCGAGCAGCGCGAGCGCTACTCGCGCCACCTCCTGATCCCGGAGATCGGGGTCGAGGGGCAGGCCAAGCTGCTCGACTCCAAGGTGCTGCTGCTGGGCGCCGGCGGCCTGGGCTCGCCGACCGCGCTGTACCTCGCGGCGGCGGGCGTCGGCACGCTCGGCGTGGTCGACGACGACGAGGTCGACCTCTCCAACCTCCAGCGCCAGGTCATCCACACCACGGACCGGATCGGCGTGGCGAAGGTCGACTCCGCCGAGCAGGCGATCACCGCCATCAACCCGGACGTGGAGGTCGTCAAGTACAAGACGCGGCTCGACGCCTCCAACATCATGGAGATCATCGAGGGCTACGACGTGATCGTCGACGGCGTCGACAACTTCCCGACGCGGTACCTCCTCAACGACGCCACCGTCCGGCTCGGGATCCCGGTCGTCTCGGCCTCGATCCTCGGCTTCGACGGCCAGCTCAGCGTCTTCAAGCCCCACGACGGGCCGTGCTACCGCTGCCTGTACCCGGTGCCGCCGCCGGCCGAGCTCGCGCCGTCCTGCGGCGCCAACGGCGTCCTCGGCGTGCTGCCCGGCACGATGGGCCTGCTGCAGGCGACCGAGGTCGTCAAGCTCGTGACCGGCGCCGGCGAGCCGCTGGTCGGCCGCCTGCTGCTCTACGAGGCGCTGGGCGCGACGTTCACCGAGCTCAAGGTCCGGCGCGACCCCGAGTGCCCGATCTGCTCGAAGGACCCGTCGCAGATCTCCGACGAGGAGATGGGCGTCTTCCCGGACTACGAGGCGTTCTGCGCCGCGGCCGGATAGCCTGCCCGCCCGCCATGGCCACGATCAAGGTTCCCCCGGTGCTGCGCCCGTCCGTGGGCGGCGAGAAGGAGGTCTCGGCGTCCGGCGACACGGTCGGTGCCGTCCTGCACGACCTCGCCGAGCAGCACCCTGCCACCGAGCAGCAGCTGTTCGGCCCGGACGGCTCGCTCAACCGCTACGTCAACGTCTATCTCAACGACGAGGACGTCCGCGTGCTCGAGGGGCTCGACACCGGCGTCGGCGAGTCCGACACGCTCGTGATCCTGCCGGCCATGGCCGGCGGGTGATCCGCGAGGCGCGCGTCGACGAGGCGCCGGTCCTCGCCGGCGCCTACGAGTGGCTGTTCGCCCCGCCCGGCACCAGGCCGCCGGGCTGGGACGCCGCACGCGCGTGCTCGCGCCTCGAGCGGCTCGTGGCGTCCGACGACGCGACGATGCTCGTCGCCGATCTCGACGGCGAGGTCGTCGGCATCTGCTCGGTCTACCTCGACATCGCCTCCGTCCGCTTCGGGCAGCGGGCATGGGTCGAGGACCTCGCCGTGCATCCCGACCACCGCTCGGGCGGCCACGGCAAGGCGCTGCTCGACGCGGCGAAGGATTGGGCGCGCGGACGCGGCGCGCGCCACCTCGAGCTCGACTCCGGCGAGGCGCGCGCCGACGCGCACCGCTTCTACGAGCGCGAGCAGCCCGCGTACCGCTCGATCCAGTTCGGCTGGGTGCTGTAGCTACGCGGCGCGGGCGCGGCGCCCCTGGGCGGCGACCGAGACCGGCTCCCACTCGCGCCACGTCGTCAGACGGGACTCGTAGTCGGCGGTGGTGAGGGCGAGCGGCCCGTCGCCGAGGAAGACGCGCAGCGGCGGCTCCTGCGCGTCGACCACGGCGAGGATCGCCTGCCGGGTCGCCGCCGGGTCGCCCGGGTGCTCCTGCCTGGCCGCGCGCCAGCGCTCGCTCCGCTCGCGCACGTCGGCGTACGCCGCCATCTCGACCGAGCGCTGCGCCGACGAGCCGGCCCAGTCGGTCGCGAAGCCGCCGGGCTCGATCAGGGTGATCGCGATGCCGAAGCCCGCGACCTCGTGGGCGAGCGCCTGGCTGAGCCCCTCGAGCGCCCACTTGGAGGCGTGGTAGGCGCCGTACATGGGGAACGCGGAGACCCCGCCGAGCGACGAGACCTGGAGGATGTGCCCGGCGCCCTGCGCTCGCAGGTGCGGGAGCGCGGCCTGGGTCACCCACAGCGCGCCGAAGAAGTTCGTCTCGAGCTGGGCGCGGACCTCGGCCTCGCTGAGCTCCTCGACCATGCCGAACTGGCCGTAGCCGGCGTTGTTGACGACGACGTCGAGCCGCCCGAAGTGCTCGTGCGCCCGCCGGACGGCGGCGAACGCCGCCGCGCGGTCGGTGACGTCGAGCGGGAGCGGGAGCACCGCCGCGCCGAAGACCCGCTCCAGGTCGGCGAGGCTCGAGGCGTCGCGCGCGGTGGCCGCCACCCGGTCGCCGCGCTCGAGCGCGGCGACCGCCCACTCGCGCCCGAAGCCGCGCGAGGTGCCGGTGATGAACCAGGTCTTGGGAGGCATCGCGGCGATGCTAGGTGCGCCCGCGACGATCGAGGGGGCAGTGAAGTTCCCGGCATGAGAGGCTTGCGCGATGAGCGACTACGTGGCGATCGAGCGCGCCGACAACGAGGCGATGGCCGCCCTGATCGAGCAGCGGCTCGAGCAGGCCGGCATCCCGTGCCGGGTGGTGCCGGGCAACATGGCCGCTGTCGCCGGAGCCGGCGCCTCGTATTCGGTGACCGTTCCGGGCGACCGCGCCGACGAGGCGCGCGAGCTCCTCGGCGGCTGACGGTCAGGCCCGCCGGCGGAAGCCGGTCGGCGCCGGGTCCGGCGCGAGCGGGCTCGAGGGCAGGTCCGCGGCCGGGACGGCGGCGTTGTAGCCGCCTGGCGCGGTGTCGTTCGGCCCGTCGGGGTGGAAGAGCGAGGCGAGCAGCTGGATCTGGCCGCGGCCGACGTCGAGCTCGCCCATCCCGCCCCCGTAGACGACCAGCCCTCGCTCGGCGACCACCTCGTAGACCTCGAACAGCGATCGCAGGTCGCCGACGCGGCACGGCTTGATGTTCACCGCGCGCGGCGAGAACGGCCGCGCGTCGAGGTCCGCCGCCGTGTGGATCGGCGCGTCGTAGGAGATGCGATGCGCCTCGGGCTCGAGCAGCGCGAGGACCTCGGGCAGGTCGTGGTGGTCCTCGAGCAGCGCGTCCGGGAACGCCGCGATCACGCGCTCGTACATCGCCAGCAGCGCGGGGAGCTCGCCGGTCTCGAGCCCGTACTGGCCCTTGAAGTCGACGATCTCGACCGCGCCCGTGGCCGCCACCTCGTCGGTCAGCTCCGGCGTCCACGCAGCCGTGGCGTCGATCTTGAACTGCAGCCCGGGGCGACCCTCGAGCCGGACGCGGATCGGGTCGAACGTCGGCGGGTCCCCGAGCCCCAAGGAGTTGACGAACCGCACCGGGTGCGGCTCGCGGCCGACGACCTCGTGCAGCGCACGGCCCGCCTGGTTGAGGGCCAGGTCGAGCGCCGCCGACTCGAACGCCCAGTTGCGCCAGCGCCGGGCGGCGTCCCACTGTGGCGGCACCGGCCACTGGTCGAGGCCGGCCACGTGGTCGCAGAACGACTCGAGCGTCCACTCGCCGGCCAGCGGCAGCACCGGGCCGATCACATGCAGCGTGTCGTCCTCGCCCTCGTACGGCGAGACGTCCTCGCCGAGGCCTTCGGCGCCGTCGCCGCGCAACCGGACGAGCGACGTCACCCGCTCGAAGCCGTAGGCCATCGTCGCCGACCGCCGCTCGACCTCGTACGCCTCGATGCGCAGCGGCAGCTCGCGGAGGTGCGCCCAGGGGGATCGGCCGTCGGTCAAGCCCGGCACGATAACGGTGGCGGCGCGCCGGCCGGGCGCGCCGCCATCGCGGGGGGTGGGTCAGAAGCGCCGGTGGAAGTAGAGCCAGCGCTGCCAGCGGACGACCTTCTCGCCCAGCTCTGCGCCCTGCTCGTCGGCGGTGCGGAAGTGGATCCCGCCCCAGATCCGCGCCTCGATCACCTCGCCGATCATGTCCGAGAAGCGGTCGAAGTGCCGGGGCTGACCGGGGAACCGCGGGCTGTAGACGTCGAACGCGATCCGGTCGGTCCCGAAGAACTCGCGCAGCGCGCCGGCGGTCGAGCCGCTGACGCAGCCGTGGCCGGACGGGTGCTCCGGGAAGTTCGGCGTCGCCAGCGCCGGCGTGGTCGGCGTCGACGGGTCGAACAGCGGCGTCCAATCCGGGTCGGCCTCGGTCTTCGGGTTGCCGTCGGTATCGGCCAGGCGGACGGCCTCGATCGGGCGCCAGAACCGCCGCTCGTACTTGTCGTTCCAGCACCCGATGGCGCCGTCGGCCGCGGCCAGCGTGACCATGCCGAACAGGCGCGCGTTCTGCGCCGTGCTCAGGCGGTACCGCGACGACAGCTCGCGCATCAGGCCGCCGTAGATCTGCAGCGGCTGGGCCTGCCAGAAGATCGCGGCCATCGTCTGGTCGGCGGTGCGGTACGGGCTGTCGAGCTCGCCGAGCCGCTTCACCTCGTTGAGGTCACGCGCGTACGCGTGGCTGGTGAGCCGGTTGGGCCCGTCGCTGCGCAGCAGCCGGGCGCTCGGGACCATGAACGGCTTGACGTCGCCGACCCACCAGGCCGGGTCGACCGCGGTCAGCGGCGGCGACACCCGCCAGGCGCCCGGCGTGGTGCCCTGCGGGAACGGGTAGGGCGTGCCGGCCGGGAGCCGGCCGTCGCCCTGGCGGTCCGCGATCATCGCGGCCGCCGCGGCCTCGCCGGCCGCGATCCCGCGCGTCTTGGACCTGCCGTCGGGGATCGCGGCGAGCGACGCGTCGTAGTGGCCCTGGAGCGTCGGCGCCTGGGCCGGGAACAGGTGCACGAGCACCCGGAACGCCGCCGTCGCCGCTGCGGCATCCTTCGACGCGGTCGGCTTCGCCCACGGCACGCGCAGGTAGCGCTGGTAGCGGCCGTCGATCGAGTTGACCGCGTCGTAGACGGCGCCGTGCACCATCGCGAAGCTGAGCGTCGAGTGGTGCGCGGTCGGCGCGGTCGAGAGGATCGCGGTCTGGGCGTGGAGGCTCCAGTCCGTCACCGCGTCGCCGTGCGCCACCTGCGGCACGGCCAGCGCCGCGAGCACGCCGAGGCAGACTGCCAGCCGCCGCATCAGGCGGTCTCGGGCTCGATGTTCTGGTTGATCCGGAACGTGTTGTCGCGGTCGTAGACGGCCTTGACGCGGGCGAGCCGGTTCCAGTTGTCGCGGTAGCTCGCGCGCACCCGCTCCCGCCCTTCGTCCATCATCATGTTCACGTAGGCACCGCCGGCCGAGTACGGGTGCAGCGCCTCGTGGTAGTCGATGCTCCAGCGGCGGATCGTGGCGACGTTGCCCGGGTCGGGGTCGACGCCGGCGTACACGGCGCCCCACGTCGCGTCGCGGTAGCTCCACGCCGTGTCGCTGGCCGCGACGTCGTGCGCCGCGCCGTCGACCGGGTAGAGGTGCATGGTCGACTTCATGGTCGGCATGTCGGCGCCGTAGCGGGCGTGCAGGGCGACCGCCTCGTCCGGCAGCTCCTTGACGAAGTCGGCGCGCCAGTACCACTGCTCGCCGCGCGGGTAGAGCCCGTCGAACGCGCTCTGGAGCATCGCGTGCGGCATGGCCTGCACGCCGTGCAGGAGCGGCTCGGGGAGCGCGTCCAGGAGCGGCGCCATCGCCTTGCGGGCCGCGTCCTCGCCGCCGACGAAGCACCACACGACGCCGCACACCTCGCGGAGGTGGATCTCCTCGGGGAAGGGCGGGCCGGGCGGGACGGTGTGGAAGCAGAAGAAGCCGTTGAGGTCGCGCGGCGCGCCGGGGAGGAACTCGCGGTAGACCGACATCACCTGCTCGGCCTGCTCGACGGGCCAGAACGTGGGACCGCCGAAGATCGTGCCGACCTCGTGGAGGCGGAACGTGAACGACGTCACGACGCCGAAGTTGCCGCCGCCGCCGCGGATCGCCCAGAAGAGGTCGGGGTGCTCGTCGGCCGCGGCACGCACGCGCCGGCCGTCGGCCAGCACGACGTCGGCCTCGAGCAGGTTGTCGATCGTCAGCCCGAACCGGCGGGTGAGGTGGCCGAGGCCGCCGCCGAGCGTCAGGCCGCCGACGCCGGTGGTGGAGATGATGCCGCTGGGGGTGGCGAGGCCGTGCTCGCCGGTGGCGCGGTCGACGTCGCCCCACTTGCTGCCGCCGCCTACGCGGACGGTGCGGGCAACGGGGTCGACGGCGATGTCGTTCAGGGCGGCGAGGTCGATCACGAGGCCGCCGTCGACGGTGCCGAGGCCGGCGCCGTTGTGGCCGCCGCCGCGCACGGCGATCACGAGGTCGCGGTCGCGGGCGTGGGCGATCGCCGCGGCGACGTCGTCGGCGTCGGTGGGCCGCACGATCAGCGCGGGCCGGCGGTCGATCATCCCGTTGTAGACGGCGCGGGCCTCGTCGAAGCCGGCGTCGTCGGGCGTGATGGTCCGGCCGCGGAAGTCGGAGGGCGCAGGGGTCATGAGGTCGCTCATAGGCGCGACGCTACGGCCGCCCTGCGGCTGCGTCATGACGCGGCCTGACCCACTTTTCCATGCCTTGACGCACTCGGCAGTCGGCGCGGATGATCAGATCTGACTATGACCGCGCTCCCCGGCCCGCTCTCCCTCCCATCGGCCTTCCCGTTCGTGGGGCGCTCGAGCGAGCTCGCGACGCTGCGCACGCTGCTGCCGTGGGCCGAGGGGGAGGGGCGCCGCGTCGTCCTCGTGGGCGGCGAGGCGGGGTCGGGCAAGAGCCGGCTCGTGCGCGAGTTCGCCACCGAGGCGGCGGGGGAGGGAGCGCTCGTGCTCTACGGCGCCTGCGACGCAATGGTGCACGCGCCGTACGGGCCGTTCGTGGACGCGCTCGACCACCTCGCGCGCGTGATCGACGCGGCGGAGCTGCGCGAGGCGCTGGGGACCACCGGCGGGGAGCTCGCCCGGCTGCTGCCCGACCTCGCGGTCCGCACCGGCGAGCCGGCGGCGCCCGCCGACGCCGACCCCGACACCGTCCGTCACCGCCTCCACACCGCCGTGACGGACCTGCTCGCCGGCGTCGGCCGCCGGCGGCCGGTGCTGCTCGTGCTCGAGGACGGCCACTGGGCCGACGGGCCCACGCTCGGGCTGCTGCGGCACCTCGCGCGCGCCGGCGTGCGCGCCCGCCTGCTCCTGCTCGCGACCTTCCGCGACGCCGACGCCGACGTGCCGGAGGCGCTGTCGGAGACGCTGGCCGACCTGCGGCGGTCCGAGGACGTCGTGCGGCTGCGCCTCGGCGGCCTCACCGGCGACGAGGTCACCGAGTTCGTGCAGCGCGCGTCGGGGAGCGAGCACGTGCGCGAGCTGGCGCACGCGATCGGCGACCTGACCGAGGGCAACGCGTTCCTGGTCTGCGAGCTGTGGCGCGCGCTGGTCGACGCCCAGGTGGTCGACCTGACGGAGGGCGAGATCCGGCTCAGCCGGCCGCTGACCGAGCTGGCCACGCCGGAGAGCGTGCGTGAGGTCGCCAGCCGCCGGCTCGCCCGGCTGCGGCCGGCCACCAGCGACCTGCTCGAGCTGGCCGCTGTGGCCGGGGCGGAGTTCGAGCTCGGTGTCCTGCGCCTGGCGGCCGGCGTGAGCGAGGCGGAGCTGCTCGCGGCGCTCGACGAGGCGGTGCGCAGCGGCATGGTCGACGAGGTGCCGTCACGCCGGCTTGGCCACCGCTTCACGCACGAGCTCGTCCGCCGCGCGCTCTACGACGGCCTGTCCGCGGTCCGGCGCGCGGAGCTGCACCTGCGGGTGGGCGAGGCGCTCGAGCGCTCCGGCGGGACCTCGCCCCGCGCCCTGGCGGACCTCGCCCACCACTTCGCGGCCGCCGCGCCGTTCGGCGGCGGCGAGCGGGGGGTCGAGTACAACGTGCTCGCGGCCCGGGCCGCGGCCGCGGCGCTCGCCTTCGACGAGGCGGCCCGGCGCCTCGAGGTCGCGCTGGACCTCGGCGTCACCGACTCCGCCGAGCGGACCGAGCTGCTGCTCGAGCTCGGCACCGCGCGCCACCGCGCGGGACGGGCCGTCGAGGCGCTGGCGGCGTTCGCCGACGCTGCCGAGACCGCGACCGGGCTGGGCGACGCCGAGCTGCTGGCGCGCGCGGCGATCGCCTACGAGAACGCGTGCTGGCGCCCGGGGATCACCGACGCGCTCGCCGTCGAGCTGCTCGAGCAGGCGGCCGCCGCGCTCGGCGAGGCGCCGTCGCAGCTTCGCGTGGGCGTGCTCGGCGGCCTCGCGCGGGCGCTGCAGATCCGCGGGCAGCGGGAGCGCGGCGACGCCGTGCGGGAGCAGGCGGTGGCGATGGCCCGCGAGCTCGGGGACCGGGCCGCCCTGGCGCGCGTGCTGGTCGGCAGCTACTGGTCGCGCGAGGTGCGGTCGGCGGAGGAGGTGCTCGCCATGCTGACCGAGGCGGTCGACCTGGGCGAGGAGCTCGGTGATACCGAGCTGCAGAGCGAGGCGATGAACTGGCGCGTGTCGGCCTTCCTGTCGGTGGGCGACGTCGACTCGGCCCGGCGCGAGGCCGCCGCCTCGCGCGCCGTCGCCGAGCGCACGGCGCAGCCGTTCAACCTCCACGTGGCCGAGCACGGGGCGTCGGCGGTGGCGCTCTGCGAGGGCCGGCTGGACGACGCCGAGGCCGCGGCCCGCCGGTCGCACGAGTGGAGCCGGCTGCTCACCGGCCGCGACCCGTCCGGCATCCACGGGATCCAGATGTTCGGCATCCGGCGGGAGCAGGGGCGGCTGGCCGAGCTCGCCCCGGTGATCCGGCTGCTGGCCGGCCGGTCCGACGTGGCCGGGCCGTGGCGGCCGGGCCTCGCGTCGCTGCTCGTCGAGCTCGGCATGGAGCCCGAGGCCCGCCGCGAGCTCGCCCGCGTCGCGGCCGACGGGCTCGACGAGCTGCGCCCGTCGCTCTGGCTCGCCTCGCTCAGCTACCTGAGCGACGCCGCGGCCGCGCTCGGCGACGAGGCGACCGCCGCGATGCTGTACCCCGAGCTCGAGCCCTACGCCGGCGGCTACACGATGATCGGGCACGCGGTGGCGTGCTACGGCGCGGCCGACCGGCACCTCGGCATGCTCGCCGCCACACTCGGCGACTGGAATCGCGCGGAGGGCCACTTCGAGGCCGCGATGGCGCTCAACCGGCCGATGAGCACGTGGCTCGCCCACACCGCCTACGCGTACGGGCGGATGCTGCTCGTGAGCGGCGGCGATCGCGATCGCGCCACGGCGCTGCTGGGCGAGGCCGAGCGGCTGGCCGCGCGGATCGGCATGGCGGCGCTGCTCGCCCCCGTCCACGCGCTCGGGACCGGACGCCGCGAGGGCGGCCTG
>Ga0081538_10006664_pt1 | contig 10119 bp, 8 predicted proteins | sample TabmetS5T2R1_FD_71022 | JGI IMG/M metagenome (GOLD analysis project Ga0081538, IMG submission 71022) | Tabebuia heterophylla rhizosphere microbial communities from the University of Puerto Rico - S5T2R1 | ecosystem: Host-associated > Plants > Roots > Rhizosphere ... | reverse complement strand
GGCACCCATCGCCTTGCTGCGGTGGGCGGGCAGCCCGTCCCACAGCAGCGTGACTTCTGCCCGCCGAGGAAGCGGCGCAGCTCGCCCAGGGCCTGGATGAGCGTGTCGGTGTTGTAGGCGTCCTCCGGACAGGTGGTCGATTATGGTAATGGTCCTTATCGGAAGCCAGAAAGCTGTCCCACTGCTCTCGTACGCTCCGCTGCACGTCCGCCTTCAGGATCGACTACCGCCGCCGCGGCGCCCGCAAGTGGCTGGCCGATCCAAGGCGTCGCTTCTTCACCGAGCGGGCCACGGCCGAGGCCGACCTGGAGGGAATCGACCAGGACCAGTGGGAGACCCGCATCGTCGAGATCCTGCGTGACGAAGAGCCCGACTACCGAGCCCGGCTGCAGCTCGAGGGGCGCTGGGAGCCATCACCGTGGCCGGACAGACCGGCCCTGCGCTGGACGGTCTATCTCGCCGGCGGCCGTGAAGGACTGCGCTTGGAGCTCTACGACACCTTCTCGCAGGAGCGCGCCAACCACTTCGCTCAGAGCGTCATCGACATGCTCAAAGAGGGCTTCATCCCCGAGCTGCAGATCCCGCCGATGCGCGACGAGTTGACCGACTGAGCTGCTCGCCTCTCCCCACTGCCGGATTCACGACGGCGGCGCTGAGCGCCCCGGACCGGAAGTGACACCGGCTCACGACGAGCTCGCGGTGCATGCCACGTTGGACGGAGTCGTGATGATTGCGGCGTAACCGCTTACCCTTCTCCCACGTCATTCAGGACAACGGCGCCAGCAACGGGTCAGGGGGATCGGATGCCGAGGGGAGCAGACGACCGTTTCTGGGAAGGCCCCGGCCTACCCAGCGTCTTCAAGCACACCCTTATCGACAAGTACGTCCCGCAGTTCGCCGGCATGACCGGCTCTAGAGCCGGCAAGCGGATCGTGTTCCTCGACGGCTTCGCCGGCCGTGGTCGCTTCCGCGACGGCTCGCCGGCGTCGGCCGAGCGCATCCTGCGCATGGCGTACAACCAGGGCGTCAAGCGCACCGTGTTCTGGACCTGCTTTTTCGTCGAGCGTAAGAAGAGCGACGCCGCTGAGCTGGCTATGGTCGTCGACGAGTACGTCCGCCAGGGCGTCACTGCCACGCCGCACCACGGCTCCGTTCTCGAGGTCCTCGACGACGTCATACGGGCGGCAAGGGGCTGCCCGCTGTTCCTGTTCCTCGACCCCTGTGGCCTCGGTATCCCTTACGACCGCCTCATCGCGCTGCTGCGCCGGGAGCGGCGGGCGCAGTGGCCGCCCACGGAGGTCCTGCTGAACTTCAGCCTCGAGGCGGTCCGCCGCATCGCCGGCCACGTCGGCTCCCAACGCGGCTATGAAGCCACGAGGGCCCGCCTGGACGAGGCTCTCGGCGGGGACTGGTGGCGCGGGTACTTCTCCGCTGGCGGAGTCACCGACGAAGCCGTCGAGGCCGTCGTGTCCCGGTTCGTCGAGCAGCTCGCCGACGACAGCGACATGGACATCGTCTCGGTTCCCGTGCGCCGGGCGCCCCGGCAGAAGCCCCTGTATCACCTCGTGTTTGGCACTCGGGCCCAGCACGGCCTGTGGGCCTTCGGCGACAGCACCGCTCAGGCGACCGAGGCATGGTGGGCCACCCGTGAGGAACGCGTGACCGAGCAGGAACCGGGGACGCTGTTCCCGGTGACGCAGATCGAGCGCCCATCGGTCGACACGATCAAGGTCAAGGCGCTCGCTGAGATCGAGATGAACCTCGAGCTGCTGCTGCGGGAGTACCCGTCGTTCAGGGTCGTCGACCACACGACTCGGGTCTTCGGCACCTACTACGGTCAGGTGCGAGAGACGCTGGTCCGTCAGGCGATCAAGAACATGCACCGCGACGGCCGCACGTCCTCCGATGGCGTCGGGCGGAAGATCCGGGAGCTGGTCGTCGCCCGGCCTCAGGCCGATACCGCGAGGCGCTCCGGCATCTCGTCGTAGGTCTGACCGTCGAGAATCCGGCCGCCGGCTCTGGGCGTGCGACCGCCCCACTGCTTGAAGAAGAACGGGATCTCGGCCTGCTGGCACACGTCGCGCAGGTCAGCCACCCATTGCGGGTCCATCGGCCGCGCCCGGGGACCGGACTCGCCGCCGGCGATGACCCAACCGATGCCCTCCAGGTCGATGCCGTCGAGAGGCCCGAGCAGTGGCTCGCACGACAGGAATCGCACCGCTGCCGGCACACGGCGGAGCTCGTCGACGCGGCCGAGCGCGTCGGCGTTCTCGACCGAGACGCCCATCCACACGTTCGCCGGCCAGTCGAGCTGGTTGCCGATGCGTGCGAGTCGGCGCGAGCGCTTCGTGAGCACCTGATACGTGTGCTGCGGCGTCTCGCGCATCACATCCATCACCTGTCGCACGAACGCCAGCGGGACGCGCGCGTGGAACAGGTCGCTCATGGAGTCGACGAACACGAGCCGCGGCGTGCGCCATGTGTACGGCAAGACCAGCGCTTCCGGATGCACAGTGATCCCGAAGCCGGGCCCGGAAGTGCGCGCATCGCCGTCGTTCTGGTACTTCGGCGCGCCCATGGCCTTGAGGCGCTTGGCCAGGGTCAACGCGTAACAGTTGTCGCAGCCGGCGCTGATGCGATCGCAGCCGGTCGTGGGGTTCCACGTGGCCTCTGTCCACTCGATACTGCTGCCATCGGCCAACGTGCCTCACCTCCCCTCGGCGGAACCTACGTGGCTGTCCCCGACGGGACAACCTGGAATCGCAGGTCGTTCATGACTTTCGCTCTTCCACTAGCGCACGCAGCCGCGACACTCCCCCGCCCCGCCGGCAGCCGAAGCAGAACCACCTGCACCCGTCGGCGTCGATGTGCAGGCTCGGGTCGTGATCCGGATGGAAGGGGCAGCGGTAGTGCTGGTCCCCTGGCTCGAGGACGACGCCGACGGCTGCCCAGAGCTCCGCGAACACGGCGCGATCCTCGTCCGTCGCCGGCCTGGGCGGGTGGTCATGCGCCGTGCCTCGTCGGGGCACATCGGTACGCAGCCACGACGGCAGCTCGGCCAGCGCGACGTCATTGGGCAGCCTGGAGACCTCCCACTCGTACCGCCGACCGCTCGCATGCAGCGACGGCGGCGCGACGACCTGGGAGCCGTCCCCCAGCAGGTCGAGCCCGGGCCTGATCTTGGCCGGCGGGGTCTCCTCGCCCGGGTGCTGGAAATACAGGTGCCGGCCTCCCCCACCGGTCAGGACCTCCACAGTGACCGGGACCGGGCCGTGTTCGCGCTCGAGGTCCTCGAGGGTGGCGTCCCCGTCGTTGCGAGGATCGACGTCGAGGACGACCAGGCCGGAGACGGCACCGGTGACCAGGCCGAGGCCGGCATCGGGCCAGCGGCGCCACCAGTACCGGAGCTCGCTGGCGGACGGCCGCCGCTGTTGGAACTTCGACCAGGCGACCAGCGGGCGCTTGCCGCCCGGCTCCAGCGGCAACGGAGCCCAGCCACGCGCCAGCGCGGCTCGTGCCTCGTCGTACGCACTGGTGGCCATGGCACCTCCGTCGACATGGGGAAGGGTCGCAGACCCGGCAGACCCGCGACCCTTCTCGCTGGTCAGGACGTCGCGTCGGCCGGCTGGCGATCGCCGGCCTTCGTGAGCATGGCGGTGACGAACCGCAGGCTCGGCCCGATCTCATCGACCTCGATCTCGACCTTCGACCATCGCTCGCCCTCCGGCGCCTCCCAGGTTGAGTCCTCGGGAAGCCACCGCGAACGAAACGGCCAACCGTTGCTCGATCGCGGCCACCACGCGCGCCTCCATCTCCGGAGTTGTCCAGCGGTAGCGGGTGCCGATCAGGCTCCCCCCAGCGGGGTGCGCTCCCCCATCACGCTGCCCGCCAGCGTGGCCCATCAACTCGTCGATCACCCGGACGGGGACGCCGGCGTCCTCGAGCCACGTCGCGAACGTATGCCGAAGGTCATGCGGGCCTCGCAGCCGCAGCTGTCCCAGCAGGTCGTCCTGCCTGGGCGGATCGCAGGCGGCCCAGCGGCCCCCCTGGTCCTCAGCGGCCAGCCCGACGCGTGCAGCCGGTCGAGGGCACCCAGGACGGTCGCCGACCGTGGGGTGCGCCCTCGCAGGCGCTCACGGACTTGCTCGACCGTCTGCGGTCCGCCGTCGCATAGCGCAGTCAGCACCCGTCGCGGCGTGTACGGCAGGGATGCGACCGGATCGGCCACGCGCACCAGGGCGTGCTTGTAGACGCGCAGCAAGCCATGCCGGGACATGGCGCTGCGAGCCCCGCGCGGCAGACGGTTGCTGCCACCCGGGCCGGTGAACACCAGCCCGTCGGGGTCACCGTCGGGCGGTAGCCGACGTCTGATGGCGTCCACGACCGGCCCCGCGAGAGGAACAACTCGGATGCTGGCTGGGCTCTTGGGCCGGTTCTTGTAGCCGGAGCCGAAGCGGCCGGCGTCGTAGCGGACCTCCAGGACCTCAAGCTGTCTGCGGCTTAGGTCCACGCGTTGGGCGCGCAGGCCGAGCAGCTCGCCGGCACGCAGGCCGGTCCCGACCAGGCAGATGAAGTGGTCGCGATAGAACGGCGGGGTGCCGGCGAGCAGGTAGCCGAACTCCTCGGGGGAGTATGCGCGGCGCTTGGCGCGACCCAGGAGCGCGGCCGGGTCGACGGGTGGCTTGGGGGCGGGGACCTTGCGGACGGGGTTGGCCTCGATGCGTCGGTCGTCCTCGGCCGCTTGGAGGATGCGATACAGCAGCGACCGGCAGGCCATGACGGTGTCGTAGCCGACCCTGCCGCGCAGTTCGTTCTGCCACTGCCGCACGACGCTGACGGTGATCGCGCGAAGCTGTCGGTGTCCGAGGCTGGGCAGCAGGTGTCGTCGCAGGCGCGCCTCTGCGGCTTGGAGTGTCCGTGGACTGTGGTCGGGATTGGCGGACCAGCCTTCCCACCACTCGCGGGCCCAGGTCTCGAAGGTCTGCCTGCCAAGGCGGGGGTCGACCCAGCTCCCCCGGGCCAGCCGGGCGAGTAGGTCGTGCTTGAAGTCGCGGGCGGCGTCGCGGGTATCGAAGGTCTGGCTGCCCTGGCTGGCGTCATCCAGCCGCCACCAGACCTTGTAGCGGCCGGTGGGGGTCTTGCGGATGCCTGCGGATGCCATCGTCAACTCCCCCGTCGAGTCAGCGGTGAACGAACAGGACCGGTCGTGGTGTCGAGGTGCCGGGATGTCGGCCAGGCCAGCCGGGAATGGGATCGGCAACCGGCCGTGCGTCGGCGTAAGTGGCCTCCAGCCGGCCGTAGCCGCTGGGGAGCGGATCTCGACATGCCCGGGAGCGGCTGGGGGCGTTCTCGTTGGATAACGTGACAAGCGGCAGAGCCCTGCGCGGCCATGGATCTCAACCATGGCGGGGGCCTTCGGTTGTAGTCCTGGCGTCGCACGCAAGGTGCATGGGCTGACCTGAGGGGGCGCGGTTGCTCGTGCCGGTGCCACAGGCCGCACATGGCACCAAAGGCTGGTCGTAGCGCCAGCCGTTGCCGTTGCTGGTGGCGGGTGCCGCTACATCCGCCACATGAGCCACATCCCAGGTCAGGCCTGTGGCGGATGCCTCTGGGCCCTGGGACACATCCGACACAGCGGGTCGTGATGTGGCGGATGTGTCGGATGACGGATGTGCATCCGCCACATCGGGACGAGGCGCTTGAGCTGCGGGTTCCTCCTCCTGTGTCGCATGTGTCGCTTGTGGCGTTGGGACCACGTAGCGCTGCCAGGCGTCATGGAGGTCGGCGCGGGCGTAGCCCTTGAGGGAGGCGCCGGTGCCGTGTTCACGCACGCTCTTTGAACGGACCTGGTAGGGGCGCAGCAGCTTGGCCAGGTCGCGGGTGGACATTGGCCGGCCGTACCAGTCTGCCCACGGGGCGTCCTCCAGCTTGTGGAGGCGATCGAGGATGGTGGTGGTGTAGAGCGCGTCCTCGTTGCCGAAGACCTCCCGCAGGTCGCCCAGCAGTCGCACCCCAGCCGAGGTGTCTTCTTCCTGCTGGGCCTCAGCGGCGGTCATGGTGGCGGCGGCGTCGCGGGCCCGGGCCGGCCACTCACCACCGGCGAGATCGGCGATGGCGATCAGCGGCTCCCAGGTGTCGGCGGCCCGGTCCTCCAGCGGCATCACCGGGGCGGCCTGCTGGAGCTCGGGCAAGTGGGCGCGGGCCCAGGTGGTGAGGCGGTCGCGCAGGTCGTGCAGGGGTGGGGCGTCGCGGCGGGTGCGGTAGGGGTCGACCTGCTCGGATAATCCGCGGGCTGGACGAGGCGAGGCGATCATGGGCAACGCCGGCCAGGAGGACGAGAGCCGCAGGCCTCGTGTCGCCTTCTTCAACCACGCCTATCTCGCCGGCGAGCGCGGTGTGGCCCTGGCGCGGCTCGACAAGCCTGCTGCCGCCCAGCCCGTCCTTGAGTCCGCCCTCGAGTCGCTCGACCCGGAGATGGTCAAGACCCGCCCGCGCCTGTTGGCGGCCCTGGCCACCGCACATGTCCGCGAGGGCAACCTGGATCAGGCCTGTCGGTTCGGCGCTGACGCTCTCGTCCTCGCCGAGCGCCAGCAGGTGTCAGCCAGGGCAGAGCCGGCGAGGACGACCGTGGGTGCTCCTAGCGTCGGAGGCGCTCGCCCAGGAAGCCGAGCGCCAGCTCGTTGAACACGTCCGGGCGCTCAAGGCTCGGCAGATGGGCAGCAGCAGCGATGCTGACCTGGCGGCCATCGGGGAGCTCCCGCGCGAGCCGCTCGGCGATGTCATGCAGGTCGGTCACATCCGCCTCGCCGACGACGACCAGGGCCGGCGCCCGAATCTCGCCAAGCCGGGCCGCCACATCCGGCACCAGCGCCTCCTCCTCCGCCTGATCCCCGACCGGCACCTGCAGCTCGAACGCGCGGCGCTGCATCTCCCCGACACGCTCGCGCACCGTTGGGTCGACCGCCCCAGGCGGCCGCCGCCCGTCGACCCACATCCGCAGGTTGACCTCGACGGCGGCGTCCAGGTCACCGCGCTCAAGGGCGGCTTCCTCCTCGGCCCAGAAGGCCTTGACCTCCTCAGACCAGGCATGACCGGGCAGGGACGCGTCGGCCAGGACGAGCGCGGCGACCAGGTCGGGGCGTGCCACGGCGACCTGGAGGGCCACGCCACCGCCAAAGGAGGCGGCCACCAGCGCCACCGGTCCGCTTCCGAGCCCCTCCAGGAGCGCGACGAGGTCCCGGCCATCCGAATAGGGCTCGGGCGGCAGGGAAGAGCGCCCAAAGCCGCGCAGGTCCAGGCGGACCGCCCGGTGGGCCGCCGTGAAGGCCGCCCACTGCGGCTCCCACATGCGGCTGTCGCATATCGTGGCGTGGACGAAGACGACCGGGGCACCCTCGCCCGCGATGTCGATGTAGAGGTCCACGCCCGGAAGTCTAGCGGCGACCGCTTCAGGCCGCGTGCCTGTCGAGGCTCGCCCGGTGAGCACCTGCCTCCTTGACAAGGGCCGCGAGCCCGCGGCAGTCGCTTGGGTGGGGACACTCGAACCCCGCCGCGCCTCCCATAAAGGCGTGGGCGCAGGTCAGCGTGGCCCGACTGACCATGAGTGACCGTCAGGCGCCGCCAGAGTCCCACCCCGTATGGCGTGCAGATGACACGCCCTACACCCTGGCAGCTCGCGTTGTTGCCCGGTGTTCCGGCCCCGGCCGGGCCGTCCCCCTAGCGGCGGGGCGGATAATCCGGCCATGAGCCGCATCTCCAGCCCCAGGTTCGTCGGCCGCACCCAGGAGCTGGCCCGCCTCCAGGCCGCGCTGGCCAGTGGCGAGCCACGCACGCTGCTGGAGGGCGGCGAGGCGGGCATCGGCAAGACGCGCCTGCTGGCCGAGTTCAGCGCCCGCGCCCGCCAGGCCGGCGCGCGGGTGCTGACCGGCACCTGCCTGGATGTCGGCGAGGGCGCTCTGGCCTACGCGCCGATCTCCCAGGCGCTGCGGCAGCTGGTCCGCGAGCTCGACCCGACGACCCTGGAGCGGGTCCTGGGGGCCGGGCGGGGGGAGCTGGCCCGGCTGGTCCCCGACCTCGGCCCGCCGGAGCCGAGCGAGCCGGCCGGGGGCGGCTTGGCCCGGGGTCGGCTGTTCGCGGGCCTGCTGGGGGTGGTGGAGCGGTTGGCGGCCGAGCGGCCGCTGGTGCTGGCCATCGAGGATCTGCATTGGGCCGACCGCTCCACCCTAGACCTGCTGGCGTTTCTGGTGGCCAACCTGACCGACGCCGCAGTCGTCCTGGTGGGCACCTATCGCAGCGACGAGCTGGGTCGCCGCCACCCGCTGCGCCCGCTCCTGGCCGAGCTGGACCGCCGCCCCCAGGTCGAGCGGGTCGAGCTGGGCCGCCTCGACCGCGCCGAGCTCGGCACCCTGTTGGCCGGCATTCTCGGAACCACGCCGGCGGCGCGGCTCCTCGACGAGGTCCTGGCCCGCTCGGACGGCAACCCGTTCTTCGCCGAAGAGCTGCTCGCCGCCGGCGGATCGCAGGGGCTGTCGACCACCCTGCACGACCTGCTCGGGGGCCGCGTCGAGGGGCTGTCGGACCCGGCCCAGCAGGTGCTGCGGGTCGCGGCGGTGGCCGGCAGACGGGTCGGCCACCGGCTGCTGGCCGCCGTCTGCCCACTCGAGGAGCAGCGGCTGCTTGCGGCGGTCCGCGAGACCGTCGAGCACCAGGTGCTGGTGGCTGACCCGCGCGGCGACGCCTACTGGTTCCGGCACGCGCTGCTGCAGGAGGTGGTGGAGGCCGACCTGCTGCCCGGCGAGCGCCGCCAGCTGCATGCCGCCCTCGCGCAGGTCTTGACCGCGCAGCCGGAGCTGGCCGGGGGCACGCCCGCCCAGACCGCGGCCGAGGTGGCCGTGCACTGGGACCAGAGCCACGACCTGGCCCAGGCCCTCCCAGCCGCAGTGGCCGCCGGGGTGGCGGCCGAGCAGGGCCTGGCCTTTGCCGAGGCTCAACGTCACTTCGAACGCGCCCTTGAGCTGTGGGACCTGGTTCCCGAGGTCGCTGCCGGGTTGTCGCTGGACCGGGCCGGGCTGCTGGAACGGGCCGCGGAAGCAGCCCACCTGGCCGGCGACCAGCAGCGCGCCGTGGCCCTGGTCCGGGCCGCCCTGGCCAGCGTCGACGGGGGCGCCGAGCCGGTCCGGGCCGGGCTGCTCGCCGCGCGGCTGGGGTTCTACCTGGTGTGGTCCGGCGACGAGGCGTTGGGCGCCTACCAGCAGGCGGTGGACCTCATTCCCGCCGAGCCCCCGTCGGCGGCGCGGGCCCGGGTCCTGGCCGGCCAGGCCCAGGCGCTGTTCTTGGCCTCGCGTCTTGGTGCGGCACGGCCGAGGGCCGAGGAGGCGCTGGCGGTCGCCCGGCTGGCCGGCGCCCGCCGGGAGGAAGGCTGGGCACTGCTCGCGCTGGGCTGCGCGCTCAGCGGACGGGGCGAGGGCGAGGACGGGCTGGCGCACCTGCGTCAGGCGCACGAGGTCGCCCAGGAGCTGGGTGACCTTCAGCTGCTCGGTGAGGTGGTGCTCTTCCTGCCCTCGGCCCTAATCGAGGCTGGCCGGCCGGCGGATGCGCTTGCCGAGGTGCTTGAGGCCATCGTGTCGGCTGGCCGGCTCGGGATGGGGCCTAGCTGGGATCCGGGTCTCGCCACTATGGCGGGCAACCTGTGCTTTCAGCTGGGCCGCTGGGACGACGCCGACCAGCACCTCCGGCAGGCCCTGGCCAGCGCCGCGGGGCCGAGCTGGCATGATCTGCTCGCCCGGCTGGTGCTGGCCCAGCTCAACATCGAGCGCGGCGAGGTCGCCGCTGCCGCGCAGCTCCTCGACGAGGCCGAGCGGGGCTACACGCGCCATGCCACACCGAATTTCACCGTCCACTTCGAGACCCGGACGGCGCTGGCCATCTGGCAGGGCCGGCTGGACGACGCCAGAGCCGCGGTCCAGGAAGGGCTCGAATGGCTGGCCAGCGCCGAGGAGGAGGAATTTTTCCGGGCCCTGCTCTCGCTCGGCTTGCGGGCCGAGGCCGACCGCGCCGAACGCGCCCACGCCCGCCGCGCCCCCGCCGAGGCCGAAACGGCCCAGGAGGTCGGGGCCGCGT
>Ga0081538_10006663_pt1 | contig 10119 bp, 8 predicted proteins | sample TabmetS5T2R1_FD_71022 | JGI IMG/M metagenome (GOLD analysis project Ga0081538, IMG submission 71022) | Tabebuia heterophylla rhizosphere microbial communities from the University of Puerto Rico - S5T2R1 | ecosystem: Host-associated > Plants > Roots > Rhizosphere ... | reverse complement strand
CCCTTCTCCGGCCTCCATGTGGGCGTTGATGGGTTCAGGCGGTGCCCGTATCGGCGGGGCGGGGGGTGAGCTTGCGCAAGACGGGCCCGGCGAGGCGGCGCGCCTGTGGCTCGAGCGCGAAGAGGACGGCGCCGGCGGCGAGGAACGAAGCGGTGCCGCCGATCAAGAGCCCCGCGAAGGCGGGCAGCCCGTCCAGCAGCCCGGAGAGCTGGAGCAGGGCAACCACGCCGATCCCCGCCCCGGCCGAGAGGAGCGGCGAGGGGAGCCAGGGGAGGAAGGAGCGAGGCCGCAGGCCGGTGATCCAGCACACGACGGCGAGGTTGAGGGGGATGACGATCGCGAGGAAGTACGCCGCGCGGGAGGCCGCCATTCCGATCGCCTGCTCCCGGGTCCCATCGTCCGTGAGCAGCCAGCCCACGAGCAGGACCGTCCCCGCCGACACGGCCGCGAGCGCCCAGAGCATGACCGCACGCAGATGCGGCCGCGCGACCGCGAAGAGCAGCGGGCCGGTGAAGAAGACGATCGCCTTCCCGATTCCGACGAGCGCAAGGAGCTTGAGCACGTCGGCGGCCGGCTCCCACTCGGGGCCCATCAGCGCCATCAGGAAGTCGCTGCAGGCGGCCATCACGGCCATGGCCGGGACGGTCAGGATGAGCGTCGTCCTGATGCTGGACGCGACCGCGTCCCGGAGCGCCGGCCGGTCGTTCTGGAGCCGCGAGAAGAAGGGCAGCGACACGTGGCCGACCGGGCGCATGGTCAGCTCGAGGACGTTGTCGGAGAAGCGGTCCGCCAGGCGGTAGAGGCCGACGGCGACCGGGCCGAAGAAGATTCCCATCAGGAGCGCGTCGGCGCGGCGGTTGAGGAAGCCGCCGAGGTTGGCAAGGAAGACCCCGCTCGAGAACCCGAGGAGGTCGCGCGCATGGCCCCCGGAGAAGCGGAAACGCGGGCGCCAGTCGCTCATCCCCCAGAGGAGGACGAGCTGGGTCGCCGCAAAGCCGAGCTGCTGCGCCACGAGCGCCCACACACCCGCCCCTCGCAGCGCGAGCACGAGCCCGAGGATGCCGCCGACGAGCACGGCTGCGGTCTCCCGGATGGCGAGCGCGCGGAAGCGCATCTCCCGCTGGAAGAGCGCCAGCTGGACGATCGTGAGCCCGTACACGATCAGGAGGACGGAGAGAACCTTGACGACGTCCTCGAGCTCCGGAATGTCGTTGAGGCGCGCCCACCAGCCGGCGAGCAGAAAGCTGATCGCGGCGAGCAGCACGCACCACACGAGGTTGACCCAGAACGCCGAGTCGAGGTGATCGTCCTCGAGGCCCTCCCGCTGGACGACGGCCGTCTGGAACCCACCCTCGAGGAAGAGCTGGACGACGGCGATGTAGATCAGCGCCAGCGCGACGATCCCGAAGTCGCCCGGGCCGAGGATGGCGGCGAGCAAGAACGTGAATGCGACCGAGAAGGCTCGATCGGCCCAGGTCATGTAGAACGCCCACTTGAGCGAGCCGTGGAACGAGCGGTCGTGGTCGCTCATCGAGCCCTAGCGACTTGGGACCGGCGCGGCGGGCTTGGTCGTCTCCGGGTAACCCGGGATCCACTCCTGGCGGTTCTTCCAAACCTGCGTCCACGGCGACGGCCCCCCTCCGCGGCCGCGCGAGAGCAGCGAGCGCAGGCCGAGCCCGGCGCTCAAGAGAAAGAGCCCCATTCGCAGCCTCGGCCCGTGCCAGTGCTTGCGCAAGAGCGTTGCCTTGCCGCGAAACAGAAGCATAAGCTTGTCCTCGCGGGTGGACGACGAAACGCCGATCTCGTGCGTGACGACGGCGTCCGGCGTGATCGCCGGCCGGTAGCCGAGAGCCTTCGCACGGAGCGACAAGTCGGCGTCCTCCCCGTACATGAAGAAGCGCGTGTCGAATCCACCGAGCTCCTGCCAGAGCGCCCGCGGCGCCAGCAGCAGGCAGCCGGTGACGATGTCCACCTCCCGCACGGTGTCCCGCTTCCAGCCCCCGATGGACTCCGGGTCGAAGAGCCGGGTGCGCTTGAACGCCGACGAGAGCAGAGTCGCGAAGCAGAAGAGGCTCCATAGGGTCGGCGCACCCCAGCACGAGCCCGGGTTCACAGAGCCGTCGGGGTCGAGCGTCCTTCCACCGTAGAGGCCGTGCTCGGGATGCGCACGGGCGAACTCGAGGAGGTTCTCGACGGCGCCGTCGTGCACGACCGTGTCGGGGTTGAGGAGGAGGACGTACTCGCCTCGTGCCTCCTCGGCGGCGCGGTTGCAGCCGAGCGCGAAGCCCAGGTTCTCGTCGCAGGCGATCAGCCGGACCTCGGGGAACCCGGAGCGCACCATCTCGACCGTTCCGTCCCCGGAGGCGTTGTCGAGGAGGACGATCTCGTACGCTTCCTCCGCGGAGCCCGCGAGTGACTCGAGGCAGGCCCGCGCCGCGTCGCGACACCGATAGGTGACGATGAGGATCGAGACGTCCGGGCTCACGCGGGCGTCGTGACGGGGTCCGGCTCGCCGTCGGGCTCCGGCTGCGGAGCCGCCTCGGCGTAGTCCTCGCGACGGCGGACGATCCGCGCCGGGTTGCCGACGGCCACCGAGCCCGGCGGCAGCGACTTGGTGACCACCGAGCCTGCGCTGACCACCGAGCCATCGCCGATCGTCACCCCTGCGCCGACGAAGACGCGCGCGCCGAGCCACACGTCGTTCCCGATCACGACGTCGCGCTCGTTGCGCTCCTGCTCGGCGATCTTCGCATCCGGCGCCAGCCCGTAGTCCGAGGCGGTGACGAAGACCTCGGGTCCGAAGCGGCAGTCTTCGCCGATCGTGATTCGCGCCCTCGAGTCGCCCGCCCAGATGTACGCTCGCTCGCCGATCTTCGAGCCCCTGCCGACGGTGATCCGCTCGCCGTTTCGAAGCGAGACGTTGGGGGCGATCGTCGCGCCCTTACCCAGGGTCAGGCGGCGGCGCGGACGGACGTGCGAGTAGCTGTAGTAGTGGAGGAGCCTGATCGCCTGGAAGTAGGTCATCGGGTCCGCGAACGATCGCAGGGCCTCGCTCCAGCTCCGGCTCTTCATCTACCGCATCTCCCTCATTCGAGTCGTAGGCGATTCAAGGCGCCGTGCCAAGTCCAGGGTAACGGTCCAGACCTTCGGCGGAGGCGCCGCGCTACACTCCTAGCACACTCTGTGTGAAGTGTCATGGCCCGGTCGCGCACCGACGACGTCACCCTCAAGATTCCGCGTCCGCTCTACGAGCGCCTGCGACAGGTGATCGAGGGCACCGGATTCCACTCGGTCACCGAGTTCTCCGTCTACGTGCTCCGCGATCTCGTCTCCGGCCAGGCGCCTTCCCCGCGGGACGAGGACGGCCTCACCCAGGAGGAGATCACGGCGATTCGCCGCCGCCTGCAGGCCCTCGGCTACCTCGAGGACTGACGGGTGCCAAAGGTCATGATCGTCGGGCTCGACTGTGCGGAGCCGTCGCTTCTGTTCGAGCGCTGGCGGGACGAGCTGCCCGTCCTCTCCGGGCTGATGGAGAAGGGCGCCTGGGGGAGACTGACCTCCGTGATCCCGCCGATCACGGTGCCGGCCTGGTCTTGCATGATGGCGAGCCAGACACCCGGCGACCTCGGCGTCTACGGCTTCCGTAACCGCTCGGACCACTCCTACGACGGCCTTTTCATTGCCAACTCGACGGCGATCAAGGCGCCGCGGCTGTGGGACTACGCCACTCGCGGCGGCAAGCCTTCGATCGTCCTCGGAATACCGGGTACCTTCCCCCCACGCCCGCTCAACGGCGTCATGGTCAGCTGCTTCCTGACGCCGAGCAGCGAGAGCCAGTTCACCTTCCCGCCCATGCTCAAGAGGGAGATCGAGCAGACCGTGGGTGAGTACCAGTTCGACGTGCGGGACTTCCGGACGGAGGACAAGGACTACCTCCTGCGGCAGGTGTACGAGATGACCGACCGCCGCTTCCAGCTCGCCGAGCACCTGCTCTCGACGCGGCCGTGGGAGCTCTTCGCCATGGTCGAGATGGGCGTCGACCGCATGTACCACGGCTTCTGGAAACTGATGGACCACGAGCACAGGAAGTTCGAGCCCGGGAACCCGTACGAGAGCGCGATCCTCGACTACCACAAGCACGTGGACGAGCTCATGGGCGGCGTCCTCGCGCACGCGGACGAGGACACGGCGATCCTCATCGTCTCCGACCACGGCGGCAAGCGCATGGACGGTGGCATCCGCGTCAACGAGTGGCTCCGCCGGGAAGGGCTGCTGACCACGCTCACCGACCCCGCAACGGCGGTTCCCCTGCGGGAGGCCGGAATCGACTGGACGAGGACGGTCGCGTGGGGGGAGGGCGGCTACTACTCCCGCATCTTCCTCAACGTCGCCGGCCGCGAGCCGGAGGGGACGGTCGACCCGGAGGACTACGAGCGCGTCCGCCGCGACCTGGCGGAGCGGCTGGCCGCGATCCCCGACGAGAACGGCGAGCCGCTCGGCACCCGTGTCTACGTCCCCGAGGAGACCTACCCCGAGGTGAACGGGGTGGCGCCCGACCTGATCGTCCATTTCGGCGACCTCCTCTGGCGCTCGGTGGGGACGGTCGGCGGCGACGAGGGCATCCACACCTTCGAGAACGACACGGGCCCGGACGACGCGAACCACGCGCAAGAAGGCCTCTTCGTGCTCGTCGCGCCGGGAGTCGCCCCGGGCGAGCACGCGGGCGCCCAACTGCTCGACATCGCCCCCACGGTTCTCGAGCTGCTCGGCCTCGACGTCCCCGCCTCCATGCGGGGCGCGTCGCTTCTGCCCGCGTTCTAGCCGGCCCGACTCCTGGAGGTCTGATGGGAAACGCCGCCGCTGCCGGGGGCGCTCCAGACCAAGCCGGGCAGTGCGGTCGTTCGCGGCGCGTAGCAGCGCTACGTGTCGCGGGCGAACGCGCTGATCCGGCGCCGCGTCTGGGGCGTCAACCGGCCCGGCGGAGTTTCACTTCAGGCCTCTAGGAGTCGGTTGGGCGGGGCCCCAGACGGCGTGCCTGGAGGCCGATCGCCGCGACCATGAAGAAGATGATCGTCGACTGCACGAACGCGAAGGCGTCGAAGACGAGCATGCTGACGCCGAAGGCCCCGATCGCGCAGGCGCAGGCCGCCGCGAGGTCGCTGCGCGGCCCTCGCACCCGACGGGCGAACCTGCCGACCGTCACGAGGCTCCCGAAGACGAGCCACGCGGTGCCGAGAATCCCGAGGATGCCGAGCTGGACGAGCGTGCTCAGCCATTCGTTGTCGAAGTAGATGATCGCCCCTTCCGCGCCCAGCGCCGTCTGCGCGGCACCGGCCTCGCCCGAGGTCACCCGCGTGCCGATGCCATTTCCGTAGAGCGGCGACTCGCTCCAGACGTTCAGGCCCGGCTCGATGTCCGCCAACCTGCCGGAGCCCGACTCCCCCGAGCGTGTCGTCAGGTCGCTGGTCAAGCCCTGCTGCGGGTCGAAGGCCCGGTAGATGCCGCCGAGCGCGCCAGGGACCGCGAAGTGGATGGCGACGGGGAGGATGAGCAGGAGGGGCCAGAAGCGGACTACCTGGCGCCCTCGAACCCAGAGCCCGACGGCCAGGATGGCGATGACCATGACCACCGTCGTCCGCGAGATCGTCGCGACCGCGCCCATCGCGCAAATTGCGGCGGCGACGGCCCAGAGTCGCGCGCGTAGCTGCGTCTCGGCACGGCCGATCAGGTAGAGAGCGAGCGGGAACGTCATGAAGAGAGCGGCCGAGAGTGCGATCGGGTGCTGCGCCGACGCGTAGGCGCGCAGGCTGCCGCCTCGCAGCTCGAAGATCGCGCGCGACTCGCGGATGAGCGCCGGAATCCATTCCGCCAGGTGGTCGAAGGCGTTGTAGCCGGTGCGCGACTCGTAGATGGCCGAGAGGGCCACGATCGTCCCGCCGAGCACGAGCGCCCGCACGACCGTATCCATGGCGGCCTGCGTCCTGATCGTCGAGGCGACGAGCACGAAGACGAGGAGGAACCCGAGGTAGTACGAGAGCGACTTGAACGCGCCCTCGCCGGCCACGCCGCTGAGGCTCTCGTAGTTGAGGATGGCCGAGAGAGTCGCCGTCCCGGCCAGGATCGCGAGCGGAATGCCGAAGCCGAGGAACTCGAACCGGGCCCGGCCGCTGAACACCGCGACGAGCAGCGCGAGGACGAGCGCCGCCAGCACGATCCGGTACGGCTCGAGGTTGAAGGGAAGCGTGATCGGGAGGCGATACCCGCGCGCCGGAATCAACCAGACGACGACCGCGAAGGCGGCGATTGCGTTCGGCCAGGTGATCGTCGGCGTCGCCATCTCCCGCATGGCGAGGACGGCCGCCGCGATGAAGACGGCCGCGCCGGCCACCGCCTCGTTGGGGCCGAGGAGCGCTCCGACCAGGAGCGAGAAGCCGCCGAAGGCGGCGAGCGCGATCGCCGCCAGTCGGCGGGAGGGCTGCGGCTCGACGTGCGCCATGAGGGGCCCGCGGCCGCGCTCAGGCCGTCTTCTTGACCTCGACGGGCGGGAGCGCCTCCACGTCGGACTGAGCGGGCCGTGGCTGCCGCGGAGGCACGAGCCGGTCGAGGAGGACGGCGAGGACGCAGAACGCGGCGAAGACGGCGAGGAAGACGAACACGGGCAGGGTCGTCGACGGCCCGGCGGACGCGACCGCGCCCCGGGGCGTGTTGAGCTGCTCGACGACGATCCTGTCCTCACGCGGGATGTCGTTCTCATCCTGGAACTCCCCGAGCCAGCCGATGAAGGACTTGCCGGTCTTGTCCGCGAGACCCACGGCGTCCCCCGGAGTGTCTGCGACTGCGATCAGCCGGATGATGGGAATCTCCGAGAGCTCGATCCGGTTCGCCGTGACGACCGAGGTGACGCCGAGAGCCGTGACGCTGCCGGGCAGCTCGCCGAACTCACGGCGACGGTAGTTCGCCACCTCGTCGGACTCGATCACGTACGGGTAGGTGTTCGCGTTGCGGACGATCGTGTTCAGGTCCGGCGGCGACGAGAAGGGGACGAGGTCGTCGGCCGCGGTCGCCGGGTCCCCGCTCTCCGGTGCCGTGCCTTCGTCCGCGCTGGTGCCCGTGCCGCCGCCCGGTCCCCTCGGCACGAGGATGGTCTCCTTGCTCCGGAAGTGCGGGTTGTCGGCGCTCGTGATCAGGAGGCGCGACTCCGCCGTCCAGCTGACCTTCTCCTTCTCCTCGAGGCCGGGCGGGAAGAAGCTTATGGTGAAGCGCGCGGAGAGCGCCGCCAGGAGAGCAAGAACGGCTCCGAGCACGAGCACCCACCAGAACCGGCGGAGGGCCCGCGCGTGGCCCGCCACGTTGACCGAGGCGGAGGAGGCGAACGAACGCCGGACGCGGTCGTCGGCGGGAGCCGACGCCTGGCGGCGCGGATCCGTCGGCTGACCGCAGCTCGCACAGAAGCGATCGTCGTCGCGCGTTGCTTGGCCGCAGTTAGGACAGGTTTTCACGTACGCGGTTTAAGAGCCTCTCGCAGCCGGCTGTCGGCCGCATTCCCCTCGAGCAGGTTTGAGTAGGGTTCTTCACTAACTTGTAGCGGCTGCCCTGCCAGGTGTCCAGTCCCGACTTGACCGTGATCGGCCTCGACTCGGCGACGTTCGACGTCGTCGATCCGATGCTGGAGGCAGGCGAGCTCCCGAACCTCGCCCGGCTGTGCGCGCGCGGTTCCCGGGGGCTGCTGCGCTCGACCACGCATCCGCTCACCCCGCACGCCTGGACGACGATCGTGACCGGCGTCAACGCAGGCCGGCACGGGATCTGGGACTTCGCCGAGCGCGACGAGACGGGCTACCAGCTTCGGGTCGTCAACGGGAGCTTCCGGCGGGCGCCGGCGGTCTGGGACCACCTTCGCAGGAAAGGACGGCGTACCGGCATCGTCAACGTCCCCTTCACTTGGCCCGCGCCGGAGGTGGAGGGGTTCGCATTCGCCGGCTTCGACGCGGCGGCGAGAAAGCAGGGCCTGACCCACCCGCCTGAGCTCGGCGACGAGCTCCGCCGGCGCTTCGGCTCGCTCGAGCTCGACAACAGATTCCCGCTCACCGACGGCAAGCTCGACCTCGACCTCGTCCGCCGGGCCGCCGAGCAGAAGGTCGAGATCGTCACGTGGCTCGCCGAGCGCTACGACCCCGAGCTCCTGCTCGTCGTCTTCATGGCCGCGGACCACATCCACCATCTCTGCTGGACGGAGTGGGAAGCCGACGGGCTCGCAAGCCCCGTGGCCGAGGTCTACCGCATCCTCGACGAGGCGACGGGCGCTCTCGCGGGGCTGGCCGGCTCCGACGGAAACGTGCTCGTGATCTCGGATCACGGCGCCGGCCCACTGCACGGGGTCGTCAACCTGAACGCCTGGCTCGCGTCGGAAGGCTTCCTCGACTATGCGAAGGGCAGCGGCGTCGCCGGCCGCAAGCTTCTCGGCGACGCGATCAGGCTCCGGCGCTACCTGCCGGCCGGACTTCGCGACGCGGCCAAGCAGCGCCTGCCTGGGCTCCGCGAGCGGGCGATCGAGCGCGGCGACTACACCGTGCTCGACTGGGCACAGACGCGCGCGTTCGCCCACGGCACTTTCGGCAACATCGTCGTCAACGTCCGGAACCGGGAGGAGCACGGGATCGTCGAGCCGGGCGAGGAGTACGACCGCGTCCGCGAGGAGATCGCCGGCAGGCTCCTTGAGCTACGCGGGCCGAAGGGCGAGCGCATCGTCGCCGGTGTGCACAGGCGCGAGGACCTCTTCCACGGGCCCGAGCTGGCGAAGGTCCCCGACCTGCTCGTCGAGTTCGACCACTACGCCTGGCTCGGGAAGGGAAACCTGCGGACGCGCTCCGAGTCGCTCTGGGGCCAGATCGAGATCGAGGAGGGAAGCGAGCACTCCTACGTCGGCAGCCACCGGCACGAAGGCGTCATCGTCCTCTCGGGCCCGGCCGTCGCCGCCGGAGCTCCGGTGCACGGCGAGCTCGTCGACGTCGCCCCGACGATTCTCTATCTCCTCGGCGAGGCCGTGCCGGCCGATCTGGAGGGGCGGATCCTCATGGAGGCCCTCCGTCCGGAGCTCCTCGACGAGCGGCCACCCGCCTACGACGACGAAGCGCCTGCCGAGTTCGACCAGGAGCGGGCGTCGCTCGAGGAGGAAGGCGCCGCCGAGGTCGAGCGGCGCCTCCGCGGCCTCGGCTACCTCGAGTAGCAGGAAACTTCAGGAAATCCTTACAGGCGCCCTTTTCTCCTGCACGCTGCGCACTCCCCCGCCCGAGCGCCGGCTGGATGATCCTTCCTTCTCGGGGCACGCCCGCCAGCGCCCCTGGTAACGTCGCGCGCCGTGCCCGCCGCCCAGCGTCTCGCCGCGCTGCTCGTCGTCGCCCTAGCCGCTCTCGTTGTCGCGACGCAGGTAACGGCCTCTTCGCCGGGAGCGCCGCAGGGGCTGGGTGTCGCCGCGTCGACCCTGGGGGCGGCCGCGCCCGTCGGTAGCACGAGCGGCAAGCGTGCCGCCGTCCTCTTGGGCCCGTGCGACAACCGGCGAGGGTGGGGCTGCCGCCCGCGCTCCCGAATCGTGCGGACGAACGCCGGCTGGGCCTGCACGCGGCCGCTCGCCCGGATCGCCCGCAACCACGGACGGAGGCTCCCGCTGCTCGTCCACATCAAGTTCACGCGGTACGTCAACATCAACCCGGGCGTGATCGATATCCAGGGCGGGTGCCGCGGGGACGGCAACTCGAACACGATCGATCTGATCCTGAAGGTCGACGGGAACGGTCGCTCGAGAGGCGGCACGGTGGACGCGATCAAGGTGCGCGAAAACCCCCACGACATCCAGATCACCGGCTACGCGAACTGCGGCCCGCAGGGCGTCGGCCCGGACGGGCGGCCGGACACCGGCGACGACAGCCACCAGGACGGCGCCCAGATCCAGGGCGGCAACAGGATCGAGTTCATCGACTTCAGGTGGGGCAAGTGGAAGAAGCGCCGGGCGACCTGCCAGGGCGCCGCGGGGACGTTCGTCCCCGGGAGCGTGAACGGCTGGCCGGTCCGGAACATGGCCTGCATCCGCTGCAAGAGCGTCTCGTGCAACCACGGCATGTA
>Ga0081538_10006661_pt1 | contig 10123 bp, 10 predicted proteins | sample TabmetS5T2R1_FD_71022 | JGI IMG/M metagenome (GOLD analysis project Ga0081538, IMG submission 71022) | Tabebuia heterophylla rhizosphere microbial communities from the University of Puerto Rico - S5T2R1 | ecosystem: Host-associated > Plants > Roots > Rhizosphere ... | reverse complement strand
GGGGCGCGGTGGGGGGGCGGCGCCCCGACCCACAGCAGCGCACCGTGCCCGGTCCCCTCCCCAACAGCGCCGACCCCGCGGCCCCCGCCGGCCCCCGCCCCCCCGCCGTGACCGTGATCGGCCCGGTGGCGGAGCTGCGCGACACAATCGCCTGGCTGGAGCGGCGCCCTCTGCACGGCGAGGTGGTGGCCGTAACGCGCGCCCGCGCGCAGGCCAGCGGGCTGGCCTTGCGGCTGCGTGAGCTCGGAGCTGAGGTCGTCGAAACGCCGGCGATCCGGATCGAGCCGCGGCCGGCGTCCCTTGCCCGCCCCGAGAGCTACGCGCTGATCTGCTTCACGAGCCCAAACGGGGTGCGCCTGTTCTTCGAGGCCCTCGACCGTGACGCGCGAGCCCTAGCCGGGATCACCGTGGCGGCCATCGGACCCGGCACAGCCGTCGAGCTGGCGCGGCACGGAATCCGCCCGGATGTCATGCCCGAGCGCTTCACGGCCGAAGGGCTGCTCGAGGCACTCGCCGGCGTGGACCTCCGCGGCAAGCGCGCGCTCGTGGCCCGCGCCGCCGACGCCCGCGACGCGCTGCCGGACGGGCTCCGCGAGCGCGGGGCCGAGGTGGAGGTCGTCCCGCTGTACGACACCGTGGCGGAGCCCCTCGGGAAAGCGCAGCGGGAAGCGCTTGGGCGGGCCACCTACGTCACCTTCACCTCCAGCTCCACCGTCCGCTTCCTCCTAGGGTCGGGCGCCAAGCTGCCCGACTCGGCCCGCGTGGTGTCGATCGGCCCGATCACGAGCGCCACCGCACGCGAGCACGGCCTCGACGTCCACGTGGAGGCGGAGCGCCACGATATCGACGGCCTGGTCGAGGCCTTGACAGCGGACGTCGCGGCACGCAGGGTTCCGGCGGCGTGATCGTCACGTTGCTCACCGACTACGGCCGCGACGATGACTTCGTCGGCGTGTGCCACGGCGTGATCCGGTCGATCGATCCCGATGCCCGGATCGTGGACATAACCCACGGCATTCGGCGCTCCGCGGTGCGTCAGGGAGCGATCGTGCTTCGCAACACTCTGCCGTACATGCCGGTGGGGGTGCACGTGGCAGTGGTCGATCCCCAGGTGGGAACGGAGCGCCGCGCGGTGGCTCTGCGCACCGGCGACGGCCGCGTCCTGGTCGGACCGGACAACGGCCTGCTCAGCCTCGCCTGGGAGCGCTGCGGCGGCGTGGAGGTGGCGGTGGACGTCACGCGGTCTCCGCACCGGCTCGAGCCGGTCTCGGCAACCTTCCACGGCCGCGACATCTTCGCGCCAGTGGCCGCGCGCCTCGCCGCGGGCGCCGAGCTGCCCGACGCGGGCGACCCGCTAGAGCCCGATGCGCTCGTCGTCGTCGACCTCCCGACACCGCGACGCGAGGACGGCGCGATCGTGGCGCACGCTCTGGTGGTGGATCGCTTCGGCAATGCCGGCCTGAACTTGGACCACGACGATCTCGCGGGCAGCGGCATCACGCTTGGCGGCGCGGTCGAGATCGAGGTCGGCGGCGAACGCTATCTCGCCACCTATGCCCAGACCTTCGCCGATGTGCGTCCCGGCGAGCTGCTGGTCTACGAGGACGCCTATCGCACGCTCGCCGTCGCGATCAACCGCGGCGACGCCGCCGGCACGCTGGCAGTGCGCCCCGACGTCGAGGTGCGCCTGCGGCCGCAGTGATGATCGGCCTGCCGCGGGCCCACTGGCGGCTGACCGATTCCACCAACGAACGCGCGAAGGCGCTGGCCGAAGAGGGAGCGCCGCACGGCACGCTGGTGACTGCGGACGAACAGACGGCCGGACGCGGCCGCCAAGGCCGCGTCTGGACCTCGCCGCCCCGCTCCGCGGTGCTGATGTCGCTCGTCGTCCGCGAACCGACAGAGGTCCTGCCGCTCCTGGCGGCCGTTGCGATCTGCGACGCCCTTCCCGTGGAGTGCGCGATCAAGTGGCCGAACGACGTCTGGCTCGACCGGCGCAAGCTGGCGGGCATCCTGGTCGAGGGGCGCCCGCAGCAGGGGTGGGCGGTGCTCGGCGTGGGCCTAAACGTGAGCACCGTGGAGTTCCCCAAGGAGCTTCGTGACTCCGCGACGTCGCTGCGTCTGGCCGGGATCGAGACCGAGGTCGAGACGATGCTCGCCGCGCTCCTCGTCTCATTCGACCGCTGGCTGCGCGCGCCGACGGCCGCGGTGCTCGACGCCTGGCGCCGGCGCGACGCAATCCGGGGGGAGAGGGTTCGCTGGGCCTCGGGGGAGGGCATCGCGGCCGGAATCGACGACTCCGGCGCCCTCCTGGTGGAGGCGGATGACCGGCGACTAATCCTGCAAGCGGGCGAAGTCCACTTGCTTCGCTAGCGGCTTTACGCAAGTACCTGCCTGCGTATTCGCGAAAAATCTGCAAATTGGTCACTCTTGCGTGCCAGATCGTGCAAGGATGTCCCCGAGCTGATGGTTCGACCCTCGTTCGGGCACGTCGTGCTGGCTACGACTGCGTCTCTCGCGATTGCTTGCGGCAACGCCTACGCGGACACCGCCGCTACGCCGCCCGAGTCGGACACAGCAACGGCGCCGCATGTCCCCCAGGAAGGCTCGACCCCTACCCTTTCGGGCGGTACCTCTCCAGATGAAGGCACTCCGACCGGGGACGAGCTCGCTACAGAGTCCGAGGAGTCAGTGGATGTCGGCACACAGGACGTCCTCTCTTCAGGCAACACGGTCCAGCCGCACGCGAGCGTGACCGTCGGCGACTCCGCGGCCGTGCCCGCCGGCAGCCCGGCTGGGGGCGCGCCGCCCGCTCCCCCGCCTCAGAACACAGCGGACGCGACGGCCAAGCAGCAGATCGATGAGACATCTGCGGCACCGTCGGGGCCCCCGCCCGCCGCGGCGTCGCCCATCGCACCGGGCGCGTCCAGCAGTACTCCGCGCCCCGGGCAACCCCCCGCGCCCGTCGCTCCCGCCGCTCCGAGGACGGGACCCCTCGCCCAGCCGGACTCCACGCCCGAGCCCACGAAGGCCGGCGGCAGCCTCGAGGAGCTCCTCACGAAGGTTGGCCGCGAGCTCCGCACCGCGCAAGGACAGATCGAGGGACTACGGCGCGGCCTCGACCGCGGAGCGCCGCCTTCGCGCGATCGCCTGTCCCGGCTGCGCGCGACACTGGTGCGGATTACTCCCATGCTCGCCGCGCTCGAAGTGCGACTCGAGGCCGCGGGCCGGCTCAGCCCGCACCTCCAACAGCTGCTGCATGGGGTCCAAAGCGATCTCCGCGGGATCCGCGCGACCGCCGCCGGCCTCGTTGCCGCGCTGCGTCACTCCGGGGCGAGCGGTGACGAGCTGCGGCTGCTGCTGCAGGAGCTGGAGTCGTTCCAAGCGGTCGGCTCCACGCTCGCCTCGACGCCGGGTGCGGACCCGGCGCGGCCGGCCCCCGCCACCACGAGCCCGGCCGACCCACAGCCTTGGACCGCGCCCGCGACCTCTTCGGTCCCGGCGTCCACGGTGCCGCCTCACCCGCGCGCCGACGACCGCCGCGAGTCCCCGTCGCGCGGCGGTGGTGGTCCTTCGGCGGAGTCGGTGCCATCGTCGGCCTCTCCGGACGCGGCCACGGCGAGCCCTGGGGGATCGTTCTCCTTCACCGCGGCTGTGGCGCTCACGATGGCGCTGATCGGCCTCGCGCTGCCCGCCCTGCTGACTCGCCTCGACCTGCCGCCGGGCCGGCGCTACGCGGTCGCGCTCATCGCGCCGCTAGAGCGCCCCGGCTAGCGCTCCTCCGGATATAGACCCATCCGAGCCGGGACAAGTCTGGACGCCCCGGCTGCGTAGCCCCGCGCACAGGAGGATCACTTCGATGAGAGGGACCCGAATGGTCGTTCCCCGCGCCGGCACCCACCCACAGGTACGACGCCCACCGACTGCGAGCAGCATCATGAGACACGAGACATGGCTTCCCGCCTTGCCCGCCAGCGCGCGGGTGGCACGCTCGATCGTCCGCGACGCGTGCACCGAGGTCGGTCTTGACAGCGACCGCACCTGGGACCTGATGCTCGCAACGAGTGAGGCCTTCGCCAATGCCATCCAGCACGGTCGAGCCTGGTCCAACGAGTGCATTCTTCTGACCACCGAGCCGTGCCCGGGGGGTCTGCGCGTGGAAGTGACCGACTGCGGCAGCTTCGCCGGCGCGTCCGAGCCGACCCCGATCGAGGCAACCTCCGGGCGCGGAATTCCGATCATCGCGGCCGTGGTCGATCACCTCGAAGTGCAGAACGGCGGCGGACGCACCCTGGTGCGCTTCGAGAGGCACGCCGCATCGGAGACCCTGAGGTCGGCGGAGGTGCGTGGGAGAGCCGGCTAGGTTGCTCTCGCCACTCGAAGCGCTCCGTCCCCTACCGGGCGCCGTCTGCCTGCTCGAGCTCCGAACTCCCCCGGTAGTTCGGGTAGTAGTCCATCCTGACCAGCAGTCCGCCGCTGAACGTCCACAGCTGGGCGTCAGTGCGCTCGAGCTGCACGCCGCTGGCCCGGCCGCGTGCTCGCAGCCGATGGACCGTCAGGATCCGCGATTCGTCGACCTCGATTCGATCCATCCGCTCGAGGCTGTAATCCTCAAACGCCTCCTCCCAGTCCGAGGTCCAGCGACGCCACCCGTCGCGGCCGCGATGCACGGCAGAGTCCGGCAACTCGTGGTCGTGGATTTCGAAGTCCGGGCCGAGGACGGACCAGTCGGGTTCACCCGTCCGCTTGAGGGATTGCTCGAGACGGGTCAACAATTGGGTGCTGGTGACCGGCGACGCCATCGTCAGGCCGCGTCGCGCTCTTCGGCCTCCTCGGCATCGCCCTCTCCGGCCTCCCCGCGCTCCGGCTCCTTCGGAGAGTCCTCAGCCGCCGCCCCAGCGCCATTTGACTGCACCTGGCTCGGGGCCTCCTGCGCGCCCTCGGCCTCGCCGGCGCCCTTGCGCTTGCGCCTGCGGCCGCCTCGGCGGCGCTTGCCCTTCGGGAAGTTGCGCAGGAGCTCGCGCGCCAACGCGCTGGGCTTGCGCGCCATCCGCATCCGCGCGCCGTCCAGCACCTGCTGCGCCTCGGGTGTGTGCGCAAGGGCCGCTGCCAGCAGCGCCGCGGAGAGTCGCCGGTCCTGCTTGCGCGCCGCCTGCACGAGCCGACGGGCATTGCGCGCGTGCGCCGCGCCGGCAGAGTTCACGAGCAGCCCGAGTAGGCGCTTCGTCTCCGGCCAGCGCTGCACCGCGTATTCCTCGTGCACCTCGCGGCTGTACTCGGCCAGATGCCAGAGCCAGCGCGCGGCCTGGTCGCGGCGGCCGATCTGCTTCTCCGTCAGCGCCTGGAGCAGCACCTTCACTCCCTCGCGGCGCTCGTCTCGCGACCAGCTGCCTACGATCTCGACCGCGTCGTCGAACGCCTCCGGATCGCGCAGATTCCCGACCTCGGCAAGGGCCCGCAGACGCAGCTGGGTGTTGCGGTTGCGACGCAGGCAGGTAATGAGGAACACCCGCCGCAGCTCGCCGCTGGAGTCGAAATGGAGCATCGCCTTGGCCCGCCGCCAGTTGTTGGACGCGACGCGGGCGCCCGCGAGCATCGCCCAAGCCTGCTGCTCGCCCCAGGTGAGATGCTCGACCGCGATCCGCCACAGCTCACGCTCGAAGACCTGCGCGCGCCGCTGCGGGTCGGCCGTGACCGGCACTACGCGTCGCTCGACCCGCAGGCGCCTGCCGCGGCCGCGGCGCACCGGACCGACGACGATTGCGCCGCCGCGGTAGACGTCGCGGTCGAGCAGGGAATGGAGTGTGATCACCGGGTCGTCGTTCGGCGTGGCGGGGTGCACGAAGTCGACGATGATTCCCGCCTCCTTGCCCGGCGTACGGCGCGTTACCCGGCCGACTCGCTGCTGGTACACCCGCCTCGACGCCGTTGGCGCGAGGTGCATGCAGACGGTCGCCCGCGGCGAGTTCCAGCCCTCCGCGAGCAGTTGGGCGTTCACCAGGACGTCGATCTCGCCCCGCTCGTAGGCAGAGAGGATGCGGGTCAGCTCCCGCTTGGGCGTCTCGCCCGAGACCGCCCTCGCCTTGATCCCCACCTCCTGGAACGCCTTCGCCACGTTGTGCGCGTGCTTCACGCCGGCGGAGTAGACAACGCCCGGCAGGTCCTTGAAGCGCGTCTTGTACAGATCCGCGACGGCCACGTTGAAGGGCGTCTGGTCGAGCAGAGCGGCCAGCTCTTCCTGATCGAAGTCCTGGTCGACCTCGCCGCGGCGCAGCGGGACCTTCGCGATCGAGCGTACGCCGACGCCAGGCGGGATGCGCACGCATCGCAGCGGCGCGATCACGCCGCGCCGGGCGGCCTGCGCGAGATCGAAGCGGGAGGTCTGCGTCGGGAACAGGTCGGTGACGTGGCGGGCGATCAGCGCGCCGGTGGCGGTCATGCCGATGAAGACCGGGCCTATCCACTGGCGGATGGCGGCGCTCGTCTTCTCGCCCAGGGCTGTATGCGCCTCGTCGCAGATGACGATCGTGTACGCATCCGAGACCTTGCCGGCATTGCGGACGAACCACTGGTAGGTCTCCACGGTCACGGGTCCGCCGGCCGGCGGCTCGCCCGCCCCGTTCCGCAGGAGCGGCCCCGAGATCCGGTCGCGATAGCCGCGGTCGCGCAGCTCGCCGAGGAACTGGTCGACGAGGTTACGGCGATGCGTGAGGATCAGGATGCCGCCCGTGCGCGAGGCCTCCACGAAGCCCAGCGCGGCCACCGTCTTGCCGGCGCCGGTGGCGTGCTCGAACCAGAAGCGGCGATTCGCGCCAGGATCGTCCACGTGGGCGTCGGTGGCCGCTTCCTCCTCCGCCTCCTCGGTGGGATCCCAGTCGAGCGGCTCCTCGTCGAGCAGCTCGTCGCCCTCGATTTCGACCTCGCCCGAGGGCAGCTCCTCCACCGGGCCCCGGCCGTTGCTGCGGGCCGCCGCCGTCTGTACCTCCGAGGTGAGCGCAATCAAGGTGCCCGATAGCGCGTCGACCTGGTGGGCCGACAACACCGCCCCGTCGGCCAGATGTGGCTGCTCCTGGCACAGCAGCCGCTCGAGGCCGAGCATCAGCGAGTACTTGCGCCGCCACTCGATCGAGGGCTCCTCGCGGCCGTCGGCGATCTCCGCCAGGGCGTCGTCGAGCGCGGCGCGCCGAGCCGTACCCGGGGCGAGCGCCGATTCGGGCGTCTCGCCTTCGAGCACGAAGGGTTCGCGCGCAAATTCCTGGGCGCGCTTCAGGTCGTCGCCGGAGACCGGCGAGGCATCAACCACGGAGCTTCTCTCAGCCACGGTAAGGCGTTTCTTGATAGGGGGACGGGCGGGCCGAGCTTCAGCCGACGGTCGTCGCGGCTTCGGGGGTCCGCCCGTCGGTGCTCGCCGCTCAGTCAGTCCCGCGAGCAGCAAGCGTGCCGAGTCCATCGGGGACGGTCGGCTTGTCCTATTACAGCACACGAGCGAAGAAATGGGTCTGCCATTCTTCGCCGCGTGCGCCGCCTCGCCGTGATAGCCGCCTGCGCATGCGCTGTACTGGCGGCCTGCGGCTCCGACGACGAGCCGAAAAGCGCCGCGATCCAGCCCGCCGAGCTCGCGGGCGCCCCGGCGCCGCTGGCAAAGCTCCACTCACAGGGCGGTCAGCTCCTCGACGGGGGCGCCGACGCCTTCGAACAGCGCCTCAAGCGGCTGCGCGGCTACCCAGTCGTCGTGAACAAATGGGCATCGTGGTGCGGGCCGTGCCGGTACGAGTTCCCGTTCCTCCAGAAGCAGGCGGTCAAACGGGCCAAGACGGTCGGCTTCATCGGGGTCGACTCGAACGACAACGACGGCGACGCGAAGGACTTCCTCCGCGACTTTCCCGTGCCCTTTCCTTCCTACAAGGACCCGAACCTCGAGATCGCCGCGGCGTTCAACGCCGTGCAGGCGTTCCCGAGCACCGCCTTCTACGACTCGAAGGGCAAGATGGCGTACGTCCACCAGGGCTCCTACGCGAGCGAGGCGAAGCTCGCGGCCGATATAGAACGCTACGCTCGCTGATCCTGGAGATCAGGACGGCACGCACACACGAGGAGCTCGAAGCCGCGCTGGAGCTGCGCGAGCGCGTCTTCAGGGGCGAGCAGGGGGTGTCGCCGGAGGCCGACCGGGACGGCCGCGATCTCGAGGCCACCCACCTCGTCGCGGTCGAGAACGGGCGCGTGATCGGCACCTGTCGACTCCTCTTCCGTGGCCGCGTGGCGCGGCTCGGCCGTCTTGCGGTGGAACGCGAGGAGCGCGGCCGAGGCGTGGGCGGCGCCATTCTCGCGGAGGCGGATCGCGTTGCGCGGGCGAACGGAGCCGGCAGCATCTCGCTCCACGCCCAGACCTACGCCCTCGCCCTATACGAGCGCGACGGGTACGTCGAGCGGGGGACGCGATTCATGGAGGAGGGAATCGAGCACGTGGCAATGGAGAAGCTCCTTGCCTGAACTGAGAATCGACCCCCTATCGGGCCTGAAGGTGATCGTGGCCGGCGAGCGCGGCTCGCGGCCCGGCGCCTGGCTCGACGTAGCGCCGCGGCCGCCGATCGACCCCGAGAGCGATCCCTTCTCAGCCGGCCACGAGGATCAGACTCCGCCGGAGGTCTATGCGCTGCGCGAGGACGGCGGGTGGAAGGTGCGCGTCGTCCCGAACCTCTATCCGGCGTTGACCGCGGGTGAGCCGAATGCCGGCGAGGACCCGCTCGCGTCCGGCCGCGGCGAACCCAACCTGTTCTCGGCGCGGCCGGCGCTCGGCGCGCACGAGGTGATCGTGAATGCGCCCGATCCCGTCTCCTCGCTCGCGGAACTGCGCCCGGAGCAGGTCGAGACGGCGATGTCCGTCTGGCGTGAGCGCATGCGCGCGCACGGCGACTCCGCCTACGTCCACATCATCGTGAACGAGGGCACGGAGGCCGGGGCGTCGCTTCCCCACACGCACGCCCAGCTCTATGCCCTGCCCTTCGTGCCCGCGGCTGTTGCGCGCGAGCGCGAGCGCTTCACCGCCTACTCCGACCGCACAGCCGGGCGGAATCTGCTCGAGGACCTGGTGCAAGAGGAGGTGAGGCGCCGGGAGCGGGTCGTCGCGGTCGACGACGAGGCCGTGGCGCTCTGCCCCTTCGGCGCTCGCGTGCCGTTTCACCTCCAGGTGGTGCCGCGCCGGCCGACGGCGCGGTTCTCCGACGAGGGCCCGCTCACGGCGCGCATGCTTCACCAAGCGCTGAACCGCCTTGCGGCCGTGCTGGGCTCGTTGCCGCCGCTCAACATGTGGGTGCGCACCGCCCCCCGCGACGCTGAGCGCTTCTGCTGGCGCATCGAGCTGCTGCCGCGCCTTGCCCAGCTCGCCGGACTCGAGATCGGCACGGGCGTGCACCTGAACGTGCTGGCCCCGGAGGATGCGGCGGAGCGGCTGCGGGCTGTGAGCGTGTAGGTTCCGCGCGCCGTGCCACCAGTCGAGCGCCAGGTCCCGCTGTTCGCTGCCGAGCCGCCGCAGGAGCCGTTGCCGTATGGCCGCTGGGCGGAGGCGCTGGGCGAGCGTTTCGCCGCGGCGGCCGAGGCCGAGGTCGGCCCCGTCGCCTGGTTTCCCGACCGCACCTTTGGCGGGCGCACCTACGTCCCCGCCACCGCACCCACGGACGACGGCGGGGAGGCCTTCGGATACGTCTCCTACACGCGCGAGCACGAGGGCGCCGAGGCCACCGCTTTCGAGGCCGTCGCCGACTACACGGACGAAACGGCCGAGCAGAACCCCGACTGGACCCTCGACCTCTCGGACCAGGAGATCGGCCACTGGCGAGGGCCGCAGGGCCGGCGCGGTGTGATCACGCTCGTATGGGGCGTGGCGCTCGTGCCGAACGGTGCTGTTGCCACGACCGAGCTCGGGCCCACGACCACCGACCAGTGCGAGCTGGTCGAGGACCGCTTCACGCTCATATCGCTCGACGACTACTCCGGCGACTACATCGAGGTGCGCCTCTACGGCGCCCGCGGGGCCGAGCTAGCCCGCGAGTCCCTGTACGAAGACGAGTAGCCCCGCTAGCTTCTCCGTCCAGATGGAGGACCTGCGCGGCAATCGTTTCGTCTT
>Ga0081538_10006660_pt1 | contig 10124 bp, 8 predicted proteins | sample TabmetS5T2R1_FD_71022 | JGI IMG/M metagenome (GOLD analysis project Ga0081538, IMG submission 71022) | Tabebuia heterophylla rhizosphere microbial communities from the University of Puerto Rico - S5T2R1 | ecosystem: Host-associated > Plants > Roots > Rhizosphere ... | reverse complement strand
CGCACCGCGACCAGCCGCGCCGCACCGCGACCAGCCGCGCCGCACCGCGACCAGCCGCGCCGCACCCGCGGCGGCCGAGCTCACACGCGCGCGGCCTCGTCGAGCAGCGCGAGGCAGACGTCGAGCATGCCCTCGAGCGCCGCGACGCTGACCCGCTCGGTCGGCTCGTGGTTGTGCTCGGTCCCGTTGGCGAGGTTGACGCAGGTGAACCCGCGCGCGGCGAGCGCGTTCGCGTCCGAGCCGCCGCCGGTCACGATCCGCGTCGGCTCGTAGCCGCAGGCCCGGAGCGCGGCCTCGGCGGCGACGACGGCCGGGGACGTGCCCTTCTGGCGGTAGCCGTCCATCAGCTTCTCGCTGACGACGTCGACATCGCATTCGATCGCCGCAGCGCCGTCGTAGATCGCGTCGATCATCTGCGCCACGACCTGCTCGACGCGGTCGGCGTCGAGCGAGCGCGTCTCGGCGATGATGCGGCAGCGCTCGGCGACCACGTTGGTGGTGCCGACCCCGCCCTGGATCGAGCCGACGTTGGCGGTGGTCTGCTCGTCGATCCGGCCGTGCGGCATCGCGGCGATCGCCTGCGCGGCCGCGAGGATCGCGCTGCGGCCGTCCTCGGGCCGGATGCCGGCATGCGCGGCCCGGCCGTGGAATTCGGCGTTCAGCCGGTAGTACGTGGGCGAGGCGATCACGACCTCGCCGATCGGCGTCGCGTGGTCGAAGACGTAGCCGAACTCGGCGCCGAGCCGGCTCGCGTCGAACGCCTTGGCGCCGGCCAGGCCGTTCTCCTCCTCGAGCGTGAACAGCAGCTCGATCCCGACCGGGGAGCCCTCGACGCTCGCGCGCCGCGCCACCTCCAGGAACACCGCGACCGCCGCCTTGTTGTCGGCTCCGAGGATCGTGTCATGGGCGTTCTCCCAGCCGCCGTCGACGACGACCGGCTCGATCTCGCCGCTCACGTCGACGGTGTCGAGATGCGCGCACAGGAGCACGCTGCGCTCGCTGCGCCCGCGGACTCGCGCCAGCAGGTTGCCGCGCACGTCCGGCTCGACGGTGAGGCCGAGCGCTTCCAGCTCGCGCGTGACGTGCGCGGCGATCTCGGCCTCGCGGCCGAACGGGCTCGGGATGCGGCAGAGGGTCGCGAACGTCTCGTTGAGCCGCGCCTTCTCGGCCTCGCTGGCCCGCCGCACGTCAGTGCTTCTGGAAGCGGCCCGTGGGCTCGGGCGCGTCCGCGCTCTCGTCCTCCGGGCGGCCGGCGCGGATCGGCTCGTCCGTCTCCGGGAGCTCGTGCGGGCGGCGCGACTGCGCGTAGCGCTGCGCGGCGCCGACGAACTCGCGGAACAGCGGCGCCGGCCGGTCCGGGCGCGACTTGAACTCCGGGTGGTACTGGGAGGCCACGAAGAACGGATGGTCGGCCAGCTCGATGACCTCGACGAGCCGCTCGTCGGGCGTCGTGCCGGAGACGACCAGGCCCGCCGCCTCGAGCCGCCGGCGCAGGAAGTTGTTGACCTCGTAGCGATGGCGGTGCCGCTCGTAGATCACGGCCTCGCCGTAGATCTCACGCGCCTTGGTCCCCTCGTGCAGCTTCACCGGATCGGCGCCGAGCCGCATCGTTCCGCCCATGTCGGCGACCTCCTTCTGCTCGGGCAGCAGGTCGACGACCGGGTACTCGGTGTGCGGGTCGAACTCGCTCGAGTTCGCGCCGTCCATATCGACGACATGGCGCGCGAAGTCGGCGACGGCCATCTGCATCCCGAGGCAGATCCCGAGGTACGGGATCCCCTGCTCGCGGGCGATCCGCGAGGCGGCGATCTTGCCCTCGATGCCGCGCTCGCCGAAGCCGCCCGGGATCAGGATGCCGTCCGCCTCCTCGATCCGGTGGCGGACCTCCTCGTCGTCCAGCGTCTCCGAGTCCACCCAGTCGATCTCGACGCCGCAGCCGTGAACGAAGCCGGAATGGCGCAGCGCCTCGACGACCGACAGGTACGCGTCCTCGAGCTGGACGTACTTGCCGACCAGCGCGATCCGCACCGGCGCGCGCTCCTGCGCGGCGGCCGCGCGCTCGATGAACGCGTTCCAGCCCGACAGATCGGGCGGCGGCGCCTCCAGGCCGAAGTGCTCGAGCACGAAGTCGTCGACGCCCTCGGCCTGGAAGTACAGCGGGACCTTGTAGATCAGGTCGACGTCGCGCGCCGACACGATCGCCTCGACCGGCAGCGACGCGAACAGCGCGATCTTCCGGCGGATGTCATACGACAGCCCGCCCTCCGAGCGGCACACCACCATGTCCGGCTGGATGCCGATGCGGCGCAGCTCGTTGACGGAGTGCTGCGTCGGCTTGGTCTTGAGCTCGCCCGCGTGGCCGATGTAGGGCACGAGCGTGAGGTGGATGAACATGCACCGGCGCCGGCCCACGTCGACGGGGAACTGGCGGATCGCCTCCAGGAACGGCAGCGACTCGATGTCGCCCACCGTGCCGCCGATCTCGGTGATCACGACGTCGACGTCCTGGCTCTCGGCGATCAGCTTGACGCGGTGCTTGATCTCGTCGGTGATGTGGGGGACGACCTGGACGGTGCCGCCCAGGTAGTCGCCGCGGCGCTCCTTGCGGATGACCGAGTGGTAGATGGCGCCGGCGGTGACGTTGGAGCCGCGAGAGGTGTTCGCGTCCGTGAACCGCTCGTAGTGCCCGAGGTCGAGATCCGTCTCCGCGCCGTCCTCGGTCACGAAGACCTCGCCGTGCTGGAACGGCGACATCGTGCCGGGGTCGACGTTGATGTACGGGTCGAACTTCTGGAGCGCGACCTTGAGGCCGCGGGCGACGAGCAGCCGGCCGATGGAGGCGGCGGCGATGCCCTTGCCGAGCGAGGAGACGACCCCGCCGGTGACGAAGATGAATCGGGTGCGGGGGCGGGTCTCAGGCATTCGCGATCCTCCTGCCCGGCCAGTCTAGAGCGCAGGGCGGCGGCACCGGCCGGTCACGCGGCCTTCAGCAGCTCGCGGGCGTGACGGCGGGCCGCGGCGTCCCCGTCCTCGGCACCGAGCATGCGGACGAGCTCGCCGACGACGTCGCCGCGCTCGAGGCGGGCGACGGAGGTCCGGGCCGTGGCGCCGGAGGTGTCCTTGACGATCGTGAAGTGCCGGTCGGCGAGCGAGGCGATCTGCGGCAGGTGGGTGATGCAGATGATCTGGCGGCCGGCGGCGAGGTCGCGCAGCTGCTCGCCGACCGCGCGCGCGGTCTGGCCTCCGATGCCGGCGTCGACCTCGTCGAACACCAGCGTCGCCGGGCCGGCCTCGGCGGCGACGCCCATGAGCGCGAGCATGACCCGCGAGAGCTCGCCTCCCGACGCGGTCTCCCGCAGCGGGCCGGCCGGCACGCCGGGGTTCGGGGCGATCAGGAACTCGACCTCGTCGCCGCCCGCGGGCCCGTAGCCCTCGCGCGGCGTGACGCGCGCCTCGAAGCTCGCGCCGTCCATGGCCAGGCCGGCCAGGCGCTCGATGACCGCCTTGGCCAGTCCGCCGGCGGCCTTCTTGCGCGCCGTGCGCAGGGCCTTGGCCTGGTCGGCGAGCCGGGCCTGCGCCTCGCGCAGCCGCTCCTCCCCCGCCTCGAGCGCCTCCTCCGCGCCGGCCAGCTCGTCGCGCCGGCGGCGGCACGCCTCGGCGTGCGCGAGCACGGCCTCGATCGACCCGCCGTGCTTGCGCTTCAGGCGGTCGAGCAGGCTCAGGCGCTCCTCGACCTCGTCGAGCCGGCCTGGTGGCGCTTCGATCCCCTCCCCGTAGCGGCGCAGCTCCCCGGCGAGGTCGTCGGCCTCGACGGCGAGCGCCTGGACGCGGTCGGCGAGCGCGTCGAGCGCGGCGTCGACGCCGCGGACGCCCTCGAGCGCGGAGGCGGCGGCGGCGAGGGCGGGGGTCGCGCCCGCGGACGCGCCGTCGTACGACTCGTCCCCGGCGAGCGCTCCGACGGCGCCTCCGGCGGCGCCCATGAGTGCCGAGAGGTGGCGCAGCCGCTCGCGCTCGGCGAGCAGCGACTCCTCCTCGGCCTCGCTCGGCTCCGCGCGGTCGATCTCCTCGAGCTCCCACTCGAGCAGGTCGAGCTCCCGGTCGCGCGCACCGGCCCGGGCGCGCAGCGCCTCGAGCTCCTCGCGCAGCGTGCGCTCGCGCGCATAGGACGCCGCGAAGGCCTCGCGGCGTGCCGCCTGGTCGGGCCCGCAGAAGCCGTCGAGGATCTCCAGCTGGGCCGATGCGAGCGTGAGCCGCCGGTGCTCGTGCTGGCCGTAGAAGGAGAGCAGGGCGCCGCCGATCTCCGCGAGGTCGGCCGCCGTGGCGCTTCGGCCGCCGAGGTAGGCGCGGGTGCGGCCCTCGGCGCTGACGCGCCGGGCCAGCACGAGCTCGTCGGCCTCCTCGGGCAGGCGGTCGGCGAGCACGTCTCGCAACCCGGCGGGCAGCGCGAATACCCCCTCGACGTACGCCTCCGACGCGCCGGGCCTCACGATGCCCGAGCGCGGCTTGCCGCCGAGCAGCAGGTCGAGCGCATGGGCGAGCACGGTCTTGCCCGCACCGGTCTCGCCGGTCAGCACGTTCAGGCCGGGCCCGAGGCCCAGCTCGGCCCGCTCGATCAGCAGGAGGTTCTCGACGCGCAGCTCGTGGAGCACGTCGCAGGGTCTATCAGCGGCACCCGACGGAGCCGCGCGGATCGGCGGCTCTGTGGCGAAGTTGGAACGAGGTCGTGTGAGAGCTGGTGCAGGGCGCGGGAGAACGTCAACCGCGGCTGGGTAAGGAGGCTGGGGAGCCCGCCGAGCGGTTGGATTCGGGCGGCACCTTCGGCAAGCGTCCTGGTTTGGGGTCGTCAGACGACCACAGGGCAGGACACTTGCCGAAAGACCGGCCCCGCCGCCCTACCGGGCCAGCCGCCCGAACCGCTCCCGCAGCCGGTGGTAGAAGCTCGCGCCCGGGAGCTGGGCGAGCGTCCCGTGCGACGTGCCGAACTCGATGTGCAGGTCCTCGCCCGGCGGCAGCTCGGAGCTCGGCCGCCCGTCGACATGGACCTCGACCGGCTCCTCGCGCGACGCGTTGTTGATCGTCAGCAGGTCGCCCGGCGCGACCACCAGCGCGCGGGCGGTCAGGGAGTGCGGGGCGACGAAGGAGACGACGTAGCCCTCCACCCCCCACGCCATCACCGGCCCGCCGTTGGCGAGGTTGTAGCCCGTCGAGCCCTGCGGCGTCGCCACCACGAGGCCGTCGCAGCGCACCCGCCCGATCTCCTCGCCCGCGAGCCCGTAGGCCAGGTCGGCGACCCGGTGACCCGGCTTGCGGTGGATCGAGATGTCGTTCATCGCCGTCCAGCTGCCGTCCGGGCGGCCGACCGAGATCGTCGGCAGCTCGAACGTCTCGAAGTCGCCCGCGAAGGCGCGGTCGAAGTTGGTGGCGAGCCCGTCCGGGTCGACGGTGGCGAGGAAGCCGACCTCGCCGAAGTTGACCGCGAAGACCGGCACGCCGGTGCCCGCGTAGTGGCGGAGCGCGGTCAGGATCGTTCCGTCGCCGCCCATGGCGATGGCCAGGGAGGCGTCGCCGGCCAGCGGCGCGTTCAGCTCGATCCCCTCCCCGGCAACGAGCCCGTGCTTGCGCGTCTCGTCCTCGTCGAAGCGCAGCGTCACGCCCGCCCGGCGCGCCGCGGCGATCAGCTCGCGCATCGCGGTCGCCGTCTCGGCCACGCGGCGGTGGGTGAACACGGTCGCGGTCTTCACACGTCCACCTCCGCCAGGGCATCCGCGCCGACACGACCGCGCGTGGGCTCCCCGAGCCACACGAACGTCTCCCGGTTGCCGGCCGGCCCGGGTAGTCCGGACGGCGCGAAGCCGAGCACGGACGCGCCGAGCGACCGCCCGCACGCGGCGACGGACGCCACCGCCTCGCGCCGCAGCTCCGCATCGCGCACGACGCCGCCCTTGCCCACCCGGCCGCGGCCGACCTCGAACTGCGGCTTGACCATCGCCAGGCAGTCGTACCGCTCCGCGGCGCAGCCGAGCACGGCCGGAAGCACCTTCGTCAGCGAGATGAAGGAGACGTCGATGACGATCAGGTCGGCCGGATACGGGAGCATGGCCGGCCGCAGCGAGCGCGCGTTCACGCGCTCGACGACGGTCACGCGCGGATCGCCTCGAAGCTGCCACGCGAGCTCACCGTAGGCGACGTCCACCGCCACCACGTGCTCGACCCCGCGCTGGAGCAGGCAGTCGGTGAACCCGCCGCCCGAGGCGCCCACGTCCAGCGCGCGGCGGCCGGTCACGTCGAGGCGCAGGAGATCGAGCGCGTTGGCCAGCTTCACGCCCCCGCGCGTGACGAACGGCGGCGGGGCGTCGACGGCCAGCTCCACGTCCGACGCCACGAGCTGCCCCGGCTTCCCCGCCCGCGCGCGACCAGGGCCGACGTGGACCTGCCCGGCCAGCACCGCGGCAGCCGCACGCGTGCGCGACGCGAACAGGCCGCGCTCCGTGAGCAGGCTGTCGAGGCGGACGCGGGCCACGGCGGCAACACGGTAACGACGTGACCGCCTTCAGAGTGCCATGGCGCTCGACGGTAACCGTCCTGCTACGGTCGGGCCATGGCGCTGCAGGCCCTGCCCGGCGATCCCTTCGACGCCCTCGGCGATCCGCACCGCCGCGCCATCGTCGAGCTGCTCCAGGACGGCGACCGCTCGGTGCGGGAGCTGGCCGACGCCCTGCCGATCAGCCGCCCCGCCGTCTCCCGCCACCTCCGGCTGCTCAAGGACGCCGGCCTGGTCATCGACCGTGCCGAGGGCACCCGCCGCCTGTACCGCCTGCACGACGAGGGGATCGAGGCCGTCCGCGCCTACCTCGAGCAGGTGTGGGGCGACGCGGCGACCCGGTTCAAGCTCCTCGCCGACAACTGATGGAGCCGCTCCGGCTCGAGTTCACCGTCGCCTGCCCGCCGGAGCGGGCGTTCGCGCTGTGGGCGGAGCAGACCACGCGCTGGTGGCCGCACGGGCACTCGGTGTCCGGCTCGCCCGGCCTCACGGTCGTCTTCGAGCCGGGCGGCCGCATCTACGAGCGCACGCCGGACGGCACCGAGCACGACTGGGGCGAGGTGCTGGCCTGGGAGCCGCCGCACCGGCTCGTCTACCTCTGGCACCTGCGCTTCGACCGCGCCGACGCCACCGAGGTGGAGGTCCGGTTCGAGCCGCACGAGGACGGCACCGCGGTCCAGATCGAGCACCGCGGCTGGGAGCGGCTCGGGGCCGTCGCCGAGGAGCGACGGGAACGCAACCGCCGCGGCTGGGGCGGCGTCACGCCGCGCTACCGGATCGCTGCGCTGGTCGACGCCGACGAGCTCGTGATCGAGGACTGGACCGGCGAGCCCGGGCCGGTCGCGCCGCTGCACGTCCACCACGAGGACGACGAGGCGTGGCTGACCCTCGACGGGGTGCTGATCGTCCGCGTCGGCGACACCACCGTGCGGGCGGGAGCCGGCGAGGCCGTCCGGGTTCCCGCGGGAACGCCGCACGCGTACGAGATCGCGGAGAGCGCGCGGTACCTGATCGCCATGACGCCGCGCATCCGCGAGCTGGTCCGCCGGCTGCACGAGCCCGGCGGCGCCGTCTGGGCCGACTACGCCAGCGAGTTGCTCGTCTGAGGCTCGAGCACGGCCGACTCGATCCGCTCGGCGATCCGCTCGGGCGTGAAGCCGACCTCCTCGTGCAGGAGCTTCGGCGCGCCGTGGGTCACGTAGCGGTCGGGGAGCCCGACGCGGAGCATCCGCGGCGCCGCGCCGCCGTCCGAGAGCGACTCCCAGACCGCGCTGCCGAAGCCGCCCATGAGCACGCCCTCCTCGACGGTGACCACGAGGTCGTGCTCGGCGGCGAGCTGGGCCAGGAGGCCCGCATCCAGAGGCTTCGCGAAGCGGGCGTCGGCGACGGTGACGTCGAGCCCGTGCTCGGCGAGCAGGTCGGCGGCGCCGAGCGCCTTGCCGACGCCGGTGCCGTACCCGACGATCGCCACCCGCTCGCCCTCGCGCAGGATCTCGCCGGTGCCGACCTCGAGCAGCGCCGGCTCGGCCGGGATCTCGACGCCCTCGGCCTCCCCGCGCGGGTAGCGCACGGCGACCGGGCCGTCGATCCGCAGCGCGGTATGGAGCATGTGGACGAGCATCGCCTCGTCGCGCGGCGCCATCAGCGTGATGTTCGGCAGCGGCCGCAGGTAGGCGATGTCGAAGGCGCCGTGGTGGGTCGGGCCGTCGTCGCCGACGAGGCCGGCGCGGTCCATGCAGAACGTGACGTTGAGGCGCTGGAGGCAGACGTCGTGCACGATCTGGTCGAACGCGCGCTGCAGGAACGTCGAGTAGATCGCGGCTACCGGGCGCATCCCCTGCAGCGCCAGGCCGGCGGCGAAGAGCACGGCCTGCTGCTCGGCGATGCCGACGTCGAAGTAGCGCTCGGGCATCGCCTTCTGGAGGACCGAGAGGCCGGTGCCGGAGTTCATGGCGGCGGTGATGCCGACCACGCGCTCGTCGCGCTCGCACTCGCGCACCATCGCCTCGCCGAACACCTGCGTGTACTGCGGGGGCGCGGCGCTCTTCTTCTTCTTCGACGGCGCGGCCGGACGGCGGCCGGCGATCGAGTTCGGCTTCGCGGCATGCCACTTCTCCATGCCCTCGAGGCCGCCCTCCTCGGCAGGCGCGAAGCCTTTGCCCTTGACGGTGGCGACGTGGACGACCACCGGCCGCTCGGCCTCGAAGGCGGCGCTCAGCGCCTTGCGGACGGCGCGGACGTCGTGGCCGTCGATGACGCCGACGTAGGCCCAGTCGAGCTCCTCCCACCACAGCCCGGGCTGCCACAGCGCCTTGACCGACTCCTTGACCTGAGGGCCGAGGCGCTCGAAGCGCGCGCCGATGCCCGCCGGGAGCCGCGTCAGCTTCTCCTCCACGCCCTCGCGGGCGCGCCAGAACTTGGGCTCGAGCCGGACGCGGTTGAAGTAGCGGCTGAGCGCGCCGACGTTGGGCGCGATCGACATCCCGTTGTCGTTGAGGATCACGACCATCGGCGTGCCGAGGCCGCCCGCCTGGTGGACCGCCTCGAACGCGACGCCGCCGGTCATCGCGCCGTCCCCGACGACGGCGACGACCTTGCCGTCCTCCCCCGCGCCGTGCCGCATGGCCTCCTTGAGGCCGACCGCGTAGCCGATGGCGGTCGACGCGTGGCCGGCGCCCATGATGTCGTGCTCGGACTCGGCGATCGAGCAGAACGGGGCGAGGCCGCCGTACTTGCGGATCGTCTGGAGCTGGTCGCGGCGGCCGGTCAGCACCTTGTGCGGGTAGGCCTGGTGGCCGACGTCCCACACGACCTTGTCGCGCGGGGAGTCGAGCAGGCTGTGCACGGCGACGGCGATCTCGCAGCTGCCGAGGTTGGCGCCGAAGTGCCCACCGATCTCGCCGACGGTGTCGATCAGCAGCTCGCGGACCTCCTGTGCGACCTGCTGCAGCTCGTCCTCGGAGAGGCCGTGCAGGTCCTGGGGGCGGTCGATGCGGTCGAGGATCCGGGTCACGAGGTGCGGGTGTAGATGAAGTCCGTGATGTGCTCGAGCTCCGCCGCGCCGCCCGCCTGCTGGAGGGCGTCGAGGGCGTTCCGATGCGAGTCGGCGGCCATCCGGCGAGCGCCTTCGACACCGTATTGGCTCACGTAGGTCAACTTCCCATGGCGCTCGTCGCTCCCCTGCGGCTTCCCCAGGGCGTCCTCGGTGCCCGTCACGTCGAGGATGTCGTCGACGATCTGGAACAGGACCCCAAGCTCCGCCGCGAAGGCACGGAAGCCAGGCAGTCTAGTGGCTGCGGCGTCGTCGGCCCCGAGCAGGAGCACGCATTCGACCGACGCGGCGATCAGCCGGCCGGTCTTGAGCTCGTGCAGGCGGCGGAGGTTGATGTCGCCGCCGCGGACGTCGATGTACTGGCCGCCGACCATCCCGTTGACGCCGGTGGCGGTCGCCAGCTCGGCGGCGGCGGCCAGCAGTCTCTGCGGTTCGCCGCGCTGGTGCTGGAGCAGGTGGCGGAAGGCCTCGGCGTAGAGCCCGTCCCCGGCCAGGATCGCGATGTCCTCGCCGTACTTGACGTGGCACGTG
>Ga0081538_10006659_pt1 | contig 10126 bp, 8 predicted proteins | sample TabmetS5T2R1_FD_71022 | JGI IMG/M metagenome (GOLD analysis project Ga0081538, IMG submission 71022) | Tabebuia heterophylla rhizosphere microbial communities from the University of Puerto Rico - S5T2R1 | ecosystem: Host-associated > Plants > Roots > Rhizosphere ... | reverse complement strand
CGCACGGTGCGCCATTTGACCTGACCGTCCAGGTCGTCCGGAGCGCTGAGCGACTGCGCCTGCTCGGACAGCGCCAGCGCCTCGTCCGCGCGGTCCTGCGCGACCAGAGTCGCCGCCAGCATCGGGAGCACGGTCGCCTGGATGTGCTTGGCGCCGATCTCCTCGAAGAACGAAAGCGCCGCGCGCAGCTCCCTTTCGGAGGCGGCCGGTTCGGAGATGCAAGGCTCGACCGCGGCCGTGGAGATCGCCAGATAGGCGATGTGCACCTCGAGCCCCATCTCCTCGAACAGGCGACGCGCCTCGGCAAAGGCGTTCTGCGCCTCGGGCACCCGGCCGGCGCGGGCGAGCATCTCCCCCATGCGCCCGAGGGTGCTGCCCTCCAGCGCGCGGTTGTCGTGGGCCCGCGACCATTCGACGTCCTCGCGGGCGCGGACGATCACGCGCTCGCACGGCGTCGGCCCGAACACGGCGGCCTGCAGAAGCCAGTAGCGAATCCACGCCTCCACGCCGGTGTCGCCGGCGCGCTGCGCAAGCTCGAGCGCGTGCTCCAGGGCCTCGGCGGCAGCGGCCTGCTCGCCGCGATCCGAGTGGACCTTCCCCAGCAGATGCCAGGCCTTGGAGGTGTCGAGATCGTCGCCCAGCCGCTGGAACGTCGCGAGCACCTGAGCCGCGGCGGCCCGTCCGTGCTCGGCCCACCACTCGGGGTCGATCAGGCGCTTGAGGTGAAGCTCCAGTACGCGCATCCGGGCCTCGGCGCGCTCATCTCCCTCGCCGACGACCGCGCGGCGAGCCTCGGCCAGCACCTCCTCGGCCTGGGTCGTGTCACCACCGCGGATCAGCGCCATCCCGAGCTCCACGAGCGGCTCGAGCCGGCTGGAGGTCCCCGACTCGGCCAGGAGCGCAACCGCCCGCGACAGCAGGCTGGCGGCGCCGGCGTCGTCCTGTCGCGTGGCTGCGCGGCGGCCGGCGGCAATCAGGTGCTTGGCGGCGCGGGTTGCGAGCTCGGCGGACCGATCGTCGTCGGCCAGAAGCTCGCGCCGGTAGCGGTAGGCGCTCTCCAGGTGGTAGGCGACGATCTCCTCGACCTGGGTGAGGCGTGACTCGGACCTCTCGAGAAGCCACTCTGCGACGCGCTCGTGGAGCTCGGCCCGGCGGGCCTTCGGCATCGACTCGTAAACGGCATCGCGCACCAGCAGGTGCCGGAAGCGGTAGAAGTCATCGGCCGCGCCGGGACGCCGGATCCGCTCGGCGAGCTGCTTTCGCGTCAGCGCGTCGAGCGGCGTCTCGAACGGCTGTCCCGTGAGCTGCCCCACGGCGCTGGCCCAGAACTCCTTGCCCATCACCGCGGCGCATTCGGCGAACAGCTGCTCCTCCGGGCTGAGGTTGTCGATGCGGGCCGCGAGGATCGCGTCCATCGAGGGCGGGACGCGCAGGCTCTCCAGCCCGTTGGCGGGTGTCCAGCCGCTGTCGGTCCGCTGCAGCTCGCCCTCGTCCACCAGCATCGAGAGCACCTGCTCGACGAACAGCGGGTTTCCCGCCGCGAGGTCGACGACCTCGGAGCGCAACGAGTCGGGCAGTCCGGATCCGACCAGCGCGGCGACGAGCTCCTCGCTGTCGTCCGCGCCGAGCGGCTCGAGGGCGATCACCGTCCCGCACTCCTGCCGCCACTCGGGCCGGCGGTCCAGGAGCTCGAAGCGGGCCGTGCAGGCGAGGAGCACCGGCACCGGCCGCAGCTGCGACGCGAGGTGCTCGACCAGGTCGAGCAGCATCGGCTCTGCCCACTGCAGGTCCTCGAGCACCACGATCACCGGGCGCCGCGAGGCGATGATCTCGAGCAGGCGCCGAACCGCCCAGAATCCGTGCTCGCCGGCCTCGAAGCCCTCCTCCAGGCCGATGATCTGGGCCAGCCGGCGCGCGATCGTCTCGCCTTCGGGGTCTGAGCGCAGAGCGGCGTCAAGCTTGGCGCGCGCGACTTCGGCCTCGTCGCCGTCGTCGATCCCGACGGCCTGCTCGACGACCTCGGCCAGCGGCCAGTACGTGATTCCCTCGCCGTAGGGCAAGCAGCGCCCCACGAGCAGCGTCGCGCGCGGCCGGTAGCGCTCGACGAGCTCCGCGACCAGGCGGGACTTGCCGACCCCCGCGTTGCCGACGACGGTCACGAACTCGGACGACTCGCGCGCCACGCACCGCTCGAAGGCCACGTTGAGCAGCGCCAGATCGCGCCCCCGCCCGATCAAAGGACCGTCCGCGGGCGTCTCGAGTTCGGGCGCGGGGCTGGCGCTCACCAGCCTGAACGCCTCGATCGGCTCCTGGCGGCCGCGCAGCTCGAGCTCGCCCGCGGGCTCCGCTTGCACGTCGCGACGGACGAGCGCATGCGTCTCGTCGCCGATCAGGATCTCGCCGGGCTCCGCGCGCTTCTCGAGGCGCGCCGCGACGTTCATCGCATCGCCGAGCGCCATGGCGCGGCCGGCGATGGGTGCGCCGACCATCACCGTGCCGGTGTTGACCCCTACGCGCATCTGCAGGCGCACGCCGAGGTGGGGCTCGAGCTCGTCGTTGAGGCCGTCGAGCTCGCGCATCATCTCCCCCGCCGCCCGTACGGCCCGTAGCGCATCGTCGCCGTGCGTCACCGGAATGCCGAAGACGCCGGCGACCTCGTCGCCGACGAAGTTCTCGACGGTCCCCCCGTGACGCTCGATCGCGCCGGCAAGGCGTTCGAAGAACGCCTGGACTACCTGCCGGAACACCTCCGGGTCCAGCTGCTCCGCAAGCGCCGTCGACCCCGCCATGTCAGCGAACACGGCCGTGACCTTCTTCCGGACTTCCCGGGACCCGGTGCCCGCGCGACCACCCACATGCTGATCATCTCCCGTTTGGGCGGCGGCGGCAAGGCCGTGGATGTGCGATGGGTCACGCCGCCCAGTCGACCCGGCGGCCCGCCAGCCCGCTCAGCCGTCGATGGCGTATCGCAGGATCTCCACGACCTGATCGGGATCAGATGCGGTCGCCATCGCCGCGCGGTCGACCTCCTTCAGAGCGTGCGTCAGCTCGTCGTCGTGGAGCGTGACGATCGGCTTGCCCAGGGCCGCGGCGTACCCGGCTTCGAAGGCGGCGTTCCACTGGCGGTACTTGTCGCCGAAGCGAACCACGACGACGTCGGCGCGGCGAAGCAGCGTCTGCGTGCGGACCGCGTTGACGCCCGCGCCCTTGTGGTCCTTCCAGAAGCTCTCGGCCTCGGCGCCGAGGATGTCGACGCCGACGTCGTCCGAGGCCGCGTGGTCGGTCACAGGGGCCAGGAGCTCGACGGGCAGGCCCGCCCCCTTCACGCCGTCGGCGATTCGCTCTCGCCAGTCGGAGTGGATCTCACCGGACAGATAGACGCGCCAGGTGCCGTTCTCGGGCATCGAGTCAAGTGTATGGACATAGAATCGCCGGCCAAGGGAGCGAGCGGCGATGACTGACCAGACCAAGTTCATCCTCCCGGAATCGGCGATCCCGACGCACTGGGTCAATCTGATGGCCGACCTCGGGCCGCCGCCGAACCCTCCGCTGCACCCCGGCACCAAGGAGCCGCTCGGTCCGGAGGATCTCGCGCCCCTGTTCCCGATGGCGCTCATCGAGCAGGAGGTCTCGCCGGAGCCCGAGATCGAGATCCCCGAGGAGGTCCGCGACGTCTACAAGCTCTGGCGCCCGACGCCGCTGTTTCGCGCCCGCCGCCTGGAGCGGGCGCTCGACACGCCGGCGCACATCTATTACAAGTACGAGGGGGTCTCGCCTGCGGGCTCGCACAAGCCCAACACCGCGGTGGCACAGGTCTATTACAACCGCGAGGCGGGGGTGAGGAAGCTCTCGACCGAGACGGGCGCGGGCCAGTGGGGATCGGCTCTCGCCCTCGCCTGTGAGCTGTTCGGGCTCGAGTGCGAGGTGTTCATGGTCGGCGTCTCCTACGACCAGAAGCCGTACCGGCGGGCGATGATCGAGAGCTGGGGCGGCACCGTGCACCGCAGCCCGTCCGAGCTGACCGACGCGGGGCGGTCGCAGGCGGAGCATGAGTCGGGCAGCCTCGGGATCGCGATCTCCGAGGCGGTGGAGGTCGCGGCCAAGAGCGAGGACACCAACTACTCCCTGGGCTCGGTGCTCGGCCACGTCTGCCTGCACCAGACGGTCATCGGCCAGGAGTCGCTCGCGCAGCTCGAGCAGGCGGGTGAGTATCCCGACGTGGTCGTGGGGTGTGTCGGCGGCGGGTCGAACTTCGCCGGTCTCACCTATCCGTTCGTGCGCGCGAACCTGCGCGACGGCAAGACCACCCGCTTCGTCGCGGCCGAGCCGGCGGCGTGCCCCACCCTGACCCGGGGGGCGTACGCCTACGACTTCGGCGACACGGTTGGGATGACGCCGCTGATGCCGATGTACACGCTGGGCCACGACTTCGTCCCGCCGCCTGTGCACGCCGGCGGGCTGCGATACCACGGCGACGCGCCGAGCCTCTGCGCGCTGGTCAAGCAGGGCATGGTCGAGCCCGTGGCGATCGCGCAGACGGCGGCCTTCGACGCCGCCATCCGGTTCGCCCGCGCGGAGGGGATCATCCCCGGGCCCGAGCCGGCGCACGCGCTGCGCGCGGCGTTCGACGAAGCGGAGGCCGCGAAGCAGGCGGGTGAGGAGCGGGTGATCCTCATCGGCCTCTCGGGCCACGGCCACTTCGACATGTCCGCCTACGACGCTTTCCTGGCCGGCGAGCTCACCGACCTGGAGTTCTCCGAAAGCGATATGCAGGCCGCCCTCGAGCGCCTGCCGGACGCGCCCGCGCTCGCCTAGCCGCCGCTATCGTCAGAACGCCCGGAGAGGTGACCGAGTGGCTTAAGGTGCGCGACTGGAAATCGCGTGGGCGGGTTAAACCGCCTCGTGGGTTCGAATCCCACCCTCTCCGCTAGTCGCCGTCCCTCGGCGGCGATGAGTCCGCCCGGGTTCGCCGGTCTCAACGGGCAGACCACCCGACAACCGCAGAAGGAGTGTTCCGATGGCCCGCTACGTCGATGGATTCGTCTTCGCAGTCCCCAAGAACAAGGTCGAGGAGTACCGCAAGGTCGCCCGCAAGGCTGGAAAGGTCTGGAAGGAGCACGGCGCGCTCGAGTACATCGAGTGCATCGGCGACGATGTGCCAAAGGGCAAGGTCACCGATTTCTCGAGGAGCGTCAAGGCGAAGCGCAACGAGGTCGTCGGCTTCTCCTGGATCGTCTACAAGTCGCGCAAGCACCGCGACGCCGTCAACAAGAAGGTGATGTCCGACCCGCGGTTCGCCGAGTACGACCCGAAGGACATGCCGGCCGACATGTCGCGGATGATCTACGGGGGCTTCAAGCCGATCGTCGAGCTCTGAGGCGTTACGCGCGAACGTCTACGGGCGCCTCGTAGAAGCTGACCGAGGTGCGCGTCCCCGCGTCTGGGAACGGGGGGCTCATCTCGTTCAGGGCCGCGTCGCCGGCCTTCATGTCCTCCTCCGACGCGAAGAACACGATCGCGATGCTCTTCCCTGAGTCGTAGTCGTACAGGCAGGTGATCCCGGTTGCCGGCACGCCCGGAGGCGGACCGCCGGCGCTTCCGCTCCGAGTCGCCTCGGCATCGGCCCTCATGGCATCGGCGCTGCCACCTTCGAACAAAGCCACGCGTGCGTACATCTCTCCCCCTTTCGGCGGTTTGTCGGTCCTGCGACCCTATCCGGGATCGGGACGAGGCGCATACGCTTGGGCCGAGATGACCCCACGCACTGCGCCCACGCCGGACCCGAACGACCCGGGGCTGCTAGCGCCGTCCGAGACGTCCCTGCTGACCGACCAGTACGAGCTCGCGATGGCGGCGAGCTACCACCGGCGGGGCATGAACGAACCCGCGGTCTTCGAGCTGTTCGCGCGCAAGCTTCCGCCGAACCGGCACTGGCTGCTGTTCGCCGGCCTCGGCCCAACGCTGCGGCTGGTGACTGAGCTCCGCTTCGGCGAGGCCGAGCTCGGCTATCTCGAGTCGCTGGACCAGTTCCGGCCTGAGTTCCTCGACTACCTGTCGGAGTTCCGGTTCTCCGGAGACGTCGATGCGATGCCCGAAGGCACGATCTGCTTCGCCAACGAGCCCCTGGTGCGCGTTACGGCGCCCCGGATCGAGGCGCAGGTCCTGGAGACGCTGCTGCTCAACCAGCTGAACTTCCAGACCATGGCGGCAACCAAGGCGGCCCGCCTCGTGCTGGCCGCAGGCGGCGGCGAGCCGGGAGCGGGTCACGCCGTGATCGATTTCTCGCCGCGGCGCGACCACGGCATCGACGCCGCGATGAAGGTGGCTCGCTCGGCCGTGATCGCGGGCTGTGGCGGCACGTCCAACGTCGCCGCCGCGATGCGGTACGGGCTGCGGCCGGTCGGCACGATGGCCCACTCGTACGTGATGTCATTCGACCGGGAGGAGGAGGCGTTCGAGGCGTTCCTCGAGGACTTCCCGGCCAACACCACGCTGCTCGTCGACACCTACGACTCACTCGACGGAGTGCGCAACGCGATCCGCGCCGCCCGGGCGGGGCGCGTCGAGCTGCACGGCGTCCGCCTGGACTCCGGCGACCTGCTCGAGCTCTCACGAGCGTCCCGCGAGTTGCTCGACGAGGCCGGGTTCACCCAGACGTCGATCGTGGCGAGCGGTGACATCGAGGAGACGAAGATCGCCGCGCTGGTCGAAGCCGGTGCGCCGATCGACCTCTGGGGGGTCGGCACAGACCTCGGCACCAGCCGCGACTCCCCCGTCGTCAACGGCGTCTACAAGCTCGTCGCCGACCGTGCCGGCGCCGCCTGGCGAGGCGTGAGGAAGCTCTCGCCCGACAAGCAGACGCTCCCCGGGCCGAAGCAGGTGTTCCGCGCGTACGCCGGCGACACCATGACGGGCGACGTGATCGGCGCGGCTGACGAGGACGTCGACGGCGAGGCCCTGCTGGAGCCTGCAATGCGCGAGGGCACAGTGACTTCGGAAGAGAGCCTGGAGGCGATGCGCGCCCGCTCGCAGGCCCAGCTCGGAGCGCTGCCTGAGGCCCTCCGCCGCCCGCCGCCCGCCGAGTCCCCCGAGCCATATCCGGTCTCCTACTCCGAGAGGCTGAGGACAGCAGCGGGCGTGGGCGCCGATGCCGGCTAAGCCCGCCGCTCGGCGAAGAACCGGGCCAGCAGCTCGGAGGACTCGCCTGCCAGGACGCCGGCCTCGACCTCGGGACGATGGTTGAGGCGCGGCTCGCCCAGCACGTCGAGCACGCTTCCCGCGGCGCCCGCCTTCGGGTCGAGCGCGCCGAAGACCACTCGCGGAACGCGTGCCAGGACGGTCGCCCCCGCACACATCGCGCACGGTTCCAGCGTCACGTAGAGCACCGAGTCGGGCAGGCGCCATCCACCCAGTCGCTCGGCGGCCTGGCGCAGCGCGAGCACCTCAGCGTGGGCGGTGGGGTCGCCCCGAAGCTCACGCTCGTTGCCGGCGCGGCCGAGGACCTCCCCGTCGCGAACCACGACCGCGCCGATCGGCACGTCGCCGTGCGTCGCGGACCGCTCGGCCTCCTCGAGGGCGAGGCGCATGAACTCCTCGTCGCGCATCTGGATCAAAGTACGGAACGGCGGCAACTTCGGCCGCCCCGGAGTGTTCCGGGTTGGAGATGCGCTCGAGGAGGGATGATCGGAGGCGCATGGCCCGAGCACGCCCATGCGCTGCGCTTGCCGGCGCGCTGCTGGCGCTCGCGGCGCTGCCCGCGGCGGCTGCGGCCGCGCCGTTCGTCGACGGAGAGGTCGTCGTCGGTCTCTCCGACGGCGGCACCCGGGTGGTCGAGCTCGAGCCGGGCGCGGACGTTGGCCAGGCGGTCGCGGAGCTGCGCCGCGACCCGGAGGTGGCCTACGCCAACCGGAACTGGGTGGCGACCGCGGCGCTGAACCCGCTCGACGGCGGCCGTACCGAGGAACCGGGAGGTTGGCGCCTCGACCAGTGGAACTTCCTCGGAGGCGCCGGCGGCGTCCGCGCGCCAAAGGCCTGGGACCGCGCGATCGCTGGCGGCGACCCCGGCGCCGCCGGGACGACCGTCGCGGTGGTCGACACGGGAATCGCGTTCGCGGACTCCGATCCCGGGTTTGCGGCCAGCCCCGATTTCGAGCCGCACCAGTTCGTGCCCGGCCACGACTTCGTGGTCGAGGGCACGGCGGCGCTGGACGAAAACGGGCACGGGACCCACGTCGCGGGGACGATCGCCGAGCAGGTGACCGTGGAAGGCGACTCTCCAGAGGACGACCTGCTGACGGGCCTCGCCCACGAGGCGCGGCTGATGCCGGTGCGTGTGCTCGACGCGCAGGGCGCCGGCAACTCCGTGGACGTCGCCGCTGGCATTCTCTGGGCGGCGCGGCACGGCGCGGACGTGGTCAACGTCAGCCTGCAGCTGCCGACCCGCGTGCGTCGCTGCAAGCAGGTGAGGAGCGTCTGCCGCGCAACGCGCAAGGCGAAGAAGCTCGGCGCCCTCGTCGTCGCGGCTGCGGGAAACTCGACCGGCGGCGGCGGTCGCCCACGCGCGCTGTTTCCCGCCCAGGCTCCCGGGGTCCTCTCGGTCGCGGCGAGCACCGAGAGCGGCTGTCTTGCGGCGTACTCGAACTTCGGGCAGGGCGTCGATCTCGTGGCGCCCGGCGGCGGGTCGGCCAAGGCGAGCATCGCCCGCCGGCGGTGCAGGAACGACTCGCAGGCGGTGCGCCAGGTGAGCTTCGACTGCTTCCCAGGCGGGTTCTGCACGGACTTCGACGACTTCGAGATCAGGCCGGACATCGGCACGTCTATGGCCGCGGCCCATGCCAGCGGCGTGGCGGCGCTGGTGCGGGCGAGTGGAGCGGCCGGATCGGATCCGAGCTCGAAGCGGCTTCGCAAGCGGCTTCGATGCACCGCCCGGGGCGCAAAGCCATCGCGCTTCTACGGCGCCGGCCTGCTCGACGCGGCGCGCGCCACCAGTCCGCGGAAGAGCTGCGCGAGGCGCTAGCTGCCTAGGTCGTCCGGACGATGTACACGCCGCAGGGCGCGTGGTGGGAGATCTTGTTCGGCACGCTGCCCAGCAGGAACCGCCGCGTGCCCTTCATCCCCTTGTTGCCGACGACGATCAGGTCGGCCTTGGTCTCCTCGGCCACGTCGAGGATCGCATCCGCCGGGTCGCCTTCGCGCGCGTACGTCTGCGCGTCGACCCCCGCTTGACGGGCCTGGCCCGCGGCGGCGTCGAGCACGGTGGCCACGTCCTCCCGCGGGCCGACGGCGTGTGCCACGTCACCCGGCACCTCAGAGCCTTCCTCGCGCAGCCGGCTCGACGGAACCGGCTCATAAGCGCCGACGACGTCGAGGCTGGCGTCGGTCGCCTTGGCCAACTCGATCGCCTGCCGCACGGCCTCGCCGGCCGTCTCGGAACCGTCGGTGCCTACGACAATGCGATTGAACAACTGGCCCTCCTCGTCGCGGTTGCGCCCGCATACTATCCGGGCCAACCAGGGATGCCGCGCAGCTGGACCTACAGCCTGATCGTGCTCGTCGCCTGCCTGCTCGCGTCGATGGTGATCGCGATCGCAAAGCTCACGTAGCCGCGCATAGACTCCCGCGCGCATGCCCGCGGTGCAGACGGTGACCGGGCCGGTGGATGCCGGCGAGCTCGGGCCGACGCTGGTTCACGAACACGTCCAAGGGCGCGACGAGGCCGTGGCCGCGCAGTGGCCGCACGTCAAGACGGTTGCCGAGGTGGAGCCTCCGCACGAGGCCGACCTCGACGAGTCGTTCGAGCTCGCGGTGCAGATATGCACTCGGGTGGTCGAGCTCGGGGTCCCCACCATCTGCGATCCGGCGGCGATGTTCCTCGGACGCGACGTGCCGCTGATGCGCAGGGTCTCGGAGGCCAGCGGGCTGCGGATCATCCCCTGCACGGGGATCTACACCTACGACTACCTGCCGCCCTTCTTCGCCGGTCGCGACGCCGACGCGATCGCCGATCTCTTCGTCCACGACATAGAGCAGGGCATCCAGGGCACCGAGGTCAAGGCGGCGTTCATCAAATGCGCGGCGGACGAGCCGGGCATCACCCAGAACATCGAGAAGGTCCACCGCGCCGCGG